>TARA_R100000789_G_scaffold283_4_pt1 | contig 55483 bp, 56 predicted proteins | sample TARA_R100000789 | Tara Oceans TARA_R100000789 (sample SAMEA2623403) | marine metagenome | biome: marine biome (ENVO:00000447); feature: mesopelagic zone (ENVO:00000213); material: "saline water (ENVO:00002010), including plankton (ENVO:xxxxxxxx)" | depth 450 m
TTTCCGTCTTAAATACTAAGGGCGAATTTTTCTGGAACTATCAATACTAAACTGACAACGAATTACATAATATCCACGCCCCCAACTAACGCAAACGTCTCGCTTGTGTGTTTCTTGGAAACTATTCGTCCAAGCATGACGCTTGAACTAGAAGGGGAATTTGTTTTATTTAACACAATTTTCAAAAAACAAAACCCCGCCCTTTCGGACGAGGTTTTCATATTCAACAGGAAAGTCTGTAAGCCGGATTTTGTTCCTCCGCCAATTGGCAGATTCGGTAATCATTTATCTGGTGCACTCCACCCGATGGCGTCACGACAAGTGGCGTATACCATCTTACATGAGCTTGCACCCCGCGAGGTTTACCGTGCCTCTTCGGTCGCCCTAAGAGCGGTGAGCTCTTACCTCACCTTTTCACCATCACCCTCAACGCGGAGCGTTGGAAATTCCAATGTTTAAAACCAAATTTTCAAACAAGCACCAATGTTTTAATATTTAAACATTGTGATTTGTTTGCGTTTTGGAGCTTGTAATTTGAAATTTAACCAGCGCTCCGCGCTGAAGGCAGTTTGTTTTCTGTTGCACTGTCTGTCTCAGTATCATTCCTGATAAAGAGCCTCTGCTACGCCCGAAGGATCGCAGAGCGCGGTACTTGTCGGTGTCCGGACTTTCCTCCCAATTATATTGCTATAACTGAGCGATTACCCGACTTTCCTGCTTAAAGGTAAGATTTTTTTAGATGAGCTGATATCTTAAATAGATTGGGAATTAAATCTCCCTTCGAAGGGAGATGAACATCCAAACAGTTCTTTGGATGTTCCGAGGGATGCCCGAATCTTAGCTAATATTTAATCACTTTATCTTACTCCCATCCCCAATAAACACCGCTAATTTTCCGGAAGAAAACTCAAGTGTAACGGGAGAAGCAGTAACGGTATTAGAAGTGGCATCCTGAACGCCGGGCTCCAAACGTACATTATTCAGTGGATAAAGAACTCCTGAAGAGATGAAATTCTCTACAAAGCCTGATACAGGAAAAAAAGAAATGGTAGTATTTATTGGAATATCTTTTTCAAAAGGAGAATCAACTAAAAAAGTTTTGCCGTAATCATCTTCAAAAACCAAAGACTCAAACCGGTCATGAAACTCCACCAACGAAGAAAGATTCTTTTGCTGATGATCGATGCGTTTTCCCAAAGCTCCCAGAACAGTACAGCTTGTAGCGCCCTTTTTAAGCGCATAATTCAACGCTTTATCAAGGTCGGTGCTGTTTTGGTCGTCTAGTTTTAATACTTCAATATTTTCATGATTGGTGTATTTGAAACTATCCAGATCTCCGAGAACGATATCCGGTGTGAAACCATAACCAAGAAAAACATGCCCTCCGCTGTCTGCGCCAATTTGGAGGTCGGCTTTTTTGATGCGGTTTTCCAATAAAGCTTTGGTTGGAGGGGTTCCTCCGCAAATGATAAGTGCGTGCATATATTTTTGATGTAAAACTCGAAAAAAATCACCCCAAAAAGAAATGGAATTCTGGCTATATACATCTATTTTGGCGTTCAAAAAGAAAATTCTATGTTTGAAAAGCTAATTCCGGAATTATTATCTCATAAAAAGATCGGAGTTTTTTCTCATGTCAGGCCGGACGGTGATTGTTTGGGTTCACAAGTTGCACTTTGTCTGTGGTTAGAAAAAAACGGGGTGGCGTCAATAGCCTTCAATGAAGACGAGGTAAGTAAGAATATGGAGTGGCTTACAGAATTTAAAAAGATCGAAAAACCCGATCTCTCTGATCTGAAAGAGTTTGATGCTTTTGCGTTTGTAGATGGAAACGCGTTACATCGGTTTGGTAAAACAGCGGAAAAACTTACAGAGCTGGGGAAACCACTATACATGATCGATCATCATCCACAACCAGAAGAAATTTTCAAAGAGTTTGTCTCAAAAACGGATGCTTCTTCAACATGTGAATTGCTTTATAATTTATATGAAGAGCACGATATTTCTCAGATTGATCAACAATCGGCAAAAGCAATGTACGTGGGTATTGTAACTGATACCGGTTCTTTTCAGTTTGATAGTGTGAAGCCGGGCACAATGAAAGCCGCCGCGAGTTTACTGGAATTCGGACATTTCACTCCGGATGAAGTGGTTCAAAAAGTATATTCTTCAAAACCCATGAAGCAGATCAAGTTATTGGGTTTGGCTTTGGAAACCATTTCTTTGCATGAGAACCAACAAATAGCGACTATGTACGTTACAAAAGCTATGTTTCAGGAAACCGGCACTTCAAATGAAGATACGGAAGGATTTGTAGCATATCCGTTAAGTATAGAGGGGGTAAAAGCATGTATTTTCTTTCGTGAAGATGAAGATCGCATTAAATTAAGCCTGCGTTCACAAAGCGACATTGATGTAAATAAATGGGCACGTGAGCTAAATGGAGGCGGTCATAAAAAAGCAGCCGGAGCCTGGTATGATGGTAACATGGAATCAGCGATACAAAATGTTATCAGAATTGGAAGAAAACAATGGATTAACGATTAGGGAATGAATAGAACAGTTACTACCGTAAGTTTATTGGTTATACTTTTTATTACGGGATGTTTCAAAAGTGAAACATCTGAAGTTATACCAACGATCTCACCTTTGGAATACGAATCGTCACCGGTAAGTTTTGAGCCGGAGGAAGAAAAGAAAGAAGTAAATACAAATCAGGTTTCTATTTCTGAGAGCAGGCGCAACGCAATAACCAAAGCAGTAGAAAAAGCCAGTCCTGCAATAGTGAGTATTACAGTAACAGAAGTTGAAAGAGGATATAATCGTGTGATGGATCCATTTTTCTCCCGTTTTTTTCAAATGCCTTCAGAGCGAGAAGTAAAAAGTATTGGCTCAGGGTTTATCATCAGAGAAGACGGATTGATCGTTACTAATGAGCATGTAGCAAGTAAAAGCGCTCGTAAAATTGTTGTAGCTCTTTCAAATGGAGATGAATACGAAGCTGAATTGCTTGGCTCAGATGAACTTGCAGATTTATCTTTACTAAAGATTAAAGAGCCAAAAGGGAAGTTGCCTTTTGTAGAATTTAGTAACTCTGAAACTGCTATGGTAGGAGAATGGGCTATTGCAATGGGGAATCCTTTCGGGTTGTTTGATGATGGCCAAGCTTCAGTAACTGTTGGGGTTATAAGCGCAACAAAAAGAGATTTTCGCCCCGACCCAAAAGACCCCCGCGTTTATATTGATATGATTCAAACGGATGCGGCTATAAACAGAGGGAATTCAGGCGGACCGTTGGTAAACAGTGATGGAGAAGTAATTGGTGTGAATACTTTTATTTTCACAGGTGGAACTAGCACCGGATTTGTAGGGCTTGGGTTTGCAATTCCTGCAAACAGAGTAAAAAAGATCATAAAACAACTGGAAGAATCGGGAGAAGTTGCTTTGGATTTTGATCCGGGGATGGAATTCACGAGAATGACTACTCAGATAGTTTACCAATATGGTGTACCTTCTATTCACGGGTTGTTTGTAACAAGTGTAAATAAAAACGGTCCTGCATATGAATGTGGAATTATGCCTGGAGATATTATTACAAAAATTGGAAAAGAAAGAGTAAGTAGTGAGATGCATGCGTGGGCTTTAATGCGGGAATTTGAAGAAGGAGAAAAAATGTCTATTACCCTAGTGAGAGGTCAAAATCAGTATGAAGCAATTATGACTTTACGGAAACGAGTAAAAGGAAAATGAGCTCAGAATCAGATTATACAATTCTGGTAGTTGATGATGATAGAGCTTCGCACATCATTGTAAAGAACCTGATAGGGAAGAAATATAATCTTATCCATGCTCAGGAACCTCAGCAAGGAATAAATATACTGTCGGAAAAAAAGATAGATCTTATTCTTAGTGATATTCATATGCCCGGGATGACCGGGTTAGAGTTTTTGGAAGCGATCAAAAAGGATGCTGAGAAGAAGAATATTCCCATTTTACTTATGACTAGCTTACCTACCCTAGAAAAAGAACAAAAGGCGATGGAACTGGGGGCAAAAGACTTTATCCAAAAAGATTTGTTCCATGAGAAACCGCAAGAAGTAGCAGAGCGGATAGAAATGAAGCTGGTTACAAATTTCGTAGTTCCGGATCTTTCAAAAAAGTTAGCAGCTAACCAGAAAGAGATTGTACAAGATATGATGGTTAGTATGGAAACTATGGACTTCCTGAACGTATCACAGGAATTTTGCAGACAGCTTGGTAAGCTTTTTGAATTGGAACATCTATCATTCTGGAAATTATCCAAAGATAAGCCACACTTGTTGGTTACTGTTGGTTCACGGATTCCCGAAAATTATAATCCCGCAGACCTTTATACTGAACTTGTGTTCAGAAAAATGATAAAAAGCAGAAAGCCATATTTTACCAACAATATTTATAACACCAAACAAGGCGTATTTATTGAAAGGTCGAGAGAGGACGGTTTGCCGGCAGAAATGGGAGTGCCTATGTTTGCAATTACTGAGTCTGATTTGATCAATAATCACATGAAAATTCCTGAAAAAGCCCCCATTTTTGGGTATATGCTAATGAAACGCAGTAAAGTATTTTCTACCAAAGAACACGCTGTAATTTCAAAGTTAATAGTGCGCTGTAGCACCATGATCTGGCGGTTATACAAAGCGATGTAGCTTCTGTAAGGGTTAGTTTACTTTAGTAGCAATGGTATCATTATGCCCTACTAGAAATCTCCGAAGGTATAACCCAATTGTAGATCGGGATTCAAATCCGGCTTTAAGAGCTGCCGCTTCGAACTCTTTATCAGTAAGATCCGGATCGGTGGCGAAATCGATCATATCTTTATAGAAGCCAAGAGTAAAATTATCCACATCGCTTCCGAATTTGGTTACAAAGATCACATTCCCGTCGCGATTGATTTCATTGTAGTAGATGTTTTCCATAGCTCGTTGCTGAAGCAGTTCATCATGCAAACCACGTGCAGCATTAAACATCTCAATATGATATAAGCCCGATTCAGAATCTTTTTCTAACAACTCTTTCCAACTAACATCTGATTCCACTAAAAAGTCGTGCTGGAAATCTACCCATTCGCTGTAATTATGCATTTCAAGTTTTGAAAATGGAGCCATAAGCATTAGATCCCAGTGGTCACCCTGACTATGGCGCATGATCATCATATTCCCTTCAACATCTGATTTCTGCTTTTTAACATATTCGAGGAGTTCACCTAATTCTCCCGGGGCAGCCCTCAAAAGAGTTACCTGATAATGGTGTTGTGCAAGAATCGGAGTACCTAGCAATAGAAATAATAAAGCGAATACAGCTTGTCTGAATTTGATCATGATGATAGGGAGTTAGTTTTATTTATTATTCTTTTGGATAAACTTCTCAACTCTGGAAGTGTGGTTTTCATCCACCCACAGGTCAGCAAAAGGTTCGATCTCAGATTCCATTAGTGTAAACCTGTTCAATGAAGAAATCCCACTGTTTCGCTTAAGTGTTTGTATAAAATCCCTTCCATTTTTTGTAAGTGGTTCAGCCCATTCCAAAACATTCTTTTCTTCTATAATAGAATTAATAAAACCCTCATTGTAGAGCTCCCGAGCTGTTTTGATCTCAGCTTTTCCTTGCCATTGCAGAGCTTTGGATCGACCAACTCTTTCGATCAAACGAGTTAATCCTCCCCAGCCGGGAGTTAAATAAAATCTACCTTGTGTAAATCCAAATTTTGTGTGGGTCGATGATAGAATAAAATCGAAGGCCATCATAAGTTCGATTCCTCCTCCATAGGCATCACCATTTATAAAAGCGATGTTCCAGCAAGGTAGCTCTTCAATTCTTTTAAATAGGCTTTGCATCCGCTTAGATACGTTTATGGCCTCACTTTTCTTAGTAATTGAATGAAACTCTTTTAAATCTCCCCCAGCTATAAAACTGACGTTTCCTTCTCCAGAAAAAATAAAAACTCGGATGGATTCATCTGTTTCTAACGTGGTAAGCAGGTCTTCTAATTGGTCAATAACCTGAAAATTGATGGCATTACGGGCATCAGGGCGGTTAATTTTAGTCCATAAAATATGAGGTGCTATTCTTTCTGATTGTATCATGTTCTTTCAGTTGCACTTTCATAAAGCCATTTCAGATACTCAGGATTGCCTTCATCCTCTGCAATATTTAAACTGATAACACATGGGCACTCATAGCTATGATTTTCTTTTAAAAAATGAGTAACCGCCTGTACTTTTGAGATGTGCGTTTTTACGATCAGTATGGCTTCAGAATTTGTATGAATTTCATTTTCCCACTTATAGATAGATTCCATTGCTGGAATAATATTAACACAGGCTGCCAAATCAGCATCAATGATTTTTCTTCCAAGATCAGAAGCCTGATCTTTATTTTCAGTAGTTATGTAGAGAAAGCGAAGGTTTTTATGCATGATGTGAGAATTTCAGCAATGCGCAACCCAAACCCAAATTTTTTAGTTTTGATTAATAAGATTTCAAATATCAAACTGTTAAAAATTTCATGGTTTGAAGGGTGGAATTTAAATGTTTTTACCCATATCTTTGTGAGCTCTAAACTATGCGAAAGTGGTGGAATTGGTAGACACGCTAGATTTAGGATCTAGTGCCTTAACCGGCGTGGGGGTTCGAGTCCCCCCTTTCGTACTTTCCTATCTAAAAAAATACCTGTACATAACAGCTGAATTGCACATTAAAAAGCGGAGAAAAAGTGAACATTTCTGTTAAAGAATTAACAAAAGTTGATAAAGAACTTACCCTAACAGCGAAACGAGAAGATTTACAAGAAACCTTTGATCAAGCGTACAAAAAGTACAAAACTCAAATTGCTCTACCTGGTTTCAGGCCCGGAAAAGTTCCAATGGGAATGATAAAAAAGAGATTTGGTACTGAAATCGAGTACGAAGAGATCAATAAATACGTACAAAAAGTATTCGAAAAGGATGTAGTTCCTGAATACAATCCGGTTGGTGAGACAGAAATGGTTGACATGACCTGGGAAAACGATGAACTGGAAGTGATTTTCAAGATTGGAACCAAGCCTGAAGTAGAGTTAAAAGATCTGGGTAAGATCAACGTGAACAAAATGGTTCATGATGTTACTGATGAAGAAGTTACGGAAGAGATCGAAAGAACTTTGGAAAGAGAAGGCAACTGGGAAGATGTTGATGGTAAAGCTACCAAAGACTCGAAATTAGTTGTGGATGTAATTTCATTGGATAAAGACGGTAATCCGGTTGACGGTGAAGAAGATGCAGATCAGGTTATTGACTTGAGACAAGAAGGCGCTAAAGATTTCTTAAAATCATTAAAAGGGAAGTCTGCCGGTGATGTTGTAGATATGGAATTAGGAGAAGGCGATGAAACGGATCGCTTCCGAGTAACTATCAAAAAAGTACAAAAGCTGAATAAAGCAGAAATGAATGAAGAATTCATTTCAAAAAACAGCAACGGCGAAGCAAAAACGGAAGACGAGTTTAAAAGCTTTATAAAGAGCCAGATGCAGAAGTACTACGATCAGACTTCAAGCGACCTGTTTAAAAATGAAGTAGTAGAGGCATTAGTTGATGCCCATGAAGTTGATGTACCTGAAGTATTTTTAGAGCAGGTGTTAAATTCTTATGTAGAACAACAGAAGCAACAGCAAGGTGGAACACTCCCTGAAAACTTTGATGAAGTTGTTTATAAAGAAGAAATGAGAGAGCGTGGCCTTAGAGAAGGTAAATGGTATTTTATTAGCCAAAAATTGCAAGAAACATTTGAAGATATCGAAATAAAACCCGAAGATATCGACGAATTCATTTCTGTAGAAGCAGCCCGTTACGGCGCTTCTCCGGATCAACTTAAACAATACTATGCTCAAAACCCGAGTTTACTCGAACAATTAAGAAGCAGTATTCGTGAGAACAAAGTATTTGATAAGCTGGAAGATGAAGTCAAAATTGCAGAACTTGACAAAGAAAAGTATCGCAAGTTTCAGGAGAAAAAATCCAAAAAATAAACAACTTATTTAACGGCTATGTTTTATAACTCACTTTCATCGCAACCTAAGAACAGTTCAATAGAACCTATAGAAAGCAACCTTGTGCCCATGGTTGTTGAAACAACAAGCCGTGGAGAGCGCGCGTATGATATTTATTCTCGTCTCCTTAAAGACAGAATTATCATGCTGGGAAGCGGAGTTAATGATGCCGTTGCAAGCTCTTTGGTAGCTCAAATGTTATTTTTGGAATCTGAAGACCCTGAAAAGGATATCAATTTTTATATAAATAGCCCCGGTGGATCAGTTTCAGCAGGTTTAGCTATTTATGATACTATGCAGCACATTAAATGCGATGTTGCTACCACATGTATGGGAATGGCGGCAAGTATGGGCGCAGTGCTTTTAACAGCGGGCGCTGAAGGTAAGAGAAGTTGTCTTCCACATGCCAGAGTAATGATCCACCAGCCTTTAGGTGGAGTTCAGGGGCAGGCAAGTGACATCGAGATCGAAGCCAGAGAAATATTGAGAGTTAAGAAAGAACTGAGTCAAATTATCGCAGACCATAGTGGTAAGACTTTAGATGATATCATGAATGATTCTGACAGAAACAACTGGATGACTGCAGACGAAGCAAAAAAGTATGGCTTGGTAGACAATGTTGTTTCAAGAGCAAAATCTGCTAAATAAATATTTTTTGATTAGATTTAAGGGCTATGAGCGATAAAAAAGAAAACAACGATATTGTAAATTGTTCATTCTGTGGCCGTTCAAGCCTTGAAGTGAATAGCATGGTAGCCGGTCCGGAGGTCTATGTTTGTGATCGTTGTGTTGAAGATGCTTCAAGTATTATCAAAAGTGATTTGGCATCACTTGCAAGACGAAGAGACAAGCCGATAAAGCCACTTCTGAAACCGGTTGAGGTTAAAACAAAGCTGGATGAATATGTAATAGGTCAGGAGCAAGCTAAGAAAACTCTTTCAGTTGCCGTTTATAACCATTACAAGCGAATCAATCATAACAATAAAGAACTTGATGATACCCAGATAGAGAAGAGCAATATTGTGCTTCTGGGACCAACAGGTAGCGGTAAAACATTACTCGCGCGAACACTTGCTAAGATTATTGATGTTCCATTCACGATCGCTGATGCAACCGTTTTAACGGAAGCAGGTTATGTTGGTGAAGATGTGGAAAGCATATTAAGCAATTTACTACAGGCTGCAGATTATGATGTGGATCGTGCTAAACAAGGAATTGTTTATATAGATGAGGTTGATAAAGTTGCTCGTAAAAGTGATAATCCGTCCATTACCCGTGATGTGAGTGGTGAAGGTGTTCAACAAGCGCTTTTAAAAATTCTTGAAGGAACAGTAGCTAATATTCCACCAAAAGGTGGTCGAAAGCATCCGGAACAAAGTTTCATTCAACTTGATACTTCTGATATTCTATTTATATGTGGTGGAGCATTTGCAGGTCTAGAAGATATTATATCAAGGAGAATGTCAACGGGATCTTTAGGTTTTCACAATGCTGACAGTATAAAGTTTGATAAGAATCAGCCGGATATTTTTACTCATGTTGAACCTGAAGATTTACAAAGATTTGGATTGATTCCTGAGTTAATAGGTCGTTTGCCAATGATTTGTGGACTTCATGAGTTATCTGATGAAGCCATGCTTGATATCCTTCAAAATCCCAAAAATGCACTTTGTAAGCAGTATAAGAAGCTGTTTAAAATGGAAGATGTTGAGCTGGAGTTTGAAAAGGATGCGCTAATAGCGATTGTTGAACAAGCTAAGAAACGAAAAACAGGAGCCAGAGGATTACGCTCAATTATGGAAGAAGCGATGATGGATATTATGTTCACATTGCCGTCAATGAAAGACATTTCCAGATGTGTAATTACTGCAGAAACTATTACAAAAAATGCTCCCCCTGTTTACGAAAAACAAAAAGCATCTGCATAGTTATTTTAAAGCTCCGTTCATTATTATGAGCGGAGCTTTTTCATTTCCGAAAGATTCATACATTCAATGAATAATTAGATTGTTGATATGAAACTCTTTGTCCCTTCAAACAGGATCAAAATAATTCTGGTACTACTTCTGGTTTTTTTGGGAGCAGGATCCGTTGTTTATAACCAATACTTGGTAAGTAAGATCCTGGAACAAGAACGCTCTAGTGTTGAGCTTTGGGCAAAAGGGATCGAGTTCAACAGCTTGCCGGTTAATGAGCAGGCTAGTACTAAATTGTTGAATGTGGCTCGCCTGCTTGAGCAGAACCCAAGTGTTCCCGATAGCGTGATAGATCTCATATATGAGGCGGAAAATGCTAAGAGCTCGATCGATTTCGTAACTGAGGAAATTATTCTAAGTCCGGAAAGATTTAAAGTGCCTACTATAGTAGTAGGAGATGGGAATTTTATTCCGGCCTCTAAAAATGTTGATTCCACGCGTTTGTCAACCGAAAAAGAAAGAGAACGTTTAATTCGTGAATACCAAAGTTTAAACCCTCCGGTTAGGATCGTTTTTGGGGATGAGAAAAAGCAATTCGAACAGTTTGTGTATTACGGGGAAAGCCCAACAGTTCAAATGTTAAGGTATTTTCCATTTATTCAGATACTTCTGTTAGCATTATTGTTGGGTATTGGATACACATCCTACAAAAGCATTACAAGATCAGAACAATCCAACTTATGGGTTGGCATGGCAAAAGAAGCTGCGCATCAATTGGGTACACCGATCTCAAGTTTATATGGCTGGATTCAATTGATGAAAGATGAATATCGATATGATGAGACAGCTACAAACATCACCAATGAGATTGAGAAAGATGTACAAAGGTTGGCGGGCGTTGCTGAGCGTTTCGGAAAAATCGGGTCTGAACCGGAACTAAAACTAATGGACATAGAGCCTATTTTAGAGCAAGTGATGGTTTATATGGAAAGAAGATTGCCGAGGCTTGGTAAAGCAGTAAAAGTGAAAAAAAGCTTGAACGCCAAAGGGTTTGTTATGATAAACCCGGATCTTTTTCAATGGGCTATCGAAAATCTGGTAAAGAATGCTATGGATTCATTGCCGTCTGCTCAAAAAGATTCATTTATAAAGGTATCGTCCTCAATTGAAGGAAACGAAATCCTAATTGATATTGAAGATTCAGGTATCGGAATAGACATCAAGCATGTAAGGAATGTTTTCCGTCCTGGATTCAGTACAAAGAAAAGAGGATGGGGATTAGGATTAAGCCTTACCAGAAGAATTATAGAAGATTATCATAAGGGTTCAGTATACGTATTACGATCAGAGCATAACGAAGGAACTACGATGCGTGTAACACTTGAGTTAAAGGAAAAGAATGCTAATAACCTTAATCCAATACTTGATCAGTCGCCTCTGTAACCTCTTTTCTTGGCATAGTCGAGCAATTCAGTTTTGAGTAGATTTCTTCCCCTGTGAAGTCTTGAACGAATAGTTCCAATTGGAACATCGAGCATATTTGCTATTTCTTCATACGTGTAGCCTTCTACATCACAAAGTAAAACCACCGTTCGAAAATCTTCGGGAAGTTGTTTTAAAGCCCCAGACATTTCATCGTCCATTAACTCTCGGAACATGAGATTTTCAAGATCGGAAGTCTCGGTTCGCTCATCTCTTACTGATTCGTAATAAGATGAAACTTCATCATAATCTACTTGCTGAGGCTTTTTTGAAGCTTTTCGGTAATTATTGATAAATGAATTTTTGAGAATCCTGAATAGCCAAGCTTTTGCATTAGTGCCATGCTCATAACTACTAAAAAACCGATAAGCTTTAACAATGGTGTCCTGAACAAGGTCTTCAGCATCAACAGGGTCTGTGGTTAACCGAAGCGCAAAATTATACATTACATCCAGATGGGGGATGATCTCTCTATTAAATTCTTGCTGCTTTTTTTGGCTATCCCTCATCAAGTATCTTAGTTTTATATTGGTGAATGTAGACTTCTAAATGCCTTTATACAAGGGTCTTAGATTAGTATTCTTTCATTTTCACGGAGATAAATTAGTAAAACAGACTTAAAGAGTTAAATAGATAAACACTATAGGTAAGTTAGCGAAATTCTTATAGCACGAATAATACTAAGAGGTCATATAAAGCGTGAGTCCATGCTGCAATACCAAATCCTCTCCATACATAAATTCCGTTTAGCATCAATCCAAACAAAAAGCGGTAGGCAAAAGATGAAAAAGTAAATGGGTCTCCCATTGAACCAACGTAGTGGACCAAACTGAAAAGAAAAGCAGATAAAACGACAGCTGCAGTAACAGCAGCCCAATTTTTATTGTTAAACATTTTTTGGAATGCCAAAATTAATGCTGAAACCAAAATTACTCTAAAAAATAGTTCTTCATACAATCCTGCCCCTAGTGACAAAGCAAACTTTTGTAATCCTGAAAGAGAAGAAATAGGGTCATTTGCAGAAAATGCAAATACCATTGAGACAAAAAATGTAGCGATTAACGCTACAACAATAGCATAGACCGTTGATTCTGCTATCATAACCGGGAAGAATTTAAACTTCAGGCCCTTTAGCTGTTCTCTTTCTTTATAGAGAATAATCATGCCTAGCAAAGCAACTGCTAACAATGTGATAGAAACAGCATTAACACCAAGTAATGAAAAAATAGATTTAAACCACGAATCCACACTTATTCTAACAATTTGTGATGCATCAGGTTGAGAGATGAGAATTAGTAATTCGTAAGCAAGAAAAAGGGGAAGACTAATAAGAAAACTATAGAGTAGATTTTTTGTATCTGAAAAATATGTCTTAACCGCATTTTCCATTAATTGCCTATGTAGATAGAAACTGATTGAGGTTGATTTGGAACCAAATCTAATATTCGAAAAGCAGAGTGAGAAAGTTTCAGTCCGGCATTAGTTATTCTATCATTTATTCTAACATAAATTCCTTTTCCGTTTGCAGGATTTTCAACAAATATGATTGAACCGATAGATATATTAGAATGGGCAGCAGTTAATTTTTCAGGATTATAGAGCTCTCCGTTTGTTGTTGTGTTGCCTCTGTCGTTATCCGAATAAATCATTACAGGAACTGAACCCAGGTCTTGTAAATCAGCTTTTTCTAAATAGGGATTTTCAAATGTTTTAGAAGGTGGAAGTAGAACCGTAATATTTTTAGCTAATTTGAGATTATTAACATCTATTTGGGGGTTTAAAGCCTGTAATTCTTTTTCCGTCATTTCAAATTTATTCAAAACAAAACTAAGGTCATCAGAACCTGAAAGTGTGTAAAGGGCGAATTTTCCTTGTGGAGAAGATTCATTAGAAAATTCAGACACAACGGGAGCAACGCTTACAGATTTTACCGCAAGACGCTGACCAATTCTCAAATTATTACTGGTCAGGTTATTCAAATCTTTCAGTTCCTGAACAGTCATATCATTCTCCCGAGCTATTTTATATAAACTATCACCGCTTTTTACCAGATAGTATGTATTAGGAGAAGCAGAGGGAGAGGTGATCAATGAACTAGTATCTTCTTGGGTTAAAGAGTCCGGAATCTCCTGAACAGAAGTGAGCACATAATAGATTAGCTCTTGATCAATTTCCAAAACATTGCTTGAAATCCCGTTCCATTCTTTGAGTTCAGCTACAGTTACATCCAGAGCTTTCGATATGCTGTAAAATGTATCTCCTTGCTTAACGATGTAAGTTTTTTTCTCCTGAGCGCTTACTGAATTAGAAAAACCAACTATTAGAAGTCCTACAAATAATGTTTTTAAAATTCTGCAAAATCTGGTTTTCATAGACTATCCTCAATTTCCATCTCTAAATTAATCAATGCTCCCTGCAATTCCGACTTGGAGTGCTGGTCATTTAGCTTGCTTGTAACGGCAATACCATCTTTATAGCATTTTAATGCCAAATTGTTCTCACCTAGTTCTTCGTATAATTTTCCTAGATGGTAATACACACCAACATAGGAAGGTTGATTCGCTTGTATGTTTTTAAAAAGTGCTAAAGCCTTTTCTTTTTGGTCTATTTTTAATAATTCCAAAGCCAAAGCAAATTTTAGAAAAGAATCATCCGGATTTTCTTTTAATTGTTTGGCAAGTGTAGAAATTTTTGATTCCAAAATTTATGAAGATTTAAACCTTTCCTCGATCTCAGAAATAGAGTCGCCACCAAATTTTTCTAAAAACGCATTAGCGATTACAGGGGCAATAACACTTTCCGCTACAACTACTGCTCTTGGTAAAGCACATACATCCGAACGTTCGTATCTGGTTTCAGTTTCTTTAAAAGAGTGCATATCTACCGTTCCTAAAGGATTTAACATTGTGGGAATAGGTTTCATTGCACCGCGAATAATGATAGGCATACCGTTGCTCATCCCACCTTCGATTCCGCCTGAATGATTGGTTCTGCGTTTAAATGCCGAGCCGTTATGAGTAATTTCATCGTGTACATTTTGGCCATCTCTTTTTGCGGCTTCAAATCCTAAGCCAATTTCAACACCTTTCATAGCCTGAGTTCCCAAAATTGCCTGAGCTATTTTCCCATCTAATTTTTGATCCCAATGTGTAAAACTACCTAGACCAACAGGAACTCCTGTTACTATAATCTCATAAATTCCACCTAGAGAAGAGCCTGCTTTTCTTTGAATTTTGATTTCTTCCCTCATTTGAGCAGAAAGGTCTTCATCCAAACAGCGAACATCTGATTCGTCAGCGGTTTTGTAAACATTCTCAGCTCCGTTTTCATATAAAGGATCAGCAAGTTGGCGAACAGAATTCCAGTCAGAATAGCCAACCTTTCCAATTTGAATAACGTGGCCCCCAATTTCAATTCCAAAGTGTTTCAAAAATTGACGAGCAATCCCACAACATGCAACTCTCATCGCTGTTTCACGAGCACTTGAGCGCTCTATTACAGGGCGAATATCATCAAAACGATATTTTTGAGCACCAACAAGATCGGCATGTCCGGGTCGGGGAAGGGTGATTTTTTCGATTCCCTCAACTTCTGTTTCTTTGTTCATTACTGTAGGCCAACCTGCTTCATCTTTTTGAAAAGCTCTGTTTTCCATAACCATGGAGATTGGCCCGCCCATTGTTTTCCCAAAACGTACTCCGGAATTGAATGTAGCATGATCTTTCTCAAAAGCCATTCTTCCACCTCTTCCGTAGCCTTTTTGTCTTCGAGCAAGATGCTGTGATAAGTCGTTTTCAGTAAGCGGTAAACCCGCAGGAACACCTTCAACAATTCCGGTGAGAGCAGGGCCATGAGATTCGCCTGCAGTTAAATATCTGATCATAAAAGTAAAGTTTCGGAATTACGTGTTCTTTCAGCAAGAGGTCTGGAGTCGTTACACACTTCTCGTCTGAATTTATCAATTTGTTCTAGGTCACCTATCAAAATTAAGGAATCTCCAACATTAATTGTTGAAGAACTGTCAGGATTAAATTGAAGATTTCCACCTTTTGGTATTATTGCAATAATAAGAACTCCATATTGGGTTCTAAGATTAACTTCTGCGAGTGATTTTCCTGCTAACACAGAACCTTCAACAATCAACGCTTCATCAAATGTGCGATCCTGCATAGTGTATTTTGTAATAGAATCAACAAACTGATCTACGTGTGGACGCAGAATTACATTCGCCATTCTATCAGCTCCAATTTCATATGGTGAAATCACTTTATCTGCGCCTGCCCTTAGTACACGATTTTTGTTTGTTGTTTCATTGGTTCGAACAAGAATAAAAAGATTTGGGTTTAAATCGCGGGCAAGAAGCGTGGTAAAAACATTATCTTGATCGCTCGAAAGTGTGCAAATTAATGATTGGGCTTTATCAATGCCTGCTTCCAATAATGTGTCTTCATCCTCGGCATCACCTTCTACATAAGGCATTTTATCTTCTTTTAGTTGTTGAATACTGGACTCATTATTATCAACAATTACAACTGGCAAACCCTCTGATTGCAGCACATCAGCAATTCTGTTGCCGATTCTTCCATAACCGCAAATAATGTAGTGGTTTTCCATTTTTTCAAGTCTTTTTTTCATCGCTCGTTTATAAAAAAGTTCTCCTTCAAATAATAGCTGAGTTGTTTGAGAAGCTATATATGAAATAACTCCAATTCCAGTAACAAAAAGCAACATTGTGAATACACGTCCCTCATTTGATAATGTATGAAGTTCTTTAAATCCGATAGTAGAAATAGTAATGAAAGTCATGTATAGACCTTCAAACCAGGTCATATCCTCAATTAAATGATACCCAAGAGAACCTAAAGAAAATATAATCAGCATAATGAATGATGCTGTAATTATATTCCTGAGTCCCGGGTTTTCAATAAAATCTTTAAAAGACCCCATTATCTATAAAGTGGTTTTGATGCTTAACTGAACCACACCTCCGGTTTCACTATATGAATTTCTACTTATATCAATTATCAGGTCTTTTACATTAAATCCAACACCAATTCCAACTCCTGCGAAGTCAAAATTTTCTTTGGTTTTATTGAGTTCATGCAAATACCTGTTGTATCCTAAACGAACATGAAAGTTTTCTCCAAAATCGAACTTTCCTCCAAAGATGACATGTCGGTACAGGTTATCAAAAAGAGCAGGAGTTTCAGTTTCATTTATAATACGCATATCCCAATCGTTTAACCTCCTTAAGGTAAGGCTTAATTCAGCAGGGAAGCTCTCCGGTTTTTTTGATATTCCAATTGAAACATCCAGGGGTAAAGGTTCTTTTTTTCCTGCATAGGTAGAAAGCTGAGTTCCTAAATTTCTGATGGCAGCACCAAAACTAAAGTGCTTCTCAATATTTTTATAATAAATACCTCCGGTTACAGCAAAAGCAGTAGATTTATATTGTTCGTAAGAAGAATGAATTAAATCAAAAGAAACACCTCCACTCCACATTGGGGCTACTTTTGTTGCATAAGCCCCGGATACCGCAAGGTCAATAGCGTTGAAATCTCCAAGCTCATTACCGTTTTTATCTAGTGTTTTAAAATCTCCATAACCAAGAAAACGAATACCTAATCCTACCTGATTATTCTCATTTATCTGAAAGGCGCCGTTAGTAAATCCCATTTTTGAATCAGCAAGAAGATTTACGAATGTAGCAGATACCTGACCATTTGTTGCTCCGAATAAATAAGCAGGATTTATATGGTAAGAAGAGTAATCGCCTTCAAATAAACCGGTATGATTTCCTCCAAGGGCGGAAGCGTGTGCATTTGGAGTTACGTCCAGAAATCTAAAAATAGTAGAGACTTCAGATTGTGCCGAAACGGAGAAACTACATAAGCTTATGATGCCAGCTAAAAATAAAGTTTTTATTTCTTTCGAATTCAAAATGACAATTAGGTAAAATGTTTTGTAATATAATCAATTGAATAAGCAAAGCCCGAAAATGGTTATCACAAACATGAATTTTCTCTATTGTTGATGGAAGCATTAAAGCAACTCGGTCAATATACTTTATTACTATATCAAGCTTTACGTTCTGTAACTGAATTTAGTACATATAGAGAGAATCTATTTAATGAGTTCGTAAAAGTAGGATACCAGTCTATCCCGATTATTATGTTGGTTGGTGTGTTTACCGGAGCAGTGCTTACTCTCCAAACTGCCTACCAGCTAGATACAGATCTTTACCCTGCATACATCGTAGGATCCATTGTCGCTCAATCTGTAATTATAGAACTGGCAGCAGTAATTAGTGGCTTAGTTTTAGCCGGTAAAGTAGGAGCAAGAATTTCTACTGAGCTTGGTACAATGAGGGTGAGCGAGCAAATTGACGCGCTCGAATCAATGGGATTCAATTCAGTAGCTTTTTTGGTCTTGCCAAGAATTTTCGCCGGAGTATTAATGTTTCCGGTTTTATATATCATTGCTTCAACACTAGGGATTATTGGCGGTGTAGTAGCAGGAGCAGCAGATGGGATTTTGCCGGCTGCTGAATTTATGAAAGGAGGGAGACAATTCTTTTTCCCTGAGGATGTAGTGTTCGGGATATTGAAGTCGTTTGTGTTTGGATTTGTAATAACCTCAATTTCTTGTTTCAAAGGGTATTTTGCATTTGGAGGAGCTGAAGGTGTTGGTAACGCAACAACACAGGCAACAGTATTAAGCTGTATTTATATTCTATTAGCTGATTTTGTACTTGCCGCAATACTTTTATAATTATGATCGAAATAAATAATCTTACTAAGAGTTTCGGTAAAAATTTGATCTGGAAAGATGTGTCTTTTCAAATTGAAGATGGAGAAACTCTGGCTGTTATAGGAAAGTCGGGTTGTGGGAAGTCAGTGTTGCTAAAACATTTAAACGCACTAATGTATCCTGATTCCGGAGAAGTAATTATTGATGGACAATGTGTATTTGATTTGAACTATTCTGAACTCAGGTTGATGCGGCAAAGATTTGGAATTTTATTTCAGGGAGGTGCGTTATTCGATTCAATAAATACCTTCGAAAATATTGCATTTCCGTTAAGGTATTTCACAAATAAAACCGAAGGTGAAATAAAGAAAGATGTAGAAGAAGCACTAGACATGGTAAATTTGAAAGATGCCGGAAGTAAAGCAACTTCAGAACTATCAGGTGGAATGCGAAAAAGAGTAGGTTTGGCAAGAGCAATTATACTGAAACCGGATTATCTTTTATATGATGAGCCAACGTCAGGGCTAGACCCCCAAACTTCGGATGAAATTAATGAATTAATTGTAAGTATGGCTGATAGCTTCGATCTTACATCTATAGTAATTACGCATGATATGCATAGTGTGCTATCAATAGCTGAAAAAGTAGCATTTCTGGATTCTCAAAAGTTAAGCTGGTTTGGAAGCATTGATGAAATGAAAAAGAGTGAACATCCACCGTTGGTAGAATTTACAACTGCCAGCGAATATAAAATTAAGGCATAGACATTGGAAACTTCAAAATTCAACCTTAGTAACGAGATGAAAATAGGTCTCGTTGTAATAGCAGCAATCATAATTGCTGTTATTGGTTTCAGAATCATGAGAGACCAACCAATTTTTCGACAATCAAAAATATTGTATACAACATTCGATAGGGTTGATGCTTTGTTGCCCGGAAGTGTAGTGCACATTAAGGGATTAAAAATCGGATCGGTAAAGGGAATTGAGTATCAGGTTGAAGCTGATAATATGCTTGTAACACTTAATATTACAGGTACTATTCCTATTCCGGTGGGCTCAAAAGTTAAACTGGTGCCACCTGAAGTTTTTGGAGCTGTATCAGTTGAAATTGTGCGTTCAAATAATAGCCAAATGGTTGAATGGGAATCATTTTTGGAAGGAGTTACTGAACTGGGATTAATCGAAAAATTCTCAGAAAAAGGAGATGTAATTGCCGATGAATTAACTATTTCTCTTAAAAATCTCAATTCTATGATGGTTAAAATTGATTCCTCTCTGTATTCTGACAACAGAGACAAAATAGGGAATACACTCAGTAGTTTTGAAAAAACAGGGAAAGATGTTCAAGAGTTGATAAGTAAGAGAAAGCATGATATTGATTCTATGATCGTAAGTATGAGTAATGTTGCTCAAAATTTTGACCAACTTACAGAAGGCAATAAAGCGGAAGTAGACTCCATGATTACGAGTTTGAAAAATGCTAGCTCTGAACTTGAGAAATTGAGTAAAGGTTTAAATAAAACAACACTTTCGCTTAACGATATTTTGGAAAAAATTAATGAGGGAAGTGGTACTCTTGGGAAGATGATCAACGACGAGTCGTTGTACACAAATATGGATAGTCTTTCTTTCAATTTGAATGAATTAGTGAAGAATATTCAGAAAGATCCTAAAAGATATCTTAAGCATATGAGATTAGTTGAAGTCTTTTAACGAACAAAGCTCTTCTTAGACTTTCAATTTCCTGCTTATTCCGTTATATTTGCAAGCTGTTTTTGATGCTTTGCATCAATAGATAATCAAAAATTTAAGAACTGTTTTAGAGGATACCTGCTATGGGTTTAATGGAAACGTTGAGAAACGGTACCAAATACATTGTAATCATACTTATTGTTTCATTTGGTTTGATTTGGGTGCTGGCTGATGTTGACTTTTTTGGAGCAATGCAAGCCGGACCAAATAATTTAGGTCAGGTAAACGGAGATGATATTTCTCTCGATGAATACAATCAGAGAGTACAGTACTATAACAATTTATATGTACAACAAACCGGAAGTAGTATGACTCCGGAGATCACTGCCATTTATGAGCAACAGGTTTGGGATGAGCTTGTAAATTCCAGACTGATCGAACAAAAAATGGATGAACTTGGAATCACCGTTACAGATGCTGAGCTATTAGATATGGTTTATGGTGATAATCCTGATCCGGTAATTGTTCAGAATTTCAGCCGTGCTGATGGCACCATCGATAGGGTAGCTATAAATCAGGTAATGACCAATCCGGATTTTTCTCAGCAAGCGATCGCTCTTGATCTGCAGCTGCGCCAAAAAAGAAGACAAGAAAAACTGACAAATTATATTGCAGCCGGTGTTCAGGTTACAAACGAACAGATCGAAGAAGAGTATTTGAAACAGAATTCCTTTGCTGATGTAAGTTATATCCGTTTTCCATATGGAGATGTCAGCGATGATGAAATTACTGTTAGCGATTCAGATCTAAGAGCGTACTACAACAAGAATAAAGAGCAGTATAAAAGAGAAGAAAACTACAGAGCAAGTGTAGTTAAGTTTAGCTTTTTACCAACACAGGAAGATACAGCTGCTATTTTTAAGGAAGTAGAAGGTTTGAGAAGTGCATTTGCTGATGCCGAAAGTGATTCGTTGTTCTTAAACAGACAGCAATCCTCTACTCCGTATTCTGCTACATTTATTAATAAAGACGATGTTAGAGACGAATACAAAGCCGTTTTAGATATTGAAGAAGGCGAGGTAACAGAGCCATTCCTAAATGCTGGGCAAGTAAGCATCATTAAAAATGTGGAAGAGAATAGAAATGAGATCAAGTTTGTGGTTTTCTCCAGATTGATAGAAGCATTGCCTGGTACAATCAGAGATGCAGATAACACAGCTAGAGACTTTCAGGTTTATGCAGACGAAGAAACGGATTTCGAAACAGAAGCAGAAAGAGCCGGAAAAGAAATACAATCGGTTTTTGCTACTAAAGGAAATGCGTTTATTTCAGGATTAGGAAGTAGTCAGCAAATTCTCACATTCCTAGAAAGAGCTGATGAAGGTGATATCTCAAGAGTATATGAACTTGGAACTGATTTCGTAGTTGTTCGTTTAGATGAAAAAAATGAAGAAGGTTACCGCTCATTGGAAGAAGTTAGAACTCAGATTGAGACTTCAGTAAAACTGGATAAGAAAAAAGCTAAAGCTGTCAGCAATGCAAAAGAAGCTTTAAGTTCAAATCAAACTATTGAAGCTCTTGCAACAGCAACTGGAAAAGAAGTCGTAACCGCCGAAGGAATAGCAGCAAGTTCAATGGTACTAACAGGTGCTGGACGTGAGCCTAAAGTAATCGGCGCTATATTTGAGTTGGAACAAGGAGAAACATCCACGGTAATTGAAGGTGGTAGTGCGGCTTATGTAGTATCAGTTACTTCAAAGCAAATTCCTAGCCTTGATAATTTGGATGAATCTACAAAACAGCAGATCCGAACCAGACTGGAAGCTGAAATAAATCAAAAGTTTGGCGCTATTTGGTTAGAGCAACTTAAGCAGGAAGCTGATATTATAGATAACAGAAGTAGATTGATACAAAGCTAATTCGCGTTTAATTGTTTAAGTTTTAAAAAGGCGAGAAGACAACTTCTCGCCTTTTTTGTTTTTGATGCATACTTACACTCCGTACATTTAAACATGCAAGATCAACAAAAGACACACCATAAGTGGATGAAAGAAGCACTAGAGTTGGCTTCTTTAGGAAAAGGTTATGTTTCACCAAATCCTTTGGTTGGTTGCGTTGTAGTTGATAATAAAGGGAATAAAATAGGCGAGGGGTTTCACAAAAAATTTGGCGAATCACATGCCGAAGTTAATGCAATTTCTTCTATAACGAACAAGGAATTACTGAGTGGAGCCACTGTTTATGTTACTTTGGAGCCATGTTCACATATCGGGAAAACACCTCCATGCGCAGATATGTTAGCAGCTTTGCCATTAAAGGAAGTAATCATTGCAATGAAAGATCCCAACCCAAAAGTTAATGGAAATGGGATAAGGATACTTAAAAATGCAGGAATCAAAGTTCAGGTTGGTATTCTAGAATCAGAAGCTGAAAAATTGAATGAGTTCTTTATTCATCATCAGAATTTTGGCAGACCATTCATCACCTTGAAAATAGCACAAACCGCAGATGGTTTTTTGGCCGCAGCTGATGGGGATTCTCAATGGATATCCGGAAAACAATCCAGGAAAAAAGTGCATGAATGGAGAGCGGAATACGACGCAGTTTTAATAGGCAGAACCACTGCAATGGCTGATAACCCAAGCCTTACGGTAAGGCATATAAAAGGACGTCAACCCAAAAGAATTGTTATTGACGGACCGTTTGAATTGCCTCGTGATCTCAATGTATTTTCAGACAAGTATGAAGAGAGAACCACTATTTTGACTTGGAATAAAGAAAAATCAAAAGACGCCGCTGATCCTATGTTAAAAGTGCTTTCTCAAAATTATTTTAGGGGTGAGATCATTCAAACATCACAAAAAGACGGGCACGTTGATCTTAGGGAGGCATTTAAATTATTAGGCAAAAGTGGAATTAGTTCTGTTCTTGTTGAAGGTGGGCAACAGCTTTCTTCAGCATTGATAAGGCAGGGGCTTGTGGATAAAATTTGTTTATTTATAGCACCTAAATTATTAGGCTCCGGTACAAGATCGGTTTTGGACATTGGTATTAATAAAATGAGTGAGATCGTTGGATTAAAAGAAGTTTGCTGGGAAAAAGTAGGCGATGATATGTTACTAACAGGATATTTTTAAAACTATGTTTACAGGAATTATACAGGAAGTAGGAACCATAAGATCAGCGAAAAGTCTTAATGGCGGAGGAATGGAATTCACTATTGAATGTAGTTTCTCTGAAACTTGCCATGAAGATGAAAGCATTTCTATAAATGGAGCCTGCCATACCGTAACAGCATTTGACGAGAAGGTTTTTACTGTGCAAAGTGTGGAAGAAACATTGAGAAAAACTTCTATGGGAGAATTAAAAGAAGGGTCGCTAGTGAATCTGGAACGATCTTTAACACTCCAGAAAGGAATTGAAGGTCATTTGGTTCAGGGGCATGTAGATACAGTAGGAACTATTAAAAATATAGAGAAAGAAGAAACGGGTTGGCTTATAACAGTAGAATATCCTGAAGAATTCAAAAATATGATTGTTGGCAGGGGTAGTATCACGTTGGAAGGAATAAGCCTTACCATTGCCAGAGAAAAGGAAAATGAGTTTACGGTTGCGATAATCCCTTATACCTGGGAGCATACCAATTTGAAAAACAAGATCAATGGCGATAAGCTAAATCTTGAATTCGATGTTATAGGAAAATATGTTGTTAAATATTTAGCGTCAGTGGGAAGAGACTCGATCTAGTCTTTAGAACCTGTCATATCCTCGGCCTGTTGAAGTAGAGCTTCTTTCCAGATTCTTCAATATTGGCAATTTCTGGAACAAACTTTGAACCTGAGCACTGTTTAATGTTAGTCTGAAAAAATAATACTGGTTTTCTCCAAACGGATTGATCTGAAAATCCAGATTCCAGCATTCCAGATTTCTGGTAAGCCCGAATTGTGATGGGGTCAGCTCTTTTTCTATAAAATCATATCCGATCCGAGTTGTAAATCTCCATTTTGGAGTTAATCGAAATGAGATATTATTCGCATTTAATGTAGCGGATTTAGTTGGACTCTCATTGAATCGAAATTGCCATCTGTAATCAAAATTTAAAGAAACGCTCCATGGAGAATTGAGAGGAACAACCGGCTCATCATTAAAATGTGGATCTACGGGCGAAAAACGGGCTTGATCAAAAGGATCATAACTTCTTCTGTAAACAGGAGTATATACTTCAGGTCCACTTTTTCCACCTCGGAATGATGTGCTGGCAGAAATATTAAAACTTTGTAGTTGTGCAATTTTGCCATTTTCAAGTAGAAACTGATCTATTTCTCTTCCATCGCTATTCAATTGATAAAGAGAAAAAGTAGCTCGTGATGAAAGATTAATTCCATTAATAGCATTTGAAGAAAGAGAAGTGCTGATATCACTAAAGTGTAAGCTGTCTGCGGCAAAGTTATAAGAAATATTGGCAGATAAATTGTCGATCAACTTCAGCTTTTTTTCATTTACTTCTCCAGTAGTATCTCTGCTCACAATTTTGGTCTCAAATACGTTTCGAATAGAAAATGAAATGGCTTGTTGTTCTCCCGATCCGGGACCTCCGAATATTTCATTAGAAAAGATCGAATATTTACGGGTATTTCCAGAAGTATCAATTTGAACATCTCTGTAAAAACCCCACATGGGATCGCTAAAGTCAGGACGATAAGTGTAGCCGATACTCGGTGTTGCTGTATGGCGGAATCCTTCAAATTTACCGATTTTGCTGTTTGAAACGCCATAAAAAGTTGTAGAAAACGAAAGTCCCAGATTGAAATCTCTGGCGGAAACAAAGCCTCTTACTTGTTCAGTTTTTACGGGATTTGGATCAGAGGTTGAGTCAGGACTAAAAAATTGTCTAGTAGAAGTAGGATACCAGTATTCATTAAAGTTTGCACTGGCAGAAAGGTTCAAAAAAGGGCTGGATAATAATCTTCCTAAGCTTAAACCCGCAGTTTGTTTAAACCCATATCTGAAATGGTCTTCTTTTCCGGTTGCTTTTTCGTATTTAGCAGGATCAAATAGTGCTTCAATGAAAGTTATTTCTGCAGTATCGGCATCAATTGGAGCATAATTGAATCTGGAATTAAAGCTATTGTTATATCGTATAGATAAGCTTTCGTACCATTTAGGCTCGTTGCTAACCTGTGATTTAAAAGGACTAAGTGTTTTTAAGCTGAATGTGCTGTTAGGCCCTGAAAGAGAAGTTGTATTGTTATTAAAATTCTGAGTAAGCTGAGAGTTAATGCTAAAGTTAAAATCATTCTCCGGGTGAGTATAATTATAGGCTAACTTTGAAGTTGAGTTTGTAGTTGCTCGATCATCAATATCGAATGAGTTTCGAGTATAATAATCTGCAGTACGTAAATTTATTCCTGCATTTATTCTGGAGTAAGGAGAAAATTCCTGATTATGATTTATACCAATAGATTTTTGCACACTTGTTGTGAAACCCGGATCGGTTTTTTCTAAACCCTGATCTCTTGAATAACCAAGGCTTAGATTTCCGTTAAATTTATCTCGCTTACGGTATTGGAAGTTTGTGTTTGTAAAAAATGTACCTGAGGTATAAATATCACTACTTATCTGACCGGTGAAGTAATCATTAAAATATTGAAACCATCCCAAGTTTTGTAACCCAATACCTCTTGAAGACTGAGCTTCAAAAGCATATGTAGGTGTAAGTAATCCGGATCTGCGCTTCTCTAAAGAAGCCGGTACATACCCAAATGGAAATACAATTGGATAAGGAATATCAAGAATATAAAGTCGGGCGTTAGAAAAGAATACCTCTTCTTGATCAACCACTTTCATTTTCTTGGCTTTTATATAATAATAAAGGTAGTCTGGCGGGCAAGTCGAATAAATCCCGTCCTCAATAAAAACTTCGTCAGCACTAACATTCTTTACCTTAGATCCGATCAGATATCCGTCAGGAACCTGAATTTGAGCTTCTTCAAACTTTCCTTTCTGAGTTTGGTAATTGAATAAAATTCTTGTGCTTTTAATTTCATCCGATTCTCTCTTTAAAACGGGATAAGAGAGGGTGTCAGTTGCTGATTGTGCTTTTGCTTCAACCTGATTCTTCTCAATATCCATTTCTATTTTACCCGCAGTTAATTCTCCGGCTGTATGAGATACCTTTGCTTGTCCAAAAAGAAAGGCTTTTCTGCCATTTCTTAGATTAATTACTAAAGAGTCGTTAGACTGAAACTCGATCGCATCCTTAATGTTACTTGTTTTAACGGCGGGGCTTCCGGTGGGTTCAGATCTAACATTTGCAGAAGACGAATCAGGAGCAACCTGAGCATGCGAAGTTCCTGTATACAACAGAATTATAGAACATGCAAAAAGCAGATGTGCACTCGCATATACATAATTCTTAAAAATCATTCAGGATGTTTTATGCAAAAGAATCAAATGCCAGACCTGCAGCGCCAAGTAAAGCACTATCATTACCAAGGTCTTCATAGACAAGTTCCAGATCTTCTTGAAATGGTAACATCATATGCTTTTTAATGATTTCTCTTGCGGGTTCAAATAACCAATCACCAGCTCTTGAAACGCCTCCGCTAAGCACATATTTTCGAATATCAAGCATGTGGGTATAATTAATGATGGCGTACCCGAGACGTTCTCCACTTTTTCTTAGAATTTCAATGGCTAGTTCATTTCCTTCGTTTGCTTCCATAGTTAGATCAACGGGCTCAAGTTTATCAAAATCTTTATGGAATTTACTGTAAAGCGGATTGCTTGTATGTTGCATAATTAGATCAGTTGCAAACCGACTCAAGAATTTTTGTCCCAGATAAGCTTCAACGGTTCCACGAGTAACGCTGTTAGAAAGTGGCCCGTGGTAATCTAGGATCACATGCCCCAGTTCACCTGCCATCCCTTTCGTGCCTTTATAAAGGCAGTTATTAATTATGATACCACCACCAACTCCTGTTCCAAGAGTTATGATGATGAAGTCATTAAAATTTCGTCCCACACCAAAGTGTAATGAACCTAATGCAGCTATATTAGCATCGTTTTCAATTCTACAAGGTAGATTAGTACGTTGGGTAATTTCTTCAGCAGCGCGAACTTCATCCCAACCCGGAAGGTTAGGAGGGTTCCTTACTATGGTTTGCTCAAGATTTACCATACCAGGTAAACCCATTCCCACGCCAATTACTTCATGTTTTGCAGTTAGCTCTTTTATAGTAGCGCTAATACGATCCAGAAGATGATCTCTTCCTAATTCTGCATGTGTAGGAGTAGAAGTTTGTTCTATAATTCCATTTTCGTTATCAACTATAGCGGCTTTTATATTGGTGCCGCCTAAATCTACAGCAACAGCTTTCATATTTTATATTCCGATTATTCTGTTCTGCGGATCTTATATACAGTTTCTCCTGGCTTTCTCATGCCGTATTCTTCACGTGCAATCTTTTCCAAAAGCTGCGTATCCTGATGTAAGTGTTCAATTTTAGTTTTTAAAACCTCTGTAGAAGCATTCAATTCCTCAATCTTTTGTTTGAGGTCATTTTTTTGATTATTCATTCCAACCCGAGTTAGCAAGCTATAGCTATCAACAAAGCCGAACCAAATAAGTACAAATGTGGATAATATGACCACAAGCACAGATTTTTTCCAATGAATAGGATTTAAAAATTCGGTTTTCATAGGTTGAAAAGTTGAAGTTTTACAATGAGGTATTCGAAAATACGTTAATTTACATATTAATGATAATGCTAAAAGTATTCTATGAAAGTTAAGCTCCTCTTTACTTTGATCGTGCTTTTTGGTTTTGGGGTTTCCTCATGGGCTCAGGAAAATAAAGAAACTGAATGGATAAAGGTTTACTTCAATATGCCTGGCGATTCGTCCGTAATGCAGGGCGTAAATATAAGTAATGATTCGTGGGATCTAATTTCGACTTTAGAAAATCTTATAGACTCAGCAGATTTTAGCGTAGATCTTGCTATATATGATATTGAAGAAATGAGAGTAGCAGAAGCACTGGCCAGAGCAAAAGCAAGAGGGGTAAGAGTAAGGATAGTTACTGATAACCATAACAGAACAGATGCGGGAATTCTAGACGAGAAAATATGGGAAGCCTTTAGGAAAGCAGATATTACATCAATTGATGACGATGGGGATGTATATTTGCCAAATGGAGAGATTCTAGATAATGATCTTGTTAACGATGGAGCTGATATGCATCATAAGTTCGCTGTAATAGACGCGCTTTCTGAAAACAAAAACGATGACTATGTATGGACAGGATCAACTAACCTGACGTATACCGGAGCATATAATACTAACAATACCATAGTGATTAAAGATGCTGAAGTTGCCGCGGTTTACTTAGAAGAGTTTGAGCAAATGTGGGGCTCTGACAATGAAAAGCCGAACCCTGATCGTGCTTTATTTCATAAAGACAAACGAGATGTATCGGCACATATATTTAATGTAAACGGAATTAAGATAGAAATATACTTTGCTCCAATTAACAGAGATGGCACAAAGCCAAGTGTTAGTGACCGAATCGTTGAAGTTATAAATCAGGAGGCACAATCAGATATAAGATTTCAGGCTTTTGCGATTACTCCGAATATTCCAATTAGTAAAGCCATTTGGAATAAAAGTATTGATACAAGTATTCAGTTAGAGGGGATTATCGACCCCGGGTTCTTCAGCAGATACCGAAATACTGGAGCAATTTGGGGAAGCCCTGAAGCTCAACTGGGGAACAGACTCATTCTTCCGGCTCGGGAAACAAGGAAACTACACAGTAAGTTAATAATTGTTGATGTAAATGAAGAAACTCCTGATGATGAAGCTGTTATAATAGCCGGGTCGTATAATTTTTCGAATAATGCCGAATTAAGCAATGATGAAAACACAATAATAATTTTTTCTGATGAGATAGCTAATCAATACTACCAGAATTTTAAAGGAGTAATGAGTAGGGCAAAAGGAAAAAGTTTTGGACCCTCGCCTAAAATAGACCCGGAAAAATTTTATGAAGTGTATGCGGTAAGGGACGGAGCAGAGTTTGAGATAGAAATAGTGCCGGGTTTTGGCTACCCTGTTCAGCTTTTAGGAGTGGAAGTACCTTCAATTTACGCGGGAGAAGATTCGGCATATTATTTTTCAGGAGCTTCTGCTAGTTATTTAAAAAACTTACTGGAAGGAAGAAGGGTGCGTGTATTTGACTACGACGGAGGAGAGGCGTATTCAGCGTATAACCGATTTTTTGCATATGTAGAAATTGACATAGACGGAAGGACCAGTTCGTTAAATAAGGAAATGCTGATCAATGGTTTCGGGATCTATTCTGAAGATTTCAAACAAAATGAAGACTCAGTAAAAGCCTTTAAGAATTACGAAAAAATTGCCAAAGATAATAAGAGAGCGATTTGGAAACAGGAATCAAAAATCGGAACCAAAGTTTTAAGAGCAAAGGAAATCGAAACTGGGTCTGCGATAGAAGTAGTGTATCCTATTAATATAAATACAGCAGATCAAGCTACATTACAGCTGCTTCCGGGAATTGGAAAGACTTATGCATCAAGAATAATAGAATATAGATTAGAAAATAAAGGATTCTCAAGTATTGAAGATTTATTAAAGATTAAAGGGATCGGAGCAAAGAGGCTAGCCAGAATTCGACCCTTAATTACCCTTTATTAAACTAAAGCTAATTCATTTAAAGTCATTTTCAAAGTAAGCAGCATTTTACCAATTATTTGAGAGATGCGAGCTTCGCTTAAGCTCAATGTTTCCGCGATTTCTTTAAGTGTACACTCTTCATAATAGTAAAGTGCTAAGATAACTTGCTCTCTTTCAGATAAAGATTTTATTGCCTGAGCAAGTTGAGCCGAATTTTCTTCATTGATCAAGCCCTGGTCAGGTAATTCAAAGTTTTGATCTTCAATTTTGTCAGAAAGTGAGTTGTCAGAATCTGAATTCATGCTTGAGTCAAGAGAAAGTGCAACGCGTTGTTGAACATTAGATAACAGTTTTTCATAGTCATGAAGATCAAGATCCATTTCTTTTGCAACTTCATGATCTAAGGGGGTTCTGCCTAAAGTTTGCTGCAATTGACTAATAGTCTCTTGAGCCGCACCATATCGCACTCTGTTAGTTCTGGATAATTCATCAATAGATCTTAGATAATCGATTACACTTCCTCTTATTCTGTAATAAGCGAAGGTATTAAACTTAACCTCTTTGTCGATTGTATAATTGTCCAGAGCTTGCAAAAGGCCGGTTGCTCCAATATTGATCAGATCTTCTCTCCCGCAAAGCGGTGTATTTGGAATATTTATTTTACCAACAATGCTTTTAATCAAAGGAATTGACTCCGTCACTATAAGCTTTTTAAGTCTTGATGTTGGATTTGTTTTGTATTCGATAACTAAGTTTTGAAGATCCATCGTATTGTAACAGCGTTTTTTATTTATTGTCTCCACACATATAATATTAATAAATTCTAATTATTAAAATATTTTAATATTAATTTTTATTAATAATAAAACACGCCTTTAAACCCTTTTAAACCCTTTTAAACCGATAATGTGGAAGCGAAAACCAAATTTTTTCCTTTTCGAGGAAATTTTTTTTAAAAAGAATTGAAGGTTTTCTGAGAGTGTCCGATAAGCTGAGTAGTATGAAACATGAAAAAACATATTCTGATACAGACAAGACCAAATTTTTTAAAATGCTCTTAGAGCTATGCGATTTAGGAAATGAGTCTTTATTAATTGAGCACCTGACAAGTGCTGAAGAAGAATTGGACTGTAGGTATCTGACAGAAATGAATTATTCAGAGTTTCTGCGCTACTGTATTGTTCTGGTGGAGAATGGGGAATGCGAAGAGTTAAAAAGATTGCTAACTGGGAAAATGAATAAGAGTGTATCTAGGGTAAGCAAAAGTACAAATGTAATAACCTTGCGCTCATTTAAAAAGGCTATATAATGACTAACAATGTTGATCGATCTTTTATTAAAAAGATGATTGCTTCTGAAAAATCTGAAAAACTAACTGAAGAGAAAAAAGACTTTCTACTAAATGATAAGTCTGTATTAGAAGCCATAATAGCAGGGCTTGTGCGCGACTTCAAGTATATCTAACAAAAAACCCCTTCCGAGATCAATCGTAAGGGGCTGGTCAAGAGAGATTCTTAAATACTCTAAACTGTGATCCGGGAGGGACTCGAACCCTCGACCCACGGCTTAAAAGGCAGTTGCTCTACCAACTGAGCTACCGGATCTTCCATCGCAATTGCGAAAGGCTTCAAAGATACGGGATTATATACTTTATGACAATCTTAAATCAATGAATAATTAGACTTTTTCTGTATTAGTTATTAATTATCTCAAATAGGTCAGATTCTACACTTACATTAACCTCTTCAATAATCCTTCCAATTTCTTTTCCATTGCGGTAAACTATAAATGTAGGTGTCCTTTTAATATTATTTGCCTCAATAATATCCTTAGGTCCTCGGCGCCTGTATTCAAGAGCTGTATATTTTGCAGTAAAAAAAGGATTATTAGCAGAATCCATTACTTTAAAGAAAGCTGGGATCTCCCTTTTACTGTCATGGCACCACATTCCCATAAAAACATCAATAAGAATTGAATCCTTAACCTGAGCCAATTTAGAAATGATCTCTTTATCAGGTTCGTACCGCTCAGCATATAGATTAAAAATTTTAACTTCTCTGATTTGAGCTTCTGTAACTGGTCCACTCAAATATTCATCTTGTGCATTTACAGTAAACCCAAAGAAAGTAAATAATAGAAGTAATGGATATATTTTCATTATGAGCATTTATAAGTTCAGTACATTACATTGAAACATCATAAGCATTCAAAAGATTAAGTAAAAGTATGGCGAGTATTTTCTCTAAAATTATAGAAGGTGAGATTCCTTGTTACAAAATTGCTGAGGATGAACACTATTTTTCATTTTTGGATATCAATCCGATTGCAGAAGGGCATACATTGGTTATTCCTAAAAAGGAAGTAGACTATGTATTTGATCTTTCTGATGAAACATTGCAAGGTTTAATCAGTTTTTCCAAAAAAGTTGCAAAGGCCATAGATAGTTCACTTGGTACCATCAGAACAGGCTTAATTGTAGAAGGTTTAGAAGTACCTCATGCTCATATTCATTTGATCCCTATTTATTTTGAGGGACAACCTGTAAGTTTAGGGAGAAAAACAGGAGTAAGTGAATCCAGAATGAAGGAATTAGCATCATTAATAAGCAATGCGGTTGAATTATGAAGATAATGATCATAAACGGACCTAATTTAAATCTGTTAGGCGCAAGAGATACAGGAATTTACGGAACAGGTTCATTGGAAGATCTTCAAGGATTTATTTCAAAGTCATTTAAAGAACATGAAATTTCTTATTTCCAAAGTAATATTGAAGGCGAGATCATAAACAAGCTGCAGGAGTCAATGAGTGATGGAACAGAAGGTTTAGTGACAAACCTGGGAGCTTATACACACACATCGGTAGCTTTAAGAGATGCTTTGGAACCAATTAAGTTCCCAAAAGTAGAAGTTCATATTTCTAATATACATGCTCGTGAATCCTTTCGTGAAAAGTCTTTAACCGGTGAGGTGATGGACGGAATAATCACCGGCTTTGGAAAGCATAGCTATATTCTTGGTATACAAGCTATAGAACATCTGTCAAATAATTAACTCTTGAAACAGCTTAAAGAACTTTTTTCCGATACACTTATCTACGGGGTAAGCAGCGTCTTTACTCGGTTTATAAGTTATCTACTTGTTCCGTTTTACACTGGGGTCTTTAATACCGATGAATATGGTATTGTCAGCCTGATCTATGTCCTCATTGCATTCCTAAATGTTGTTTTTACCTATGGAATGGAATCAACGTATTTCAAGTACGCCAAAGACAGAGGCAAAGCAAAAGATATTTTTAAGACATTACAACTATGTTTGTTGGGTTCAACCATAGTGCTTGTAGCTATAGTTTGGTTTCTGAACCCTATACTTAATCCCATTATAGGATTAGCAGAACCATTTCCACTATTTACTTTGATGTTGGGAATTCTGGCATTCGATACAATGGCGGCCGTACCTTTTGCTGAGCTAAGATTAGGGCGCAGACCAGTACTTTTTGCTTTTCTTAAAATGCTGAATGTACTTATTAATATTGGCTTGAATCTGTATTTAATTCTGGAATTACAATACGGTATTGAGGCGGTTCTGATCAGTAATATCCTTGCTTCCATTGTTACTGCAGTGCTAGTGTGGTTTGTGACTTTTGATATGATGAAAGGTTCATGGGATACGGAAGTTCTTAAAAAGGCACTGGTGTTTGGTTTGCCGTTTGTTCCTGCCGGAATCGGTTATGTGATCAATGAAATGATAGATCGTATTTTTTTAAAGAAAATGGATTCTGAAACACTTACATCCTTATACGGTTTAGCTAAAGATGGTAGTGTTTATAGCGGAGAAGATATCGTTGGTATCTATTCGGCAGGATATAAATTAGCTGTGGTAATGTTACTTTTTGTAACCGTATTTAAATTTGCCTGGCAGCCTTTTTTTATGAGAAAATCGGAGGAAGAAGACGCTCCGAAACTATTCTCTGAGACTTTCAGATATTTTAATTTAGGGGCAGCGTTTATATTCATTTTCTTTTCGCTGTTTATTTCTTTTATAGTTCAGATAAAAATTCCATTTACCGATGCTACATTAATTGGAAGAGATTATTGGCTTGGTCTAAATATTGTGTCTCCACTTCTAATGGCTTATTGGTTTCAGGGTTGGTATATCAATTTTTCAGCAGGGATCTTTATCGGAGACAAAACAAAAGTTTTGGCATTTATAACTCTTATTGGGTCGGTGATTACCGTTTTAGGAAATTACATTTTTGTACCATATTTCGGAATGATAGCATCTGCATACACTACATTATGTAGCTATGCTGTAATGGCAATGGTTATCTACTTTTATTCTAAAAAAGCATTTGATGTACCTTATAAACTTTGGCAGGGATTTTTTGTGATTGCAATAGCTGAATTCAGTCTTGCATTAAAACCTACTTTTAAAAGTATTATAGGATCGGAATTCTGGGCATCCGCTGTATTATTCATAGTTGCGATGGGGGTTTTAGCACTTATGACGACGAAGAATTTCTTTCTGAAAGAACGTTAACGGCTTCGATCTTATATTTTAGTTGAATTTTTGAGCGTATATTTTTTACAATTCCTGAATTCAGCATTAATTATACTTCAAGTATGAAAACAACAGTATTTCTAATTCTCAGTTTAGTATTGATGAGCAGCGTGACTAATGCTCAAGATGTTGATACTACCATGACTTTCGAGGAGTACGATCCTATTTCTACCTTAGTGGTTCCCGGAGAGAAAATTACTAAAGCAAAATTTCCTTTCATAGATGTTCATAGTCATCATTGGAGAATGGCAACCCAGGACCTCAAGCAGCTAGCTTCTGAAATGGAAGACCTGAATATGAAAGTGATTGTGAATTTAAGTGGGCGTTCGGGAGAACAGTTGAAAGCAATATCAGATAACATCACAGCAAGCGGATTAAACAGGTTTATTGTATTCGCAAATATTGACTTTAGCGGAATAGATGAAGATGGATGGACAGAAAAAGCTGTAAACCAACTTCAGGTTGATTATGACAACGGCGCTAGAGGGATAAAGATATTTAAAAATCTTGGGCTCACAGTTTTGGATTCTAATGGCAACCGCGTACAAACCGATGACCCGAGAATCGACCCCGTTTGGGCGAAGGCCGGAGAGCTTGGAATTCCGGTGTTGATACACACTGGAGAACCGGCGGTATTCTGGGCACCTATTGATGAGAAAAATGAACGCTGGTTGGAAATGAAAAACTTCCCGGATAGGCACAGAGGAGATACAACCAGATTTCCAAGTTGGGAAATTGTAATGGCAGAGCAATGGAATGTATTCAGAAAACATCCGCAAACGAATTTTATAAATGCACATTTAGGGTGGATGGCAAATGACTTGGAAAGGCTTGGGCGGCATCTCGATGAATTTCCAAATGTATACACTGAAATCGCTGCAGTTATAGCAGAGTTAGGACGTCAACCCAGATTTGCCAAAGAGTTTTTTATTAAATATCAGGACCGATTGCTATTCGGAAAAGATACATATAGACCCGAAGAGTACTACACTTATTTCAGAGTATTGGAAAGCGAGGATGAATATTTCGACTATTTCAGAAAGAGACATGCTTTTTGGAAAATGTATGGATTGAATCTTCCGGATAATGTGTTGAAAAAAGTGTATTACAAAAATGCTTTAAAAATAATACCGGGTATCGATAAAAATTTATTCCCGGATAACTAATCAAACAACTTAATACTACTGAAATGAAAGCTTTATTAAAATTGGGAGCGCTTGCAGTATTTGCTGTGCTTCTTTCATCAGAACTAACATTTGCTCAGGAAAGAGGAAAAGGTAATCGTCCCAGCCCTAATGCAGCAGTAAGTCAAGACATTGGATCTACCACAGTTTCTATTACTTATGGACGCCCCGGACTTAAAGGAAGAAGTTTAGCTACTCTGGCTAAGCCCGGTCAGGTATGGAGAACAGGAGCTAATGAATCAACTGTAATTACTTTTTCTGAAGATGTAATGTTTGGTGGAAAAGAAGTTAAGGCAGGAACATATTCATTGTACACTATTCCCGGAGAAAACTGGACGTTTATACTGAATAGTAAGCTTAGTTGGGGAACTCAGTATGACGAGTCGCAGGATGTTGTAAGAGTACCAGCTGCAGTTACAACCGAAGGTGCTTCAAGTTTTGAAAGATTCACAATCTATTTTGATACTCTTTCAGACACGAAAGCTCATTTGAATCTCCAATGGGGGAAGACAATGACAGCAATTCCAATTACTACTAAGTAATTAGAAATTTTTACTACTTTAAAGGAGCTCAAAGGGCTCCTTTTTTTATGCAACCTATTTTTATGAAACAATTACTGACAATTGTATGCTTTTCTATTTTCTGCTCAACCGCAGCATTAAGTCAATCAGGTTCTAAATGGCTTTTTGATGATTCAACCTTGCCGGAAATAAGAATTACGATTGACCCCGATTCACTCGCTGAGATTTTAGATGATGAAAACCAGCAAAGCGATCATGAATTTATTGCCTCTTTCAGCATTACAAAGAATGGGGAAACTGAAGTAGTGGATAGTGTCGGTTTCAGATTGAGGGGAAACACTTCCAGAGCTTCTCAGAAGAAATCATTCAAAGTATCCTTCGATACATTTATTGACGGTAGAGAATATCGTGGATTGGATAAAATGAATATTAACGGAGAGCATAACGATCCTACGATATTGAGAGCTAAATTAAGTTGGGATATTTTCGAAAAGATGGAAGTTAAAGCTCCCAGATCTAATCATGTAGCCTTCTACATCAACGATGTATATTATGGTTTGTACCTAAATGTAGAGCACATTGATAATGAATTTCTGAAAAAAGAATTTGATGGTGATTCCGGCAACTTATATAAATGCCTCTATCCCGCCGATCTAAGTTATCGGGGACCAAATTCTGATGATTATAGTGGTTATGAAGAATTTGGCAGAAGACCTTATGATCTTAAAACAAACGAAGAAGAAAATGATTATTCCGGATTAGCTTCTTTTATTGAATTCTTAAACAACTCAAGCGATCAGGATTTTGAGGAACAAGTTCATGATTATTTGGATGTAGATGCTATTCTTAGATGGATGGCCATTGATGTATTGACAGGTAATTGGGATAACTACTCATTCAACAAGAATAACTTCTATTTATACCACTCGCCTGAAGATGGGCGGTTTGTAGTAATACCTTATGATTACGACAATACACTTGGAGTCGATTTCTTTGGCATAGATTGGGGAGTTAGAAATATTTATAACTGGGGAAACCAGAATGAATCCAGGCCATTGACAAACCGTCTTTTAGGAGTCCAAAAATTCAAAGATTGGTTCAGTTATTACCTAAATGAAACTATTGAAGTTGCTTTTAATGAGGATAGCCTATTTCCCAAGATCGACCGATTAAAGGCTTTGGTTCAAACATCAGCTGAAGCCGACAAGTTTAGAACAAAAGACTGGCCGGCGCTAGATTTTGAAGATTATGATAAGTCTTTCACTCAAGCTTTAGGTGGGCATGTTCCGTATGGTTTGAAACCCTTCATTACTCAAAGAACCAATTCAGCTTTGAGCCAGCTTCAGCTTAATAATATCTATCCGATTATACATTCGTCTTCTTCAAAGCTTCTTACAGATAGTGGTAATAAAACTATTATTGTTGAAGCTACAGTAAATGATCATGATCTGAATATTGTAAGCGCTAAATTGGATATCATCGAAATACTGAATCCATTCGAGCTTAGAGATGATGGAGAAGGCTTTGACAAAACTGCCGGAGATGGAATTTATACAGGAGCTAAAGAAATAGGGTCTTATTCAGGTGATATAAACTTTTTTGTGTTGGCTCAGGATCAGCAAGGAAAAACAAGCCGGTATCCACAAAACCCGGCAAAGAAAATAGTACAGGAAAATTCGGATGTTGCTTCTGATCTTGTTATCAATGAAATAATGGCAAGTAACAGTTCAACCATTCAGGATGAATCAGGTTCTTATCCGGATTGGGTTGAGATTTTTAATAATACAGCAGATGAGATCTCTTTAAGCGGGTATTTTCTCACAGATGACCTGGCTAATCCCGGTAAATGGGCATTCCCGGATACAACAATTACGAAAGAAGGATTTTTAATTGTTTGGGCAGATGATGATGAAAAGGAAGGGCCTATGCACGCTTCTTTCAATTTGAATAAGAGTGGAGAAGATCTGGGGTTATATAAAAAGAATGGAAATAATTTTGAAGCTGTGAACACGCTTACATTTGGTGAACAGACCACGGATGTATCGTACGCAAGAGATGGAGATGGAGCTAGTTCTTTTGTGTTCAGGAGCGAGCCTACACCGGGAGCTACAAATGGAATTATCCTAAGTGCAGGTGATAATTCAGAAATCCCTCGAAATGTAACGTTGTATCAAAATTACCCGAATCCTTTTAACCCAAGTACAACAATTTCTTTCGGACTGGATAAACAGGATAAAGTGACACTCGAAATTTTCAATATCACAGGTCAATTAGTAGAAACTATAACAAGTGAGGTGTTTGGTGCGGGAAATCATTCGGTAAAGTTTCGTGCTGATAATCTGTCAAGCGGAGTGTACTTTTACAGGCTTAGAACATCAAGTTCAACACAGACAAAGAAATTTACGCTTATTAAGTAAACACTAACAAAAAATACTACAGAGAATGCGTTTAGTTAGTGTTTAGCAGTTTATTTTTTACAGCTTTGTAATACTCTTCATACTGATTTACTACCAGATCCTGATTAAACAGTTCGGCTCGTTTACGTGCATTTTTGCTCATTCGATCATGAAGTTCGGGATTAGTTAGTATTTCCACCGCATTTTCTGCCATACAATCAATATCATCGAGATCACAAAGAAAACCGGTTTCTCCCTGAACATTTACCTCTGGTAATCCTCCTATGTTTGAACTAATTACAGGTACCGAGCAACTCATTGCTTCTAAAGCTGCTAGCCCAAAAGTTTCTGAACCTGAAGGAATCAAAAACAGGTCTGCTATGGAAAGCACTTCTTCTACCTGATCGAGTTTGCCTAAAAACCGTACATGATCACAGATCCCAAGATCTCGACATTGTTGCTCAGTTCTCTGTCGTTCAGGGCCGTCGCCAACTAATAAAAGTTTTGCAGGTATGCCGTGTTTAAGGATTCTGTCAAATACAGTAACAACTTCAGGGACGCGCTTAACTTTTCGGAAATTAGATACATGAACAACTACCTTTTCTCCATCAGGGCAAATAGCTCTTTTGAAATGACTTTTGTTGGATTTTTGAAACCTCTCCAGATCTATAAAATTGGGAATTACTTCGATATCGGTTTTAATTTCAAAACGTTCACAGGTTTCTCTTCTCAGATAATCAGAAACAGCAGTAACTCCGTCACTTTTATTTATTGAAAACTCTACTACGTGTTTATAGCTGGGATCACTTCCTACTAAGGTGATATCTGTTCCATGTAAAGTAGTAACAACCGGAACATGGATTCCTTTTTCCGCCATTATTTGCTTGGCTAAATAGGCACTTGTTGCATGAGGAAGTGCATAATGAACGTGAAGAAGATCAAGGTTCTCATATTCGATCAAGTTTACCATTTGAGAAGCTAAAGCCAGCGCATACGGCGGATATTCAAACAATGGATACGCATTTATTGCTACCTCATGGTAAAAAATATTGGAGTCAAGCGTTTCTAATCTAGCCGGTTTAGCATAACTCATCATATGGATTTTATGACCTTTTGAGGCCAGCACCTTAGCTAATTCAGTAGCAACTACTCCGCTTCCACCAAAGGTAGGGTAACAAACAATGCCAATATTCATGTGTATTCTTTTATTTTTTGAAGGTAAATAATAATACCCGTTTTCAGAATTTCTAACACAACCTTTAACAGATTGGTTTCATAAAAAGTTTACAATGACTATGCAGTATTATGTATATTTACAGCCTTGAATAAGTAACATAATTGAAGTTATATAATGGCAGGACATTCTAAATGGGCGAATATTCGCCATAAGAAAGCAAAGGAAGACTCCAAACGATCTAAAGTTTTTACTAAAGTGATCAAGGAGTTAACGGTAGCCGCTCGTGAAGGAGGTGGAGATCCGACCGGGAATCCGCGTTTATCACTTGCAATCGATAATGCCAAAGCTGTAAATCTTCCCAAAGATAATATGGAGCGCGCCATAAAGCGTGGAACGGGAGAGGGGGATGACGCCGCTACTTATGAAGAAGTTACTTTTGAAGGTTATGGACCGGGTGGGATCGCCTATTTTGTTGAGGTAACCACAGATAATAATACTCGCTCTGTAGCAGATATTCGTCATATTTTTACTAAGCATGGTGGGAATATGGGTACGAATGGTTCTGTGAGTTTCCTGTTTGAGCAAAAAGGAATGATAAGAGTTTTAGCAGAGGGAAAGGACGAAGAGGAGTTTATGCTGGAAGCTATTGAAGCGGGTGCAGATGATATACAATCAGAAGATGAGTTTTTCGTTGTGTATACCACTCGTGAAGAACTTTTTAATGTTCGAAAAGCATTAGAAGATGGAGGAAATAAAATCGAGTCAGCTGAGTTGGTTCGAGAAGCAACTACAGAAACCAAAGTAGATGCTGAAACGGCTCTTTCAAATTTAAAAATGATGGATAAGTTTGAAGACAATGATGACGTGACCAATGTGTTCACCAATATGTTGATGGATGAAGAAACAATACAAGTTGCTGAAAACATGGAATAAAGAATGATAAAAACGGTGCTTTACATATTTATTGGATTTCTTTTTGTTGCTTCCGGGGATGGAAGAGAAGCAAACAAAGCGTACAACGAAGGTAATTATGCTTTAGCAGATTCTCTATTCCGATTAGCTTTGGAAGAAGATCCGGAAAATGCGAAGCTGTATTTCAATCTTGGTAATGCATTGGCAAAGCAAGGTAAAGTAGAAGACGCAATTGAGGCATATCTGAATTCTCAGGAATACGCAAAAACGGATGAGGATAAAGCTCTTGCGCAATACAACATTGGAACCATTCTGGCTGAAAACGAAGACTGGAAACCGGCTGCTCATCATTTCAGAAATTCCTTAAAATTGAATCCGGGTGATTATGAAGCAAAACATAATTATGAATTAGCTGCTAAAAAAGCCTCGGATGAAGAGAATGAGCAAAATCAGGATCAGCAAAACCAAGATCAGGAGAAAGAACCTCCAACAGAGTACGCTAAAGCCATAAAAAAAAGGGCGGAGCAATTGGTAGCAGAGCAAAGATATCAGGAAGCATTCAACTTGATGGAAAGCGCAGCTGCAAACGACAAGACCGTTCAGCCTAACTACAATGATTTTATGGAACGAATTAAGACCGTAAGCACTATAGACAACTAATTATGAAATACTTTTCAAGCATTTTATTAATGGCTTTGATCGCTGTAACAGTTCAGGCTCAGGATGCCGATAGTTTCTTTCACAGAGGAGCAAATTCGTACATTAACTCGCAACTGAATCAGGCTATTAAAATAGTTGATGAAGGGCTGTTTCAATACCCGAATGATGCCAAACTTAATGCGCTGAAACAAAAGCTGGAAGAAGAGAAAGAAAAGCAGCAACAGCAGCAACAAAATCAGCAAAACCAGAATCAGGAGCAGGAACAGCAAGAGCAGGATCAGCAGGAACAAAACCAGGATCAGCAACAGGAGAATCAGGAGCAAAACGAAGAACAGCAGCAGGAACAGGAACAAGGCGAGGGTAGCGAAGAAAATGAACCTAAACCTGAAGAAGGAAAGGAAATTGATTCCAAAGAAATAAGTAAAGAAGATGCTGAAAAGATCCTGAAAGCTCTGGCTCAGAAAGAAAAAGAATTGTTGAAAGACTTCAAGAAAAAGAAATCAAAAGACAGTGCTACGCATGATAAAGACTGGTAACAAGCTGGCAATACTTTTTTTCTTATTAATTTCTCTATTTGCCAATTCGATGGTGTTGGCTCAGGAAGTAACTGTACAGGCAACACTTTCTGAAAACAATATATTTGAAGGTGAATCTGTACAACTTGATATTGCCATTTCGGGTACGGCACTTAATTCTTTGGAACGCCCGGAAATTCCATCAATCTCAGGACTTAGATATCTCCCCAATAGAACAATATCCGGCAGTAATTATACCTACGTAAATGGGAAGCCATCTTTAACACAAAGTTATGGTTTTCAATTTATTGCTCAAACGCCGGGAAGCTACACGGTTCCATCAATTAAAGTAACCGTAAACGGAAAAGATTTTACTACAAAGCCGATAGCATTCAAAGTACTGGATCCAAAAACAATTGATAACGGAATTGCAGAAAGAGCACCCGACATTTATGTAAGATTAGAGCCAAGTACAACCGATCCGGTAGTTGGTCAGCAAGTAGTTGCTGATGTTGTGCTTTATTTTAAAAGCGAAATTGATGTATCGAATTACAACACTGTGCCGGGCTGGAAAGCAGAAGGCTTTTGGAAAGAAGAACTAAATAATCCGGCGCAAGCCAGAACCACCTCTGTTATAATAAATGGGATCAGATACAAGCGCGCCCGACTTTTACAATACGCTTTGTTTCCAACAAAAGCCGGGGAGCTTACTCTAAGTCCATATACTCTTACAGTAAGAATTAGAAATACTAGAAGAACAGCCAGAGATCCATTCAACTTTAGTTTTGGCCAGGAAAACAAAGAATTAAAAACATTGCCGGTTACTTTGACTGTTGGGCGACCACCAGCCATTGAAAATGCTGAATATATAGGAGCAGTTGGGGATTTTGAGATCGAAAGAACGATAAAGCCAAATTCGGCTTATGTTGGTGAAAGCATAGAGATAATAACAGAGATCAAAGGTTCAGGAAATTTGCCACTCCTAAATAAACCGGAATATGACTTTCCGGAGTCGTTGGAGTTGTATAATCCTCAAGAAAATACAGTTATAACTCGAGATAACAGATTAATTGCAGGTTCAAAGGTTTTTACCGATATCATAATTGCAAGAAATGATGGCAGATATTCCATCCCTGAAAAAAGATTAGCCGCATTTAATCCGGATAAAGGCGAATACGAATATTTTACCTTGCCTGAATTAACTTTTGAAGCAAAAATAGATCCCAATGCAACGGTAACTTCATTGGAAGATATGCGGCTTGATATCGAACCTGTGATAGGATTAGTACAATGGAAGCAAAAGTCACAAACCTATTTGAGAGAAAGAAGTTCTATTTGGGTGATGGTCTTTGTGCCTTTTCTGATATTTATGGGAGCCTTTGGATATAAATCCTATAACGACAAATTGAATAATGATTCAGGTTTTGCCAGATCAACCAGAGCAAAAGACAAAGCAATGGAAATATTAGAAGAGGCAAAAAATTCAGTCGATATTAAAGAAGGGTATCACAAGATTCAAAAAGCACTTTCGCAGTTTATAGCAGACAAACTGAATCTGCCAATTGCAGGGGTTTCGGGGCAAAGTTTAATTACGGAGATTCAAAAGAAAAGCGTAGATAATTCTGTAGTAATGGAGGCAAAGAGAATTTTTGACAAATGTGAAACCATAGCTTATGCACCAAATATTTCGCAGGAAGGATTAGAAGATGATGTGGACAAAACCAAACAACTGATCAAAGATCTGGGGAAAGTTCTGTGAAAAAAGTATTGGCATTATCATTTCTTCTCAGTTTTACCGGAGTATTATTTGGACAATCTTCACCGCAACTTAATTTTGATGAAGCCAATAATTCACTGGAAGAAGGTAACTACAGAGAAGCTCTAAAAAGGTATCGACAAATTGAAGAGAATGACTTTATCTCCGGAGAACTGTTTTTAAATATGGGAATCGCGTCTGTTCAAATCGATTCTTTGGGACTAGCAAAGTTCTACTTTTTGCAAGCTTCAAAATTTGAATCAACTCAGCAAAGTGCAGGTCGGGCGCTGGATTTTGTGAACTCTCAATTCAGCCGGCAGTCTGCAAAACTTCCCAAATTGCCATGGGACAGAGCAGTAGATCACCTGAAAATAACTCCGGGTACGTTCGGGTTGTTCGTGATCGGTTATTGCTTTGTTTGTCTGGCTATATTGCTGATCATAGCCGGGTGGTTTAATCTGATAAAGCTCCCGAAGCAAAAGAATATTATCATTAGCTGTTTTACTGTAGCTGTACTGATAATTTCCTTAGCATATTATGTAGATTATGTGGATCAAAGATACGATGAAGCTGTGCTGATTGCAGATCAATCAACCGTTTCCATTTCTCCAACTGAGAATGCAGAACTGATAAGTATGGCATACGAAGGCTATGACCTTACCATTGACCGGAAAAAAAGTGCAACACAAGAAAACTGGTATTACATTAGATTAGGAAACGGACAATTCGGCTGGATAGAAGCCAAAGGAATCAAAATTTTATAATTCAAAAAACTCATGAGTAAATCACAAGAGTACATCGATCAAAACATTAGCAAATTTGAAGAAGAACTGTTCGACCTGCTTCGCATTCCCAGCGTGAGTACCGATTCTTCCAAAAAACCAGCGATCAAAGAAGCGGCGAACTTTCTATTGAAACAGTTTGAATCTTTTGATCTTGAGCGTGTAGAATTATTTGAGACGCCGGGAAATCCAATTGTGTATGCCGAGCATTGTCCGCATGATGACAAACCAACCGTTTTAGTGTACGGGCATTATGATGTACAACCATCCGACCCCGATGAATTGTGGGATTCCCCTGCTTTTGAACCGGTAGTAAAAGATGGAAATGTGTACGCTCGTGGAGCGAGTGACGATAAAGGACAGTCGTATACACACGTAAAAGCGATCGAGTCTTTCAGAAAAACTGGGCAGGAAATTCCTGTAAATGTGAAATTTATTCTGGAAGGAGAAGAAGAAATCGGTTCTCCGAATTTGGTTCCGTTTATCACTGAGCACAAAGACATGCTGGAATGTGACATGGTGTTGATCTCAGATACTTCCATGTTTGGGAAAGATATGCCTTCCATCACTTACGGATTACGCGGCTTGGCTTATATGGAAGTAGAAGTGGTTGGACCAAACCGGGATCTGCACTCCGGTGTGTACGGCGGCGCGGTTGAAAACCCATTGAATGTTCTGTGTGAGATGATCGCCAAATTGAAAGACGAAGACGGAAGAATTCAGATTCCGGGCTTTTATGATAAAGTGATCGATCTTACAGATGCAGAAAGAGAAGCTTCTGCGGCACTTCCTTTTGATGAAGAAGCGTATAAAAAGTCACTCGATATTGACGCCGTTCATGGTGAAAAAGGATACACCACTCACGAAAGAGCTTCGGCAAGACCTACTCTTGATGTAAACGGAATTTGGGGCGGGTACACCGGCGAAGGTGCAAAAACCGTGCTTCCATCCAAAGCGAATGCAAAGATCAGTATGCGTTTGGTACCGGATCAGCATCCGAAAGAAATTGCAGAGTTATTCACGGAATATTTTAATTCTATTGCTCCCGATACGGTGAAAGTAAAAGTAACGGATCATCACGGTGGACATCCATCGGTAACCGATCTTTCTTTTTACGGATTGAAAGCCGCTGCTCAGGCTTTTGAAGATGTGTTCGAAAAAGAAGTACTGTTTTCCCGTGAAGGCGGTTCCATTCCGATCGTTGCTGATTTCAAAAAAGTACTTGGTGTGGAATCTATACTGATGGGTTTTGGAATTACGAGCGATGCCATCCATTCCCCAAATGAAAAATTCTCACTTCAGGATTTCCATAGAGGAATTAAAACCTCAGCGAGGTTTTTGGAGATCTTAGCAGAGGCTTAGAATATTGAATATTGAACAAAGAATGTTCAATGTTGAAGTGACTCCACTTTCATAATTTTGTCATCCTGAGGGAACCCATCCCTGTCCCTTCTCTTAAACAAGGGAAGGGGACGCTTTAACAGAATTCTGAATTTGCTAAAAAGTCTCTATAAATATTGAGGGAACTATGTACTCTTGACTTTATATTTTTTAAAGATGTGAGTGATCTGATATTTAAATACTTAACGAGAATATTATTAGGCCAATAGTAGAAATTAAGAGTACTACACAACCCGAGTTTTGGCTTAAATTATTCGCAGACTGACTTCTATAGATATGCTTTTTTAAAGCATTAAAGAATTTCTTATGAGGCCCATCAAAAAAGTATAAAATTGCCCTTCGTAAGGAGTCGCGCCCTCTATCTTTGTCAGAAAGATCATTTCTATTTTTTTCATCATATCTAAAAATGATTGTTGCCAACTCAATATCTAAGATAGAAGTAAGGATTTCATCAGTTCCATCTGTAGTCTCCATAACATTAGGAGTTAAGCTGTTTTTTAATTCTGTCAACATTTCGTTAATAAAGTCAATATCTATCTTTCCATAGACTTCATTCGAATATTCATTTAATTTTTCTTCATAGATGGGCATTAATTCTTTCGAAGAAAATAACCGATCGCCATTTGGTTTTACTTCACGGATAAATGATTCTATTCTTTCATTAAGTTTTTTTCTTAACTCTTCATCCATAATCGAAAAGATTATTCATTAAAGTCTGAAACATGTTCTTTTACTTGACAAGTGAAACCTATCATAAACAAAAGATTTGAATTTAAAAAGTAAGCCGACCCCATCCCTGTCCCTTCCGTTAAACAAGGGAACGTTTTAACAGAATTCTGAAATTGCTAAAAAAGTCTCCCTCCCTAATGTTAGGGAGGGAACAAGGGTGGGTCAGGAAAGGCTGGGAATTGTTTTAACCACAGAGAACACAAAGGGTTTTGGGGATGGGACTTTGATAATAATTTCTCCTAGGTGAGACATGTTTTGTGCACCAACTTTTCCAGAGTTGAATATGGTGATTAATCATAAATTTGGGTGTTTATAACTCTGGAAGAGTTATAAGATCAGCTTGGTTTTGCTTCTCGTTCCGCGGCAGAGTTATAAAACAAGAATTAAGGTAATAATTAACAACCAACGTATCCGGTTAGTTTAATAGTTAAGATATTATCTTCATTATTTTTGTCTCGCAGTTCCAATGAGATTTCGCTGAGATAGGAATCATAGCCATATGGTTTCAGATACTTTTGATACAGAATAACCGAATAACTTTCATTTTCATATTTTTTGGTCTTGTTTCTTGAATCACTCTCATCTATAAGGCGTTCGGTCAAAACAAGTCGTTCCAGTTTTTGGTTAATTTTCAGATAACTAAAATAGTTATTTAATTCCGATTCCAATCCATTCCACCCATCAAGTAATATGTATTGTTCATTTGTAACATCCTCAATTGAGTAAGCATACATGCCAAGACATCCATCAAAGTCTCGGGGAATTTCTTTAATTACAGACAATTCAAGTTCATTAGTTTCTTGAGCATGCAAATTATTCCAGCTTGCGAGGATGAGAAAAATGGTTATTAAACTAAAAATTGTTTTCATATTTGTGGATGAGAATAGTGAATTGATGTTAAGTAGGGAGCATAGTTAAAATTAAAGTCTAGAACGCTAAATGAGTATCCATTTAAACGTTTGTTAGGTGGTTTACAGAAACACATGTTTGATAGAGAGTTCTTTGCCATGTAATTCTATATTTATCACATTCTGACTTCTAAACAAACTATCTGACAAGGCATTTCTGATTCGTCCAAGACTATCAATATGATGTTCTTCAAAATGCCCTCTTACAAAGAACATTTCATCTTTGTTGAAATAATAATAACCAACAAAAGTCTCTGGGTCAGATAAGAATTCTCTAGTTAAGGGATACGTCCACCAATTATTTTCAAAATAATGAGTTTGAACCTCTTGCATCATTATCGAATCACTTGGAAAAGAGAGAGTAACATCATTTATCCACATCCCATGGTCAGGTTCTACTAAAATCCGATGCCATTTGAAATCAGTAAAATTTTCAGAATTGATACTATCAGCAGATGATAAAAGACTAAAATTATATGTATCAGTTAATTCTTCACGACCCCACCATTGGTGTTGTTTATAGTAATTATCCCAAAAATAATCGCAGTACCAATTATAGAGAGGTATAAGTACAATCAGAAAAACGATCAGTATTATTATTCGCTTAGTCATGTATTGAAAAACCTAACGACCCGGCGTTTAAGCGGCGAGTCGAGTTTTATTTATTAAAGTTTCGAACCCTAACCGAGTCCGACTTAAAACGCTTGTTATACTGCGGAACTTTGCTTTTTTGACTGTAAGTACTTTTTCCACTTTCTCCATCCATATAACATTAGAATAGCCCAAAGTAAACTGTTTAAAATAAAAGGAAGATGCTCTAAAGGAAATGGAATTGGCCCTTTTGGATACATTTCTATCATTGGTAGCGCTATTGGGAGCATTAAAATCGAACCTATAAAATTTACTGTGTTTTCAAAAAAAGAAGCTGAATCCATTGAATCAAACCTATCCATCCCAAGGGCGAATCCAACTCCAAGAAAAGAAAGTTGAAAGAAAAGATGTATGTAGGTTAAACCAATTATATTTACGACAGTTTTCATAGCAGTATAACATAATATTATACGAAGATTTATTCGTATTAAATCAATCTAAGATAGTAAAAGAGTAAACTAAAACAAGTACTAAGCCGAACCCATCCCTGTCCCTTCCCTTAAACAAGGGAAGGGGACGCTGTAATTAATATCTGAGTGGAGTTATCAAGTCTCCTTCCCTAATGTTAGGGAGGGAACAAGGGTGAGTCAGGAAAGGCTGGGAATTGTTTTAACCACAGAGAACACAAAGGGGTTGGAGAGTGAACAAGGTTGGGTGAAAGAATGGATGCGAATATTCTAAATCTCCCTTCGAAGGGAGACCGATCGAACAGTGTGTGAGATCAGAGGGATGTTGTGCAGCTTCAAAGCTAGTAAACCGCACAACATCCTCCGTCTGCCAGTCGGCGGACACCTCCTTCAAAGGAGGATTTTTTCTATTCCAAGCTTCTGTTTAGTATCTCGATATTAAAATTTCAAACAACGGATTTGGTCATTCCTGCGAAGGCAGGAATCCGGATCGTTATTAAGGTTATATCCTTTTATTCCAATCCGGATCTCGGGCATACGCCGCGAGATGACCGTTTTTAATTAAATTTCAAATTGACTATTGCATTGGAGTTTTCAATTCCCCATTTTACAAGCCATGCAAAAATCTCTTGCACATAGAATTGAAAGACCCACTACACGGCGCATTCCGCGGCGGCGGTAACGCATATTGGTGCGTCGCATTTTATGCGATGTACATCTCATCTAAATTTAACGTAGTTCAATTCTAATTCATCCTTCGGGATTTCCATCTTTTACTCACATGTCGGTTTCTATCTATTTCGGTTCATCCAAGCACGCAATTTATGCGGAAGAGATCTGTGCACTTATTGAAAAAGCAGCGCAACAGCGCGGAACAGGTATTGCAAAACGTGATCCCAATTACATTAAAACCAAATTCGAAAACCAAAATGCGGTTATAGCCTTAGATGGTGGTAAACTGGTCGGGTTTTGCTACATCGAGATCTGGGAAAGCAAAAAATATGTAGCCAATTCAGGACTGGTTGTACACCCGGATTACAGAGGGCTTGGATTGGCAAAAAAGATCAAAGGAAAAGCATTTGAATTGTCCAAGAAGAAATACCCAACTGCGAAGTTATTCGGGATCACGACCAGCTTGCCGGTTATGAAGATCAATTCAGACTTGGGTTATAAGCCGGTTACGTTTTCAGAACTCACTCAGGATGAAACGTTTTGGAACGGTTGTCAAAGCTGTCCGAATTACGATATCCTCTCCAGAAATGATCGCAAGAATTGTTTATGCACTGGAATGTTGTACGATCCTGAACATCCGAATAACAAACCAAAAGAAGAACGCGAAGCAAACGTCAGAAAATTTTACCGTTGGGTGCAGATGAAGACCGCTTCCGTTCAGAAACTCATTAAACCGTTAAAAATATTTTTATAGGCACTTAGTCATTCCTGCGAAGGCAGGAATCTAAATCTAGGGCAAAGCTCAGATTGACCTTAATGGAATTAACATCATGAAGAAAAATAAAAAAGTAGTATTAGCATTCAGTGGTGGTTTAGACACCAGTTACTGCGCCATTCATCTGGCAAAAGAAAAGGGATACGAAGTTTTTACAGCGGCTGTAAACACGGGTGGATTTGATGAAGCAGAACAACAAGCACTGGCGCAGAAAGCTGCTGATCTGGGTATCGAAGATCACGTCTGCATTGATGTTGAGCAGGAATTTTATCAGAAAGGAATTAAATATCTGTTATTCGGAAATGTGTTAAAAAATCATACCTATCCTCTTTCAGTAAGTGCGGAACGTGTATTTCAGGCGGTGGCAATAGCAGAATATGCTAAAAAGATCGGCGCTGATGCCATCGCACACGGAAGCACGGGAGCGGGCAATGATCAGGTTCGTTTCGATCTGATCTTTAATGTGCTTGCTCCGGAGATGGAGATCATCACACCAATCAGAGACATGAAACTGAGTCGTGAAGAAGAAGTGGAATTCCTGAAAAGTCATGGAGTGGAAAAAGAATGGGCTAAAGCGAAATATTCCATCAACAAAGGACTGTGGGGAACGAGCGTGGGCGGTGCTGAAACACTCACTTCCCATCAATCACTACCGGAAGAAGCGTGGCCAACAAAAATAGTTAATAGAGACGGGTTAATGGTAGAGATCGGGTTCGAACATGGAGAACCAACTTCAATTAACGGTGAACGACTAACTCCTGTTCAGGCGATCAAAAAACTTCAGGAAATTGCGCAACCTTATGGAATTGGCAGAGATATTCATGTAGGTGATACCATCATCGGAATAAAAGGCAGAGTTGGATTTGAAGCAGCAGCTCCAATGATCCTGATCAAAGCACATCAATTGCTGGAAAAGCATGTGTTGGGAAAATGGCAGCTGTACTGGAAAGATCAGTTGGGCGAATGGTATGGAATGTTAATGCACGAAGGACAATTTCTGGATCCTGTTATGAGAGATATTGAAGCTTTTCTGGAAAATACCCAGCAAAAAGTAACGGGAAAAGTGTTTGTGAAATTAGAACCCAAGCGTTTCGAATTGATCGGTATTGAATCTGAATTTGATCTGATGCAATCAAAACATGGTCAGTACGGAGAGATGAATCAGGGCTGGAGTGGTGAAGATGTGAAAGGCTTTACGAAGATCCTGGCAAACGCAACGCTCATTCAACAATCGGTACAGAACAATGATTAAAGTTGGAATAATAGGAGGAGCAGGATATACAGCAGGTGAGTTGATCAGAATTTTGATCAATCATTCTAAAGTGGAACTGAATTCCGTTGTCAGTAAAAGTCACTCGGGGCAAAAAATTCACGAAGCACATCCGGATCTGATCGGTGAGATCGATCTGGTATTTGATGAGGAATTAGATCAGGATGTGGATGTTGTTTTTCTTTGCTCAGGACATGGGAAATCAAAAGGGATTATAAAGTCCGGAGTGATTCCTGAAAAGGCAAAGATCATTGACCTGAGTTCGGATTTTCGTTTGAAATCCGAAGGAAATGAATTTATCTATGGCTTGCCGGAGTTGAACAGAGATCTGATCAAAAAAGCTCAAAAAGTAGCTAATCCGGGATGCTTTGCAACATGTATACAGTTGTGCCTGTTACCTCTGGCTTCAGCGAATTTGTTGAACAATGATGTTCATGTGTCGGCGATAACGGGCAGTACCGGAGCCGGACAAAACCCAACATCAACCACACATTTTAGCTGGAGAAGCAACAATGCTTCAGTGTATAAAGCATTTACGCATCAGCATCTGGGCGAGATCACACAAAGTGTAACGCAGCTTCAAAATGATTCCGTTGGCGCTATCAATTTTATTCCTTTTCGTGGCGCGTTTACCAGAGGAATATTAGCAGCTTTTTATCTGAAGACAGAGCTGTCCTTGGAAGAAGCCGGTGAATTATTTAAAGACTATTACAGCGGTCATCCTTTTATTCATATATCGGAAAAAGTTGTGGATGTAAAACAAGTTGTGAATTCTAACAAAGGAGTTCTTCATTTGCAGAAAGAAGGAGATCAGTTACTGATAATCGGAGTGATCGATAATTTGTTGAAAGGAGCTTCAGGGCAAGCTGTTCAGAATATGAATCTGATGTTTGGGCATAGAGAAACGGAAGGACTAATACTTAAAAATTCAGGATTTTAATCATGAAGGCAAAAAAAATAGCCATTTTAGGTGCCGGAAATCTAGGGGAAGCAATTGCGAAAGGAATTGTGAATGGAGGGATTAGTAAACCCGAGCATGTTATTTTAACCCGTAGAAATACCGAGAAGATCAAACATCTTGAAGCGGATGGTTTTCAGATTTCAACGGATAATACAAAAGCCGCTCTAGCAGATATAGTTTTTCTGTGTGTTCAACCTAAACAGCTGGAAAGTTTGCTAGAAGAAATAAACCCGATCCTTAAGAAAGGAAAGCAGGTACTAGTTTCTGTAATTACAGGAGTGGATCTGCAAACAATTTCATCTCAACTTCCAAAAGGTATTCCGGTTATAAGATCGATGCCCAATACGGCGATTGCAATAGGAGAGTCGATGACTTGTTTGTGTACTAACAATGCATCTTCAGATCAGTTAAATGAAGTAGAGGCCATTTATAAAACCTTAGGATCTACCTTAATAATTGAAGAACGTTTAATGAAAGCGGCAACAGTCTTGGGAGCTAGTGGCATAGCTTTTTTTCTGAGATATATTAGGGCCGCTACTCAAGGAGGAATTGAATTGGGGTTTGATGCCGATGAAGCACAAAAGATAGCAATGCAAACAGCCCGTGGAGCAGCTTCACTTTTGATAAAAGATGGAGTTCATCCGGAAATGGAAATTGACAAGGTTACCACTCCTCAAGGATGTACCATTGCCGGGCTAAATGAGATGGAACATCAAGGATTGAGTTCCGCTCTGATAAAAGGAATTAAAACTTCTTACGAACGAATAAATTCGATCACAAAATGAAAATTTTACCTGTGTACCCTTTATTCGATGTAGAACCCATTAGAGCGAATGGAAATTACGTGGTTACTGAGGATGGTACTAAATATCTGGATCTGTATGGAGGTCATGCTGTCATTTCTATCGGACATTCACATCCGCATTATGTGAAACGCATCACTGAGCAGATCAACAAGATCGGATTTTACTCAAACTCTGTTCCTATCGGAATTCAGAAAGAGTTAGCAGAGAAATTAGGGGAACTTTCGGGATATCCGGACTGGAATTTATTTCTGTGTAATTCAGGTGCAGAAGCCAACGAGAATGCACTGAAAATGGCATCTGCATACAATGGAAGAAAGAAAATTCTGGTTTTCGAAAAAGGATTTCATGGCAGAACTTCGCTTGCCGTTGCAGCTACAGACAATCCGAAGATCTTGTTTCCTGTGAATGAAGGGGCAGAAATAGTTCGACTAAAATTGGAAGATTTCAAAGGTGTTGAAGAAGCTTTAAAACAAGAAGAGGTATGTGCAGTTTTGATCGAAGGTATTCAAGGGATCAGTGGCATTCATGCACCTACTCCTGAATTCCTGAAGCATGTCAGAACGCTGTGCGATCAAACAAGTACGGTTCTCATTCTGGATGAAATACAATCGGGATTTGGAAGAACGGGTAAGTTCTTTGCGCATCAACATTCAGGAGTTGAGCCTGATATTATCAGCATGGCAAAAGGAATGGGCAATGGGTTTCCTGTAGGAGGAATTATCACGAATCCAAAGTTTGAGGTTACATTCGGGATGCTGGGAACAACATTTGGAGGAAATCATTTGGCCTGCGCGGCTTCTTTGGCGGTGTTGGAAGTGATGGAAAAGGAAAACCTGATCAAGCACGCAGAAGAAATGGGTAAATACCTGATGGAAGACTTGAAGAGGTTACCGAAGGTAAAAGAAGTTCGTGGTGCAGGGTTGATGATGGGAGTGGAATTTGAATTTGAGATCGCTGAGATGAGAAAGATATTATTATATAAACATCACATTTTTACCGGCTCCTCATCAGATAAAAATACCTTACGATTGTTGCCGGCTCTGGGAATTGGAAAAAGAGAAACAGAGGATTTTTTAAAAGCTATAAAGGAAGAATTATCATGAAACAGTTTTTTTCTATTGATGATGTCGGTGATCTGAAAAGTTTGATCCGGGAAGGATTGGAAGTAAAGAAAAACCCATTTAACGGGAAGGGAAGCATCCGGAATAAGTCGATCTGTTTGCTGTTTCTGAATCCTAGCTTACGAACCCGATTGAGTTCTCAAAGAGCGGCTCAAAATCTGGGTGTGGATGTAACAGTATTTGATGTAGGGGCAGGTGGTTGGCAACTGGAATTTGCAGATGGAGCTGTCATGAAAGGAAACAAAGCGGAGCACGTCAAAGAAGCAGCTGCAGTGATGGGATCTTATTTTGATCTGGTGGCGATCCGTGCTTTTGCAAAACTGGAAGATCGCGAAGCAGATTATTCAGAACAGGTTTTGAGTCAGTTTATTAAACATTGTCCGGTGCCGGTGGTAAATCTGGAATCTTCAACCAGACATCCTTTGCAGGCTTTTGCGGATCTGATTACCATTGAAACTCATAAGAAGATAGATAAACCAAAAGTAGTATTGACCTGGGCACCTCATCCGAGAGCGCTTCCTCAGGCAGTGGCGAATTCGTTTTCTTTGTGGACTCAAAAAGCAGAGTATGATCTCGTGATCACTCATCCCGAAGGCTACGAATTAGCTCCTGAATTTTCAGGGAATGCGCATATCGAATACGATCAGAAAAAAGCATTTGAAGGGGCTGATTTCATCTATGCAAAAAACTGGAGTAGTTATTCGGAGTACGGAAAAATACTTTCTGAAGATAAAAACTGGATGGTTGATGAGGCTAAAATGGAACTTACGAACGACGCTAAATTCATGCACTGTTTACCTGTTCGAAGAAATGTGGTTGTGAACGATGCAGTAATTGACAGCGCGAATTCATTGGTGATCGAAGAAGCAACCAACAGAATTGTTTCTGCTCAAACTATATTCAAAAAAATTCTGAAAAATGAGTGAAATAAAAGTCATAAAGATCGGTGGTAAAGTCATTGATGACCAAGCAAAGCTGGATCAGTTTCTACAGGATTTTGCTCAAATTGAAGAAAGAAAAATCCTGGTACATGGCGGAGGGAAAATAGCTTCCGATGTAGCAGAAAAGCTGGGACTGAAATCCAAGATGATCAATGGAAGAAGAATTACGGATGCCAATATGATCGATGTGGTGACCATGGTTTATGGCGGTTTGGTGAATAAAAAGATCGTGGCAAAACTTCAGGCGTTGGGTTGTAATGCAATTGGACTTTCCGGTGCTGATATGAACCTGATCCAATCGAAAAAAAGAGATCCGGAACCCATCGATTTTGGTTTTGTGGGAGATATCGAACAAGTAGATGCTACGGTTTTAAACAGTTTGTTGAACGAAGGAATAACTCCTGTGATCGCACCTCTGACACACGACGGAAATGGACAGCTATTGAACACAAACGCAGATAATATCGCGGGCTTTATTGCTTCAGGATTGGCAGACCACGGAGATGTTGCAATGGATCTGTGTTTTGATCTCGAGGGCGTTATGAATGGCGAGAGATTGATCACCGAAATGAATTTATTGCTATATCGCCACCTTGAGGGAAATGGTATCATAAAAGAAGGAATGATACCTAAACTGGATCTAGGTTTTAAAGCACTGAATGCAGGAACTAAAAAAGTCAGAATTGTTGGATTTGATGTATTTAAAGAGGAAGAAAAAGGAACGAGGTTGGTTAGGTAAAAGTGAAAAGTGAAAAGTGAAAAGTGAAAAGTGAAAAGTGA
>TARA_R100000789_G_scaffold14655_9_pt1 | contig 54788 bp, 59 predicted proteins | sample TARA_R100000789 | Tara Oceans TARA_R100000789 (sample SAMEA2623403) | marine metagenome | biome: marine biome (ENVO:00000447); feature: mesopelagic zone (ENVO:00000213); material: "saline water (ENVO:00002010), including plankton (ENVO:xxxxxxxx)" | depth 450 m
GATGGCCACCCATGTGGCGGTTGAGGTTGCTTCGCCGTGCAGCAGGCGGGCCAGCAGCGCCGACCAGACCGGCACCGTCGCCACCCCCAGCAACACCGGGGCCACGGGCGAGATTGCGATGCCCAGCGGAAACAGCGATGCGTTGAGCGCGTGGCACAGGATCACCAGTGCGGCGGTCGGGCCAGCGAGGCGGGCCAGATCCGCGCGGTGGTTGCTGGCGGTCAGGGCCCATGCGGTCATGAAGATCACGCCCATGCACATCCCGCGCCAGCCGAGCATCTGAAAGCCGTCCATGCCGGAGACGCGCATCAACAGAGCATCCGGTGTCAGGATCAGCGCCCCGGCCAGGGCAAGGCCAAGGCCGAAAGCAGACGTGCGGGCCAAGGCGCGGTCCTCAGGCGTAGAGTGGCTGCATGCCCATCTGCATGTGCAGCATGTTCACCACGGCCTCATCCAGTTGCAGCGCCTTGGCAAGTCGGTCGAGGTACTGCGCCTCGGCCTGCGTGTCGACACGGATGGTCATGAGGGAGGCGGAATAGACCTGCATGCGCTGCGCCTCTGGCGTGTCGGCGGCCAGCGCGTCGGGATCAACCGGGGCCTTGAGCTGGGCCTGAATGAAGGCGCGGTCCGACGGGTCGGCATCGTCGCCGAGGGTTTCAAGGATCTTGGCCTGTTCGGCACGGTCAATGTCGCCGTCGCTTTTCGCGGCCTGAATCATCGCGCGCAGCATGAGGCCAGCGGCCTCTTCCGCCTCTGGCGGGGCGTTTTGTGACGACATGGCGTTCAGCACACCCGAGGCGCCCTGACCCTGCGCGTCGGCGGTGGTGCCGGCCAAGGCGGCGAACATGCCCGCAAGGCCGGTGCCGCCCGCACCCAGTTGCGACAGCAGGCCCTCACCCTTGCCGGTGCCCGCGCGGCCCATGATTGCTGACAGGTCCATGCCGCCGGACTGAAGCGATTTCATCATGTCGGCCATCGGGTTGTCCGCGCCCGCTGCCGTGCCGGGCATAGCCCCCATGCCGCCCTTTTGCATGGCTTCCATCATCTCTTGCATGCCGCCGCCCTGAGGCATCTGTCCGCCCATCAGCTTGCCCATCTGGCCCTGAAGCGAGGCGGCCTGTGTCTTGGCCGGAACCTGCGCGCCACCGCCCAGCAGGGACCCGATCCCCTGTCCGCCGGACATCCTGTCGACGCCGCGTGCGGCGGCATAGCCGATGGCCACTTTGGCCAGTGTTCCCATGAGACCCATTAGATAGCTCCTCCTTGCCGGTGATGCGTCGGGATCGACTGTGGCAGAAGAACGGCGTTTCGCACAGAGGAAGTCTGTGCTGAAATTATCAGCAGATCCGGGTGTGGGCGGATTGACCTTGTCGCTGCGCGGGTGTCCAAGGGGCCATGGAACGCAAGCAACAAATGGATCTGGCCGGGGCCCTGGGCATGGTGGGCTTTGCCACGACGCTGGCCTTCAATCAGGTGGCGATCAAGTTTATCAACGACGGCTTTGGCCCGATTTTTGCGGCCGGGCTGCGGTCTGTTCTGGCGCTGGCCTGTCTGGGTCTGTGGATCCGGTTCAGCGGACGGAGCGCCGGCGATCTGCGGCGGACGTTGCGAGCGGGGCTGATTTTGGGTCTGCTGTTCAGCTTGGAGTTCATTTTCCTGTTTCTTGCGCTTGACCTGACCAGCGTCTCTCGTGCCTCTATCACCTTTTACGCGATGCCGGTCTGGTTGGCGTTGGTGGCGCATTTCACCCTGCCGGGCGAGGCGCTGTCGGCGCGGCGCGCGCTGGGTCTGCTGTTGGCGATGACCGGCGTTGCTTGGGCCTTGGCCAATCCCGAAAGCCGGGGAGCCGGGGATTTTCGGGGAGATTTTCTGGCGTTGCTGGCCTCGTGGTCTTGGGCGGGGATCGCGCTGACCGTACGGTTGACGCGCGCGTCAGAGTTGCCCGCCGAGGGGCAGTTGTTCTGGCAACTGGCGGTGTCTGCCGTCGTGCTGTGTGCGGTGGCGCCGTTGTTCGGGCCATTGGTGCGGGAACCGGATGCGCTCAGCCTGTTCGGGCTGGTGTTTGGCATGCTGGTGGCGTCATTCGGGTTTCTGTTCTGGTTACGGCTGATGGGGATCTACCCGGCCTCTGACATTGCCTCTTTCAGCTTTTTGTCGCCGGTGATGGCGGTGATCTTTGGCTGGATGATCTTTGACGAGCCTGTGGGGCTGGGCTTTGTCGGGGCGCTGGTGTTGGTCGGGCTGGGGATCGTTTTGATCAACCGGCGGCGCAAGAACCGCAAAGATCCGGTGATTCCGGCCCCCTGACACGGCGCCGCTGACGTCTGCGGCCCTGTCAGGTGCCGCAGAAGGTGGCCCGGACACGTTCGTCCTGTGCCGGGGGGCGGCGCAGATCGGCAAAAGCCTCATCCACTGTGAAAGGGGCCGCAAGCGCCGCGTTCAGACGGTGAAACGGCGCATCATCGCCAGCAACTGCCGCCTCGATCATCTGTTCGATGCGGTGGTTGCGCGGGATCAGCACCGGGTTGACGCTCTGCATGAGGGTTTGCGGGTCGGTCTCTTGGTCCAACCGGGTTTTCCAGCGCGTCTGCCATGCGTCGAACCCTGCGCGGTCGGTGAACTGGTCGCGTGCGTCCCCTTCGGCCAGCGCGCGGAAGGTGTTGGTGAAATCGGCGCTGTTCTCATGCATCAACACCAGCAAGTCGCCGATCAGGGTCAGATCATCCTGTGTCGCCTCGGCCAGTCCGATCTTTTGCCCAAAACGCTGCCGCCAGTGTTGTTGCAGCATGCCGGGCATGGTGTGGATGGCTTTGGTGAAATCCTCGACCGCCTTGTCGGTGTCGGGCATCAGAGGCACCAGCGCCGTGGCCAGTTGCGCCATGTTCCAAACGATGATGTCGGCCTGTGCGGCATATCCGTAGCGGCCAAAGCGGTCGATGGAACTGAACACCGTGTCGGGGTCATAGCTGTCCATAAAGGCGCAGGGACCGTAGTCGATGGTTTCCCCGGACAGAGCGCAGTTGTCGGTGTTCATGACCCCGTGGATAAAGCCCACGGCCATCCAGCGGGTGATCAGATCGGCCTGCCGTTCCATGACGGCGGTCAACAGGTCCAGCGGGTCTTTGGCGTGCGGATAGTGGCGGTCGACCGTGTAGTCGAACAGCGTTTGCAGGCGGTCTGTGTCGCGCTGCGCGGCAAAGACCTGAAAGGTGCCGACGCGGATATGGCTTTGCGCCACGCGGGTCAGAACGGCGCCGGGCAGGGGGCGTTCGCGGATGACGTCCTGTCCGGTGCGGATCGCGGCCAATGCGCGGGTGGTGGGGATGCCAAGGGCGTGCATCGCCTCTGACACCACATATTCGCGCAACACCGGGCCCAGCCATGCGCGGCCATCGCCGCGGCGGGAAAACGGGGTCGGGCCAGAGCCTTTGAGCTGGATGTCGCGGCGGAGGCCGTCGGTGCCAATGACCTCACCCAGCAGCAGGGCGCGGCCATCGCCAAGCTGCGGGTTGAACTGGCCGAACTGGTGGCCTGCGTAGAGTTGGGCCAGAGGCTCTGCCCCCTCGGGGATCGCGTTGCCGCCTAGAATCGCCGCCAGCGCCGGGTCGTCCGCGCCGGTGATGCCCAGCAGGGCGGCCAGATCGCTGTTGAAGGCAACGGTGCTGGGGGCCTTGACCGGTGTCGGCCCCTGACGGGCAAAGAAACCGTCGGGCAGGCGGGCGTAGGAGTTGTCAAAGGGGATGTGCAGGGTCATGGGCTGGATATAGGCGGGCCAGCTGTGTCGCGCCAGCGCAATGGCGCAAAAAGACCCCTAGAGCACGCGGGACATAAATAGATACTTGTCCCGAGGGGCAAACCGGGCGCGGCCGTAAAAACGCTGGGCGCGCTCGTCCTCGCGATTGGCCTCAAGGTGGAGCGCGCGTACGCCGGCCGGTTTCATCGCCTTGGCGATGCCGTCCAGTGCCTCTAGCCCCATGCCGCGCCCGCGCACGGCGGGGCGGATGTAAAGCTCATCCACGATGGCATCCAGACCGCCGAATTCCACCGACCAGCCAAAGGTCAGCACGATATAGCCCACCGGCGCGCGGCGCGGCCCGATCAGCCAGACCGCCCCATGCGGGGAGCCTGACAGCAGCGGGGAAATGGCCGCTGTGCGGTGCTCGTCGCTGGTGTCAAAGCCCATTTCGGTGTGAAAGGCGGCAACGAGGGCCAGCAGTTTGGCGGCATCGTCCTCACCCGCCAGATGAAGCGATTTCATAGCCGTGCCAGTCTTTCGGTGAGCAGGGTGAAAAAGCCGTCCGCGTCGACGTCGCCAATAAAGGTGGCGTTGCGGGGGCGGTCGGTGACGTGCCACCAGTCGGCGACGGTCATGCCGCGCGTCAGGTCTGACTGGGTCTCGATCTCGACGTTGACAAAGCGTCCGGTGAACAGGTCGGGCTGGATCAGGTAGGCGGTCACACAGGGGTCATGCAGCGGCGCGCCGTCCGAGCCGTATTTTTCTTTGTCGAAGCGTTCGAAGAAATCGGTCATCTGGGCGACGGCATAGCCGACATCGGTGCCAAGCGCGCGGAACGCCTCGTTCCTGGCGGTTGTGACCAGCGCCTTATGCGTGACGTCCAGCGGCATGACGACGATCGGCGCGCCACATTTGAAAACGATGTCCGCGGCTTCGGGATCGACGTAGATGTTGAATTCGGCCGCGGGGGTGATGTTGCCGACCTCGAAATAGGCACCGCCCATCAGCACGATCTCGCGGATGCGGGCGGCGATGTCGGGGGCTTTTTGAAGCGCGGTGGCGATATTTGTCAGCGGCCCCAGCGGGCAGAGCGTCACGGTGCCCGGCGGCTGCGCGCGCAGGGTGTCGATGATAAAATCAACGGCGTGCTGGTCCTGCACCGGCATGGTGGGGTCCGGCAGGTCGGGCCCATCAAGGCCGGTTTTGCCGTGGACATGTTCGGCGGTGACCAGCGTATGCGCCAAAGGACGGTCGCAACCGGCATAGATCGGCGTGTCAGACTTGCCCGCCAATTCGCAGACCTTGCGGGCGTTGAGGGTGGTCAGGGCCAGCGGCACGTTGCCCGCGACGGAGGTGATGCCCAGAACCTCGATCTCTTCGGGAGAGGCGAGGGCCAACAGGATGGCGACAGCGTCGTCCTGACCGGGATCGGTGTCGATGATGATCTTTTTCGGGGCCATCCGGGGTCTCCTGCGTGATGCCGGAGCAGTCGCACGCGAACCACGGCTGTGCAAGATGGATCGCTGCGTCGGCAAGGGTTCGCCGGGGGGGGGATCGTTCGCGGGTCTCAGCCCTCTGACGTCTCTGCGGTCAGGCTGCACATGTGGATCAGCCAGCCGCCATCCGGCTGACGCCGGAACACGCACAGGGTTGTGCCGGTGCCAGTTGCCGCGCCCTCGGAAAATTCCGCAAGACCCCAGCCCAGATCACCATCGTGGCCGCCGTCCGTCAAGGTCAGCGCCTTGCCGTGGCCGTCCATCACCCAGTCGGCGTGCAGCGCAGCAATGGCGGTGCGTCCCCACGCGGGCGGCGCGTAGGGGGACAGCATTTGCGCGTCATCGGTAAAGCAGGCGGCGCAGTGGTCGGCGTCGCCGGATCGGTAGGCGGCGGCATAGGCATCCAGCAGCAGCTGAAAGATGTCGCGCGCCGTTATGCAGAGCAGCTTGCCCCGCCCAGCACGCAGAACTTGGCGCAATGGGGGTGGTTGAGCGGCACGGGGGCCTCTGCCTGTTCCAGCGTCTCGCCCATGTCAAACTGCGGATCGTAGGGCAGCAGGGTGCAGGCCACGACCGACGGGGTGGCCGCGCCCTTGCGTTTGACCACCATTCGCGAGGAGGAGCACATCACGTCGCGGGGCGATTTGTTCAGGATGCCCCAGCAGGCGGTGGTAATTTCCGGCACCTCAACGGTCATGTCCATTTCCGGAAACAGCACGCATTGAGCGGGGTCGGCAGCGTCGATGGCAAAACCTTCGGTCTCGAACACCTGTGCAAAGCCGGCGCGGGCGTCTGTCTCTGCCTCACCCCACATGCTGCGGCCCGCAACGGTCATGCGCAGCCCTGCGTCCCGCAGCCAGCGCATGCCTTCGAGGGTCTTGTCAAAGGTGCCGATGCCGCGTTCGGCGTCGTGGTTGGTGCGCGACCAATGGTCCAGCGAAATTCGCATGGTCAGATGATCAGGATATTCGGCGTGCAGTGCTTCGAGGCCGGCACGCGTGGCCGGGCGCATCATCGGGCGCATGGCATTGGTCAGAATCAGTACCTGATAGCCGCGCTCCAGACAGCGGCGCGTCATGTCGATCATCTGCGGATTCATGAACGGCTCACCGCCGGTAAAGCCGATTTCCGAAACGCCCCAATTTCGCGCCTCTAGCTGGTCAAGGTAGTTGGTGACCTCATCCGCGGTAATATAGACAAGGCTGTCGTTCTCGGGCGAGCTTTCGATGTAGCAATTCAGACAGGCGATGTTGCACAGCGTTCCGGTGTTGAACCACAGCGTTTGCGGGTCGCTGAGAGCAACCTTGGCGCGCGGCTTACCCGTCGCGGTGCGATCGGGATCATTGAATTTTCCTACGTTTGCGGCAACCGTGTCTTTCATGGAGCATCCTTCGCGTCTTCTGTCATGAGTTAGATCGTCGGGGGTGGCGGGGCCAGTCCGAAGATTTTGGCTGACGCCATTGTGAAGCTACACATGGGTGTTAGACTTTCATCTAGACATGGGGTATGCGGAGCGCGACAAGGGTCGTTAGCGCTAACGGCTAGTGCCACTACGGCACAGGCGACCGAACAGGAAAGGCACGGGACTTATGGTTTCACGCGTTATTCCGGTCGAGCCTTTCGACCTGGTTATCTTTGGGGCGACGGGCGATCTGGCCCGGCGCAAGATTCTGCCGGGGTTGTTCCGGCGTTATTGCAGCGGGCAAATGCCCGAGGACGCCCGCATTCTGGGGGCTGCCCGCAGCGAGATGGACACTGCAGGCTTTCGTCAGATGGTGGCCGAGGCGGTGGCCGAATTTGGCGGTGGGCGCCATTGCGAGGACGGCACGCTGGAGCAGTTTCTCGAGATCGTCGACTATGAGGCGGTGGACGCCATGGGCGACGGCGGTTGGGAGGCGCTGAAGGGTCATCTGCGCGGCGGGTTTGTGCGCGCCTTCTATTTCTCTGTCGCGCCGTCGCTGTTCGGGGCGCTGGCGGAACGGCTGCGCTCTTTCGGGTTGGCCGATGATGACAGTCGCGTGGTGGTGGAAAAGCCTTTTGGTCACGATCTGGAAAGCGCCAAGGCGCTGAACGCCACGTTGCGTCAGCATTTTGCCGAAGACCAGATTTACCGGATCGACCATTATCTGGGCAAAGAAACCGTCCAGAACCTGATGGCGGTGCGGTTTGGCAACATGCTGTTTGAACCGCTGTGGAACGCGCAATACGTCGATCACATCCAGATCACCGTGGCCGAGACCGTCGATGTCGGTGGGCGCGGCGGCTATTACGACAAGTCCGGCGCGATGCGGGACATGGTGCAGAACCACTTGATGCAGCTTTTGTGCCTGATCGCGATGGAACCGCCCGCGCGGTTTGAGCCCGATTCCGTGCGCGACGAAAAGCTGAAGGTGATCCGCGCGCTGGACCCGGTGGATTACCATCACATCGTGCGCGGTCAGTATGCCGCCGACGACCATCAGCCCGGATATCGGGTGCACGTGGAAAACCCGCGCTCGACCACCGAGAGCTTTGTGGCGATGAAATGCCATATTTCGAACTGGCGCTGGGCGGGCACCCCGTTCTACCTGCGCACTGGCAAAAAGCTGCGCGGGCGCACAAGCGAGATCGCGGTGGTGTTCAAGGATGCGCCGCATTCGATCTTTGATCCCGAATCCGGGCGGCATCGCAATGTGCTGTCGATCCGGTTGCAGCCGAATGAGGGCATGACGCTGGATGTGACCATCAAGGAACCGGGGCCGGGCGGTATGCGTCTGGTGGATGTGCCACTGGACATGTCCTTTGCAGAGGCGCTGGGACCAGAGGTCGAAGAGGTGCCCGACGCCTATGAACGGTTGATCATGGACGTGATCCGGGGCAATCAGACCTTGTTCATGCGCGGCGACGAGGTCGAGGCCGCCTGGGCCTGGACCGATCCGATCATCGCCGGCTGGCAAAGCCGGGGAGAGGTGCCCAAACCCTATGACGCGGGCACGGCGGGGCCGGAAGACGCGCTGATGCTGATGCACCGGGACGGACGCCGGTGGCGGGAGATCCGGGTCTAGGAGATCCGGGAAAAACGGGAAAGGTCCAGCCATGAACTATGAATTCATCGAATATCAGGATCGTGAGATGCTGGTCATCGATCTGGCCAACCAGATGGCGGGCGACCTGCGCGCCGCGCTGGGCCATGAGGACCGCGTGGCGCTGGCGGTGCCGGGCGGAACCTCTCCCGGGCCGGTTTTTGACCATCTCTGCGCGGTCGATCTGGACTGGTCGCGGGTGGACGTTTTGCTGACGGACGAACGCTGGGTGCCAGAGGATCATCCCCGGTCGAACACTGCGCTGTTGCGCGAACGGCTGTTGGTCGATCGTGCCGCCAAGGCGCGGTATCTGCCGCTGTATGCCGACGCGCCGGAACCCGAGGGCGCGCTGGATGCGCTGGCGGCGCCCATTGCGGCGGAACTGCCGCTTGCGGTGGTCCTGCTGGGGATGGGGGCGGATCTGCACACGGCCTCGATTTTCCCCGGGGCGGACCTGCTGGAAGAGGCGCTGTCCCCCAAGGCCCCGATCCTGTTGCCGATGCGCGCGCCCGGCGCGCCGGAGCCGCGCATCACGCTGACCGCGCCGGTGCTGAATGGCGCGCTGCGCAAACACGTCCTGATCTACGGCGACGAAAAACGCACGGTGCTGGAAGGCGCGCGCGGCAAGCCGCCCGCCGAGGCACCGATCAACGCGGTTCTGTCCGATGCCGTGGTGCATTGGGCCGCCTGACGGCGGAGATCTGTCTTCAGGTTGTGACATGCTGCCCGCATACGGGCGGCCAGACGAAACGAAATGCGCCGCCAACAGGGCGGGCAAGGGGGCACCATGTTCGAAGAACTCAAGGGTTTGGCTGCGGCACAGGGCGATCGCCGGATCGAGGCGCTGTTTGGTGACACGGCGCGGGCGGCAGAGTTCAGCCTGACGGCCGAGGGAATGCTGTTCGATTTTTCCAAGACGCAGATCGACGCAGAGGCGCGCACAGCCCTGCTGACGCTGGCCGAGACACGCGGCGTGGCGGCGCGGCGCGACGCAATGTTCGGCGGCGAAAAGATCAACGAGACTGAGGGCAGGGCGGTGCTGCACACCGCGTTGCGCAACCTTGATGGCGCGACGGTCAAGGTGGACGGCGAGGATGTCATGCCGCCGGTGCTGGACACGCTGGGCCGGATGGAGGCGCTGGCGGATGAGGTCCGCGCGTCGGACATCACCGACGTTGTGAATATTGGTATCGGCGGGTCCGACCTTGGTCCGGTCATGGCGGTGCTGGCGCTGGCCCCCTACCACGACGGGCCGCGCACCCATTTTGTGTCCAACGTGGATGGCGCGGATATCACCGACACGCTGAAGCGGTGCAACCCGGAGACCACGCTGTTCATCGTCGCCTCCAAGACGTTTACCACCATCGAGACGCTGACAAACGCGCGCAGCGCCAAGGCGTGGCTGGCGGAGCATGGCGTATCGGACGCGGGCAAGTTTGTTGCGCTGTCTTCGAACCTTGAAAAAGCGGGTGAGTTCGGCATTCCGGCAGAACGTGTCTTTGGCTTTGAGGATTGGGTTGGCGGGCGCTATTCAGTCTGGGGGCCGATTGGCCTGTCGCTGATGCTGGCTGTGGGGTCGGACAACTTTCGCGCCTTTCTGACCGGCGGCATGAAGATGGACCGGCATTTTCAGTCCGCTCCGCTGGCCGAAAACCTGCCGGTGCTGCTGGCGCTGGTGGGGGTCTGGCACAATCAGGTTTTGGGTCATGCGTCGCGCGTGGTGCTGCCCTATGACAACCGCCTGATGCGGTTGCCCGCCTACCTGCAACAGCTAGAGATGGAATCGAATGGCAAGGGCGTCAGCATGGATGGTGCCGATCTGCCTTATAACTCTGGGCCCGTGGTCTGGGGAGAGCCGGGCACCAACGGTCAGCACGCATTCTATCAATTGATCCATCAGGGCACGCGGGTGATCCCGGCAGAGTTTCTGGTGGCGGCCAAAGGCCATGAGCCGGACCTGAAGCATCATCACGACCTGCTGGTCGCCAACTGCCTTGCGCAGTCAGAGGCGCTGATGCGGGGGCGGTCGCTGGACGAGGCTCGCAGCAAGGTCGCGGACAAGTTCGAGGGCGATGAGTTGGAACGGCAGGCGCGGCACCGGGTGTTCCCTGGCAACCGCCCGTCTACCACGCTGATCTATCCGCTGCTGGACCCCGAGACGCTGGGCAAGATCGTGGCGCTGTATGAACACCGGGTGTTTGTCGAGGGCGTGATCCTTGGCATCAACTCTTTTGACCAGTGGGGAGTCGAGTTGGGCAAAGAGCTGGCGACGGCGCTGGGACCGATGGTGACAGGGGAACAGAAGGTCGATGGCAAGGACGGCTCTACCGCGCAATTGCTGAAGTTTGTGCATACGCATGGGCGCGGCTGAAGTTCCACCAAAAAGGAAAAACATTTCCGGGAACGAAGGTGAAAAAAGGCGCGTTATCAAGGCAGATCGAACGAAACAAAGGAGATTGCCATGAAACGCTTCATGCTTACTGTCGCAACAACCGCCCTCGTTCCCGCCCTTGCGCTGGCCGAAAGCCACGCTGCAAGTGACACCATGGACCCGGCCGCTGATCCGGTGCCGATGGAACAGACTGACGCCCCCGAGGTGACCGAAACAGTCGACCCGGCAGCCGATCCGATGGCATCGGACGTCGATCCCGAGCCGACCGACATGGCCGAAGACGCCGATCCGGTTGCCCCCACGATGGACACCGACAAGATGGCTGACACCGATCATGCCGTCGGCCATTCCATCGGCCTGATGGCGGCCACCAAAGCCTCTGTCATCATTGGCGCGCCGATCTACACGCTGGCCGCCGAAGACCAGATCGATTGGGATCCGACGGTCGACTATGACACCGTTGCTGACGAATGGACCCGCATCGGGTCGGTCAACGACTTCGTCTTGGGCGAAGATGGCAAGATCACCGGGCTGGTGGCCGAAGTGGGCGGCTTCCTCGGTATGGGTGACACGCTTGTGTTGCTTCCGCTGGACCAGACCCGCATGGTGTCTGTTGATGAAAACAGCTACTCGGTCGTGACGCCGTACACCAGCGAGCAACTGACTGAAATGGAAAAAGTCGAGTGATTTGTTTGACTTGACCTATGGCGCCCGGGGCATGTCCCCGGGCGTTTTTCGTTGGGGTCAGGATTTGGCGCGGTCTGGTATATCGAATCCGGGTGCGGCCAGTTCAAACCCCTCAAACTGGAAGCCGGGGGAGACGGTGCAGCCAACCAGCGTCCAGTCGCCAAGAGTTTCCGCCGCCTGCCAATGACCCGGCTCCACGATTCCCTGCGGACGCTGCCCGGCGGCCAGATCGGGGCCAAGGATCATGTCCTGACGCGGGCCGCTGTCGATTGGCGCGCGCATCAGGCGCAGCGGTGCGCCAGAATAGAAGTGCCAGATTTCGCCCGCATCGACGCGGTGCCAATGGCTGCGCTCTCCGGTTTTTAACACGAAATAGATGCAGGTGCCGGGTGACCGGCCGTCGCCTTCGGCCTGCCACGTCTGCCGATAGTGCCCGCCCTCGGGGTGAGGTGACAGGTCCAGCAGGGCAATGATCTCATCAGCTGTCATGCAACGTACGGTCCTCTGAGGTTTGGTTAACGCCCTACGCGCACCTTTGGGTCATCAAGACTGAACCGAGCAGGAGAGACAAGATGTCGACTGTGACGACCGACGTGCGCCAGATGGCTGAAGAAATCGTTGCCCGCGAGGGGGGCTATGTCAACGACCCGGACGATCCCGGTGGGGCGACAAAATACGGTGTGACGATCCACACCATGCGCCGGCTGGGCCTGGATCTGACCGGCGACGGGCGGGTGGATGCCGAAGACGTGCGCCAGATTTCCCGCGAACAGGCGGTCACGATCTTTCTGACGCATTACTTTATCAAGCCGCGTATCGCAGAGTTGCCGGAGCCGCTGCATGAGACGGTGTTCGACATGTATGTGAACGCTGGCGGCAACGCGGTGAAAATCCTGCAACGTCTGCTGAACCAGATGGGTGAAGAGGTCAGCGTCGATGGCGCGATTGGTCCGCAAACCGTCGCCGCGACCGCGCGCGCCTTTGGCAAGGCGCCGGGCCATATGGTCGATGCCTACGGGATTGCGCGGCGCAACTACTATTTCCGCATCGCCGACAATCGACCCGCCTCGCGCAAATACGCGCGGACGCGGTCGGGGGGCAAAGGCGGCTGGATCAAAAGGGCCGAACAGTTCATTTCTGCCCGCTACCACATGACGGATGCCGAGTTTCAGGCACGGGTGGCAGCATGGGGCTGATGGGGCAACTATTGGGTGCGCTGTTCGGGTCCGGCCGCAACGTGGTGGCTGAGACGGCAGAGGTGTTCCGCATCAACGCCGAGGCGCAGGCGCAGCGCGGCCATGATGCGCAAGGAGCGGCGCTGGCGCAGATGGCCGGAGAGTTCCGGGTGGTGCGCCGGAGTTGGTTTGATCGCTTCATGGATGCGTTGAACCGTGTGCCGCGCCCGGCGATGGCACTGGGAACGCTGGGTCTGTTTGTGACGGCGATGGTGGATCCGGTTTGGTTCGCCGCGCGCATGGCAGGAATTGCACTGGTGCCGGAACCGCTGTGGTGGTTGCTGGGGGCGATTGTCAGTTTCTATTTTGGCGCCCGGCACCTTTCCAAGGGGCAGGATTTCCAACGTGATCTGGCGGCCACGATGGCGGCGGTGCCGCAGGTTGTTCAAACGGTGCGCAATGTCGAGGCGTTGCGCGACGTGACCCCCGGAGACGGCCCGGTGGAGCCTGCCGGATTCGAGACGCCGCTGGACAACCCGGCGCTGGCAGACTGGCGGTTAGGGCGCGGCTGACGCGCGCCATACATTGCGACATTGTGATCTGATCTGCGGGCCGATTTCGATTGGCCCGCAATTTTGCGGGCCCTATAGTCCGGCTCATGATTACAGAGCTCGGACATTTCGCCCTCATCCTGGCCTTTTTGGTCTCGATTGTTCAGATGGTCATGCCAATGGTGGGCGCGCATAAGCGATGGCCCGGCTGGATGGCTGTGGGCGAACCGGCAGCAACGCTGCAATTCCTGCTGGTCGCCGTCAGTTTCGCGGCGCTGACCTATTCGTTTGTCGTCTCCGATTTTTCATTGCGGATCGTCTACGAGAACAGCCATTCCGACAAACCAATGCTCTACAAGATCTCTGGCGTGTGGGGGAATCACGAAGGGTCGATGCTGCTCTGGGTGCTGATTCTGGCGCTGTTCGGGGCCTGTGCAGCGTGGTTCGGGGCCAATGTGCCGCCGACTCTGCGGGCGCGGGTTTTGGCGGTGCAATCGTCGATCTCGGCGGCGTTCTATACCTTTATCCTGTTCACCTCGAACCCCTTTCAGCGGCTGTCTGTCGCGCCGATCAACGGCACCGACCTCAACCCGCTGTTGCAAGACCCCGGTTTGGCCTTTCATCCGCCGTTTCTGTATCTTGGCTACGTCGGTCTATCTATCTGCTTCAGCTTTGCCGTTGCCGCCCTGATCGAGGGGCGCGTCGATGCGGCTTGGGGCCGTTGGGTGCGACCCTGGACGCTGGCGGCGTGGATCTTTCTGACCATCGGCATCGCGCTGGGATCTTGGTGGGCCTATTACGAGTTGGGCTGGGGCGGGTTCTGGTTCTGGGACCCGGTGGAAAACGCGTCGTTTATGCCTTGGCTGTTCGCCGGTGCGCTGCTGCATTCCGCCATCGTGGTGGAAAAACGCGAGTCGCTGAAAAGCTGGACAATCCTGCTGGCGATCCTTGCTTTTGGCTTTTCGCTGATCGGCACGTTCATCGTGCGCTCGGGCCTGCTGACGTCGGTCCATGCCTTTGCGAATGACCCGGTGCGGGGCAAGTACATCCTGTTTATCCTGCTGTTCTTCACCGGCGGCGCGCTGACGTTGTTTGCCGCGCGTGCCAAGGTGATGGAGGCCAAGGGCGTCTTTGGCGTTGTCAGCCGTGAAAGCGCGCTGGTGGCGAACAATGTGCTGTTGGCGGTGTCCAGTTTTGTTGTCTTTGTCGGCACCATGTGGCCCTTTGTGGCCGAGATGCTGTTTGACCGGAAACTGTCGGTTGGCCCGCCGTTCTTTAATATGGCCTTTACGCCGTTCATGGTGGTGCTGGGGCTGATCCTGCCTATCGGCGCGATGATTAGCTGGAAACGGGGCAAGCTGGACCGGGTGATGCGGTCGTTGATGCCGGCCTTCGGGCTGGCGGTGGCGCTGATGGGACTGGTCTGGGCGATGCAGACCGGGCGCAGCCTGATGGGACCGATTGGCGTCTTTCTGGGCACATGGCTGGTGGCTGGTGCGGCGACGGACCTGATCAGCCGAACGGGGCAGAATCGCGATCTGTCGCGGCTGTTCCGCCTGCCGCGCTCTGAATGGGGCAAGGCGGTGGCGCATTCGGGACTGGGGATCACGATGCTGGGCGTTGCGGCCATGCTGGCCTGGCAGCAAGAGGATATTCGGGTCGCGGACTTGGACACTCCTTATGCGGTGGGGGCCTATGAGTTCACGTTGCTGGACGTGCAGCGCGTGCAGGGGCCGAACTATATCTCGACCATGGGAGAGGTGCGGGTGACCAAGGCGGGCCGTGACGTGGCGGTGCTGAATCCGGAGAAACGCATCTATCCAGTCGCGCAGATGCCGACGACCGAGGCGGCGATCGATTACCGTTTCATGCGCGATGTCTACGTTGTGATCGGTGATGCGCAGGACGGCGGCGGCTGGGTCATGCGGGTCTATATCAAGCCGCTGGCGAACTGGATCTGGGGTGGATCGCTGTTGATGGCGCTTGGCGGCTGTCTGAGCCTCAGCGACCGTCGTTACCGGATCGCGGCAGGTGCGCGCAAGGCGGCGCCGGTGCAAGGGGTGCCTGCGGAATGATGGATTTCGTGATGCGGTGCCGACCCTATGTCCTTGGCGGTGTCCTTGCCGTTGTGGCGTCTTTGGCACTGGCGGTTCAGCCCGATGAGGTGTTGGACGATCCGGCGCTGGAGGCACGCGCGCGGGACATCTCGGCGGGGTTGCGCTGTCTGGTCTGTCAGAACGAGAGCATTGACGAAAGCAACGCCTCATTGGCCAAGGATCTGCGGCTGCTGGTTCGGGAACGCCTGGTGGCCGGGGATACGGACGCCGAAGTGGTGGCCTTTATCGTCGACCGCTATGGCGAGTTTGTTCTGCTGAAACCCACAACCGGCGGCTGGAACTGGCTGCTCTGGGCCTCTGGTCCGGGGTTGTTTGTGATCGCGTTGGGGATGGGCGTCGTTTACATCCGCCGCCGCGGGCAGGCGCCTGCGGGCGGTGAGGCCGGGCTAAGCGAGGATGAACAAAAGCGGCTGGATGAACTGCTGAAGGACTAGTTCAGGCCCGTTTCAGGCGGGCGCGCCCATTTGTTTGGCCACAAACCACTGCGTCCCGCAGGGCGACCGAAAGCCGCCGCGCCGATCGCCATCGCCCTTTTCCATCATCGGCTGAATCTCTGTCGCGCCATGGTCCAGCGCACGGGCAAAGACTGTGTCGGGATCGGGCAGGTACAAATGGATCATCGCATCCGCGCCGCCGTCTGCCCCGCCCATCATCAGGACGGTATCGCCGATGCGGCATTCCGCGTGCATGATGCGTTCCCCATCGTGAAAGACACGCAGGCGGGTGGCGTCAAACACGGCTTCGCAGAATTTCAGTGTCGCCTCCGGATCTGACAGGATCAGGTAGGGGGACAGATCGGTATAGCCATCGGGTTTGTAGGTCATGACGGTATGATTGCAGGGCGGCGGCTGTGCCGTCAACGCCAGTGGCGCGGTCGCTGATTTCCCGCATGAGGCTCTTGTGACGCCGCGTTTGGCTTTGCCTTTCCGGGGGCGCCGATGTTTCATGCGCGGCAAGGAAATGGGAGCACGCCAATGCACTACGACATGATCACCTACGCGGTGTCCGAGAACATCGCCACAGTGACGCTGAACCGGCCCGACGTGATGAACGCCCTCAACACCCAGATGCGGGCTGAGATCACCGACGCGGTGGCGCGCGGCGGGCGTGAGGCGCGGGTGGTGGTGCTGACCGGGGCGGGCAAATCCTTTTGCTCGGGTCAGGATCTGGGCGACCGGGCCAATGTCGCGAACCTTGATCTGGAACGTACTCTGCGCGACGAATATGTGCCGATGCTGCGGGCGATCTATGACTGCCCGGTGCCAACGATCAGCGCGGTCAACGGTGCCGCCGCCGGGGCAGGGGCCAATCTGGCACTGTCGGCGGATGTGGTCATCGCCACGGAATCGGCGTTTTTCCTGCAGGCCTTTACCCGCATCGGGCTGATCCCGGACGCGGGCGGCACATGGCTGTTGCCGCGTCAGATGGGGCTGGCCAAGGCGATGGGCGCGGCGCTGTTTGCGGAAAAGATCTCGGCCAAGCAGGCGGATGACTGGGGCATGATCTGGGAAGCGGTCGCGGATGATGGCTTTGCCGCACATGTGGCGGGGCGGGCCGCGCATCTGGCCAAGGGGCCGACGGCGGCCTATCTGCGCGTGAAACAGGCGCTGCGCGCCAGCCATGACAACGATCTGGACACGCAACTGGGCATCGAATCGAAATTGCAGGGCGAATGCGGCAAGACCCGCGATTTCAAGGAGGGCGTCGTGGCCTTTATGGAAAAGCGCCCGGCGATCTACGAAGGGCGCTGAGCGGGGCGACCCCGTCTGGTGATACGAAAAAGGCCCGGCGCAATGCCGGGCCTTTTTGTTTGGTGTCGTTCTGATCGCGTTTACCGGTTTTCGATGTCCACATAGTCGCGCTCTGTCTCGCCCAGATACAACTGGCGCGGGCGACCGATCTTGTTCTGCGGATCGTTGAGCATCTCTTTCCACTGGCTGACCCAGCCAACGGTGCGCGACAGCGCAAAGATCGGCGTGAACATCGAAGTCGGGAAGCCCATCGCCTCAAGGATGATGCCCGAGTAGAAGTCGACGTTCGGGAACAGCTTTTTCTCGGCAAAGTAGGGATCGGCCAGCGCCTGCTTTTCCAGCTCTTTCGCGGTGGCAAGAACCGGGTTGTTCTCAACCCCCAGGAGGTCCAGCACCTCGTCGGCGGACTGCTTCATCACCTTGGCGCGCGGGTCAAAGTTTTTGTAGACGCGGTGGCCAAAGCCCATCAGGCGGAACGGATCGTTCTTGTCCTTGGCGCGTGCAATATACTCGGGGATATTCTCGGGCGAGCCGATTTCCTTGAGCATTTCGAGGCAAGCCTGATTGGCGCCACCATGCGCGGGGCCCCAAAGGCAGGCAACGCCAGCGGCGATACAGGCAAACGGGTTCGCGCCCGAGGACGAGGCCAGACGCACGGTCGAGGTAGAGGCGTTCTGTTCATGGTCCGCGTGCAGGGTAAAGATCCGGTCCATCGCGCGGGCAAGGATCGGGTCGACGACATATTCCTCGGCCGGAACGCTGAAGCACATGTGCAGAAAGTTCGCCGCGTAGTCCAGATCATTGCGCGGGTACACGAAGGGTTGGCCGATCGAGTATTTGTAAGCCATCGCGGCAATGGTCGGCATTTTGGCGATCAGGCGGTGGCTGGCGATTTCACGCTGGCGCGGGTCGGCGATGTCGGTGCTGTCGTGGTAAAAGGCCGCCATAGCGCCAACCACACCCACCATAACCGCCATCGGATGCGCGTCACGGCGGAAGCCACGGAAGAAGTTGTACATCTGTTCGTGGATCATCGTGTGGCGGGTGATCGTGTTCTCGAACTCTTCCAGTTCACCTGCCTTGGGCAGGTAGCCGTAGAGCAGCAGATAGCAGACCTCGAGATAGTGCGATTTTTCGGCCAGCTGGTCGATCGGATAACCCCGGTGCAGCAGCTCACCCTTGTCGCCGTCGATAAAGGTTATGGTCGAATCGCAGGACGCGGTCGAGGTAAAGCCGGGATCGTAGGTGAAGACGCCCGCCTGTCCGTACAGCTTGCGAATGTCGATCACGTCCGGTCCGGCTGTGGGCGCGTGAATAGGCAGCTCAAAGCTGTTCCCGTCGATCGTCAGTGTCGCGGTCTTGTTGGTCTCAGCCATGCTTTTTATCCCTCTGATATCGTGAGGCGGGGCCGGTTTGCGGCCCTGCCGGTTGAAGTCACATGGCCGTCCACGGGGCCTCAGCCCTCTTTTTCGACCGCCGCCCGATCCAGCCGCGCGAGGCTTTCGTCGCGGCCGAGGACGAGCATCATGTCAAAGACCGATGGGGTCACCGCGCGTCCGGCAAGCGCAGCCCGAAGCGGGCCGGCCAACTTGCCGAATTTGGTTCCCTGATCTTCGGCGAAACGGTTCAGCACCGCCTCCAATTCATCCTTGGTCCAGCTAGCATCTTGCAACTGCGGCGTCAACGCAGCCAGTATACCACGGGATACCGGGTCAAGGTTTTTCGTGGCCTTCTCGTTCGGGACGATTGGCGTTTCCGTTAGAATAAAGTGCGCTTTATCAATCAGTTCCGGGAAGGTTTTTGCCCGTTCCTTGAGGCAATACATCGCACGTTCCAGCCCATCGCGTTTTTCAATTGGCAGTTTATCCGCACCAGTTGCCTCAAGGTAAGCCTCGATTTCATGCAGCAGTGCAGCATCGTCCGCCACGGCGATATGCTGACCACACAGATTTTCCAGCTTCTTCAGATCGAAACGTGCCGGAGCCTTGCCGATTCCGTCCAGATTGAACCAGTCTTTTGCCTGTGCATCGGTAAAGAATTCGTCATCGCCGTGCGACCATCCCAGCCGGGCCAGGTAGTTGCGCATGCCTGCCGCCGGGTAGCCCATCTTTTGATACTCGTCGGCCCCCAGCGCGCCGTGGCGTTTGGACAGCTTTTTGCCGTCGGGGCCGTGAATCAGCGGGATATGGGCGTAGACCGGCAGCGGCCAGCCCATGGCACTGTAAATCCCCATTTGACGCGCGGCGTTGTTTAGATGGTCGTCGCCCCGGATCACATGGGTCACGCCCATATCGTGATCGTCCACCACAACGGCCAGCATATAGACCGGCGTCCCGTCAGAGCGCAGCAGCACCATATCGTCCAGCTGGTCATTGCGGATGGTGACGGTGCCTTGGACTTCGTCCTCGATCACCGTTTGGCCCTCGGTCGGGGTCTTCAGCCGCACGACATAGGGCGCGTCCGGATGTGTCGCCGCGTCGGCGTCACGCCAAGGGCTGACGAACAGGGTAGAGCGACCTTCGGCACGGGCGCCTTCACGGAAGGATTCGATCTCTTCCTGAGTCGAGAAACATTTATAGGCAGCGCCCTTGGCGAGCAGCTCATGCGCCACTTCGGCGTGGCGGTTGGCGCGTTCGAACTGGCTGATCACCTCGCCGTCGTGATCCAGGCCCAGCCAGTCCAGCCCGCGCAGGATCGCCTCTGTCGCCTCGGGGGTAGAACGGGCACGGTCGGTGTCTTCGATCCGCAGCAGGAACTTGCCGCCCCGGCCACGGGCATACAGCCAGTTGAACAGTGCGGTGCGCGCCCCGCCGATGTGCAGGAAACCGGTGGGGGATGGAGCAAAGCGGGTGACGACCTGAGCGTCGGACATCGTGGTTAACCTTTTCCTAACGGCGGGGAGGGTAAGCTAGGGCGTTCCTTAACGAGCCACCCAACGGGGGGCAAGCATGGCTCACCCCCTCTCTTGGCTGGCAACGGTCCTTCTGGGCCAACGCGGCCATCTGTTTCCCTGGGCGCCGGTCTGCCTTGCAACCGGTATCGGGATCTTTTTTGCCCTGAAGGTCGAGCCGCCGGAGCCGTTGTTGTGGGCGTGCGGGTCGCTTGGCCTGCTTTCGGTGCTGCAACACCGCGCCGGGCCGGTCTGGGGGCCGCTGCTGGCGGCTATTGCGCTGGCATCGCTGGGATTCGCGTTGGCGGGGGCGCGGGCGCATCAGGTGTCCGGACCGGTGCTGGATTTTCGCTACTACGGCGCGGTTGAGGGGCGCGTGATCCAAATCGACCGCTCTGCCTCGGACGCGGTGCGCCTGACGCTGGATCGCGTGGTGCTGGAGCGGATGGACCCTGATGAGGTGCCGACCCGGGTCCGCGTTTCTCTGCATGGCACCCAAGGCTATCTTGATCCGAAACCCGGTCAGGTGGTGATCCTAACAGGGCATCTGTCGCCGCCCGGAGGCGCGGTAGAACCCGGCGGTTTTGATTTTCGTCGCCACGCGTGGTTTTTGCGGCTGGGCGCGGTGGGCTATACCCGCAAACCCGTCCTGTTGCTGGAACCGGCTGGGGAGGGGCTGCGTGTGGCGCGAATGCGCCTGTGGTTGTCGGCGCGGGTGCAGGCCGCCCTGCCGGGAGAGCGGGGCGCTTTTGCCGCCGCCATCATGACCGGGGACCGCTCTGGCATGGGGCAGGACACCTTGCAGGTGCTGCGCGACAGCAATCTGGCGCATCTTCTGGCCATCTCCGGGCTGCACATGGGACTGTTGGCAGGCTTTGTCTTTGCCGCGCTGAGGGTGGCGCTGTTGCTGCACCCTCATGTCCGCCACCATTGGCCGGTCAAGAAACTGGCGGCCGGCAGTGCCCTGCTGGCGGCGTCGGGATATCTCGCGCTGTCGGGGGGCAACGTGGCGACAGAGCGAGCCTTTATGATGGTGGCAGCCGCGCTGTGCGCGATGATGCTGGATCGTCGCGCGTTGAGCCTGCGCAGCGTGGCGATTGCGGCACTGGTGGTGCTGGTGATGCGGCCCGAGGCGCTGATGGGTCCCGGTTTCCAGATGTCCTTTGCGGCGACAACGGCGCTGGTGGCGGTGTTTGAGCGATTGACCATCTGGCAGCGCGACTATGAGCTGCCACGCTGGATTGCACCGGTGCTGTCGGTGGTGGTGTCCTCGGCAGTGGCGGGGGCGGCAACCGCGCCGGTGGGCATGGCGCACTTCAACCAGATCGCCCAATACGGCCTCGTGGCCAATCTGGCCGCCGTCCCGGTCATGGGGATCTGGGTGGTGCCGCTGGCGGTGGTGGCGGCATTGCTGATGCCCTTCGGACTGGACTGGATCGCGCTAGAGATCATGGCGTTGGGGCTAGGCTGGATATTGGGTGTGGCGCATACTGTGGCGGGCTGGGAAGGATCGGTAGGGCACATCGTGGCCCCAGCGCCGGTTGTGCTTCCGCTTATTACGGTGGGCGGTTTGATCCTGTGCCTTTGGCGCGGACGGGGACGATTGGCGGGACTTGCGCCGCTGGTTTTGGCGGCAGTGCTGTGGGCGGGGACCGAGCGGCCCCCGGTGCTGATCGCCGACAGCGGCACTCTGGTTGGTCTGATGACCCCGCAGGGCCGGGCGCTGTCCCGTGATCGCGGGTCGGCGTTTGTGGCCGGTGTCTGGCTGGAGAATGACGGGCAGGGCTATGACCAGCCACAGGCGGCGGCGTTGTGGCCAGAGCCCGTTGCGGACCGAATGGCGCAAGCGGATCTGGACGGGTTGCACCTGATGCATCTGCAAGGCAAGCGCGCCGCTGCCCGCGTCGAGACATGCCAACCGGGGCAGATTATTGTCTCCAGCGTCGACATCGATCTGCCCGGCGGCTGTGAGGTGTTTGATCCGGCACGATTGCGCCACAGCGGGTCAGTGGCCGTCTGGATGGAACAGGGCACCCCGCGCATCGTGACAGACCGCGATGCATCGGGAACTCGGCTTTGGCACGGGGCCACGCCCAAGCCGTTTCGGCTGGCGTGGCGAACACAGTAGGGTGAGGGTTCCTCAGTAGGTGCGGATCAACCCCACGAGACGCCCCTGAACGGTGACCGATCCCTGCGGCAGAACGCGCGGTTCATAGGCCGGGTTTGCGGCCTCGAGGATGATCATGTCCCCCTTGCGGCGGAACCGCTTCAGTGTGGCCTCATAGCCCTCAATCTGGGCGACGACGATATCGCCGTCGGTTGCGTCAGGGGATTCGCGGATCACCACCACGTCGCCGTCGTTGATGCCCGCGTCGATCATCGAGTCGCCCTTGACCTCCAGCGCATAGTGCCGCCCCTGACCGCGCAACATCTGCCCCGGCACGGACACACCGGGGGCGGGATCATTGATCGCCTCGATCGGGCGACCGGCGGCGATGCTGCCGACCAGCGGCAATTCCGTCAGGTTCGCCACGCCAAGGTTGAATGCCCCCGAGGGGCGGGAGTCTGCCCGATCCCCTTCGATCACTGTGGGTGTAAATCCAACCGGATGACCCCCCAAGCTTTCAGGCAGTTTTACGATTTCGATGGCGCGCGCCCGGTGGGCCAGACGGCGGATAAAGCCGCGTTCCTCAAGCGCCGTGATCAGCCGGTGAATGCCGGACTTGGACCGCAGATCAAGCGCGTCTTTCATTTCATCGAAACTGGGAGGCACCCCGTCACGGGTCATCCGCTTGTTGATAAAGTCCAGAAGATCGAGTTGTTTCTTCGTCAGCATGGCGCAACCCCGTGTTTGTTAACTTTTGTTCTATGGGTGTTCTTGTTTTGTGTCAACAATTGGGTGAAAATCGCCGCTATTTTGTAGCGCTTTGGCGTCAGATCGCTGTTTGCATGGCAGGCGCTGCGCACGTTCGCGGTGCCTCAAACTCTAACACTGCCCGCAGCGGTCACAGTGGCAGATATGAGACGATCTCTCCGGCCGCACGCGCGCCGTCGCCCATAGGGCGGATCAGCAGCGCATTCGCACGACCCAGCACGCTCAGCAGGCTGGAGTCCTGACGGTCGAGGGCAGTGATGCCCGCCTCTGACACAACCGCGCGCATATAGTGCTCGCGCGGGCCATTGGGCGTCAATGGCGCAGCCAGTTCCGTGCGTTGACGCAGGGCAGGGTTGGCGCCAAGGCCCAACATGGCGCGGATCACCGGTGCCACAAAGACATGGCCACAGACCATCGCCGACACCGGATTGCCGGGGAGGCCAATCATCATGGCATTGTTCAGACGCCCCGACATCAGCGGTTTGCCCGGACGCATGGCGACCTTGTGAAAGGCGCGTTCCATGCCCAGTTCGGCCGCCACCTGCGCCACAAGGTCATGATCGCCGACGGAGGCACCGCCGATGGTGATCACAAGATCCGCATCTTCGACCAGCGAAAAACCGTGGATGAGAGAGGCATTCGTGTCGCGCGCAATCGGCAGGATGCGCGCCTCTGCCCCAAGGTCGCGCAACAGCGCATGCAGGCCAAAGGTGTTCGACGCGATGATCTGATCGGGGCCGGGCGTGTCGCCGGGCATGACCAGTTCATTGCCGGTGGAAATCAGCGCCACGCGTGGTCTGCGGGTGACAGGCACCTCAGCGATGTTCATCGCCGCCAACAGGGCCACAACCTGCGGAGTGAGGCGCTTGGGGGCGTCTACCGTTTGGCCAATGCGGAAATCGGTGCCGGCGGAGCGGATGTAGGGGTTTTCATCCAGATCGGTGTTCAGGGTGATGGTATCGCCGTCGCGGGTGACATCTTCCTGAATAATGATGCGGGTTGCGCCCTGCGGCACCGGCGCGCCGGTGAAAATGCGCACTGCCTGACCCGTGCCAACTGAGCCGTCAAACCGCTTGCCCGCCGCACTTTCCCCGATCACGGTGAACCGTTGCCCCGGCGCGGCCTCAGGCACGGCGTAGCCATCCATCGCAGAGGCGGCAAAGGGCGGCTGATCCCGCCGGGCGGTGACGGGACGCGCCAACACGCGGCCCGCAGCCTGAACCAGCGGTACGGTTTCCACAGGCAGCGGAGCGGCAAGGGCAAAGAGGTGGTCGAGGGCCTGGGTGACGGTGATCATGTCGCTTCAAAGCGCCCGGATTTGCCGCCGTCTTTCAGCAGCACGCGGATGCCGCCAATCTCCATCGCCTTGTCCACGGCCTTGACCATGTCATAGACGGTCAGCGCAGCGGTAGAGACGGCGGTCAGCGCCTCCATCTCAACCCCCGTCTGGCCGGAGGTCTTGACCGTCGCCGTTATGCGCAGGCCGGGCAGGTCGGGATCTTGCGTCAGGTCTACGGTGACTTTTGTGATGGGCAGCGGGTGGCAGAGCGGGATCAACTCGGGCGTCTTTTTTGCCCCCATAATCCCGGCAAGGCGTGCCACGCCGATCACGTCACCCTTCTTGGCGCGACCCTCAGTGATCAGGGTGAATGTTTCAGGCGCCATTTTCACATGGCCCTCGGCAGTGGCTATGCGGTCGGTCACCGCCTTGTCCGAGACATCGACCATATGCGCGTTGCCCTGCGCATCGAAATGGGTCAGCCCGCTCATGCTGGCACCGGGTTGGCCAGCAGGGTGCGGGTTGCCTCGGCCACGTCGGCCTGTCGCATCAGGCTTTCACCAATCAAAAAGGCGCGGGCGCCGTGGGCGGCCATGTCAGCCAGATCGGCGGGTGTGTTCAGACCGGACTCGGAGATCAGATAGCGATCTTCGGGGATGCGTTTCGACAGATCGCGCGTGGTGTCCAGCGTGGTCTCAAAGGTCTTGAGGTTGCGGTTGTTCACGCCGATCAGCGGGCTGTTCAGCGTCAGCGCGCGATCCAGTTCGGCCCCGTCATGCACCTCTATCAGTGCGTCCATACCCCAGCTTTGCGCGGCCGCCTCCAGTTCTGCGGCCTGCGCATCCGACACCGAGGCCATGATGATCAAGATGCAGTCCGCCCCAAGGGCGCGCGCCTCGGCCACCTGATAGGTGTCGTACATGAAATCCTTGCGCAAGGCAGGCAGGGCACAGGCCGCGCGGGCGGCGGTCAGGAACGGTTTCGCGCCCTGAAAGGAGGGCGTGTCAGTCAGCACCGACAAGCAGGTGGCCCCACCGGCCTCATAGGCGCTGGCCAGTGTCGCGGGATCGAAATCGGCGCGGATCAGCCCCTTGGACGGAGAGGCCTTCTTGATCTCTGCGATCAGGCCATAACCCTTTTCCGACGCCGCCATCAGCGCCCCGGCAAAGGGACGTACGGGCGGCGCGGCACGGGCAGCGTCCTCAACCTCGGACAGGCTTTTGGCGGCCTTGTCGGCGGCCACTTCGTCCAGCTTGTAGGCTTTGATTTTGTCGAGGATGGTTGTGGTCATGGGGCAGGTCTTTCTGGCGTCGTCCAGTTGATCGGCGTCTGGCCACCGTCTTTAAGCCAGTCGTTGATGCGCGAAAAGGGCCGCGAGCCGAAAAAGCCGCGCCGGGCTGACAGCGGCGACGGATGCGGACTGGTCAGGATCAGGTGGTCCGGACCGGTGATGTGTTTGGCAAAACCCTGCGCATGCGCCCCCCAAAGCAGGAAGGCGCGCGGTTGGTCCGACAGCGCAGCAAGCACCTGTTCTGTCAGACGCGACCAGCCGAGTTTGGCATGCACCCCCGCCTTGCCCGCCTCAACTGTCAGCGCGGTGTTGAGCAGCAGAACGCCCTGTTCGGCCCAGAACCGCAGGTCGCCGTTGGGCGGAATGGCCCCCAGATCCTCCTGCATTTCCTTGTAGATATTGGTCAGGGATCGAGGCAGGGGACGCACGTCTGGTTCGACCGAAAAGGCCAGTCCATGCGCATGGCCCGGCGTCGGATAAGGATCCTGTCCAAGGATCACCACGCGGGTGGCCTGCGGCGGACAGGCCTCCAGCGCGGCAAAGATCTGCGGGGCAGGCGGCAGCACCTGCGCGTCGCGTTGGGCAAGATGCGCCGCGATGCGGGGCAGCTCCTGCGCGAAGAACGGCAGGTGCTGCCAGTTTTTGGGCGGTGTCGGGGGCGTGACGCTCACGCCGCCTGTGTCGCCTTGGCCAACGCCTGCACCTTGGCCAGAGCCGCGCCGCTGTCGATGCTTTCAACCGCCCGTTCCACACCGTCGCGCAGGTCTGTGGCCTGACCTGCGATCACCAGCGCCGCGGCCGCATTCAGCAGCACCGCATCGCGGTAGGCCGAATGCGCCCCGTCTAGCAGCGCGCGCATGGCCTTGGCGTTTTCCTCGGGTGAGCCGCCAATGATCTCCTCAAACGGATGCACCGGCAGACCTGCGTCCTCGGGGTGCAATTCCGCCTCATGGATGCTGCCATCCTCTTCCAGCGCGGCGATCCAGCTGACGCCAGTGATGGTCAGTTCATCCGTGCCGTCAGAGCCATGCACCAGCCATGCCCGTTCCGACCCCAGCTTGCCCAGAACCTCTGCCATCGGGCGGATGAGTTCGCGGGTAAACGCGCCGGTCAACTGGCGTTTGACGCCCGCCGGATTGGTCAGCGGCCCGAGGATGTTAAAGATCGTGCGGGTGCCCAATTCGGCCCGGACCGGGCCGACATGGGCCATGGCGGGGTGGTGCATGGGGGCCATCATAAAACAGATGCCGACCTCGGCCAGCGCCTTTTCCACCTTGTCGGCAGAAAGCATGACCTCAATTCCCATCTGACCCAACGCATCCGCAGCACCGGATTTCGACGACAGGTTGCGGTTGCCATGCTTGGCCACGGTCACGCCCGCACCGGCCACCACAAAGGCCGTGGCGGTCGAGATGTTCAGCGTGCCCTTGCCGTCGCCGCCGGTGCCGACAATGTCCATCGCCCCGGCAGGGGCCGCGACCTTGTTACACTTGGCGCGCATGACGGCAGCGGCGGCGGCATATTCATCCACCGTCTCGCCGCGCGTGCGCAGGGCCATCAGCAGACCGCCGATCTGGGCCGGGGTGGCCTGACCAGCAAACAGGATGCCAAAGGCTTTTTCCGCCTCGGCGCGGGTCAGTGGGCGGTCGGCGCTGGTTCCGATCAGGGGGCGCAGGTCATCGCTCATGCCGGCACCTTCAGGACGTCGAGAAAGTTCTGCAACATGGCATGCCCATGTTCGGAGGCGATGGATTCCGGATGGAATTGCACGCCGTGGATCGGCAGGTCAAGGTGCATCAGGCCCATGATGGTGCCGTCCTCCAGCTCTGCCGTGACTTTTAATGTCTCGGGCAGGTCTGACCGGCGCACCACGAGGCTGTGATAGCGGGTTGCCTTGATCGGTGAGGGCAAGCCTTTGAACACGCTTTCCCCGTGGTGGTGCATTGAGCCCATCTTGCCGTGCACGATCTCATCATGGCGCACAACAGTCCCGCCAAAGACCTGACCGATGGTCTGATGGCCAAGGCACACGCCCAACAGCGGCGTGCCCGTCTCTGCGGCGGCCTCTGTCAGCGCAAGGCAGATGCCCGACTGGTCCGGCGTGCCGGGGCCGGGGGACAGGACGATCCCCGCCGGGTTCAGCGCCATTGCCTCTTGCACATTTAACGCGTCGTTGCGCCAGACCTGTACATCAGCCCCCTGTTCGCCCAGATAATGGACGAGATTATAGGTGAAACTGTCGTAGTTATCGATCAGGAGCAGCATGGCCGGGCCTTCGTCAGCTGGGTCTGGTTTCAGGGGTATTGCGCGGGGACGCGAACGGGGGCTAGCGGCCCATGGCCACGTCGCGGTATACATGCACAGGCCGTAATGGTGGCGTCAAGCCCGGCAAGGGTGCAAGACTACAGGACAAAGGCACCGGAACAGGTGCTTGAGAAGTCGGAGAGAGCAGCATGGCACGCGGAATTCTGTCTGGGGCAATTTGGGGTGTGGTGTTCTCAGGGGCGGGTCTGGCGGCGATTTCGCTGAACACGCCGCTGCCAGAGCAGGGCGCACTGGTGCCGCCGCCTGTGGGCAATGTGGACAGCAGCCTTTTGGCGGATGGACCAGATCCGCAGCCTGAAATTGCCGCGCCGGAACCTGTGACGCCAGAACCCGAAGTATCAGAGCCAGAGCCAGAGCCAGAGACACCCGACCCGTCAAAGCCGCGCGTGGTGGAAACGCCCGAGAGTGATCCGGCGGCCAAGCCCGACCTGTCCAAACCCGGTGTCCGGCCGCAACCGGAAACCGGGGTGGACCGTCCGCTGATGCCCGCAGGCACGCCGCCCGCACCTGCCGACCCGGTGATTGCCGGGGCCGATACCGCGCCGCCGGTGCCGCCGCAGGTGGGCCTTGCGCCCGACGCGCCCGAAAGTGCCGCACCCGATGTGTCGGATGCGCCGCGGCTGGCAGGACAGGACAGGCCGGTTCTGCCCCCCGTGCAGGGAGCAGCCCCCGGCGCACCGCGTCCCGAGGCGCAGCCGGTCATCGTCACCGGCCCGGCACAGCCCCCAGCCCCGGTGGTGCCGGATGTTGATCGTGCTCTGATCCCCGAAAGTGTTGATCCTGCCTCCGTGCCGGACGCGCCGGATACCCCCTTTGCCCGCGAACCTGACCCGGTCGCGCCCACGCCTGAACCGGCCCCTGAACCGGTCGCCCCCGCGCCAGAGCCAGAGGTTGCAACCCCGGCGCCAGCACCGGCTCCCGGCGGCCCGGTCATCGGCAAACCCGCAACGTCCCTGTTTGATCGCACGCCGGATGTCGCGCCTGTCGTCGACCCGGAAGCCGATCCGGATCCGGCGCTGACAGCCCCCTCTGGTGCGCTGGCGGTTCTGTCCGAAGACAGCCCCTTGGTGAGGTTCTCGGCGGCGGTGACCGTGCCCGACGGAGTGCCGCGCATGGCGGTGGTGCTGGTGGATGACGGCAGCGGGCCGTTGGGGCCGTCGGGGCTTAAGGCGTTCCCCTTTCCCGTCAGCTTTGCGATCTCGCCCAGCCATCCCGATGCGTTGGCAGCGGCACAAGGGTATCGCGATCTTGGGTTCGAGGTGCTGGTGCTGGGCGACATGCCCGAAGGGGCACAGGCCGCCGACGTCGAGGTGACGATGGAGGGGCTGATCCGCGCCATCCCCGAGGCGGTTGCCGTTCTGGAAGATCCTGACGGCAGCCTTCAGGACAGCCGCGAAGTGTCGTCGCAGGTGGCGGCCTTTCTAAGGGACAGCGGTCACGGTCTGATCGCGCAGCCCAAGGGGTTGAACACGGCGCAGAAACTGGCGCTCAAGGACGGTGTGCCCTCTGTCACCCTGTTCCGGGACTTTGACGGTGAAGGGCAGGATGCCACTATGATCCGCCGCACACTGGATCAGGCCGCGTTTCGGGCGCGGCAAGAGGACGGTGTGGTGATGATGGGGCGTCTGCGCGCCGATACGATCTCGGCGCTTGTGCTTTGGGGATTGCAGGACCGCAGCGACACGATTGCGTTGGTGCCGGTGTCCGTGGTGTTGGCCGAAACGCTCATCGACTAGCACCAACGCGGTTGCAACCCCTTTAGAGGTTTTGCAGAGCCCCTGTCCCCGGTGCGCCCTGATGCGCCCAGCCCTCCAGCACGCGCGCCAGATCGCCATAGCCGGTCAACCGCCGTTCAAACGCCAGTCCCAGTCGCGCGGCCTGTGCTTCGGCCCGTGCTGTCAGATCCGGGTCATCGGTTTGCGCCAGATAGACCAGCTTTTCATAGTTGCCGAAATACATCTCAAGCAGTTGCGGATGCCGGTCCAGGCCAAGGGGCCGCCACACAAACGCGTCGAACTGACGGCTGAGGAAATCGGTCAGATAGAATGACGTGACCTCACCGCGCGATTCGAACTCGGCCAGCCCGTCGAAAAACGCGTAGCAGTGCGGTCCCGGCACCATCTCAATGCCCATTTCGTCACAGGCGGCCTGCAACAGCCCGCCGGTGCCGCAGTCGGCATAGACGACGCAGATCCGCGCGTAGTCGGAACGATGCTTATCGACCGCCGCGCGCACGGCATCGGTAATCTTTTCCGGGTGATTGTGCAGGATCGCGGGCAGACAGGCGAGATCCATGTGATCCCAACCGTTTAGCCGCACAAGGGCCAGAATCTCACGCGCCAAGGCCCCGCAGGCCAGCAACAGCACGCGTCCCTGACCGGCAGGGCGCAGGCCCTGTGCGGTCAAATCGGCATCGGAGAGGTGTTCAGGTTCGGGTATCGTCATGCGGCACATGTGCCATCGCCCAGCGGGCCAAGAGGGCGACCGCGAGCAGTACAGGAATGACTGTCAGAACCCCGAAGAAAGACATGGCCCAGACCGTTACAGCCGCCGCTAGAAAAACGGCACACACGAGCAGGGCAAAGGACGTCACGGGCATCGGGGTCTCCTTCCGTACCTTTTAATATGGGCCAAAGGTGGAAAAAGAAAAAGCCCTTTTGCATCATCGTGATCGAGCGCTTATCTCGTTCTGACGCAAGGTCAGGCGGAATTCCGCGCCTGTTCCGGGGCCAGCCGCACGGCGGTGCCATAGGCGACAATCTCTGACGCGCCTCTGGCAATCGTCGAGGTTTGGACCCGCATACAGACAATTGCATCGGCCCCAAGCGCCTGCGCCTCTGCCACCATCCGGTCCAGCGCCTGTTCGCGCGCCCCCGCCATCAGCGAGGAATAGCCGGACAACTCGCCGCCAACGAGGGATTTCAGCGCCGCGACAATATCGGTGCCGACATGTTTGGCGCGCACAGTCGCGCCGCGCACAAGACCAAGGGATTCGGTCACGGGCCGGCCTGCAACGGTTTCGGTGGTCACGATCAGCATCAGTGGTTCATCCCGTCATAATGGTCTTCTTCGGCATTGCCGACGCGTTCGGCGACGACGCGGTACAGGATATACCCCACCAGTGCGGCGGGCAGCAGGGCAAGCGCGGCAAAGGGCACCTGAAACGCCGCCAGCAGCATCGCGGTCAGCCAGAAGGTCGCAACCATGCCCGCAATCACGCAGACCAGAATCAGCACAAGAGTTTCGAGTTTCATGGGACGGTCCCCCCGGTGACCAGATTAGCCCCGGGGGATGCCAAAGGAAAGCGGCAGAGGGGCAGGGGGCTTTAGCCCGCCGCCATCTGGTTGTGCTTGCGCGCGATGAACTTTTTGGCGGTTTCCACGGCAACGGCCGCGTCGCGGCAATAGGCGTCCGCACCGATGGCCTTGCCGAATTCCTCATTCAGCGGCGCGCCACCCACCAGCACGATGTAATCGTCGCGGATGCCCTGTTCCTTCATCGTGTCGATGACGACCTTCATGTAAGGCATAGTGGTGGTCAGCAGTGCCGACATGCCAAGGATGTCGGGCTTATGCTCTGCCATCGCGCCCAGATAGGCGTCGACAGCGTTGTTGATGCCCAGATCGACGACCTCAAAACCCGCGCCTTCCATCATCATCGCGACAAGGTTCTTGCCGATGTCGTGGATGTCGCCCTTGACGGTGCCAATGACCATCGAGCCCATGCGCGGCGCGCCGGTTTCGGCCAGCAGCGGCTTGAGGATGGACATGCCGCCCTTCATCGCATTGGCGGCCAGCAGCACCTCGGGGACAAAGAGAATACCGTCGCGGAAGTCGTTGCCGACGATGGTCATGCCCCCGACAAGCGCCTCTGTCAGGACGCGATAGGGTGCCCAGCCGCGCTCTAGCAGGATGTTGACCGCCTCCATGATCTCTTCTTTGAGACCGTCGTAGAGGTCGTCGAACATCTGTTGGACCAGTTCCTCATCGTCCAGTTCAGAGAGGATGATGTCGTCTTCTTCGTCGGACATGACGTGATTCCCTTGATTTGACATGTCGGAACATGCCGTCGTTTCAATGACTATTCGTCGTTTTTGTTGAGATTCAATTGGTGGATTGCGACATTGAACGCAGCAGGACCGACCTTGCGTGCCCGACGGCGACTTAACTTGCGAATGTTCTTGGTACGTTCTATGTTTCTGGCATGTCCTTGCCCAACCGCCCTGTCGACCCCGCCTTGGCCCGTGGCCGGGCCGCACTCAGCCGTGAGTGTGGCCGCTATGAACGCTTGCGACGGGAGGATGTTCACGACGGGTGGGACATGCCTGAAGAGGGCACAGTGTTCCGCACTGAGGTCAGCGATGAGGTGCCGCGCTCTGTCATCAGCTACGTCCGCTCGCCCGATCTGCCCTTTGACCGATCGCTCAATCCGTATCGCGGGTGTGAGCACGGGTGCATCTATTGTTTCGCCCGCCCGACCCACGCCTGGCTGGGCCTGTCGCCGGGTCTGGATTTTGAGACACGGCTGGTGGCACGGCCCACAGCGCCGCAGGTCTTGGCGCGGGAACTGCGGGCGAGTAAATACAGCGTCGCGCCGCTGGCCATCGGCACCAACACCGATCCCTACCAGCCGATCGAACGGGATCGTGGCATCATGCGCGCCTGTCTGGAGGTGCTGCGCGATTTCCGCCACCCTGTTGCCATCGTGACCAAGGGCGCGCTGATCGAACGCGATATTGATATTCTGTCTGATATGGCGGCTCAGGGCCTTGCGCGCGTCGGGATTTCCGTCACCACGTTGGATGAGGCTCTGTCGCGTCGGATGGAACCGCGCGCGCCGGGGCCAAAGCGCCGTCTGCAAGTGATCCGTCGGCTGGTTGATGCCGGAGTGCCAGTGCGCATCATGGCCTCGCCCATGGTGCCGGCACTGACCGACCCGGAACTGGAGACGATCCTGACAGCGGGCGCCGAGGCCGGGGCGACCTCTGCCAGCTGGATCATGCTGCGCCTGCCGCTGGAGGTGGCGGAGCTGTGGCAGAACTGGCTGGAGACGCATTACCCGGACCGCGCGGCACGCATCATGAACCACCTGCGCGCCATGCATGGTGGAGAGGTCTATTCCTCCAAGTGGTTCGCGCGGATGCGCGGCGAGGGGCCGTATGCCGATCTGCTGGCGGCCCGGTTCAAACGTGCCGCGCGGCGTCTGGGGCTGGACCGCGATCAGCCGCCCCTGCGCCGTGACCTGTTCTGCCCGCCGCCGCAAAAAGGCGACCAGCTCGACCTGTTCTAGGCCGGGATCTGGGTGGTGCCATGCGATATGCGAGGTCAGGGTCATATGGGGCCGTTTTGTGGGTTCCAAAGTCAGCGTGTCAGGTCCGGCGCGATCACCGCGCCGGTTCTTTCAGGAAATTGGCGTGCGCTTGTCCCCCCGCATCTCACGCGGGGAGGCGCGTCACGAGGTCCGCCGACGCTTGTTCTTGCGCTCGCGGGTGGGGCCTTCGCCGTCGGTGCCGTCGCTCTCGGAGGAAAACCCGCCAAGCGTTTCGGTGATCTGTTCCAGCGTCGGGCGCGGTCCCGGCTCATGGGTTTCCAGAGCCGCGCGCATCGCGCTGAGGTGATTGGGCATGGTGCCACAGCAGCCGCCGATGATCCGCGCGCCAGAGTTGCGCGCCATCAGCGCGTATTCAGCCATCAGTGCGGGCGTGCCGTCATAGTGGATGTGCCCCTCGTGGTATTTCGGGATGCCGGCGTTGCCCTTGGCGATGATCGGCCGTTCAGTGCCTTGCGCGACAAAGCCAAGCACCGTTCGCAACAGGTCTGATGCACCGACGCCGCAGTTGGCGCCAAAGCCGATGGGTGGGTTTGGCAACTCCTCGACCATCTTGACCATTCCGGCCGACGTCATGCCCATCATGGTGCGCCCGGCGGTGTCGAAACTCATGGTGCCGCACCACGGCATCCCGGCGTTGGCAAAGGCCTCTGCCGCCGCCATGTATTCCTCCGGGGCTGAAATCGTTTCGACCCAAAGGACATCCGCGCCACCGTCTTTCAGACCGTTGGCGGTTTCTTCGAACATTTCGACCGCGCGTTCATGGCTAAGCGATCCTGCCGCGCCCATGATTTCACCCGTAGGACCGACAGACCCGGCCACGATCACCTCACGCCCCGAGGCGTCGGCAATTTCACGGCCCAGTTCGGCGGCCAGCTTGGACAACTCATAAGCGCGGTGCCCGGCGTCGTGCAATTTCAGGCGTGAGGCATTGGCCCCAAAGGAGTTGGTCAGGAACAGGTCCGAACCCGCATCGACCGCGCCGCGATACAGCGCGCGGATCTTGTCCGGTTCGTCTTCGTTCCAGAATTCCGGTGCATCCCCGGATTGCAGGCCCATGTTGAACAGATTGGTGCCTGTGGCCCCGTCCGCCAACAGCCAGTCGCGCTGGGATAGGGCTCGGGTGAGTGCGTCGGTCATGTCTGTGGCCTTTCCGGAGGTCGTTGCCCGCGTGTTTCACAAGCGGAAGAAGAGAGCAAATTCATAATGATCATGATTATCATGAGGGGAGTCGCAAGTGCATTCCTGTGGCGCGCACATTGGGTCAAGTCAAAAACGCCGTCGGCAGCCTGTCATTTAAGCCAAACACAGTCGCCAAGGACCAGATCGCGGCACGCGGAATATTGACGGCCCATGACGCGGTTTCGCGCAAGATGACACCGGCCTTCGATCCGGGGTCGCGGCCCGGTCTCTGGCTAGCGCAGACATCACCGGGCCGCCCGCCCCAGACAAATGACGCCCAAGCCCGCCATGCGTGATAGGGTTCAGTGACCAGCAGAAGGCGTGCGTCCTGTGGCAGGTCAGGCCGGGAGAACAGCACGTTCTGCAAGGTCGACAAAGAGCGCGTCTCTAACGTCATCGCAGTGTCCGGGATGCCCTTGGCGCGGGCAATCTCAGCCATGCCAATTGCGCTGCTCTTGTGGGTGCGCGGATCACCACCGCCGGTAAGGTGCAGTTGTGGGACGATACCTTGGGTGTAGAGGAACACGCCGGTATGTATCCGACCTGTCTCATGTTCCAGAACATGGGCTTCGCCCTCTCTGCCGCCGCCCAGAATGACGCCAATGTCATAGGTTTGAGCGACGACCCAACAGTCCCGCGTCAGCAGACTGGACCCAATCACCAAGGCCAGACAAAACGCCGTGTAATAGCCAAGTGCCCGAAGACCCCAGAACAGGCCGCGCCTTATTCCCATTCAATCGTGCCGGGGGGTTTGGAGGTCACGTCATAGGTGACGCGGTTGATGCCCTTGACCTCGTTGATGATGCGGGTCGCAGTTTCACCGAGGAATTCATGGCTGAACGGGTAGTAGTCCGCTGTCATGCCGTCGACCGATGTCACCGCGCGCAGGGCGCAGGCAAAGTCATAGGTGCGACCGTCGCCCATCACACCTACGGTGCGCACCGGCAGGATGGCCACAAAGGCCTGCCAGATGTCATCATACAGCCCGTGTTTGCGGATCTGGTCGATATAGACCGCATCTGCCTTGCGCAGGATCTCCAGCTTTTCGCGGGTGATCTCTCCGGGGCAGCGGATCGCAAGACCCGGTCCGGGGAAGGGGTGACGGCCGATGAAACTGGCAGGCAAGCCCAGTTCATGCCCCAGCGCGCGCACCTCATCCTTGAACAACTCGCGCAGCGGTTCGACCAGTGTCAGACCCATTTTCTCTGGCAGGCCGCCGACGTTGTGGTGCGATTTGATCGTCACCGAAGGGCCACCGGAGAAGGACACGGACTCAATCACATCGGGGTACAGCGTCCCTTGAGCAAGGAAACGCGCGCCTTCGATCCCGTCGGCGTATTTCTGGAACACGTCGATGAACAGCTTGCCGATGATCTTGCGCTTGGTTTCCGGGTCGGAAACGCCGTCCAGCTCGCCAAGGAACAACTCCTGTTCCTCGGCGTGGATCACGTGCAGGTTCATGTGGTCGCGGAACATACCCACGACTTCCTCTGCTTCGTGCAGGCGCAGCAACCCGTGATCGACAAAGACGCAGGTCAGTTGATCGCCAACGGCCTCATGGATCAGCGCCGCCGCCACAGAGGAATCGACCCCGCCGGAGAGTGCGCAGATGACTTTCGCATCGCCCACCTGTTCGCGGATCTTTTGCACCGCTTCTTCGCGGTAGGCGTTCATGGTCCAGTCGCCCTTGAAGCCTGCGGCACGCACAAAGTTCTCATATAGCGTTGCCCCGTTGGGGGTGTGATGCACCTCCGGGTGGAACTGTACTGCGTAGAACTGACGGGTAGGATCGCCCGTGATGGCAAAGGGCGCACCCGGCGAGGTGCCGAACACCTCAAACCCCGGTGCGATTTCCGAGACGTGGTCGCCGTGGCTCATCCAGACCTGCTCGCGCCCGGTGCCGTCCATGAACCAGCCGGTCAGCATGTCCAGACGTTGATCGGCGGGCTGCACATAGGCGCGTCCAAATTCGGACGTGCCCTCACCGGCGACAACCTTGCCGCCCAGATCCTGCATCATGACCTGCTGGCCATAGCAGATGCCCAGAATCGGTACGCCCAGATCATAGACGGTGCGCGGCGGGCGCGGACTGCCCTCTCGCGTTACCGAATCGGGCCCGCCCGAGAAGATCACCGCCTTCGGAGCGAAATCGCTCAGAAAATCGTCGGTGACGTTCTGGTAAGGGTGGATTTCACAATAGACATTCAGCTCACGCAGGCGGCGCGCAATCAGCTGCGTTACCTGGCTGCCAAAGTCGATGATAAGGAGGCGGTCATGCTGGATCTCGGTCATGCCTTCCATTAGGCAGGACTGCCGCAAAGTTCAATGTGGCCTGTGCTCAAGCGGACAGAAAGGCGTCCGTGCGGTCCATCGTGGCAGCCCATGCCGGTTCCTGCGGCAGTAACATGTGGCTACGGCTGTCCAGACGGACAAATTGCGCCCCCGGCAGATGCGCCGCCAGTTTTTGCCCTTGGCTCAACGGATGGATGGCGTCGCCTGTCGCGTGAAAAATCAGTGCAGGGATTCGCACCTGTGCCAGATCGTGACGCACGTCAAAGCGGTCAATCACTTTGCGCAGGGCGACGGCGCAGTCCGGGCTGGCGGTTGATAGCTGCATTTCCACCAGTTCGGCGCGCTGTTCCGGGGTCGCGTCGGGGGCAAACAGCGTGGCAAATGCCTGCATAAAGGGACTGTCTGCCTTTCCCCAACCGGCGCGGATCATCGCCAGCATGGTTTCCTCATCCAGATCCTCTGCGTTGGCCGCCCGGTGGACCCGGCCCTCGACATATCCCCCAACAACCACCAGCCGCCGCACACGGTCCGGCCAGCGGGCGGCAAAGCGGATGGCGACAGGGGCGGCCTGCGAGGCGGCAAACAGATCGAACTGGTCCAGCCCGGCGGCATTGGCGACGGCGGCCAAATCCTCGGCAAAGACGTCGATCCCGGTCAGGGCGGCGTCGCGTTCCGACAGGCCGGTGCCGCGCAGGTCGTAGCGGATCAACCGCCGGCCCAGACCAAGACGCGCAATCAGCGGGCCCCAGATTGCGCTGTGAGAATCCATCTCAAGATGGGACAGCCAATGGCCGATCCGCACCAAGGGTGGGCCAGTGCCTTGGGCTGTCCATGCAATCGCCGTGCCGTCCAATGACAGCGCATAGGACACCTCAGCAGGCGGCAGTAGCGGAGCAGGGGGCGTGTCCCCTGCCAGTTGTGCCACAAAGGCAAAGCCGCGCCGGGGGATCGTGCGGAGGATGGACTGTTCCTTACCAGTATCGCCCAAAGCGGCGCGGGCCGCGCTGATCCGCGCACTGATTGTCGCGTCCGAGACGGCGAGCCCCTTCCACACCACCTCGACCAGTTTGTCCTTGGACACGACCGTGCCACCGGATTGCGCCATGAAGGCGATTAGGTCAAAGACCTGCGGTTCCACATGCACCTCATTGCCACGGCGCACCAACGTCCGCCGGTCCAGGTCAACAGAGCATGAGGCAAATCGCAGGATCATGGTCCCAGTGTCGCGTGCGCGTGCCGTTTCGCAAAGCGGTTTCGCGATGAAACCCGCAAAGACAAGGGTTTCGCAAGACAATGACAAGACCGTCTTCAAGCGAGGCAAACGCCAAGGTGGCATGGTGATCCCATCGAAACCCCAACCGGAGTGACCGACATGACCCGCGACATCCAGACCCTGCGCACCCGCCCTGATGGTTCTATCGATACCGCCTATTACATGGCGCGTGGCCGCCGGATGCGGTCCGAGGCGGCGCATGCGATGTTTCGACCCGAACGGGAAACCCCGCGTCCGCGCCGTGGCCTTGCCCGGCTGTTCGGCGCAGTCCCTGTCTGACGGGGCATCCCCCTGTCAGATTCCCCCGCGTGCCGAAAAAGGCGCCTTTCTGCGGCGCGTGGGGGGCCTAGCCCATGGAATAGGATTTGACGCTGCCACGCTGGCGTCCGCGTTGCACATCTGCCCGCCACGACCAAAGCGCCATACTGGCGGCTGCACCGACATACAGCACACCGGCGACAACCAGCACCTCACCCGGCACCGGGCCGACATCGGCGCGTGACATGGCATCGTCCCAACTGACAACGGCCGTTGGATGCACCGCCAGCTTGCCCGCAAAGGCCATCGACTGGATCAGCAGAATCCAAAGATAGTTCGACCGCAGTCGTCGCCCGACAGAGGTCATCATGCTGACGTGATAGGTGGGGGCAAGGTAGTCCTGCGCCAACGTCTTTTGCCAGTTGTCCTCCAGATGCAGGTCGCCGTCGTCCAGCATCGGGGCGTAAAAGTGTTTCTCCATCCAGCGGCAGCGTGCTCGCCAGACGTTGAAATAGCGGTAGCGCCGCGCTTCCAGCATCAGGAACAGCAGAATCAGCACCCCCACCAGCACCAGCGGCAAAGGTGATGAATCCGGCGACGCAAAGCTGATCGACAACGCCACGCCCAGCGTCACGACTGCCCAGTTTGTCGTGGTGTCCAGCCGGGTGCGCCAGATTGTGCTGCGGTACACCTCGCCCCGGTACAGATGCGCCACGGCGGTTATCTCGGACGAGCTGAGCGTCTTGCGCTCTGGCTCAAGCACAGGTTCGGACGATGGTGTGGCGGGTGCGGCCTCTCCTCCCATGGGTCTGGCCTCCTTTCTTTTTTCCCACTCTGGCGCGAAGCGGCGCTCAGGTCAAAGACGGGGTGAAACCGGCTTGTCTTTCCGGATGGCACGGGGTCCGATGCGCGCGACGGAACGGAAGGGACTCATGTGATGCAGGTACTGACGGAATTCGGGCTGGGCACCTCGTTGCGCCGCGGCGATTACACAGAGGCAGCGGCGCGGGCGTTGCGCGATGCGTTGTGGAAATCCTCGATCAATGCGGCGGAATGGCTGGGCCGGGACAAGGCGGACATGCGGTTGAAGGTGCAGATCGGTGTGCAACAGCCCGACGCAGTGGATGCGGCGGAACTGTCCGGGGTGTTTCCCTATGGCGCGGCCGACATTGCCGTCGGCTTTGGCGGATTGGACGTCCCGCGCCCCGAAGGCAAAGGCCATCCGACGATCATGGCCCATGCGGCGATTACCGTCACCTTTCAGGAGGGCGCGGCATGACCCAGCGAATGATTGTCCAGATGGGAATGGGGATCGGCGACACGGTGGCGCTGGCCGCTGAACGCGCCGTGGCGGATGCGTTGGCGCGTGCGCAGATCCATGTGGATGTGCCATTTACTGTGCGCCTGACGCTGGGCGTACCCGAGGCCGCACAGATGGATCCCAGCGATCTGGCCCGTGCGTTTTCCACGCCGGATCTGGAGGTGCATGTGGTCGCGGGCGGCATGCAGGTGCCGCAGCCAGCGGGGGATGCGTTGATCGTGGTTGGCGCCGCGATAGAACGGTTTCCGCTATCTGAACCTGTCACAGACTGACCGGCGGAGCGCGAATCCACGCGCGTTAGGCGTTGCCCAATGCGCAGATGGTGTCGTGCGACAGGAATATGTCGCTTTTCCCCGCCAAGCGCCGCAATCGCGCGAAAGCGGTTCGGGCGAAGCGAGTAGACACAGGCCATACCTAATCCGGGCGCTGTGCGCGCCCCTTCCGGTCGAGGACGACAGATGGCAGACGTGGCAGCGCGCAAACGGACCCGGGGCGGCGGCGGGGCCGCCCGCCGGGCAGAGCGTACTTCGGTTCAGGTGGAAACAGCCAAGTACATCGAACGCCGAATCCCGAACTTTGAGATTCTTGACGATGCCGCGCTTGCGATGATCGAGGATCACGCCGAGCAGGTGCTGGAGGAAATCGGCGTCAGCTTTGTCAACAACCCCTCTGCGTTGGACCGCTGGCGTGCCGCTGGCGCAAATGTCGATGGCGACCGGGTGCGCCTGCCGCGCGGGCTTGCCCGCGAGTTAATCAAGACCGCACCGGCGCAGTTCACCCAGCACGCCCGCAACCCCGAACGCTCGGTCGAGATTGGTGGCAAGAATCTGGTGCTGGCACCGGTTTACGGCCCGCCTTTCGTGCGTGATCTGGACGGCGGACGGCGCTATGCCACGATCGAGGATTTCCGCAAGTTCGTGAAGCTGGGGCAGATGTCCAAATGGCTGCACCACTCGGGCGGCACGGTTTGCGAACCGACCGACGTTCCGGTGAACAAGCGCCATCTGGACATGCTGCTGGCGCACATGACCCTGTCGGACAAACCCTTTATGGGATCGGTGACAGAACCCAGCCGCGCGCAGGACAGCGTGGACATGTGCAAGATCCTGTTCGGCGAAGAGTTCGCGACGAACAACACGGTCATGACGTCCCTCATCAACATCAACTCACCGCTGACCTTTGATGACGTGATGATGGGCGCGCTGGAGGTGTATTCCGCCAATATGCAGGCCTGCATCGTCTCGCCGTTCATCGTGGGCGGCGCGATGGCGCCTGTCTCTGTCGCGGGGACATTGGTGCAGGTGCTGGCAGAGGTTCTGGCCGGTGTCGCCTATACGCAATTGGTGCGTCCCGGCGCGCCGGTGATCATGGGGGCCTTTGTGACCTCGATCGACATGAACTCTGGCGCGCCGACCTTTGGCACACCCGAGGCATCGCAGATCACCTATGGCGCGGGACAGCTGGCGCGCCGCCTGAACCTGCCGTTCCGGTCGGCGGGTTCGTTCTGTGGGTCAAAGCTGCCCGACGCTCAGGCGGCTTATGAGACAGCCAATTCGCTGAACATGGGGCTGTTGTCTGGCGTGAACTTCATGCTGCACGCCTGTGGCTGGCTCGAAGGTGGGCTGGTGTCCTCGTTCGAGAAATTCGTGATGGATGCCGATCAACTGGGCACGCTGCACAAGATGGCCGAGGGCGTCGCCGTCGATGAGGACACTTTGGCCATGGACGCCATCCGTGAGGTGGGGCCGGGTGGTCACTACCTTGGATGCGCCCATACGCAAGCCAACTTCAAGACAGCCTTCTGGCGTTCTGACCTGTTGGACTACAAACCCTATGAGACGTGGTCAGAAGAAGGCGCGCGCGACACCGTCGCTCTGGCCAGCGCCAGAGTGCAGAAACTCATCGACACCTATCAGCAACCGCCGCTTGATCCTGCGATTCACGCGGCGCTGAATGCCTATGTGGCCGAAAAGAAGGCCTCGATGCCCGACGCCTTTGCCTGAGACGTCGTGTGGGTCCGCGGGCAGGGGCGGCCTTAGTAGGCCGCCTCGCGCAGGATACGGGCCTCACCCATCATCGCGGTTAGCACCTCGACATGGCGGCTGACCGAATAGGCGGCGTCGTCCTTGTGGCGCTTTTCGTCCAGATCGGCCTCCATCTCCATCAGGCGCATCAGCGCGGCGCCGGGGCGGGGCAGGGTGCCGTAGCCGATCAGGCGATGCAGATGCGGGTTACGCCGATACTCTTGTGCACCGATCCGGGCGGCACGGATCAGGATACGCGGGCGGCGTAAGTCGTTCAGCAAACCAAGAATATCTTTCATCTCATCGCTCCTCGCTTGTTGCAGCTATAGGGCGACTATGCACAGCTTCGGCGGGTGTTGCGCATCGGGCGGTCGCGGCGAACGCCCGCTTCAGATCTGCTTTAACATTCTCATAAATAGTCAATTTTGCGGTGTTTGTTAACTCAACGGTAACAAGCACACGCCTAGGTTGCGACTATAGCCATTGGGGACAAGTCTGTGGAAAACACCTTTGTAGCGGTCTGCTGCCATGCATGACGTTCGCTCTCTGACCCCGGCAGAAACTCTGCCGAACTGGCTGCCAGAGGCGGCGCGCGTCTATCTAGCGCATACTGAACAGGGGTGCTCGATCAGGGAACTCGCGCGGCAAGCTGGGTGCCACGCGTCGACCGTCCTGCGTCAAGTGCGCAGAATCGAGACCCGCAGGGATGATCCCCTCATAGATGCGGCTTTGTGCAACCTGGGGGCTGCCGGACCTGAATGTCCGGAGCAAAACACCAGAAAGGACACGGATCCGATGAACGCTGCCACCACCCCTATGCCGCCGGATGAGTCGACACTCGCCCGAGAGGCGAGGCGCGTGTTGCGCCGAATGTGCGAAAGCGGCGCGGTTTTGGCCGTGGCGGCCGAAATGGACAAGGCCGTCGTGGTGCGCGACACCGGCGATGGCGGCAACACCCGCACCGCCGTGATTGACGTCGCAGTCGCGCAGGCGATGGCGTTGAAGGACTGGATTGCCTGCGAGGCGCCCGGCCGGATCTCGCGCTATCGCATCACCTCGGCAGGGCGGGCCGCACTCAATCGTCTGGTGGCCGAACAGGAAAACAAGGTGCGCGGCTTTGCCGAGGCGCAGGCGGGATTTGACACCGGTCGCGCCGCTGAGGCCGCTCTGGATGAGGTTGAACGCGACCCGCGGGCCCGCAAGGGTCGCTACATGCTGGCCGAAAGCCCGCTGACCGCCCTTGGGCGGCGGCGGAGCAAGGATGGCGAGCCTTTCCTGTCGGATGTGCTGATCGCCGCAGGTGAACGGCTGCGCGAGGACTTCGAACTGGCGCAGATCGGGCCACGCACGACGCAAAACTGGGACCAGTTCCTGACGGCCGGTGTCTCGACCGCGTTGGCAGCGGCTGGCGACAGTGGGACTGCGGCGGCGCAGGACCGGCTTCAGTCCGCCTTGCGCGATCTTGGCCCCGGTCTGGGCGATGTGGCGTTGCACTGCTGCTGCTACCTTGAGGGGTTGGAGACCACCGAACAGCGGCTGGGCTGGTCGGCGCGCTCTGGCAAAATCGTGCTGCGCATCGCGCTGCAACGCCTGCGTCGCCACTATGAGGAATGCGCCAAGGGCGGCGGTGACCTCATCCGCTGAGCGCGACGCTCTGCATTCTCGACAAATCGATGCGGCATGCAGTGCATGGCCCCGGAGTGGCAACAGGCCACTCCGGGGCCAAAGTCTTTGAAACACCTAGGGTTGGTGCAGGGGGTCCACTCGTTACAATTGGGGATAGGCCGCAGATCCTGCGACCGGGTACACTGGAAAGACCCCCTGCATTCCGGTAATAAAGAATAAGCCGTCTGCACATGAGGGGAAAAATCCGTGCGCGATCTCAAAATGCCCGCCGAGCGTCACCCGGAAAAGGCGCATCGCCCCGACAATGCCCAGCCAAAGAAACCGGACTGGATCAGGGTCAAGGCCCCCGGTGGCGAAGGGTACGCCGCCACCAAACGCATCATGACCGAACACAACCTGGTGACCGTCTGCCAAGAAGCGGGCTGTCCCAATGTCGGCGAATGCTGGAGCCAGGGCCACGCTACCATGATGATCATGGGCGAGATCTGTACCCGCGGCTGTACCTTCTGCAACGTCGCCACCGGCCGTCCCGACACGCTGGACGCTTTTGAACCGGGGCGCGTCGCAGATGCAGTGCAGAAGCTGGGGCTGAACCACGTTGTGATCACCTCGGTCGACCGCGATGATCTGGACGACGGCGGGGCCGAGCATTTTGCCCAGACCATCCGCGCCGTGCGGCATCGCGCGCCCGGCACCACGATCGAAATCCTGACGCCTGATTTCCTGAAATGCGGCCCCGAGGCCCTGGAAATCGTGGTCGCCGCCAAGCCGGATGTCTTCAACCACAATCTTGAAACTGTGCCCGGCCTCTACCCAGAGGTGCGCCCCGGCGCGCGTTATTTCCATTCGCTGCGGCTGTTGCAACGCGTCAAAGAGATCGACCCCTCGATCTTTACCAAGTCGGGAATCATGGTGGGCCTTGGCGAGGATCGCCAGTCGGTGACGCAGGTCATGGATGACATGCGCGCGGCGGACATCGATTTCCTGACCATCGGCCAGTATCTCCAACCAACGTCGAAACACCACCGGGTTGACCGTTTTGTCACCCCCGAAGAATTTGCCGCCTATGAAAAATCGGCGTTCGGCAAGGGGTTCCTTATGGTCTCGGCCACGCCGTTGACCCGCTCGTCCTACCACGCGGGGGATGATTTTGCCCGCCTGCGGGATGCGCGTCAGGCCAAACTCGCGCGCAACTGATACCTCCGACGCGATCCACCATCGAAAAACGCCCGGACAGTGTCCGGGCATTTTTTTGTATTCAAGAGACACAAACAGGGGAGGGCGCTTTGGGCCGTCACCGGCCCAAAGCGTGGGAGTCAGTCCCCAAGCGGCGGTAGTGCCTTGATGTAGGCCGCAACCGCATTGCGGTCCTCGGCGGACAAATGGGCAAAGTTCTCTACCACCTCGGCCATATGGCCACCCACCGCGTCAAACGTGGGGGTAAAGCCGGACTCGAGATAATAGGCCACATCCTCTGCCGACCAGTCCAGTTTGTCCGGGGTCAATGGCGGAATGGTGCCACTGCCGGACGGGTTGGGAGCGCCGCCCATCCACCGGCTCTTGTCCAGCGCGCCGACCGGGTTGCGCGGCGTATGGCATTCCGCGCAATGGGCCAGCGATTCGACCAGATAACGGCCGCGTTCGTTGTCGTCCGCCTCCATCACATAGTCGTCGGACATGAACAGGAACTTCCAACCGCCAACCGACCGGCGGATATTGAATGGAAAGCCCACGTCATGCGGTTTGCTGGCAACATCGCTGGCGGGCAGCGTCTGCACATAGGACCACAGGTCAACCAGATCCTGATCCACCATCTTGGTATAGGCGGTGTAAGGGAAGGCCGGGTAATAGTGCTGTCCCTTGGGGTTCACACCCCGCGTCACCGCATTGGCAAACTCTTCGAGCGTCCAACCGCCGATTCCCTCTTGGGGATGGGGCGAGATATTGGGCGCATAAAAGGTGCCAAAGTCCGATACAAACTCCATCCCGCCGGTCAGGACCAGTTTGTCCTCGGCCCCCTTGGTGTGGTGACACGACGCACAACCAGCGGCGGTGAACACCGTCTCGCCACGCGCGGCATCGCCGGTCAAACCGTCGAATTTCGCCGCATCGACGCGGTTGGGGGCTGTGACCCACAGGCCAATCCCGGCGCCGACAATCGCCGCCAGGATCACAAGTTTCAGGAATGTGCGCACCGGGGCTTACTCAGGCGCGCGGTAGGTGTCGTGGCACGCTTTGCAGGCTGCGCCAAGCGCACCCATGTTCGGGCCAATCGCGTCCTTGCCGGTGCCGGCAACAGCGGCCATGGCGGTTGCCGCCTCGCCGAACCCGGACCATTTGGCCATCACGTCGTCGATGTTCTCCCAGACGGCGGGCATGGCGCGGGTGCCGTCGATCGACATTGAATCGGTGCCTTCGGGCCACAGGGCGGGTTGCGCGATCATGGACACGGCCACCAGAGAATCGGCAGCAGCCTGCGCCGCTTCGGCGTCATATTCTACGGATCCGCGGGCCATGCCGCCAAGGATGCCGAGGTTCAGCGCCATAATATTGAATTGACCCTGACGCGCCTTGACGGCCTGCGGCACATCCTGGGCGAAGGTGGGGGTGGCAAAAACGGCCAGTGCGGCCAATGCGACAAACGAGGATTTCATGGGTATCTCCCTGAGTTGAATACCTGCAGCATAATATCGCAGGCGATTGTGACAATCACATTCTTGTTTCGACGATCTTTCAGCGTCTTCGCAAGCGTTTACTGTTTTCCATGCCGCAGTTTCGTGCCGTTTGACCGGAACCCGGCGGCGCGGCTATCCTTTGCGCACCGACATTTTTTCATGAGGCCTTTGATGTACCGTTCTCTTGTCGCGCTTATTGCGCTCTGGCCGCTGGCTGCCCCGGCCCAAGGTGCGTTGGACGCACCGGTTTCCCCCGCCTTGGCAGAGGCCCGCGATCACTGGCTGAACGGGCGCTATGACGGCATCTGGGACACCGTCCGGCAAGAGGCTGAAGACGGCCATCCGGTGGCGCAAAACATGCTGGGCGCCGGTCTGTCAGAAAAGGACAGCGGACAGGGGCTCCCCTATGATCCGGCGGCCGCGCTGGACTGGTACGGGCGCGCCGCTGCACAGGGCTTTGCCCGCGCGCATTTCAACATGGCGCTGTTCTGGCAAGAGGATCACGCAGGTTTTGGCATCGATTATGCCAAGGCCCGCGCAGAGGCCGAAACCGCCGTCGCGCTGGACTATCCGCAGGCCTACAACATCCTTGGCGACATGGCGCACCACGGGCGCGGTACCCCGGCGGACATGGTGCAGGCGCTGGAGTGGTATCGCAAGGGGGCCGATGCGGGCACCTTCAACGGGCTGCGTGAGGTTGGCTATGCCTACTATCACGGCAATGGCGTCGCCGAAGACGTCGACCTGTCGCGCCTCTATCTGGAACGCGCCGTCGCCGCCGGCGACAAGAAAGCCATCCCCGATCTGGCTTGGCTCTATGAAGGCAATGACGGCATCGCACAGGATCTGGTGAAATCATGGCTGCTCTACCGGCTGGGCGTCGAACGCGGGGTGCCCAAGGCAGCCTATGAGCTGGGCCTGTTTGTCGCTTGGGCCGACTACAAAGGCCACTGGCACAACCCGGTTCAGGGCTACGGCTATTGCCTTGTGGCCATCGACTGGGGCCACACCCTCAACGACGCTGACATCGCCGAGGAATGCGAACTTCTGGCCGAGGGGTTCGACGACGACCAGCGCGCCGCCGCCCGCGCCTTTGCCGAGGATATCAAGACCCGCTAGGCCATCAGTCGGTGAACCGCACCTTGCCGATATAGGGCAGGTTGCGGTTCCGTTGGGCAAAGTCGATGCCGTAGCCGACCACAAACTCATCGGGGATCTCGAACCCGATCCAGTCGGCGCGCACCTCCACCTCGCGTCGCGTCGGCTTGTCCAGCAGGGCGATCACCTTCAACTTGCGCGGCCCGCGCGCATTCAGCAGGTGGATCACATGGTGCATGGTGAACCCGGTGTCGATGATATCCTCGACCACCAGCACATCGCGCCCCTCGATCCCACCGCGCAGGTCCTTGAGAATGCGCACCTCTCGGCTGCTTTCCATCGCGCTCCCGTAGGACGACGCCTCCAGGAAATCGACCTCCACCGGCAGGTCCAGCTCGCGCACCAGATCGGCGATGAACACGAAACTGCCGCGCAGCAATCCCACCACCACCAGCTTGTCAGTGTCCGCAAACTCACGGTCGATCTCGCGCGCCAGCGCCTCGATCCGGGCGGCGATGGATTTGGCAGAGATCATCTTGTCTACGACATATGGACGCTGTGTCATGGCTTTCCCTTGAAACTTCGCCGTGACAATACGAAATCCACCGCCATTGTCAGTCCCGAAAAGAGCGACATGCCGACCCACTCAGAGACCCGAAAACTGCCCTATTCCGCCCAACAGATGTACGATCTGGTGGCCGATGTGGGATCGTACCACGAATTCCTGCCGTGGACGGCGGCGGCGCGCATCCGCTCGCGCCAGCAAGTGGATGATCATGAGGTGATGCTTGCGGACCTCGTGATCTCGTTCAAAGTGTTCCGTGAGAAATTCGGCAGCCGCGTCACCCTGTGGCCGGACGAAAAACGGATCGACACGGAGTACCTTGATGGTCCGTTCAAGCATATGATTTCAAAATGGAAATTCCGTGATGTAGACGGCGGGGTAGAGGTCGATTTCTTTGTCGATTTTGAATTCCGCAACCGCATCCTGCAGGGCGCGGCGGGGATGTTTTTCTACGACGCAATGCAGCGCGTCGTCCGTGCGTTTGAACGCCGCGCGGCAGAGCTTTACGGCTAAGCGCGCCATCCGCCGTCCTTCGCGCACCTCGTCCCGGACGTGATCCGCCCTCCCCAAAGCGACCGTTAACCATCTGTTTGGAAATGGGACCGGGGCAGGACGCTTTGCCCAGAAATTGCCCGATTTCCGGCCCATGTCTTACGCTTCTGTTACCAACCGAACCCAAAGCCATGCCCGCCGTCTTTAACATTGCCGCGCTGTTGCTGCCCCAGACGCAGACCCTCGGGATGCCGCAGGCTGCGAAATCCGCCGCCCGTCTGGTGCCGCCCGGACAGGCGTATTCAGCAGCACAGGCCGCGCCGAGCCCCACCGCCCCGTTTGGCGCGGGGGCGCCCATGGCCACCGGGGCCGTCCTGCCGCCCTCGGCGCAACTGCCCGTGCCTGCGCCGCCGCCTGTTGTCTCGACCAATCAGACCGGTTTGATCTCTGCCGCTGCCATCAACGGGCTGGACCGCGCACCCGACGACAGGCCGCGCGACCCGCATCAGAACCGCCGCGCACCCGCGACCGTTTCGCCGGACCAACGCGCGGAACAGCGCCCCACGTCCGCCGCGCAAGACGTGGTGCCAAGGGGGCTGCCCGGCGGTCCCGCACCCTCGGCCACTGGCGGCACTGTCCATCAGGCCGCGCCCGGCTACGGCGCGGCGCGCATGGCCCTGCACGGCTGACTTTACCTCGCCGCACATCCCGTTAGTGTCGCGCCGGACCACAACCCGGAGCGCGCAATGACATCCCCCTTTACCCCGATCATCGACGCCGCCCGCGCCGCCGACACCGATACCGCCCGCGCCATCATGGCGCTCTCGGCACTGGATTGGGCGGCCTGCGGCATCGCCGGACAGGCAGAGCCGGTCAGCGTCAAGACCCGCGCCCTGATCGGGGATGAGGGCGGCGCCCCGCAGGCCAGCCTCTTTGGCGGGGGCAAGGCACCGATGCGCGGCGCGGCGCTGGTCAATGGCGCGACCTCACATGCGCTGGACTATGACGACACGCATTTCGCCCATATCGGCCACCCCTCGGTCGCCGTCCTGCCCGCCGCGCTGGCGGTGGGAGAGCGTTACGGCAAGACCCTGCCGCAGATCCTTGACGCAGCCCGCCTTGGGGCAGAGGCCTCGATCCGGTTTGGTCTGCGCTTTGGACGCGCGCATTATCAGGCGGGCTATCACCAGACCGCGACCGCCGGAGCTTTTGGGGCCTGCCTTGCCGCTGGACGGTTGATGGACCTTGATGAGGGGCAGACCCTGCACGCCCTCGGCCTAGTCTCGACTCGCGCCTCCGGCCTGAAATCGCAGTTCGGCACCATGGGCAAACCCTTCAACGCCGGAATCGCCGCGTCCAACGGGGTCGAATCCGCGTGGCTCGCCGCGCAGGGGTTCATCTCGAACCCCGACGCGCTCGATACCACCAACGGCTTTGTTCAGACCCACATCTGCGACGGAGACACAACGCAGCCGCCCGGCGCTCTGCTGGAAACCCTCAGCCACAAATACCACGCCTGTTGCCACGGGTTGCACGCCACGCTAGAGGCGCTGGCCCTGCTGCCGCGCCCCGACGCAACGCAGCTCAAAACCGTCACTATCACAACCCATCCGCGCTGGCTGACCGTCTGCAACATCGCCGCGCCGCGCACCGGGCTGGAGGCGAAATTCTCTTATCGCCTTGTCGCGGCGTTGTCCCTGCTGGGCCATGACACAGCGGCGCTGGACACCTATTCGGACGCGCTTTGTACCGATCCCCAGATCACCGCCCTGCGTGACTGCGTGACCGTGCAAACCGACGACACCCTGAAGGAAACCGAAGCACTGGTGACGCTCGACACCGACGGCACCTTTGAGGCGCATTTTGATCTGGAGGCCCCGATGCCGCTGGACACCCGCGCCACCCGCCTGCGCGCCAAGGCGGCGGCCTTGGTCGGCCCCGACCGCGCCGCCGCCCTCTGGCAAGCCATCGAGTCCGGGGATCGCGCGGCATTCAGCGCCGAAATCGCGCGGTGATTTGTCCGCCCATTTGAGGGCGAGGTGTTAACGAGGCGTAAAAACGCCTCTGTAACCCCTTGATTTTACAAGACCCGGTTTCTGTCCACGCGTGGACAGAAAAAGCGGACCCCGCAGGGCCCGCTTTCAAATCGCTCCCGTCAGGGATCAACTCGCGTGATCATAGGCCCGCTCGCCATGCACGGTGATGTCCAGCCCATTCACCTCGGTCTCATCATCGACCCGCAGCGGCGTGATCGCCTTGACCACAAAGATCAGGACCACAGTCACCACCACGGTAAAGACCCCGACCACCGCCAGAGACCCCAACTGCGCCGCCCATGACCCAAGGCCAAAGACCGCAATCATGATCGTCCCAAAGATCCCGCCGACGCCATGCACCGCAAAAACATCCAGCGTGTCGTCGATCTTCATCTTGTTGCGGATCAGATTGACCGCCTCCTGACACAGAATGCCCGCCACAGCGCCGATGATCAGCGCCTGCACCGGCCCGACAAAGCCCGACGCCGGCGTGATAGAGGCAAGCCCCGCAATCGTCCCGGTCACCATGCCCACCATAGAGGCTTTGCCGAACTTGATCCGCTCCCACAGTGCCCATGTCAACGAGGCCGCCGCCGCCGACAGATGCGTGACAGTCAGCGCCATGGCCGCCCCTCCGTCCGCCGCCAGTTGCGAGCCCCCGTTAAAGCCGAACCACCCGACCCACAGCATCGCCGCCCCGATCATCACATAGCCCGGGTTGTGCGGCGGGGTGGTGTGGTTCTTGCGCGGCCCAAGGAAGAAAGCGATCAACAGCGCCGCAAGCCCTGCCGTCTCATGCACCACGATACCGCCCGCGAAATCCTTGACGCCGGTCTCCCCAAAGATCCCGCCATCGGCCAGCATTCCGCCGCCCCAGACCCAATGGACCACCGGCGCATAACACAGCAGCATCCACAGGCCCGAGAACAGCAGCACAAAGCCAAAGCCGACCCGCTCTACATAGGCCCCCACAATCAGCGCCGGTGTGATGATCGCAAAGGTCATCTGAAAGGCAAAGAACAACACCTCGGGCAGGGTGCCCGCCAGCGTGTTCGCGTCGATCCCTTTCAGGAACGCCTTGTCCAGCCCGCCCCAGATCGCGTTCCCCTCGCCGAAGGCGATGGAATAACCCACGACAAACCACAGCACGCTCATCAGACAGGCGATGGCGTAGCACTGCATAAAGACGCTCAACACGTTCCGTGACCGCACAAGCCCGCCGTAAAAAAGCGCCAGCCCCGGCAATGTCATAAACAGCACCAGCGCCGTCGCCACGATGATCCAGGCGGTATCCGCTCCGTTCATATCCCTCATCCCTCCGTTAGGTTGGCAGGCAGGAAGCGGATTTTGATTGCGGAAAAAAGCAGCAAGACGTCGAGAAGTGGCGTAAAATGCCAGCATTTCACAAAGAGCAACGGATTTGTGCGTAAAAAATCGCGAATGCGGATAAATTGAGCGTGATTGAGTCGCTTGCGCTGCTGGTAGGTGCGCGCTCTGACCAGTGTCCCGACCCGTCCAGAGCCGTTTGGTTCAGCCAAGCCCCGACATCAACAGGCGCAACGCGTGGTCCCGTGCCGCCGCGCGCACCTCTGCGCGACCCAGGGCGCCATGATCGATGGTCTGGGTTGTGACGCCATTGGCCGTCGCCAGCCCGTAGCAAACCCGCCCCTCGGGTTTGAATTCAGACCCGCCGGGACCGGCAATCCCGCTAATCGCCACCGCCACGTCCGCCCGCGCCGCCCCCCGCGCGCCCATGGCCATTTCGCGCACGACCTCTTCCGACACCGCGCCATGCGCTTCCAGCGTGGCGGGCGACACGCCCAGCATTTCGGTCTTTGCCAGATTGGAGTAGGTGACAAAGCCGCGTTCAAACGCAGCGGAAGATCCGGCAATATCGGTGATCGCGGCGGCGACCATGCCGCCGGTACAGCTTTCGGCGGTGGTGACGGTCTGGCCGGTTTGTGTCGCCTTCTCGACGATGTGCTGCGCGATCGTCACATCAGCATCCCATGTGAGATCCCGGCCAGCACAACGGTGATCATCGCGGCGAGGATCCCCGCCAGCACGTCGTCTAGCATAACGCCCAATGGGGTGCCCATACGGTCAACAGCTCCAATGATCCACGGTTTCCAGATGTCGAACAGCCGAAACAGGACAAAGCCCGCGATCCAGCCGGGCCATAGCCGCCACAGATCAACCGACATCAGCATCGCTCCATAACTGATTGGAAACAGGGCGATCCACTGGCCGACCAGTTCATCGACAACGACCCATGACGGATCTTCGCCGTGACCGTCGGCTGTCAGTTTGATCACCGCAAGCCACCCCAACCCGAAGGCGGCGATGGTCAACACCAGCAACAGCCAGAAGCCGCCAATCATGTGCACGCCGTAGGCCAGCGGCAGCGCTGCCAAAGAGCCCCATGTGCCCGGCGCGGGGCGCAGATATCCAACACCGCCGACAGAGGCCAGCCACCTCATGAGGACACCAGTGTTGCAGTGGCCAGCGCGGCGATGCCTTCTTTGCGTCCGGTAAAGCCCAACTGTTCTGACGTGGTGGCCTTGATCGATATGCGGCTGCTGTCCAAATCCATGATATCTGCCATTTTCGATGTCATTTCAGCGGCATGTGGGCCGATCTTTGGTCGCTCGCAGATCAGCGTCAGGTCGATGTTGCCGATTGCATAGCCACGGTCGCGGGCCAGATTGACCGCATGACGCAGGAAAATCGCACTCTCGGCGCCCTTCCACTTCGGATCGGAGGGAGGAAAGTGCCGTCCGATGTCGCCCTCGGCCAGCGCACCGTAAAGGGCGTCCGTAACCGCGTGCATGCCCACATCGGCATCAGAATGCCCTTTGAGCTTGTGCGTGTGCGGGACGGCGACGCCGCAGAGCATGACATGGTCACCGTCCTCAAACGCGTGCACGTCGAACCCATTGCCCAGCCTTACATCCATATTCCCTCGCAACTGTTTGGCAGCACGGGAAAAATCCCCCGCTTCGGTGATTTTCAGGTTGGCCTCGTCGCCGGGTACGATGGCCACTGTCATGCCCGCCGCACGGGCCACGGCCACATCATCTGCCGCACCGCCAGTATGGGCGCGATGAGCGGACAGGATTTGTGCGAAATCAAACCCTTGCGGGGTCTGCGCGCGGAACAGCCCGGTGCGGTCTTGTGTCCCCGATACCTGCCCTGCATCGCCGGTCCACAGCGCATCCGTAACGGCCAGCGCCGGGGCCGCGCCCGCATGGGTGTCCAGCGCCGCCAGAACCGCCTCTATGACGGTGGCAGTCACGCAAGGGCGCGCCACGTCATGGATCAGCACCTTGTCTAGCGCGAAATCCGCCAATGCCTCTAGCCCCGCCAGCACAGATGCGGCCCGCTCTGCGCCCCCCGAAACGAGCCGCACATCCAGTCCCTGCGCCGCTGCCTCGGCCTCGGCTCTGTCGTCGGGGTGGATCACCATGACGATCGGCCCGCGCCCGGCAAAGGCCGCAAGCGTCCAGCGCGCCACGGGTTGGCCGCCAACGCATTGCCATTGTTTCGGAAGTTCCCCGCCAGCCCGCGTGCCACGGCCTGCGGCGACGATGATGATCCCAGTGTTCATGGCCTGCCCGTCGTTTTCGCTCTTTGTCATAGGCCTTGACGGGCCATGGCGCAATCAGTCGGAGTGTGTGCCTGTTTTTTGTGCGCATAGCGGGGATGCGCCCGGAAAAAGGGCCTGACCGATTGTGGAAAACGCTGTTTTCCCATAAATCTGACGATCAGAGGGCACACGCTCGCCATTGCACAAGGACTGGGCATTTGGGCTTTGATCTTGGAGATCGGCAGATCACCGTTCCTGTTTTGCTGGCACCGCTGGCGGGAATCACCGATCTGCCGTTTCGCACACTTGTTTCGCGCTTTGGCGCCGGTCTTGTCGTTTCCGAGATGATCGCCAGCGGCGAATTTCTGACCGCGCGCCCCGGCACACGGGAAAAGGCCGAACTGGGCGCGCAGATAGAGAATACGTCGGTGCAGATCGCCGGTCGAGAGGCGGGACCGATGGCAGAGGCGGCGCGCCGGGTGGCCGATATGGGTGCGCGGGTGATCGACATCAACATGGGGTGCCCGGCGAAGAAGGTCACCGGCGGATGGTCCGGGTCGGCGCTGATGCGGGCGCCGGATCACGCGCTGCGCCTGATAGAGGCGGTTGTTGCGGCGGTGGATTTACCAGTGACGCTAAAGACGCGGCTTGGCTGGGATGTGGACTGTTTGAACGCGCCGGATCTGGCGCGCCGGGCCGAAGGTGCAGGCGTCAGGATGATCGTCATTCATGGCCGCACGCGCTGTCAGTTTTACAAGGGTGCGGCCAACTGGGCCGCCATAAATGAGGTGAAGAGCGCTGTGCAAGTGCCTGTAATTGCAAACGGAGATGTCGTTGACGCCTCCGCTGCCAAAGATGCGCTGCGCCTGTCCGGGGCGGATGGCGTCATGATCGGACGCGGGGCGCAAGGGGCCCCTTGGCGGTTGGCGCAAGTTGCCCATGCCCTGTACGGCGCACCAAAACCGGACGTGCCCCGGGGCCGTGCGTTGATCGATATGGTCTGCGGACACTATGAGGCCATGCTGGACTTCTACGGGGCCACTCTGGGCAACCGTGTCGCGCGCAAACATCTGGGATGGTACATGGATGCCGCCAACACGCCGCCAACGTTGCGCAAACGCCTGCTGACTGAACGGGACACGCGTGCCGTCCTGAGCCTGCTGCCAGAGGCGCTGAGCGCCGAGGCGGAGGTCGCGTGATGGGCGAACTGGACACGAATATCTGGTCGTCACTGCCAGTTCCGGCAATCCTGATCGACGAGAATGACCAGATCGGCGATCTGAACCCGGCCGCCGAAGGGTTCATGAATAACTCGGCCAAGTGGTTGACCGGGCAGCCAATCTGGGACCGGCTGGCGGTTGACGCACCGCTGGAGGAAAGTTTCGCGCGTGCCCGCGAACAGGGC
>TARA_R100000789_G_scaffold44935_4_pt1 | contig 54427 bp, 46 predicted proteins | sample TARA_R100000789 | Tara Oceans TARA_R100000789 (sample SAMEA2623403) | marine metagenome | biome: marine biome (ENVO:00000447); feature: mesopelagic zone (ENVO:00000213); material: "saline water (ENVO:00002010), including plankton (ENVO:xxxxxxxx)" | depth 450 m
TCCGCATCGGTGTTGAGCGCGCCGCGATGCTCGGCCCGGCGTCCGCTGTGGCCCAATCCGGGCCGGTCAAAGACCGTCACACGGTAGTCCTGTGCCAGTTTGTCGACGAGGTCGAAGGTAAAGTCGCGCAGGTTGCCGCTGGCCCCGTGCAACAGCACCACATCCGGGCCGTTGCCGGTTTGAACATAGTGGATCGGCACGCCGTCCACCGTCACAAAGGCCCCCACCGCGGGCCAGCGTTCTAACGCTGCGGCCTCACGCGTACCCGCACGCCAATGCACCAATGCGCCACCGCCCACCAGCGACGCGATAAGAATCGTTCCGATCATGCGCAGCACCGTTCTTGTCCTATCCGTCTGCCTGTCAGCGGGCCGTCCCGATGGAGGATAGCTCAAACGGGGTCGACTGGTAGATCTCGTTGATCCAGTTGCCGTAAAGCAGGTGCGCGTGGCTACGCCAGCGGTTCTGCGGGGGCAGGGCAGGGTTGTCGTTCGGATAGTAATTGGCCGGCACGTTGATCGGTGTGCCGCTCTCTATATCGCGGTCATACTCTTCCTTGAGCGTGCCGCTATCGTACTCCAGATGGTTGAAGATATAGAGCGCGCGGTGGCTCGGGTCTTCGATCAGGCAGGGGCCGGTTTCGGTGGAATCGATCAGGATCGGCAGACCGGCGGCGATCACCTCATCGCGGTGGATTTCGGTCCAGCGTGACACAGGGATCACCATATCGTCGGAAAAGCCCCGCAGGTAGGGAGAGGCAGGCGCCAGGTTCTGGTGACGCACCGCGCCAAAGGCCTTGGCGTTCAGCAGATGTTTCTGGACTCCGTGGAAATGGTTGATCATCGCCATTCCACCCCAGCAGACGCCAAAGGTGGATTGCACATGGGTTTGGGTCCAGTCAAAGACCTGTGTCAGTTCATCCCAATAGGTGACTTCCTCGAACGGCAGGTGTTCGATGGGCGCGCCGGTGATGATCAGCCCGTCAAATTTTTCACCGCTGGCGGCCACGTCCGAAAACGGGCGATAGAAGTTTTCCATGTGTTCGGCGGCGGTATTCTTTGCCTGATGCTCGGTCATCCGGATCAGAGACAGTTCAATCTGTAGCGGGGTCGCCCCGATCAGCCGACAGAACTGGTTTTCTGTCTGGATCTTCTTCGGCATCAGGTTCAGCAACCCGATGCGCAATGGGCGGATATCCTGACGGGCGGCGTGCTCTTCGGCCATAACCATGACCCCTTCACGCGTGAGCACGTCAAAGGCTGGCAGGTCGGAGGGCAGCTTAATGGGCATGTCAGGGATCCTATTGCGAAGAGGCATTCAGATAGGGGATCGGCAGGAGAGGGACAAGGCGTGTGCGGACGCAGACCTAACCGGGTAGGGCGTTGGCGATCAGGTCGGTGAAATCCGCCTCAGTCTGGACGCGCGCCATGTCTTCGGCCTCGACGGTGACGCCCCAGTTCCGCGCCATGCCTTCGTACAGCGGCTGGCGGTGCGCCAGTGCGCGGGCATAGGTCCAGCGAATAAAGGCATCCGGGTTCACCTTGTCCCCGGTCAGGCCGGTCTCCTCCAGATAGGCGTCCCAACCAGCGGCCAGAAAGTCCGGGCGATAGGCCATCGGTTTCGGCGCCTTGTCAAAGCGGCGGATCAGTTCATCGGTGTGGGCCTCGGTCCCGCGCACCCAGACCATCAACGCCTGCTGGCTCAGCGCGGTCAGGATCTCGTCCTGCGGATCATCCGGGTCCACCCACTCACAGATGCTGCCGCCGGTGTCGCAGATAAAATGCGGATAGCCATAAAGGTCTTCGGCGCGAGAGATAAAGTATTCGGTGTCCAGCAGTGCCTGCCGTTCGGCGCGCTCGAATTGCGCCTGACGGCGACGGTATTCGTCCATCGGCAGCCCTCCCTTTTCAGGATCGCCGGGTTTGCCCAGATAGGTCGATACCGGGGTCAGGTTGTGGAACGAGATGTTAGAGCCGATGTAAATCGAATCCGTCATCAGAAGATCGCGCAGGAACGGCACCTGCATCGCGTGCCGTTTGGCGTTGTCGACGATGTATTCGCCCATGTAGCGGGTGCCGATGCGGTAATCGATCGAGTAGTGGAACCAGCCACCCGCGCCGCGCAGCAGGTTTGACACATGGGTCTTGCCCAGGCCCGACATGGCAAAGAGAACCACACGTTTTTGCGGCGCATCGCGCCAGGCGCGGGCATTGGGATACAGCATCGTAGATCTTTCGCTGACAGAAGTTCCCGGAGGAAGTACGCCCCGCGACGGGTGCCGTCAAACCCTGACCTTGCGCGCGTATAGCCGACCGTCCAGCACGCTGAGGCCCAATGCCAGCAGCGCCAGCCCCGCATAGGCACCAGAGTGCAACTCTTCACCCCGCACCATAGCCCCCAGGAAAATCGCGGTGGGCGGGATCAGCAGCGTGACCAGCAACAGGTTGCCGGACCCGGCCATCGCCAACACGCGGTAATACAGCAGATAGGCCAGCGCCGTAGCGATCAGCGCATAGTAAAGAATGCCCGCCCATGTGGCCGGGGCAAGCGCCAGCGACGGCGCGCCCTCGGCCAATAGCGTCACCGGCAGCATGATCACCGTGGAACAGGTCAACATCCCAGCAGCGGCAGACAGCGGCGCCAGCCCACCCAGCCGGACACGCGCCCATGCTCCGGCGCAAGCATAAGAGAATGTCCCTGCAATAACAGCCAGTTGCGCGGTGGATGTCAGGTCCAGCGTCAACAGTGCCGACGGCCCGATGGCTGTCACGACCCCGGTAAAGCCCAGCCCGACACCCAGCGCCTTGCGCGGCGTTAGCCGTTCGTCCGCAAAGACCATCGCCGCCACAACCACGCCAAAGATCGCCGTTGTTGCATTCAGGATAGAGGTCAGCCCGGTCGGTATGTGCAACTGCCCCCACGCCATCAACGAAAACGGAATGGCATTGTTCAACAGCCCCATCGCGAACAGACTGATCCAGACCCGCCGCCCCTTGGGCAGGGGGATGCCGCGCCAAAGGATCAGCGGCCAGAGGACAGCAGCGGCGATGCCAGTGCGAAACAGGACCGAGGTCAGCGGCCCGATCTCATCCAGTGCGGTGCGGATCGCCAGAAACGAACCGCCCCAGATCAGGCTGAGCAGGATCAATTCAATCCAGGCGCGGGGGGAAAGGGATGTCTGTGTCATGTCAGATGGGTAGCCGGTGCAGGCATGTCAGGCGATCCGGAAATTGCGGTTTCCGTGCAGCAAAAAGGAAAACGCCCGGAACCTTGTGGCTCCGGGCGTGTCCCTGTTGCGGTGCCTTATGGGCCGCGCGTCAAAAGGTCATTTCGGCCTTGAAACCGATGCCGACAGCATGGTTGTCCCGGAACTCGGCCGCCTTGATCCCGGCAACACCGGCATCCGCATCCCCCAGCCAGGAATAGTTGATCCCGCCGGAGATCTTGATCGGGCCGTCGGTGAACTGACCGCCAAAGGAAATCCCCTTAAGGCCATCCGTCGGGCCCAGCGGCGACACCGTCTTGTCCCCGGTGGCCGGCTCATAGCTAAGCGTTACCGACCCCGCGAAACGATCATTGAACCGCTTGGCAACACCCAGAGTATAGCGGTGCGCATCGCCAAGGTTCACAAGGTCGCTGCCCAGACGGGACGGGATGATGTCCACGGCCGAAAACTCTGTCCAGCGATAGGAGGCCGTAACCAGAGTGCCCGGCGCGATGCCGGTCTGAAACTCCAGATTAAAGCTCTGCGGAGAAACATAGTCGATCTCATCATCATAGCCCGGCGTGCTGCTGTCATAGGTCATGCCCAGCAGATCCTCGCTGATCGTCGCGCTGTGCTTGGATTCAAACCGGTAGGTGCCCGCGATGCGCAGGGCGATATCGGGAATCTCGTAGGCCGCACCGATCAGGTAGTTCGGGCTGGTCGATTCCTTCATCCGAAAAGCATAGCCGCCTGTAGCGTTGAACCCGCCCACGGCACCTGCGACCGCGCCACCTAGGGCCGCGGTGGTGCCCGCGCCATAGGTGGTGTCGATCAGGGTGGCCGCGGCGACATCGCCCTGCAGCGCAGCGCCCAGAACGGAGGGATCAAGTCCCGGAACCGTGGCGGCGACGCCAGCGGTTGCGATGGCCCCCGCGTAGGATTGACCATTCAGCGACACGTCGGCATCGATGCTTTGTGCGCCGATCCCGCCAAAAACGCTGATCCGGTCGGTGATCTTGTAGCGGCCGACGATGGTCAACGCATTGCTGTTGAGATCCGCCTTGGTGCCGCCAAGCGCCGAGGTCAGTGGATCGGCGTTGTAATCGACATCGACGCCATAGGGCTTGTCTGCGATGATAGACCAGTTAAACCGTTCATTGACCGAATTGGTGAATGTCAGGCCCGTCTGAGAATAACGCTTGGCCACATCATATCTGGCTCCGGCGGCATCTGTGCCAGTCACAGAGGGTGTTACCAGCCCAAAGGTCAGGGCGGCTGTGCCGTCCTCAGCGAAAATGGACGACACGCTCTGACCAGAGCGATCCAGACCGGCGGCAAAGGCCGTTCCGGTGGTCAAGGCCAGCACGCTGGCCCCCACAAACATGTTTTTCATTTTTACTATCCCTCATCCCCAGAGCGTGGGGTGTCTCCTGTCAGAAACGCTACTGGGCAATTCGGGAATGGGTCAATCTTTGACGGGACGTCAGCTAGTGCGCCCGCAACGTAGCGTCACGTTTTTGTAACAGCCCATAAGGATAGGGCCGGGGCGTGTTAACCTTTTGGGATCAGGCGCGTTTGCGGGTCTCGAACCAGATATTGGCGTAATTCGCGCTAAAAATCACCAGCGCCCCAACCAGAACCAGTGGGTCCAGCGGTTCGGCGTAAAGCATGACTCCAACCAGCGCGATCACCGGCAGGCGGGCGAAATCTATCGGCATGACCACGGTCGCGGGGGCCAGCGACAGGGCGGTCGTCAGGCAGAAATGCGCCACCAGACCGGTAAAGGCAATCAGCGCCACCCAAGGCATGCTGGCGGTCGACGGCAGGGTGATATCTCCATCGATCCCGGCGCAGATCAGCCCGAACAGCGCCTGCATGACTGTCAGCCAGAACAGGATACAGGTGATGTTTTCGGTGCGTGTCAGCAGCCGGGTAAACACCGCCGATCCGGCAAAGCCGATGGCCGCAAGCGCCGCGGTCAACTGACCGATATGCGCCGTCTCGGGCGAGGGGCGGGTGACGATCAGAATGCCGATAAACCCGACAAGCGCAGCGGCGACCCGGTTGGGGGTCAATCGCTCGGACAGGATCAGCGCGCTGAGCACCATGACCCAAAACGGCGAGGTGAACTCCAGCGCAAAGACCTGCGCCAGCGGGATGGCCGTGATCGAATAGAACCACAGGTTCTGTCCCGAAAAGTGAAAGATGTTGCGCACAAAATGCGTGCCCATGCGGCGGCGTGTGATATCGCCCAGACGGCCCGCCAATCCCGCGACGCTGACCACGATGGCGACCCCGATGATCGACCGGAACAGCATGATCTCGAAGGTATCAAGATCCAGACTGACCGCGCGTCCTGCAATGGCCATCACGGTAAAGGAGGCGATGGCGCCCGTCATCCAGAGGCAGCCGCGCAGGGTATCGTGCATGGGAATTGGTCCTGATCGTTCCGCCGCGCATCTGTTCAGAGCGATCTGCAAATGTCCAGTGGTGGAAAAGGGGCGCTGCACCCGCCGCCCTGCGGCCGTCCCCCAGAGCATTTTCGCCAGGAAGACGCCCCTAGAAGAACAAAAGCCAGGTCCGGTGCCGGGGTGGTGTTGAGGGGCGCTATGAAAAAGGCCGACCGCAGAGGGCCGGCCTATATCCTTGGTACAGTGGCGGCCGGTCAGACCTCTTTCATGATCTGCTCTTTGGCAAGAATCAGCAGACCGGCGCGTTTGGAGCGGATCTCATCTGCAGTGGCCTTGTCGCCCAGATCGCCCACAACCTTGCGCACCACATCCTCGTGGCCGGCTTCTTCGAAGTCCGCCTTGACGACCTCGATGGCATAGCTGTTGGCGTCGTCGCCGGTCTTGCCCAGAAGTTCGGCCGCCCAAAGGCCCAGCAGCTTGTTGGCGCGGGCCTCGGCGCGGAATTTCATTTCCTCGTCATGGGCATATTTGTTCTCGAACGCGTTTTCGCGGTCATCGAAGGTGGTCATTGATCTCGCTCCCTCGGGAAAATGGGTTTGAGCATGATATGCCCACCCAAGCGACGCTTCGCAAGGCTGCGCAGGCGACCTGCGGCATCGAATCCATTTCGCGCGCATCACCGGGCTGCCGATACGCGACCGGCTGTCACTTGCAGCCACGCGGTCCATGGCTTATGGCATCGCTCACCGCGCTTCGGCGCGGTTTCGTTGTTTCCCGGGAAAGGGCCCTCATGGCACGGCGCAAGAAAATCTACGAAGGCAAGGCAAAGATCCTTTACGAAGGCCCCGAGCCGGGCACAATCGTGCAGTACTTCAAGGATGACGCGACCGCCTTCAACGCCGAAAAGAAAGACGTGATCGAGGGCAAGGGCGTTCTGAACAATCGCCTGAGCGAGTACTTCATGGTCGGTCTGAACGGTATCGGCGTGCCGACGCATTTCATCAAACGGCTCAACATGCGCGAACAACTGGTCCGCGCCTGTGAAATCATCCCGCTGGAAATCATCGTGCGCAACTACGCCGCCGGATCGCTGTCCAAGCGTCTGGGCATCGAAGAGGGCACTGCCCTGCCGCGTCCCATCGTCGAATACTGCTACAAGGACGACAAGCTGGGCGATCCGCTGGTGACAGAGGAACACATCGGTGCCTTTGGCTGGGCCAGCCAGCAGGACATGGATGACATCGTGGCGCTGGCGCTGCGGGTGAACGATTACATGTCGGGTCTGATGTATGGCGTCGGCATCCGCCTCGTCGATTTCAAGATCGAAGTGGGCCGCGTTTATGACGGCGACTATCAGCGCCTGATCGTGGCGGATGAGATTTCGCCCGACAGCTGCCGCCTTTGGGACATCGAGACCGGGCAGAAGCTGGACAAGGACGTGTTCCGCCATGATCTGGGCAGCCTTGCGGATGCCTATACAGAGGTGGCGCGCCGTCTGGGTGTCATGCCCAAACAGGCCACGCATATGGCAAAGCCCAAGCTGATCAACTGACGACAGGCAGGCGCGGCGCGCCTGTCGCCACGCCAGTTCGGGCGGGCCGCAGCGATGGCCCGTCCCTGAAGGTCCCCCAATCGGGACATGTATTCCGGACTTGGCGGTTCGACACCCGACCGGGTAAGCTCGGGCAAAGCCCTTTGCCCGGAGCGATTGCCATGATGCGCCGATCCCTTGTGACCTCGCTTGCCTTGGCGCTCCTTGCCCTACCGCTACACGCGCAGCCGGTCGAATTTGACCCATCGGATTTCGGCAAAATCGTCGTCGCCAAACGGCAATCCGCAGGCACCGGCTTTGTGCTGGAACAGGCCTTTGGCGACTACCAAAACGAACCTGTCATCTCTTACGGCGAGAAAAGCATTGCGCGCCGACTTGGCCGTCCGGTCGGGCGGCTCGACGTGCTCTATGGCAACGGCAAAACCGGCTATTGCACCGCCTTTATCGTCGACGCCGAACACCTTGTGACCAACAACCACTGTATCCCCGGCGTCGGTGACCCCGGCGTGCAGGCGGCGCAATTTGTGGCGGGCTATGTTGATGCGGCCCACCCCGACACCGCTGAAAAGTTTCAGGTTCAACTGCAGGCGTTGGAAACCAGCGCGCCGCTGGACTATTCGGTGCTGCGCGTCTTTGGCGACCCGTCGGCGCGCTATGGCACGGTCGAATTGGCCGATGCCGACCCCGAAAGCTCTGAATTCCTCTGGATCATTGGCCATCCGCAGGGACAGGCGCAGCACATCAGCCGTGAGGGCTGTGCCGCCGCCGATCCACCGGTCTCGACAGAGGGCAAGGTGGTGCACAGCTGCGATACGCTGGGCGGCAACTCCGGCTCTCCGGTGTTTCGCATTTCCGACCGGCAGGTTGTGGCGTTGCACCATGCGGGCGACAGCCGCACCGGATTTAACTTTGCCATCCCGATGAAACGCATTCTGGCGGACAGCAAGATCCTCAAGGCCGCCGCACCCGCCGGTCCGATTGCGCCGCCGCCGGTCGCCCAAGGGGCCTGTGAGGTGCTGTGGGGCGCGGCAGAGCAGCATGGCTGCATCGGCTATCAGACCTTTCTGGATCAATGCGGCGATCACGTTCTGGCCCCGCTGGCGCGCGGGTTGGCGGATCGGTCCTGCAAGGCCGATGTCGTCACCACGCCGCCCATCGATGTGCCAGACCCGGCGCGAGGCCGCCTGAAAGCAGAGATCGCCAAGGGGCTGGAGGCCGCTGAACTGCAGCGCGCCGAAATCTCAAAGGAAGGGGCCGCCGCAGATCGCGCGCTGCGCAGCCTGCAGGGCACGCTGACCCGCGCGCGGGCGCGGGCAGGGGACGCGGAAACCTCTGCCAAGCCGGGCAGCGCTGAAGTGGCCGGGCTCTGGCGCGGAGTTGCGGACCAGATCGAGGCATCGTTGACAGAGGCCAAGGGCCGGGCAGACGCGATGCCGCGCCTGCTGGACGACATGGACCGGTTGATCGAAACGCTACGCGGCGCGACAACGCAGGCAGAGGTGGACTCGGCCAGCAAACGCGCCGCAACCCTGTCAGAGTCCAGCCGTGAAAGGCTCGCCTTTGTCGTGGCGCGCAAGACTGTCGTCGACAAGCTGTTTACCGAAGGAGAGGCAACTGTGATCGTGCTGTTGCAGGACGCGGTCAGGGGGCAGGGCGACACCGCAGCGACATTGGCCCTGCGCCGCGCGATCCAGCAGGCACAGGCCACGGCGGAACTGCATCTGACCGACAGTCGTCGTTTCAGCCGCGAGGCTCTGGAACATTATGCCGTGCACGAAACCCTGATCCGCGACGCCTATGCCCAAGCCACCGCCGCCACGGCAGAGGGCGGCCCGGCCAGCGCCGACATCGCCGCCCTGTGGGAGGCTCTGGCGCGTGGACTGTCGAGTGAGTCGCTGCGGTTGAAAAGCCGCGTCGACGGGATGCAACGCTTTGCCGATACCATCGCAGCCGCCCACGCCGCGTTGCCGGACGCCAAGACTGACACCGACGTGACCACGGCGCTTTTACGGATCGAGGGCACCGCGGACCTGACAGAGAATTGGCTGACGCAGGTGTCGACCCGCCTTGCCAGCGCCCGCGAGCAATTCGCCGAAACCGAGGTCAAGGCAGCAGCGCTGCGCGCCACGGCGGAATCCACCACAGCGCGCCCGGCGATCGTGACCCAATGTCTGGAGGTCGCGATGCCGATGTTCGCGGTCGACGGTATCGCCGGGGTCTCGCGCGACGATTTCAATGTTGGCGCGGCGGAACTGGCCTGTAGCGCCGCGCGCAAGGTCAGCGACGACCCGGCGGTGTACTACGGGATGGCCCGCGCGCTGATCGACCGCAAACGCTACAACGAGGCGCTGCGCATCCTGCAGAATCCGCGCATGGAGGGGTTCGTACCGGCGCGCTATTCGCTGGGCGTGGTCTACAACAGCGGGCTGGGTGTCCGTCAGGACTATGGCAAAGCTCTCGCGCTGTACCAAGAGACGACCAATGCGGGCTATCCGCAGGGCAAGTTTTCGTTGGGGGTCTACTACAGCCTCGGGCGCGCGGTGCGCGTGGATCACGCACGGGCCGGTGCGTTGCTGGTCGAGTCCATCGCCGACGGCTATGCCCATCCGATCACCCAACTGCACAAGCTGCCGGGCGGGACAACGCGGGCCATCCAACAAGAGCTGGTGGCGCGCGGTTACCTGTCGGATCGCGACGTCGACGGCGCCTTTGGCCCAACGACACGGCGCGCACTGGAACGGCTGGTCGCCGCCGCGGGGCGCTGATCAACGGACTAATCACCGAACAGTGACTGCCCGCACCGGCGGCGCATTGCGCGGCTGGTGCAGCGATTGTTTCCATTGTGGAAAAAAGCACAAATGTGTCCGGAAACCACCGCTATCCGTGCCATTTCTGTCCGAAAGGCAAGGAATTCTTTACTTGGCGGCGGGGGGGCGCTCACGGTACGCTCCAACAGTATTCTTGCCAACGGGGACATTGTCATGCGTCAACTCATATCAGCACTTGCACTTTGTGCAGGGGCGGTTGCCGGCGGCCAAGCCGCCGCGCAGACCGCTCCGGCCGAATTCGATCCATCGGATTTCGGAAAGATCATCATTCAGCCGCGCCAGTCCGCTGGCGGGGATGGTCTGGTTTTTGAACAGGCCTTTGGAGATTATCAGAACGAGCCGATCATCAAATACGGCGAAACCAGCCCGATCATCAAACTGGGCCGGCCCATCGGGCGTCTGGACATGCTGTTTACCAACGGCAAGACCGCGTTCTGCACGGCCTTCATCGTCGATGATCAACACATCCTGACCAACCACCACTGCATCCCCGGCATGGACGGCGATCCCACCGGCCGTGACAGCGGCGTCCAGGCGGCCCAATTTGTGGCCGGCTTCATCAAGCCCGGCAGCTCGGAAGGGGTTGATCGCTATACCGTCAGCCCGCAGATCATCGAAACCAACCGCGAACTGGACTACACCGTCCTGCGCGTCTTCGGCAATCCGTCGACCAAATACGGCATGCTGGAACTGGCCGAGGAAGATCCGGAAGACAGCGAATTCCTCTGGATCATCGGCCATCCGCAGGGCCAGGCCATGCACATCAGCCGCGAAGGCTGTGCTGCCGCCAACCCGGCCATCTCGGTCGAGGGCAAGCTGATGCACAGCTGCGATACACTGGGCGGCAACTCCGGCTCGCCGGTCATTCGCCTGTCCGACAAACGCGTCGTCGGCCTGCACCACGCGGGCGACAGCCGCTCCGGCTTTAACATGGCGATCCCGATGACCCGCATCCTGCCGCAAAGCCGGGTGCTCAAGGCCTCGACCGGTCCGGTGGTCAACGGCGGCACCACGCCCAAGCCTGACCCGAAACCGCAACCGCAGGTCAACGCCTGTTCGGCCATGTGGGCCGAGGCCAAGATCCTGGGCTGCGCCGGGTATGAGGCCTATGCCGCCGATTGCGGCGATCACACCTTTGCCTCGATGGCGCAACGCATCATCGAACGCGAATGCAGTGTCCCGGTCAAACCGGACACCACCGTCGTCGTCAAACCCAAGGAACACGGCGGGCCGGTCCTGACGGTCAAATCCTCGGGCGGCGACTATTCCGAACTGGCGGACGCCGTCGCGGCAGCCGATCCGGGCACCCGGATCGAGGTTTACCCCGGCACCTACACCCGTGGCCTCGACGTGTCGAAGCGACTGGAAATCGTCGGCGTCGGCAACAAGCGTGACATCGTGCTGAAGGTGGCAGAGGACAACGCCGTGCGCTGGACCGCCGAAAGCGGGCGCATCGCCAACATGTCGATCCATCAAGACGGCGGCAAATTCTTCAACGTCCACATCGCCGCTGGCTCTGTGATCATTGAGGACAGCGACCTGACATCCAAAGGACTGGCTGTGCTGGCCATCCGCGACAACACCGGTGCCACCATCCGCCGCAACACGATCCGTGACGGCGCGCAGGGCGGTATCTTCATGTTCGAGGCCGGCAAGGCGCTGATCGAGGGCAACACCATCTTCGGCAACTCCCTTGCAGCGCTGGAAGTCAAAGAAGGGTCAGACCCTGTCGTGACCGGCAACACCCTGCGTGATGGCGGTGGCTCGGGGATCTTCATCAACGAAGGCGGCAAGGGCCGGTATGAGGGCAACACCATCTTCAACAACGCCCTGTCCGGCATCGAGGTGAAGGCCGCTGACAACCCGCTGATCACTGGCAACACCATCCGTGACGGCCAGCAGGGCGGTATCATGACCTCTGACGCGGCGGTGTCGCGCATCACCAAGAACGAGATCTACGGCAACGCCTATGCCTCGATCGAGATCAAGACCGGTGCCGATCCGCAGGTCTACGACAACATCCTGCGCGACGGACAGCAGTCCGGCATCTACATCCACGAAGGCGGCAAAGGTGTGATCGAGAACAACCAGATCATCCGCAACGCCTTTTACGGGATTTCGGTCAAGGGTGACTCCAACCCTGTCGTGCGCTCGAACACCATCTCCGGCAACATCTATGAGGCGATCCGCGTCCGCGAAGGCGGCGGCGGCACCTATGAGCGCAACGATCTGTCGGGCAACACCGCGGGCACCTTCCGCATCGAGGCCGACGCCGGCAACGTGATCCGCGTCGGCAACATCGAAGTGCCGGGGCAGGTCACAACCACGCCCAAACCGGATCTGAGCGTCAACGTCCTGACGGTCAAGGCAACGGGTGGCGGTGACTACCGCGATCTGGCCGACGCCGTGGCCGCCGCTGATCCCGACACCCGGATCGAGGTCTATCCCGGCACCTACACCCGTGGCCTCGACGTGTCGAAGCCGCTGGAAATCGTCGGGGTCGGTCCGGTGTCTGACATCGTTCTCAAAGTGGCCGAGGACAACGCGGTGCGCTGGACAGCGGACTCGGGTCGGATTGCCCGGATGACCATCCTTCAGGACGGTGGCAAGTACTTCAACGTCCACATTGCCGCCGGTTCGGTGATCATCGAGGACAGCATCCTCAGCTCCAAAGGGCTGGCTGTGTTGGCCATCCGCGACAACAACGATGCCACCATCCGCCGCAACACCATCCACGACGGCGCGCAGGGCGGTATCTTCATGTTCGAAGGCGGCCGGGCCACCATCGAAGGCAACGAGATCTACGGCAACAGCCTCGCAGCTCTTGAAGTCAAAGAAGGTGCAGACCCCTATGTCACCAGCAACACGATCCGTGATGGCGGCGGCTCGGGTATCTTCATCAACGAAGGTGGCAAAGGCCATTTCGAAGGCAATACCATCTACAACAATGCTCTTTCGGGTATCGAGGTGAAGGCGGCCGACAATCCGCTGATCACCGGCAACACGATCCGCGATGGCCTTCAAGGCGGGATCATGACATCCGATGGTGCCATTTCGCGCATCACCGCCAACGAGATCTATGGCAACACCTACGCCGGGATCGAGATCAAGACCAACGCCAACCCGTCGGTCTATGACAACATCCTGCGCGACGGACAGCAGTCGGGCATGTATGTGCACGATGGCGGCAAGGGCGTGATCGAAAACAACGAGATCTTCCGCAACGCCTTCTACGGGATTTCGGTCAAGGGCGCGTCCACGCCGATTGTCCGCTCCAACACGATCTCAAAGAACGTGTACGAGGCGATCCGCGTCCGTGAAGGCGGCGCAGGCACCTATGAGAACAACGATCTCACGGGCAACACCGCTGGCACCTTCCGCATTGAAGCCGACGCCGGCAACGTGATCCGCCGCGGCAACCGGGAATAAGCAGGCCGTAAGGCAGGCTGTGACGCCGTCCCTTCGGGGGCGGCGTTTTTCTTTGCGCTTGCATTCCCGCGCGCGATGCGTTTCCTGCGCCGCAGGCAACCAAGGGGACGATCATGAAAGTGCGCGTGCATGTGATGCTCAAGGACGGGGTTCTCGACCCCCAAGGCGAGGCCGTGCGCCATGCACTTGGGGCGCTGGGGTTTGACGGCGTCGGATCCGTCCGTCAGGGCAAGGTCATCGAGATGGATCTGGCCGACGGAACATCCGAGGCAAAGATCGGTGAGATGTGCGAAAAGCTGCTCGCCAATACAGTGATCGAGAGCTACCGCATCGAAACGCTCTGATCCGGTGTCCTGTTGTGGGACGCGCGGAACCGGGGCGTTCCTGTTGTTCGATAACCGCCAATGTCTTGCCGTAGCGGCCAAAGGCCGTTAGGGCAGGGCGCATCCGCCAGCCCGATGGAGTGAACCCATGAAAGCAGCCGTCATCGTGTTTCCGGGGTCCAATTGCGACCGCGATCTGGCCCGTGCCTTTGAACAGGCCGGTTTGCAGGTCGATATGGTCTGGCACAAGGACACGTCTCTGCCGGACGGAATCGACATCGTCGGCATCCCCGGCGGGTTTTCGTTTGGTGACTATCTGCGCTGTGGGGCGATTGCGGCGAATGCGCCCATCGTCGGGGCGGTCAAGGCCCATGCGGATCGCGGCGGCTATGTGCTGGGCATCTGTAACGGCTTTCAGGTGCTGACCGAAACCGGCCTGCTGCCCGGCGCGCTGCTGCGCAACGCCGGTCTGAAATACATCTGCCGGACCATCGGCCTGCGCGCCGAGGCGGGCTCGGTCTATACCGAGGGCTACGGCACTGGCACCGAAATCGCCCTGCCGATCGCGCACCATGACGGCAACTACTTCGCCGATCAGTCCACGCTGGACCTGCTCGAGGCCGAAGACCGCGTCGCCTTTCGCTATACCGACAACCCCAACGGGTCGGCTCGGGACATTGCGGGGGTGCTGTCGGCCAACCGCCGGGTGCTGGGCATGATGCCGCACCCCGAACGCGCAAGCGAAACCGCGCATGGCAATGAGGATGGTGCGCGCCTTTTCGCCCATCTGACCGAGGCCCTGACCACCGCCTGATCTGACCCGCCTTGAGGGTCGGCCCCGCGCGGCCTATTCTGTACGATATGGCAACAAGTGGCTCAAGAACTGGTCTGCGTCGCGCCGGACCGTTTTCGGGCCGTGCGCGCATTGCGCTTGTCCTTCTGCTGCTGACCGCAGTGGGCACGGTCTGGATCACAAACTGGCTGCTGACCGAACGCTTTACAGAGACAACGCGCAACCGCGCGGAGCTGCGTCTTGCGCTGTATTCCGGCAACCTGCTGTCCGAAATCCGCCGCAACGCCATCGTGCCGCAACTGCTGGCGCGTGACCCCGCGCTGATCTCTGCACTCAACTCACAGGACTTTTCGCAAAGTTCGCAGCGGCTGATCTCATTCGCGGATGAAATCGGGGCCGCCTCGCTGATGTTGCTGGACCGTGACGGCCGCGCCGTCGCCGCCACCGACCGCAACCGCCTGGGCGAATCCCACCGCGAGGCGGCCTATTTCTTTGACGCCCTGCGTTCTAACACCACGGTCTTTACCGCGCTGGCGCAAGAGGCCGGCAACTACAGCTTTACCTATGCCCGTCGCATGGACAGCGGTGGCGAAACCGTCGGCGTGATCATGGTCGAGGTCGACCTTGCCAAGTTCGAGGGCGATTGGGCCCGCATCACCGACGCCGTCATCGTCACCAATTCCGAAGGCAAGATCATCCTGTCGACCGAACCGCGCTGGCGCGGTCTGGAACTGAAAGAGGCGCTGCAACGCCAACCCGCTGAGGGCGCCATCGAACGCGCCATCCGCGCCACCGCCGACTGGACCGCCCAACAGGCCGACGCCTATCTGCGCGGCGAGGCGGTGATGCGCATCGACGGCAAGATCCTATTCCAGAACTGGACCCTGACCACCTTCACCACCTACACCTCGGTGCGCGAACGGGTGAACGCGGTGCTGGCGCTGGAGATCATGGGATTTGCCCTGTTGGCGGCGCTGGTGTTCTACGCCCTGTCGCGCCAATCGGCGCTGCGCATGGCACTGTTTCAGCGTGACGCCACCGAACTGCGCGCCCTGAACGCCCGCCTCAGCCGCGAAATCGCCGAACGAGAGCGCGTTCAGAAAAACCTCGCCGTGGCCGAACAATCGCTGGCGCAGTCGTCAAAACTGGCCGCGCTGGGGGAAATGTCCGCCGCTGTCAGCCACGAATTGAACCAACCGCTGGCGGCGATGAAAACCTATCTGGCGGGCGCGCGCCTGCTGTTGCGCCGCAACCGCCCGGATGAGGCGCTGTCCGCCTTTCACCGCATCGATGACCTGATCGAACGCATGGGCGCCATCACCCGCCAACTGAAAAGTTTTGCCCGCAAAGGGCAGGAACAGCTCAGCCCGGTCGACATGTCAGAGGCGCTGGCCTCATCCCTTGCGATGATGGAACCACAGCTGAAATCGCGCCGCGTCAAGATCACCAAAATCCTGCCCGACGGCCCTGTGCGCGTCATGGGCGACCGGATGCGGATCGAACAGGTTCTGGTCAACCTCTTGCGCAATGCGCTTGACGCCACCAAGTCGGTGGACGACCCGCAGGTCGAGATCATCCTCGCCGCCGGGGAAACCGCCACGCTGACCGTGCGCGACAATGGAACCGGGATCGAGGAACTGGATGCGCTCTTTGAACCCTTTTACACAACCAAACTGCCCGGTGATGGCGTGGGCCTTGGGCTTGCCATCTCATCGGGTATCGTATCGGAACTGGGCGGACGATTGACCGCACGCAACGGCGAGGACGGCGGCGCCGTCTTTGAGATGCAACTGCCCGTCCTGAACGAATCCACAGAAGCAGCGGAGTAAACGTGCCATGGCCAATGCAATGAAGATCGCCATCGTCGATGACGAACAGGACATGCGCCAGTCCATCAGCCAGTGGCTGGCCCTCTCGGGCTATGACACCGAAACCTTTTCCAGTGCCGAAGAGGCGCTTGGCGCGCTCAACGCCGACTATCCGGGGATCGTCATTTCGGACATCAAGATGCCCGGCATGGACGGCATCCAGTTCCTGAAAAAGCTGATGGGTGCAGACAGCGCGCTGCCGGTCATCATGATCACCGGCCACGGCGACGTGCCCATGGCGGTTGAGGCGATGCGCATCGGCGCGTTCGATTTCCTTGAAAAGCCGTTCAACCCGGACCGCATGTCCGACCTTGCCAAAAAGGCCACCAATGCGCGCCGTCTGACGCTGGACACCCGCGCGCTGCGGCGTGAACTGGGCGATGGTGGACAGATCATGTCCAAACTGATCGGCGCCAGCGGCGCGATGGAGCGCCTGCGCGAGGATATCCTTGATCTGGGGCAGGCGGATGGCCACGTCCTGATCGAGGGCGAAACCGGCACCGGCAAGACACTGGTCGCCCACGCCCTGCACGCGGTCGGCGCGCGGGCGGGCAAGAAGTTCACACTGGTTTCCTGTGGCGCGATGCCCGAAGACGCGCTGATGACCCGTCTTTTCGGCCCGATGCAGCCAGAGGACACGCGCCTGCCTGCCATCGAAGAGGCCCGTGGCGGCACTCTGGTTCTCGAAGACATCGAGGTTCTGTCAGACGCGGCTCAGGCCCGCCTGCTGTCGGCGATCAACGATCAGGGCACCCCGCCCGAAACCCGCATCGTCGCCATTTCCAACCTTCAGGAAGAGGGCCGCACCTGCGAACAGGCGCTGCGCCCGGACCTGTATTACCGACTGGCCGCGCTCAAGATCGTGGTGCCGCCGCTGCGCTCGCGCGGCGAGGATATCCTGACGCTGTTCACCCGCCTCAGCGAAAGCTATGCGGATGAATACGGCTGCGACGCGCCCAAGGTCTCCGCCCAAGAGGCAGCGCAACTTTTGCAGGCTCCGTGGCCCGGCAACGTGCGCCAGCTGATCAATCTCGCGGAACGCGCGGTGCTGCAATCGCGGCGCGGGCAGGGCACCATCGCCTCGCTGCTGATGAGCGATCATGACGACATGCAGCCGGTCATGACGACAGAGGGCAAGCCGCTCAAGGAATACGTCGAGGCGTTTGAACGCATGCTGATCGACAACACCATGCGCCGCCACAAAGGCTCTATTTCCGCCGTCATGGATGAACTTTGCCTGCCGCGCCGGACCCTGAATGAAAAGATGGCCAAATACGGGCTGGCACGCGCCGATTACCTCTGATGCCGCGCGCGGGGGATCTGGCAGAGTTCTTTGCAGATCCGGTCTGGGGCGCGGAAAAACGCGCGCTTCGGGCCGTCCTCTCTGGCACACCGCTGGACGAGGCGCTGAAATGGGGGCAGGCCTGCTATGGCTATCAGGGGTCGAACGTCGCCATCATCGGCGGCTATTCCGATGGCTGCCGACTGGCCTTCTTCAAGGGCACGTTGATCGCTGATCCCGAAGGCGCGCTGATCCTGACCGGCCCGAACTCCCGCGCCTCCAAATACTTCAGCTTTCAGACGGCGGAAGAGATCGACTCGCGCGCCGATCAGATTCGCGACTATGTCACCCGCGCCATCTCGGTCGAGAAGTCCGGGCAAAAGGTCCATTTCGCCAAAGACGATCTCGAATCGCCAGAGGAACTGACCGACAGGCTGGACAGCGATCAGGCGTTCCGCGCGGCATGGGATGCACTGACCCCCGGTCGCAGGCGCGGCTATGTCCTGTATTTTTCCGGTGCAAAGCAGGCCGCGACCCGCATCAATCGGATCGACAAACACGCCCCCCGAATCCTGCAGGGCAAGGGCATGCACGACCGCTGAAGTGCGGGTGCTGCGGACAGCCGAATTCCTAACAAGACGTAAAAACGCCTCTGTAAGCCTTTGATCTTACAGAGGCGCATTCTTGTCCACGCGTGGACAGGCTCAATGCAGCAGGCGACCCATCGCGGCGGCCACGTCGGCCATCCGCGCCGAAAAGCCCCACTCGTTGTCGTACCACGCCAGCACCCGCACCATCCGCTTGCCCACCACCTTGGTCTGATCGGGAGCAAAGACAGAAGAGTGGGTGGTGTGATTGAAATCGATCGAAACCTTTGGCTCAGGATCGTAGGACAGCACCGCCCCCATCCGTCCGCCAGCCGCCTCGGCCACCACCTCATTCACGTCCTCAACGGTCACATCCCGCGAGGCATAAAAGGTCAGGTCCACAGCCGACACGTTCGGCGTCGGCACCCGAACGGATGATCCATCCAGCTTGCCCTTCAGGTTGGGCAGCACCTCACCCAACGCCGCCGCAGCCCCGGTCGAGGTCGGGATCATCGCCATCGCCGCGGCCCGGGCGCGGTACAGATCCTTATGACGCCGGTCCAAAGTCGGCTGGTCGCCGGTGTAGCTGTGGATCGTGGTCATGATGCCCGACTCGATTCCAATGCCCTCATCCAGCACCTTCGCCAGCGGCGCGAGACAGTTCGTGGTGCACGATCCGTTCGACACCATGACATCGCCCTTGACCAGATCGCGGTGGTTGACGCCATAGACCACGGTGCGCTGCACGTTCTTGGCCGGGGCAGAGATCAGCACCGATTTCGCACCGCGCCCCAGATGGGCGTCGGCCTTGGTCCCGTCATTGAATTGGCCGGTACATTCCAGAACGACGTCACAGCCGCTCCAGTCCAGTTCGGAGAGTTCATAAGAGGACATCACGTCAATCGGGCCGCGACCCAAATCGATGGACTGATCCTTGACGGTCACATCGCCGGGAAAACGGCCATGGATGCTGTCGTAGCGCAGCAGGTGGGCATGTGTCTCGATCGGCCCCGGAGCGTTGATCTTAACCACCTGAACATCGTTGCGCGCCGACTCCGCGATATGTGCCAATGTGCATCGGCCAATGCGGCCAAATCCGTTGATCCCGATCGTGACGGTCATATGCGCCTCCTAAAAAACTGTTGGGTTTCGTATAGGTCGGCTTGCTGCATCTGCAAAGGACATTAGCCCTTGTGAAACAGCATGTTAGCGATAAATGTGGCAAGGTTGCGCGTGGTGGCGCTAACCCTAGCGCCACGTTTGCGGTAACGTGGCGCTGGGTGGTTTGAAATAGTGAGTGACAGATGTTTGAAAACCTGACGAGCTTTTTCGGGAGGTGCCTGATTGCGGTACTTTTTTTGGCCGGTGCTGTGCAAAAGGCGGTTGATCCTGGCGCCGCGCAGGCCTTGCTGACAGGCTGGAATTTGCCCGAGACACTGGTTTGGCTGGCGCTGATCTACAACGCGTTGGCCGGAGTGGCACTGATTTTGGGGATGGCGGTACGCCCAGTCGCGCTATCGCTGGCGGCGTATTGCGGCCTGACTGCCTTTTTCCACCTGATCCCCGACGATCCTTGGCAAATGAGTATCTTTGTCAAGAATTGGGCCATCGGGGGCGGATGCCTGGTGTTGGCGGCGCAGGGGGGCGGGGCGTTCCGCTTGCGGTTTGCGGACAAGCCACTAGGGTCCGGATAAACGGAAAGGGAATAGCAGCATGAGTGGACTTCTGGCACTGCTGGACGATGTATCGGCCATCGCCAAGGTGGCAGCGGCCTCTGTTGATGACATCGGCGCGGCGGCGATGAAGGCAGGGTCCAAGACGGCGGGGGTGCTGATCGACGACGCAGCGGTGACGCCGAAATACCTTCAGGGCTTCGAACCAGCGCGGGAATTGCCGATCATCTGGCGCATCGCGCGCGGGTCCATCATCAACAAATTGGTGTTCCTGATGCCTGCCGCGTTGCTGATGGCTGCCTTTGCGCCTTGGCTGGTCTGGCCGCTGCTGATCCTGGGCGGCTGTTACCTTAGCTTTGAGGGGGCCGAAAAGATCGTGCATGTCCTGATGAAGCAGGACGACCATTCCGGCGGCCCTGACGGCAGCCACGATGTCGGCGATCCACTGCATCTGGAAGAGGCCAGGGTTAAAGGCGCGATCAAGACGGATTTCATCCTGTCGGCGGAAATCATGGTAATCTCACTCTCAGCCATCGACGCCCCGAGTTTTGCGATGCAGGCGGCCACGCTGGCCGTTGTGGCGGTCATGATCACGGCTCTCGTCTATGGTGCCGTGGCGATCATCGTCAAAATGGATGACGTCGGCCTGTGGCTAAGCCTGAACGGACGGCTCAGCGTGACGCAGGGATTTGGAAAGTTGATCGTGAAATTCATGCCTTGGCTGCTGCGGGCGCTGTCAATTATCGGGACGGCGGCCATGCTCTGGGTCGGCGGGTCGATCATCGTGCATTCCAGCCACGAGATGGGCTGGCACTGGCCAGAAGAGACTGTACATCATGCCGCCGTCGCGCTGGGCCAGGGCAACGGCCTGTTGGAATGGGCCGTGACTGCGGGGATCGACTTTGTCATCGGCTTTGTGGTCGGGCTGATCCTGATTCCCATCGGCACGAAATTGGTCGCGCCGATCTGGGCACGCCTCTTTGGCGATGACACAGCAAAGGCGCACTAAGCCGGTCCGTCCACACGATAAAACCCTGGCAATAAAAAACGGCGCGTCCTAATGGGACGCGCCATTCTTCGTTTCAAATCACGGCTAACGTCAGCGCGCGGTGGTCTGTTCGAACGCAGCGGTGAAACCAGCCAGCGACATTGACAGGCTGACAGGCTGTTCGGGGGCCAGCATCGGGACCAGCATCACGCGTGCTGCACTGCCCGCCTTGAACCGTTCGATGTCGTCGGCAAGAAAACCGACGCGGGCGAAACACCCCTGCGAGTTGCAGAACGAATAGTCATACCGCTTTGCGTCACGGGAATCGACCTGAACGGTCAGCTTGGCCGGAAGCAGGGTTTCCAGCGGCACGGTGAACACACCAGCAGCGACAGCCTGACCTGCATCTTCTACCTTGAAGATATAAACGTCGGCCAGTTTTGTGCCGTCTTCATCTTCCAGGAGCTGATACATCTGGCAGATTTCGCGGTCGTCGGCGATCTTCAGGCACTGCACAGACCAGTCCTTGTGAACCTCCTTGAGGTAGGGCTCTGGCACATCCGCCGCGCCTGCGGCAGGCGGCGTCACTTGAACCGTCTCGCCGAGATCAAGGCCGGAGCCTGCGGGCGGATCGCCGCCATCGGCAGACTGGGCGTACCCTGCACCAGCGCCCAGCGAGGCGATCAACGACAAAAGGATAAGCGGTTTTTTCATGATGTCCTCTAAAATCCGGTCATTGGCTGTCGTTCGATTAACATGCGTCGGTCGCGGTGTCAGGGAGGAAATGGTGCATGACGCAGGGTTGATGCGCGGAACGCCGCGCGTCTGCCGTGGCGGCCTTTATCGCCTGGTTCCGCGATCATGCGACACAGGCACGATTCGGGTCCCGAAAAAAAAGGAAAAGGGCCCGTGGGCCCTTTTCCATTTCACTCCCTGTCGGACCGGCCGACTTTGTTATTGAGGGGACGCTAGAAGAAGACATGCGTCTGGTCAACAGGGATTTCCATGTTCTTTTCCGGCAACTTCGGATTTTTTCCCGACTCAAAAAAGCCGCGCCCGAGGGCGCGGCCAGTCTGACAGGGAGGAAGTCAGTCCGGGACAGGAGAGGACATGTTGCCCCGAACAGGAAACATACTGGCATCAATTGGTTAAGGATGTATGTTCCTGCCACGCGACCTAGGGAGAGAATGCATGGGGAACGGAGTTTTCGTTGGCGGCGCCGGACCGGATTATGGCGAAAAACAATATCTCGATCTGGGATACGCCAACCGTCACGGGCTGGTGGCGGGGGCCACGGGCACCGGCAAGACGGTCACGTTGCAGATCCTCACAGAGGGGTTTTCTGCTGCTGGCGTCCCGGTCTTTCTGGCCGATGTAAAGGGCGATTTGTCCGGTCTGGCCGTCGCGGGGCGCGACACGCACAAACTGCACAGCCCGTTCATGGACCGTAACGCGACCATCGGTTTCGACACCTTTGCCTATGACGCCTTTCCGGTCTGTTTCTGGGATCTGTTTGGTGAGCAGGGCCATCCGGTGCGCACCACGGTAACAGAGATGGGACCGCTGATGCTGTCGCGGCTGATGGACCTGTCCGAGGCGCAAGAGGGCATCCTGAACATAGCGTTCCGCCTGAGTGACGAAGAGGGCCTGCCGCTGCTTGATCTGGATGATCTGCGCTCGATGCTGGCCTGGATGGGGGAACATCGCAAGGATCTGTCGCTGCGCTATGGCAACATCTCCGTGGCCTCGATCGGAGCGATCCAACGGCGGCTGTTGGTGCTGGAAAACGAAGGCGGCGGGGGGATGTTCGGTGAACCCGCGCTGGATCTGGCCGATTTGATGCAACGCGCGCCGGACGGGCGGGGCATGATTAACATCTTGGCCGCAGACAAACTGATGCACAGTCCGCGCCTGTATGCGACCTTTCTATTGTGGCTGCTGTCAGAGTTGTTCGAAGAACTGCCAGAGGTTGGCGACCCGGACAAACCTCGATTGGTGTTCTTCTTTGATGAGGCGCATCTGCTGTTTGACGGTGCGCCCAAGGCGTTGATCGACAAGGTCGAACAGGTGGCGCGTCTGATCCGCTCCAAAGGGGTCGGCGTTTATTTCGTCACCCAATCCCCCGATGACATACCCGAGGACATTCTTGGCCAGCTGGGTAATCGTGTCCAACATGCGCTGCGCGCCTTTACTGCGCGCGACAGGCGGGCGCTGCGGTTGGCCGCCGAAACCTATCGAGACAACCCGGCGCTGGATATCGAACAGGCCATCCGCACGGTCGGCGTGGGGGAGGCGGTGACATCGTTTCTGGAACGCAAGGGTGCGCCCGGCATGGCCCAGCGCACACTGATCCGCCCACCATCGTCGCAATTGGGCCCGATCACACCGGCGGAACGGCGCGCCATTCTGGATGTCTCGCCGCAGGCCGGGAAATACGACACGCCCGTGGACCGCGACTCGGCCCATGAGATCCTGCGCGCCCGCGCCGAAAAAGCCGCCAAGGCCGCTGAACAGGTCGAACGCGCCGAAGAAGAGGCAGAGGCGCAGGCCCGCGAGCACAGCGCAGGACGGCGCTATTCAGGCACACGAGTCAGCCGGTCTACGTCCAAGCCGGTTCGGCGTGGCAAGAGCTTTGGCGAGGCGATGGGCGACATGGTGATGAAAGAACTGACCGGCACCACTGGCCGCCGCATCGTGCGTGGTGTTCTGGGCGGGTTGTTCCGAGGCCGGTGAGGGCGGTTAGTCTTTCCTCTCGGTCGCGGACTATGGTGAGGGCGCGACGGCTTGTTTGATCGGCGTGTAATTGGTATCTGAGTTGCGCATATCAGCTCGTGAATGCGCGACCAACATACTGAACAAGGAACGATGCCTTGCGCCTCACGTCATTTACCGATTTCGGCCTTCGGGTGCTCATGCGGATGGCGGGAACACCTGATCGGGCTTTTACCACAGCGGAACTGGCCCAGGAATTTGCGATTTCGCGCAATCATCTGGCCAAGGTCATCTCAGCCCTTGCGGCGGCGGGGTATCTGGAAACGCGCCGGGGCGGAGGCGGCGGCGCGGTTCTGTCACACCTGCCGGAGGATATCCGCCTTGGCGATGTGGTCGCCGATCTGGAATCCGGTCAATCAATTGTGGAATGTTTCCTGCCCGATGGGGGGGCCTGCACGTTATTGCCGCAATGCCGTCTGAAGTCCCGCCTGGCGAAGGCGGAAAAGGCCTTTATCGCGGATTTGAACAAAAGCACGCTTGCTGATTGCCTGTACCGACCCGTTCCGGCCGACTAACGGGCGGTTGCGGCAAGGATCGGGTCCGTACGCATTCCTGATGGTTCAAGTTGGGTTTTACTTGCCAAGTCTGGTCGTCGGATATAATAGGCGCTTGAAATGCGCATTAGGGGAGCGACTTGCATGCTCACCAACCTTCATCGCTGGCCGGCCAGATCCTTTTGGTTCCTCACCGGGGGACTTGCATTGCTCTTGGGTGCTGTGGGCGCGGTACTGCCTATCCTGCCAACGACGCCCTTTGTCATCCTGTCCGCCTTTGCCTTCGGCAAAAGCTGTCCACGATTGCAAGTGTGGTTGGAAAGTCGCCCGGTCTTTGGTCCTGCGATCACTGATTGGCGCACCCATGGTGCGATTGCACCGCGCTACAAGGTGATTTCGGTCTTGATGATGGCAGGAGCGCTTGGCCTTGGTCTCGCTTCGAACTTGCCCTTGGCGATCAAGTTGCTGCAAGCTGTGCTGGTCGCGGCGGCTGCGTGGTTCATCCTCAGTCTGCCCAATCCCCAAGGTTGTAGCGAAACCTGTCTGACCATCCGCCGAAAACCGTCCGCTGATCGGTAATTTCGGGCTTGTATGTGCAACTTTTCGGCGGGGTGGGGCAACAGGAGAACACCATATCCATCCGGCCCCCGCTTTTGCTTCCGATCCGCTTTGCAAGACCCGCCTTGACGGCGCGGATCATGGCGCTCCGGTCGTGAACCATGCGAGGCGCCCGATCCGTCGGGCATAATTCGAGCGTTGGCTTTCGCAAAGCCGCGAAAAAACGCGTAAGAGATGCACGCCCGAGAGTGCCGCACATGTTGTCGCGTGGGACGAGCAGATGACCTAGTCCTTCCACAAGGCGGAGCAGGAGATGAATGCGACGTCAACCCTTTGGGCGGACGGCAAGACATGGCCAAAGGCCATGTGACCGATAGCCAAGGTCTGACCGACCCAAAGACGCTTCACTCACCAGCGATTCGGGTGTGCCACGTCCGTATACGTCCTCGCGACCTCCCTCACGCATACAGGCCCAGTGAGCGAAATCTCTGACGAGGTCTGGCAATGGGCGCAATTCTCAGTTTTCGGTCTGCCCGACGCCGAAATCGACGCGATCATTCCCGGTACAGAACGTTGTGCTGGAAAAGCTTCGTCGTCGAGCCCGAGAAAAGATGGTCGTTTTTCACTATGGCGGTGACACGATCGCAGAGTTGCTGGGGACCACCGATTGCACTGCGCGGAAGCTGGGGCTCGAACAGGTCTACTCGAAAGCGGAACGCACGCGCAGAAAGACCGAGCGCGAAGCTACCGCGACGCGCCTACTGGCAAGCGGTTCTCTCACAATCGGAAAGGATGTTTTTTTCATGAGCTTGTGAATTGGAATGGCGGTGCTAAGGCCCTCTGGAATGCTAGGTTCAGGACCCACTTATTTCAGATCTGTTGCGCGATTCACGGCTCCGAAACCGGAGCGGTGACATGTCTGGTCTTTTCTGGCTCAGCGAAGCGCAGTTGGCGCGCCTTGATCCCTGTTTCCCGAAGTCCCACGGCAAGCCACGCGTTGATGATCTGTGCCTGTTGAGCGGTGCTATTTTCATAAAACGCAATGGCTTACGGTGGCTTGATGCACCGAGAGAGTATGGTCCGCACAAGACGCTTCACAACCGTTGGAAGCGGTGGAGCGACAAAGGCATCTTCGCGCATATGATGGCCGGGCTGGCAGCCGAGCACGGTGAGAAGAAGACGGTGATGATCGATGCGACCTATCTAAAGGCACATCGCACCGCGTCCAGTCTGGGCGCGAAAAAAGGGGGCGTGGCCGTCTGATCGGGCGCACCAAGGGCGGGATGAACACGAAGTTTCACGCCATTTGCGACAGTCAGGGACGTCCAACCAACTTTTTCGTCTTCGCAGGGCAGCGATTACATCGGGGCGCGGGCTCTTTTGAGCACGTTGCCACAGGTCAAATGGTTGCTTGGGGACCGGGGCTACGACGCTGACTGGTTCCGGGCAGCCTTGCAAGACAAAGGCACACGCGCCTGCATCCCCGGTAGACGGCTACGGAAAACGCCAGTCAAATACGACAAGCGTCGATACAAACGACGCAACCGCCTCTTTCGTGACATTGCTACGCAATGCACTGCTGGGCGGTGATCGAAATCATGTTTGGGCGGCTCAAGGATTGGCGGCGCGGCGCAACTAGATACGACAGATGCCCCAAAGCCTTGTTCTCTGCCATCGCTCTCGCTGCAACCGTCGTCTATTGGCTATGAGTCCTGAGCCCAGGCCAAGGATTTTGTCTTTCCAACCATCCAAGAAAGGCTCGGCGCATGTAGATGTTCCTGTGCTCAGGCAACTTTCGGAAGAACTGGAACCCCAGCCTAGGTGGGAGATTTCCATCACGACTGCAGCTGGTCAGCCATTCGCTTTATCTGTGTCTATGTGCAACAAGATCCAGAAATGGACAGTTGACGCCGGATCGCCAAAACGGGGAACGCATCACGGTGTTCGAAAAGGAGTAGCGGAGTTGCTCGCGGCTGCCGGTGCGACACAGTACGAGATCATGGCATTGAGTCGCATACTCACGCAAAGACGTTCGAAGTGTACACGCGAGGGGACGAAAGGGCTGCATTGGCGGCACGAGCGATCGGGAGAATTTCGATCCCGAATTTAGAAAAGGTGGACCACGCAGCAAAATCTGTGGTCCACAAACTTTAAGAGTGTCAATTTAATCAATGATCTAAATTGACAGTGGTAGGCCCGGCAGGACTTGAACCCGCAACCAAGGCGTTATGAGCGCCCTGCTCTAACCAGTTGAGCTACAGGCCCACCGTGCCGCTCTTCGTACCAGAGCGCCCCGGCGCGTCAAGCAGGCACGTTGCAGGACAGCACGCGATGCGCTAAGCGACGGCGCAATTCGCCGGGTCAGGGGGCCGGGCGCGTCAAGGAGATCCCGATGAGCGATGGCAAGAACGGGCTGACCTATGCCCAAGCGGGCGTGGATATCGACGCGGGCAACGCGCTGGTCGAGCGGATTAAACCCGCGGCCAAACGCACCAACCGCACAGGTGTGATGAGCGGGCTCGGCGGTTTCGGCGCGCTGTTTGACCTCAAGGCCGCCGGATACACCGATCCGGTGCTGGTCGCGGCAACCGATGGTGTGGGGACCAAGCTGCGCATCGCCATCGACACCGGTCATGTGGACGGCGTGGGCATTGACCTTGTTGCCATGTGTGTCAACGATCTGGTCTGCCAAGGGGCCGAACCACTGTTTTTCCTCGACTATTTTGCCACCGGCAAGCTGGAGACAGAGACCGCCGCGCGCGTGGTTGAAGGCATCGCCGAGGGCTGTGTGCGCTCTGGCTGCGCGCTGATCGGCGGCGAAACTGCCGAAATGCCGGGCATGTACCCGGCGGGAGATTTCGACCTTGCCGGATTCGCCGTGGGCGCGATGGAGCGCGGCACCGCGCTTCCTGCAGGTGTGTCCGAGGGCGACGTGCTGCTGGGCCTTGCCTCCGATGGGGTGCATTCCAACGGATACAGCCTTGTGCGCAAACTGGTCGAGATGTCGGGCCTGAGCTGGGACGCGGAGTGCCCCTGGGGGCAGGCGACGTTGGGCGAGGCGCTGCTGACGCCGACACGACTCTATGTCAAACCGGCGCTGGCGGCGATCGGGGCAGGGGGTGTGCGCGCCCTGGCCCATATCACCGGCGGCGGTCTGACCGAAAACCTGCCTCGCGTGCTGCCCGAAGGTTTGGGGGCAGAGATCGATCTGAACGCTTGGGACTTGCCCGATCTTTTCAAATGGATGCGGGGCGTCGGCGGCATCGCAGAGGCGGAAATGTTGAAAACCTTCAACTGCGGCATTGGCATGATTCTGGTCGTCGACGCTGAAAGCGAACACGCGATAGATGCCCTGCTGACAGAGATGGGCGAACGCGTTCACCGGCTGGGTCGGGTGACTGTCGGTGAAGGTGTGGCCTATAGCGGAACGCTGGGGTGAAGCGGGTCGCCATCTTCATTTCTGGCGGCGGGTCAAACATGGTCCGTCTGGTCGAGGACATGGGCCGCGACAATCATCCGGCGCAGCCTGTCCTTGTTGTGTCCAACCGTGCCGATGCCGGGGGACTGACCAAGGCGGCGGAGATGGGCGTGGCTACGGCGGTGGTCGATCACCGCCCCTTTGGCAAGGACCGCGCCGCGTTCGAGGCAGCCCTGCAAGAGGCACTGGCCCCACATGCGCCGGACATCCTGTGCCTTGCGGGCTTCATGCGGGTGCTGACGGCGGGGTTTGTGACCCCGTGGGAGGGCCGGATGATCAATATTCACCCTTCGCTTTTGCCAAAGTATCGTGGCCTGCACACCCATGCCCGTGCCATTGCCGCAGGTGATGCAGAGGCGGGCTGTACCGTTCATGAGGTCACACCCGAACTGGACGACGGGCCGATTCTGGGTCAGGCGCGCGTGCCGATCCTGGCCGACGACACGCCCGACACGCTGGCAGAACGGGTGCTGGCGCAAGAGCACCGCCTGTATCCGGCTGTGCTGCGCCGCTTTGCCGCCGATGACCTCACGCCCGTCCTGCTGGATTGACCGCTGGTCGGCGGCGGCGGCACTTCCCTTTGCCCGGTAAACCTGTAGGATCGTGCGACGCGACGGGGATCAACACCAAAAGCAAAGACGAATAACGCGGTATGCAGACAATCACTACGACCGAAGAGCTCCGCACCTTTTGTGAAGGCGCAGCAGAGCATCCTTATGTCACCGTCGACACAGAGTTCCTGCGCGAACGGACCTACTATTCCAAGCTGTGCCTGATTCAGTTGGCGATGCCGGGGCGGGACGATTCAAACGCTGTTCTGGTCGATCCGTTGGTCGAGGGATTGTCGCTGGACCCGCTGATGGATCTGTTCCGCAACGAAAACGTGGTCAAAGTGTTCCATGCCGCCCGTCAGGATCTGGAGATCTTTCAAGTCGACAACGGGGTGATCCCCAAGCCGTTGTTTGACACGCAGGTCGCTGCGATGGTCTGCGGTTTTGGCGAACAGGTCGGCTATGAGACTCTGGTCAAACGGATCGTCAAGCAGCCACTGGACAAAAGCTCACGGTTTACCGACTGGTCACGACGCCCGCTGACCGATGCGCAGAAAACCTATGCGCTGGCGGATGTCACCCATCTGCGCCAAATCTATGAGTTTCTTGCCGCCAAGCTGGAAGAAACCGGTCGTGCGCGTTGGGTCGGTGAGGAAATGGCTACGCTGCTGGATCCGCAGACCTATGTGACCCTGCCGCAGGACGCGTGGAAGCGGATCAAGACTCGATCCAACTCGCCGCGCTTTCTGGCCATCGTTCGCGAACTGGCCGCGTTCCGCGAGTCTTATGCGCAAGAGCGCAACGTGCCGCGCAACCGTGTCTACAAGGATGACGCCTTGGTAGAACTGGCCTCGACCAAACCGGCGACGATGAATGACCTTGGCGGCTCGCGTCTGCTGCTGCGCGAGGCACGCAAAGGGGCCATTGCCGACGGGATTCTGGCCGCAGTGAAGGCCGGGCAGGAGTGCCCTAGAGAAAACCTGCCCAAGGTCGACAATGATCGCGACAAGCTGCAGGTGAACCCGGCGCTGGCGGATCTGTTGCGCGTTTTGTTGAAGGCCAAGACCGAAAGTTCGGGTGTGGCGTCAAAGCTGATTGCGCCTGCCTCGGATCTGGATGCCATCGCCGCTGGACAGCGCAATGTCGCCGCTCTGAGCGGGTGGCGGCGCGAGGTGTTCGGAGAGGACGCCCTGCGCCTGTGCGACGGTCAGATCGCACTGGCGGCCAAGGGGAAATCGGTCGTGGTGATCGAGCTCTGAGGCGCGATTAACGCCTCACGGTGCGCACATTGCGCGCCCCTTTGACCTGAATGACCCGAACATCCCGTAGCTGATTGTCTGTCACCCAGATCGCCGCAGTATGTGTCCGTGATGCAACCGGCCCCTGCGCGCGGCGCGGTTGCAGACCGCGAAAAACATAAGTCAGCGTTCCCTGATCGCTTTCTTCTTCGACTTTGACCAGTTTCAGGTCAAACACCTCCAGCTGGTCGGCGACGGCTGTGGCGCGAATGATCGCACCGCCGGGACGGCGTTCAATCACCAGTTCCGTGATCTCACCCAAAGCGGTGCCCCGGTAGCTGGTGTCTTTTTCTTGCCTAAAGATGGATTCCTTGCGGCGCGGGATCAGTGGGTTCACCTCTGTGTCCGTCATGACAACCGGCGCGGACTGGCTGCGTCCGAACCAGTTCAACGGATTGACGCGGCTGTCGCGGACGGCGCCGCAGCTGGTCAGAACCAGCGTCGCGAAAAGAAGTACCGATACCGGTTTGAACATGACAAGCCCCCAGCGAGATGTTCCAGAGGGTTAGCGCAGAATGGCGGCGTTGAAAAGCACATCGCGTGCGGTCGGGGACTGGACCTTCGGCACGACGCCGCCTAGGTCTTCGACAAAAGGAGACGGCACAATGGCGCAGGCGGCTTTTGAAGAGGTGGTCGAGGATTTCGAGTTCCTGGAGGACTGGGAAGACCGCTATCGCATGGTGATTGAGATGGGCAAGGACATGGCCCCCATGGACGACGCGCTGAAGGTGCCCGCAACCAAGGTCGAGGGCTGTGCCAGTCAGGTCTGGCTGCACATGACGCCGGAAAGCGGTATCTTTCATTTCAGCGGCGACAGCGATGCACTGATCGTAAAGGGGCTGATTGCCTTGTTGCACCGGCTGTACGACGGACTGCCCATGACACAGGTGCAAGCCGTGGACGCCCGCGCCGAACTGGGCCGGTTGGGCCTGAATGACCATTTGTCGGCGCAGCGCTCGAACGGATTACGCGCGATGATCGAACGAATTCGCGAACAGGCGGCCTAGTCGATCAACGCATCGGCCCGGCGACCGGCCCGTTCAAGGTGGATGGGCAGCACGCGGCCGTACAGCTGTTTGGTCCGTTCCGGTGCGCCGACCATGTCCGGCTCTTCGACGTAGGAAAAAATCGCCACATAGCGCGGGGTCGCACCGTTCAGCGGCGTGACCCGATGTAGGCTGTAGCGGCCCTTGAACAGTTGCAGGTCGCCGGGTTCCAGCGTCAGGCTTTTGACCTTGTCCGAGGTGCCGGCCAAGACCTCGGCCACATCATCGAACTGTTCGGATGAGCTGTTCCGGATCATTGGCGCATATTCAAAGGCACCGCCTTCGTCCGCGTTCTGAATTGCCAGCGTGACGGTGAAATTGTTGGTGTCAAAATGCCAGGGAAAGCCGTTTCCTGCTGTCGCCATGTTCACGATGACATCCGCCAGTGGATCGGCATAGCGATGGAATCGCGTTTCCTGCAGGCAATCGCGGATAAAAGGATCAAAAGCGGGAAAGTCATGCACTGTACGCAGTGCCCCTGAACGCGCGAAGTTATCGGCGGCGATAAAGGCATTGGATCGCTCATAGAACTGTCGACGCGGATCGTCTTGCGGCAGATCCGGGTTGTCCGTGGTGAAATAGGGGTTGGTGCGTGAATAACTGCGATGCCCTTGATCTGCGACACTGTCCGCCTCTGCGGCAATGGCGCGCACGCCTTCGGCGGTCAGAAACCCTTTGAGAACGGCGCAGCCATCGCTGGCAAGGTCCGCGCGCACCTTGCGTAAAAGGGCGTCTCGTCCGGTGCTATCAATTGGGTAGCGGCTGAGGTCGATGAGGTCGGAGGCGTTCATGGCTGATCATCCCTTGGTGCTCCACCAAGGAAACGACGCGATGTACGGGACCGTCTGTCGCAGAATCGACGTCGCAGATGTCGCGATTGGTTAGACCCACGCTGCGTGCCAGAGCATGTTTAGCTGTTGCCGGAGCCTGTAAACCGCGCCGCATCTGCCGCCGCGCGGCGGATGGCGTTGGATTTATGCACGGTTTCTTGGTACTCGGCCTCGGGGTCGCTGTCATAGACCACGCCGCCACCCGCCTGAATATACAGCTTTTGATCCTTCACCAGCGCGGTGCGCAGGGCGATACACATGTCCATGTCGCCACCTGCGCTGAAGTACCCGACACCGCCACCATAGACTCCGCGCTTTTCCGGTTCCAGCTCATCGATAATCTGCATGGCGCGCACCTTGGGCGCACCCGAAACGGTGCCTGCGGGCAAACCTGCCAACAGGGCAGACAGTGCGTCGTGATCCTCGGACAGTTCGCCAATCACGTTCGATACAATGTGCATCACATGGCTGTAGCGTTCGATGATAAACTGCTCTGTCGGGCGCACGGTGCCAATCTTGGACACTTTTCCGGTGTCGTTCCGACCCAGATCTAGCAGCATCAGATGCTCTGCCAGTTCCTTTTTATCCGCCAGCAGATCCTCTTCTAGCGCCTTGTCCTCAGCCGGAGTCGCGCCGCGCGGTCGGGTGCCTGCGATGGGGCGGATCGTCACCTCATCGCCAAAGACCCGAACCAGGATCTCGGGGCTGGCACCGACGACCTGAAAGGCGCCAAAGTTGAAGTAGAACATAAAGGGCGAGGGGTTCGTGCGTCGCAATGACCGATACAACGCAAAGGGCGGCAGTGGGAAATCCTGCGTCCAGCGCTGCGATGGCACCACCTGAAAGATATCGCCCGCGCGGATATACTCCTTGGCCCTCTCGACGGCAGACAGATAGTCCGCATGGGCAAAGTTGGAAACCGGCTCTCCCAGTTCCGCGGCGTCGCCCAAATCGCGTGAGGCTTGGGGCAGGGCGCGTTCAAGATCACGCACCGCATCCATCACCCGCTCCGCCGCCTGCGCATAGGCGGCGCGGGCCGATAGCCCGTCCTGCACCCATGCGGGGGACACCACCGTCACCTCGCCCTTTACCCCGTCCAGAACGGCCACAACAGAGGGCCGAACCAGCAGCGCATCGGGCAGGCCCAGCGGGTCGGGGTTCACATCCGGCAGGTGTTCAACCAACCGGATCATGTCATAGCCCAGATAGCCGAACAGACCCGCGGCCGACTGCGGCAGGTCATCGGGCAGATCAATCCGCGTTTCGGCCAAGAGCGCACGCAACGCGGTCAGCGGCTCGTCGGTTTGCGTCTCAAAAGCGTCCGGATCAAACCGCGCCATCCGATTGATGCGGCTGCTGTGTCCGTGACACTGCCAGATCAGATCCGGCTTCATGCCGATGATCGAATAACGCCCGCGCACCTCTCCGCCCGTTACAGATTCCAACATAAAGGCATCGCGCGCGGCGCCGGTCAGCTTCAACATCAGGGACACCGGGGTGTCCAGATCCGCGGCCAGACGGGCATAGACCACCTGGTTGCGGCCTGCCGCATAGGCTTCGGCAAAGCCGTCGAAAGAAGGGGTCAGTTGTGCCATGGTCTCACTGAAAGTTCGCGTGCACCGCGTTGATGGCGGCCTCGTCAAGATCGACGCCCGCACGGGTCTGAATATCGGTCGACAAAGCACGGAACAGATCCTGTGCCACGTCCTGCGCCGCCTGATCGCGGAACAACTGCGCCAGTTGCTTGGACTGCTCGCTGTCCATGTCTACGGCAAGGATCTCATCCAAGCGGACCACCACGGCCAGATCGTCCGCCCGCACAGCGCGCACTTCGTTCGGGGTCATGTCAAACACGGCCTCCAGCAGCGGGCGGGGCAGATCGGCACCAAAAGCGTTGCGCGTCAGCCCGTCTTCGGACCGGGCTTCGAGGCCTGCACCCTCAAAGGTCACGCCTTCGCCCAGTTCGCCGGCGAGCGCCTCGGCCCGCGCAAACAGCGCGTCTGCCGTTTGTGCGCGTCGCCAATCCGCCTGTACCCGCAATTCGACCTCTTCATAGGGAAAGGGCTCGGGCGGCAATACTTCGTCCAGTCGCACCGCAAACACCCCGCCGTCGCCCAATTGAGCAATTGCCGGATAATCCGAGATGTCTATCGCCTCGGCCGCCTCGCGGAAGGCGGGATAACCTGCAATGTCCTCATCGTTTTCGCCGGTCCAGCCCAGCGTGCCAATCACCAGATCGGTAGATTCTGCCAGTTCGTCCAGCGTCACACCTGCCGCCAGTTCGTCGTCAAAGCTCTGCATCTGGGTGTCGATTACGCGACGGGCGCGGTCCAGCGCCAGTTCGCCACGCAGGGCGGGGACCGCGTCCTCGAAAGAGGTCAATTGCGCGGGCAACCCAGCGTTGATCCGAAACAGCGCCGGACCCAGCGTGGTAGGCGCGGGGCCAACAACCTGCCCCACTTCGGCACCAAAGACCGCATCCGCAGCCTTGCCCAAATCGCCACGAGTCACATCGCCCATATCGGTGTCCGACAGATCCAGTCCGCGGGCCTCGACCAGATCCTCGAACACGGCCTCACCGGCGTCGATCCGCGCCAGAGCGGCCTCGGCGGCAGCTTGATCGCTGAACACCAGACGCTCGACCAGACGCCGTTCAGGCAGGTCAAACTCTTCGATGCGCTCGTCATAGGCGGCGCGCAGGCTGTCCTCATCGACCTCAACGCTGTCCACAATCATCTCTGGCGTCAGCCAGACATAAGTCAGGCGCTTGGTTTCAGGGCGGGTGAACAGGGCGATGTTCTCGTCATAATGCGCGCGCAATTCTTCCCCGGTGGGGGCGGGCAGAACGTCCAGATCAGAACCATCCACTTCGGCCCAGCTAAAGGCGCGGCGCTCGCCGGTATAGCCTAACAGCGTATCAACATAGGTGTCGGGCAAACGCACCCCGGCCAAAACCGCCCCCTGCAACAACGTGCTGGCGCTTTCGTCCCGCAGCTTTTCCTCAAAGGCGCGCTCATTCAAACCGGCGTTTTCCAGCGTCAACTTATATGCGTCACGATTGAAACTGCCGTCGACGCCCTGAAATGCGCGAATATTGCGCAGATCTTCGGCCAGGCGTTCATCGCCAACGGAGATCCCCAGCACAGCTGCCTCATTCTCCAGCGCCGCCGTCACAACCATCTGGCTCAGAACCTGCTGGGTCAGGCCCAGCGCCTGCGCCTGCTGGAAACTCAACGTTTGGCCCGTCCGTTGCTGGACAGCACTAATCTCGCTCTGCAGGGCGCGGAAATAGTCAGACGTTGAAATCTCCGCCTCACCGACCTTGCCGATCGAGCGAACAGTGCCGGTAAAGCTGGTGGCGCCAAAGCCGCCCAACCCCAACAAAAGCAGACCCAGCAGGCCCCAGACGAAGTACTTTCCGATACCGGACTTTTTCGCAGCCATGCCGCCCTCCCGCGCAGTTCCGCCCCTGTCTATTCCGCGCCTTGCGAGGCTGCAAGGGGGCCTTCGACCTGCGCCAGCCGTCGGGCGAATTCTGCGATGCCAGCGCGGTCGGAATTGGCAAAGGCCACCCGGAACTGCCGGTCGCCGCTGGTGTCGCCCTCAGGGGTGAACATTGTGGCCGGCAGGATCAACACACCCGCGTCGCGCACCAGGCGTGGCGCAAGCTGGGCCGAGCCTTCGGCAAAAGGGTGCTCGACATAGGCAAAATAGGCGCCACAGCCCAACAAGGTCCAGCCTTTCGCCTCCAACGGGCTAAAATGCTCTTGGATGGCGGCGCGCCGATCCAGAATCTCGTCGCGTTGCTCGGCCCGCCATTGCGATAGATGCTCCAACCCCCATTGCGCCGCGCGCTGTCCCAAAGATGGTGCGCAGATCGCCACCGTGTCCTGAAACTTCTCGATTTGATGCAACAGAGGGGCCGCGCCGATGATGGCGCCGACACGATGCCCGGTCAGCCGGTAGACCTTGGAAAAACTATAGAGCTGGATCAGTGTGTCGTCCCAGTTGTCGCGCGTCAGCAACCCGTGCGGCGCGCCGCTACGCGAGTCGAAATCACGGTAGGTTTCATCCGCGATCAACCGGATACCTGCGTCCTGACACACGTCAAAGAACCCTTCCACCACCTCAGCCGGATACTCCACCCCGCAGGGATTGTTCGGCGTCACCATGGCAATCGCCCGCGTGCGCGGCGTGATCAGGGCGCGCGCTGCCTGCGGATCGGGCAACAAATCCGGCCCGCACGGCAACGGAACCGCCCTTACACCGCTCATGTCCAGCCACATCTTGTGATTGAAGTACCACGGCACCGGCAGGATCACTTCGTCACCCTCATTGCAGGTGGCCGCTATCACTGCGGCAAAAGCCTGATTGCACCCCGCTGTAATGGCCACCTGTGCCGGATCTACCGTGCCGCCATAGTGGCCTGACCACTCGACGGCCAGCGCCGCGCGCAAACCCGGCAAACCCAGAACGGGACCATAGGAATGGCTGGACGCTTCCTCCATCATCTGCGCCATGGCGGCGCGCATCGCAGGCGGTGGCGGATCGGCGGGGGCTGCCTGACTGAGGTTGATCAGCGGCCGATCAGCGGGAAACGTGACCCCTTGCAACCAGCGTTGTGCCTCCGGGATAGGCGGAAAGAAGGTGGCTTCAGTGCGCGAGACCATTGTCGTGAACTCCGTCTGGCGATTTCTTCTGTCCGGAAATATCCCGGGAGCCCTCGCCTGGGGGTTTGGGGGCAAAGCCCCCGAGAGTAAGAGTGCGCCGTCAGGCGCGCCTGAAGATCGCGGGGATCACGACCTCAGTCGTCGCCGCGATAGGGTTTGACGTATTGCAACGCCATATCCCACGGGAAAAAGATCCAGGTATCCTGGCTCACTTCGGTGATGAAGGTGTCCACCTGCGGGCGGCCTTGGGGCTTGGCATAGACTGTCGCCACATGCGCGTTGGGCATATGCGCGCGCACCACTTCCAGCGTGCGACCGGTGTCGACCAGATCGTCCACCACAAGTACTCCGGTGCCGTCGCCGACATATTCCATGTTCGGCGACTTGATCACCTTGGGCGCGCTCTGGGCCTGATGGTTGTAGCTTTTGACGCTGATCGTATCGACGATTCGGATGTCCAGTTCGCGCGCGACAATCATCGCGGGTGCCATGCCGCCACGGGTGATCGCCACAACGGCCCGCCAAGCGCCGTCATCGGGACCGCGTCCCTGTAGGCGCCACGCCAAGGCGCGCGCGTCCCGATGCAACTGGTCCCAACTGACGTGAAAGCCTTTTTCGTGCGGCAGGCGGTCGGTCATCCCTGTCTCCTCAACTCAGCCCATTGATATTCGGGTAGCGGCGTCCGGGTCGCAGAACGCCCGCGCCGTGATGCTTGTAAGTCACAAACAGCAGCGGCAGTGGCGCGCCATCGTTGAAAGTGACAAGGGCGGGCCAGTCCACGCACAGAGCCTCAGCCCTTGGACATGTCGGGCGCATCCACCGCCTTCATGCCGACAACGTGATATCCTGCGTCCACATGATGCGTCTCGCCGGTGACGCCGCTGCCCAGATCGGACAACAGGTACAGCGCCGATTTTCCCACATCCTGAATGGTCACATTGCGACGCAAGGGCGAGTTGTACTCGTTCCACTTCATGATGTAGCGGAAATCGCCGATGCCGCTGGCGGCCAGCGTCTTGATCGGGCCGGCGCTGATCGCGTTGACGCGGATGCCGTCCTTGCCCAGATCCTCTGCCAGATAGCGCACCGATGCCTCCAGCGCTGCCTTGGCCACGCCCATGACATTATAATGGGGCATGATGCGTTCCGCGCCGTAGTAGGTCAGCGTCACGGCGCTGCCGCCGTTTTTCATCATCTTTTCGGCGCGCTGCATCACGCTGGTAAAGCTGTAGACGGAAATATCCATCGTCATGGCAAAGTTGGATTTCGACGTGTCCACATAGCGGCCGCGCAGTTCGTTCTTGTCGGAAAATCCGATGGCATGAACAACAAAATCCAGAGTGTCCCAACGCTCTTTCAGTCCGGCAAACAGCGAGTCAATCGACGCCTCGTCACCCACATCGCAGGGCAGCACGAAATCCGATCCCAATTGCCCGGCCAGCGGATCGACGCGCTTTTTCAGCGCCTCGCCCTGATAGGAAAACGCCAGATCCGCTCCGGCGTCGGCGCAGGCCTTGGCGATGCCCCAGGCGATTGATTTGTCATTGGCCAATCCCATGATCAGGCCGCGTTTTCCCGCCATCAACTGGTTTGACATTGTCGCCCTTTCCGCCAGATCATTGATGCAGCGACCTTTAGGGTATCGCTTGGCGACCATCAAGCCTGCCGTTAGCGCAATTCCTGCCTTGCATCCCGGGCGACACAGGCGGCAAGTCGCGGCAATGGACAGAAGGATATACAAGATGAGCGACCGTAGCGGGATCTTTGCCGGGGACGATCCGTTTGTCATTGCCCGAAACTGGCTGGCCGAGGCTGAAGAGTGTGAGGTCAACGATCCCAACGCCATCGCCCTGTCGACGGTCGATGCCGACGGATTGCCTAACGCGCGCATGGTCTTGTTGAAAGAGATCGAGGATGCGGCCTTTGTCTTTTACACCAACTACGACAGCCGCAAGGGGCAGGAAATCGATCAGGCGGGCAAGGCGGCCTTTGTGATGCATTGGAAATCGCTGCGTCGGCAGATCCGCGTGCGCGGGTTGGTCGAAAAAGAGGACGGCCCGCAGGCCGACGCCTATTATACCTCACGGTCCCTCAAGAGTCGGTTGGGAGCCTGGGCTAGTCAGCAGAGCCAGCCGCTATCCAGTCGCGCGGCGTTGATGGCAGAGGTCGCTCGGATCACCGCGCGCCACGGCACAAATCCGGTCCGCCCGCCGTTCTGGGGTGGATATCGGATCATTCCGCTGGAGATTGAATTCTGGGCGGACGGTGCATTTCGTCTGCATGACAGGTTCCGCTGGTCTCGAAAGGATATAACAGACACTTGGGATGTCGCCCGTCTAAACCCTTGAAGACGTTGAAATGATGTACATTTCTCCCCATGGAGTGAAGTCTCTCAATTTCTCTGAATGCCGTCTCTGACACAAAAATACCAATGACCTGTCTTGCGTTGAAGGTCGGCTTTGTTCCAAGACTCGGGCAGGGGATAAGTTGGTACAGTTGGAAACGGCGTTGACACATGAGGAAATAGACCAGACCGCTGTTGCGGGACGGGTGAAATGGTTCGATCCGGTCAAGGGTTTTGGCTTTGTCGTGTCGGACGATGGGGGACCGGACATTCTGCTCCATGCGAATGTCCTGAGGAATTTCGGGCAAAGTTCAGTGGCGGACGGTGCCGCCATAGAAATCACAGTCCAACGCACCGACCGGGGTGTTCAGGCAACGCAGGTTCTAAAGGTTGAACCACCCGAACTTCCGGAAAACGCGCCCTTGGCGGATTTCGAACAGATTGACCCCGAAGTGATGGCACAAGCGATGCTGGAACCGGCGCGGGTCAAATGGTTCGACAAGGCAAAGGGTTTCGGGTTTGCAAATGTGTTCGGAAAACCCGAAGATGTGTTCATTCATATCGAGGTCCTGCGCCGCTCGGGCCTCGCGGATTTGCAACCGGGCGAGGCCCTTGCCATCCGCGTCGTTGAGGGCAAGCGGGGACACATGGCGATGGAAGTGACTGCATGGGAAAGCGCCTTGTCGCGTTGAGTTTGATGGCCTCGCTGGTGGCGTGGCCGGTATTGGGGCAGGGCGATGGCTCTGTCATTCTGGAACAGGAAGCCGCGCCGCCGCCGATGCCATCGGCGCCGGCGGCAGAGCCTGCCGATCCGCTGGATTCAGCAGATCCGGCAAAGCCGATTGATCCGGTGGCCGAGACCCCGGATGCGGACGCACCAGAGGACGGTGAGCCGGTGGCACGGGGGCCAAGCGACCCCGAACCTCCTGCCGAAGAGGTGCCCACCGATCCGCCGGTCGCAGCTGCGCCGGCTGAGGTGCCGCCGGCTTTGGAACCGATTCTGCCTATTGGGGATGAGCCGATCGCCGATGCAGGTGTTGATCCTGCCGCCAAACCCGATCCTGACAGCCGAATCGGCGCGTGTCGCAATGACACGCTTTATCTTCGCGGTGAGTTCGGCAAAGCCCGCTTTTCCGTCGATGTGGCCAAGACGGCCGAAGACCGCGCGCAGGGGCTGATGAACGTCGATTTCATGCCCACCAGCAAGGGGATGCTTTTTGTCTACCCGGCACCGCAGCCGGTCGCCTTTTGGATGAAAAACACGCTGATCCCGCTCGACATGATCTTTGCCGACAGCCACGGCGTGGTGGTCAAGGTCCATCACAGCGCCACACCGGGTGATCTGACATCCATCCCCGGCGGCGATCAGGTGCAGTTTGTGCTGGAGATCAATGGCGGTCTGGCCAAGATGTTGCGCATCGAAGAGGGGGCGCAAATCCGGCACCCGACAGTGCGTCGTGCGGCTTGGCCCTGCTGAGGTGCAAATTGGGCTTTTCAATCTGCTTTTGTGCGGATAAACCGCACAAATCGTCGGGGCGTGGCGCAGCTTGGTAGCGCGTCTGTTTTGGGTACAGAAGGTCGTGAGTTCGAATCTCGCCGCCCCGACCACTTTCTTGCAGACCGGTTCAGGCCCAAGTGACTGTCCACGCGTGGACAGCGTGGTGGGTCAATGAAATCAACGGCTTGCAGAGACGATTTCACACTCTTTTAACAAATGACCGCAAACCGAATGCCCTTTGACCGGTCGCAAAATGCGCCATGGCAAGCTGTTTGACGGGCCAGGCGGTCTTGGAATTTGCCTTTGACCCCATCCGGTCAGCGCCGGTGAACCTATTTTTGCGAGAATCTGAAACTTCTGGAACTTCCTTGCGTGGCTATGGGTACGAGAAACGCGACAGGAGGAATTTCCATGGCCCATCTGGCCTCAAACTACTCGTCATTCGAAACGTTCTTGCAACGGGCTGATTCTTTCTGGACCGTTGATCTGGGCGCGCTCAACAGTTCGGGCGTCGAAGGCACCGCAATCCTTGCGGTGGTCACCGACGACGACGGATCGTCCTATCTGAACGTCGCGATTTCGGCCACCGGGCTTACGCCGTCGCAAACCCATGCCCAGCACATTCACGGGCTGTTCGACGGCGCTGGTGCGCCGATCGATTCCGTTGCACCGACGATCGCCGACGACGCCGACAGGGATGGCATGGTCGAGGTGCTGGAGGGCGTGGGCCAATACGGCGACGTTCTGCTGCCTCTGTCTTCGGGCGGCATGATGCCGATGGCGGACGCCAACGGAAACGTCTTTTTCGTCCAGAGCTACGACCTTGGCGATGACAGCAATTTCTTCAGCCCTGTCACCATGACCGAGTACACCGCTGCCGATATCATGCCGCTTGCCTTGCGTGAGATCGTTCTGCACGGGGTCGAGATCCCGGAAGGAATCGGCATGGGCACCGGCGGTGAGGTTGCGGGAGGTGCCAACGGCTATATCGGCATCCTTCCGGCGGCGGCAGGCGATATCGAGGTGGCGACGCAGGAAGAGGCACTGGCGCTGCTTGAAGAACACCGCGAGATTGCAAGCGATACGGTGGTGCTGACGCCCGATGCTGACATGTTTGACGGCGGGCGCGGCGATGACATGATTGATGGTCTTGCCGGAAACGACACGATTTCCGGCGGCGCTGACAATGACACCCTGCTGGGTGGCATGGGGGCCGACATTCTGGAAGGCGGTGGCGGCGACGACATGGTTGACGCCGGTCAGATGGACATGAACGTTGCCAATGCTGCAGATGCGGGCGCGTCGGGCGGCCTGACGCTGGCACAGTATGACAGCGGAATCGCAGGCGGCGCGGGCAATGACATGATCATGGGCGGCGCAGGGGACGAAATCCTGACCGGCGATGACGACAGCCGCACTGCGGCGGTGACGGGATCGGTCTTTGACGCCATGGCGGACGGTATGGACACCATCCACGGCGGCGGCGGCAACGACGAGATCCACACCGGGTCGTGGTCCGACAGCGATCAGGGCCTGCCCAATGCCCAGACCGGCATGATGGCGGACGTGGCCTATGGCGACGGCGGCGATGACATTCTGCGAGGGGCCGGTGGCAATGACATGCTGTTCGGCAACATGGGGTCCGACAACATCGGCGGCGGCGGCGGCGATGACATGATCTATGGTGACGGTGCCTTTACCGGCGACATCACCGGCATCACCGGCCAGCTGTATCGGTTGTATACCTCCAGCTTTGACCGCGACCCGGATGCGCCGGGCTTTGAATCCTGGGCCACCAGCCTTGGTGGCGGCGAAGTCAATCTGAACCGCGTGGCCACCGGCTTTTCCAACTCGCCGGAGTTTCAGGCGCTCTACGGCAGCGGCACGAACGAAGACTTTGTCCGTGCGATGTATCAGAACACGCTGGACCGAGGCGCAGATCCGGGGGGACTGGCCCATTGGACGGGGCTGTTGGACGCCGGGGCCAGCCGCGCCGAAGTGCTGCTGGGCTTTTCCGAAAGCGCCGAGCTGAAGGCGTTGAGCGCGTCGGACATGGTGGATTGGGTCGATGCGCAGGGCACCAATGATGTGCTGGCGGGCAATGGTGGGGCTAACACCCTGTCGGGCGGCTATCTGTCAGACACCTTCGTGTTTGGCACCGATGGCGGCAGCAGTCACAACGTGACCGATCTGGAATCCTGGGACATGCTGGATTTCACGGCCTTCGGGTATGCGGATGCAGATGCGGCCATCGCGCAGATGATGCAACAGGGCGACGACGTGGTCTTTGCCGATCAGGATGTCATCGTGACGCTGGAAGACACCCAACTGACGCAGGTGTCGGGCGACATGGTGCTGGTCTGACCTTGTCTGACCTTGGCTGACTGTTCTGATCGCCCGGACCGTTTGGTCCGGGCGGTTCCGCTTTGGCGGGCACTAAGGGTAGGGAGGCGAAAAGAGAATCGTTTCCCACCAGATGTGGTGTCGCGCCCAGCGGAACGACCGAACTGCAGGGTTGAACGTGGTCCGTGTGCAACATTCCAAGCGGTGCACAAGATTAACAAAAATTAATCATCTGCGCGACGACACCTCAAGTTATCCACAAGGAGCTGTGCGTAAATCCCCGTCTATTCTTGTATTTCCATGACTTGCGGTGACGTCCAATTTATTAACACCTGTGGCCTGAATCAGGCCCGGCTACCGCCCCTAGTGGCCTGCCGCCCGGTCAACACCAAATATATGTAGATAACGTGAAAAACCCGTTGACGACTCGGCCCTCCGAACGGCATCTTGTGCAGGTCGGTTGGGACACCCACTAGATATAGTGGTCACCGGCAAGAGACGGACAAGCACAGCAGACACTCTACAGGGGCCTAGGCCCTAATCCGCGTGGCAACCGCGGGAGAGGTGCCTCTTTCTCTTGCCAACCCACCGGCACGAAAAAACGGGACAACTCTGGGGCAGTTACGATGAAGATCGAAAGAAAGTTCACCAAGGCAGGTCAGGACGCATACGCGGAGATCGATTTTGTCACCACCAAATCGGAAATCCGCAATCCCGACGGGACCACGGTCTTTGCCCTTGATGCGCTTGAAGTGCCCGCAGGCTGGAGCCAAGTGGCCAGCGATGTGATTGCCCAGAAATACTTCCGCAAGGCGGGTGTTCCGGTCGAACTGAAGCGCGTGGCCGAAGACGGCGTGCCAGAGTTCCTGTGGCGCTCGGTCGCTGCGGCCAAGGACACGCCGCGTACGGGTGAAACCAGCGCGCGTCAGGTGTTCGACCGTCTGGCCGGTGCGTGGACCTATTGGGGCTGGAAGGGTGGCTATTTCACCACCGAGGAAGACGCGCAGGCGTATTTCGACGAAATGCGCGTGATGCTGGCCACGCAGATGGCCGCGCCGAACTCTCCTCAGTGGTTCAACACCGGCCTGCACTGGGCCTATGGCATCGATGGCCCCGGTCAGGGCCACTATTATGTCGACTACAAGTCCGGCAAGCTGACCAAGTCCAAGTCGGCCTATGAGCACCCGCAGCCGCACGCCTGCTTTATCCAGTCGGTCGCCGACGATCTGGTCGGCGATGGCGGCATCATGGATCTCTGGGTGCGTGAGGCGCGCCTGTTCAAATACGGTTCCGGCACCGGCACCAACTTTTCCTCGCTGCGCGCGGCCAACGAACCGCTGTCGGGTGGTGGCAAGTCGTCCGGTCTGATGGGCTTCCTCAAGATTGGTGACCGTGCGGCGGGTGCCATCAAGTCGGGTGGCACCACGCGCCGCGCCGCCAAGATGGTGATCTGCGATGCCGACCACCCGGATATCGAGGAATTCATCAACTGGAAGGTCAAGGAAGAGCAGAAGGTCGCCAGCATCGTCGCCGGCTCCAAGATGCACGAGAAGATGCTGAACGGTATCTTCGAGGCGATCCGCACATGGGACGGCACCGAAGAGGGCGCCTATGACCCCAAGGAAAACGACGCGCTGAAAAAGGCGATCCGGACCGCCAAGCAGTCGATGATCCCCGAGACCTACATCAAGCGCGTGCTGGACTACGCCAAGCAGGGCTATGCCAGCATCGAATTCCCGACCTATGACACCGACTGGGATTCTGAGGCGTATGCCAGCGTGTCTGGCCAGAACTCGAACAACTCGATCCGCGTCACCGATGCCTTTCTCAAGGCGGTCCGTGAGGACAAGCCGTGGGAACTGATCCGCCGCACCGACGGTGCAGTGGCCAAGACCATCAAGGCGCGCGATCTGTGGGAACAGGTGGGCCACGCGGCTTGGTCCTGTGCCGATCCGGGTATTCAGTTCCACGACACGGTCAACGCATGGCACACTTGCCCGGCGGACGGTGAGATCCGTGGATCGAACCCCTGCTCGGAGTACATGTTCCTTGACGACACCGCCTGTAACTTGGCGTCGATGAACCTGCTGACCTTCCTGCACGACGGCAAGTTCGACGCCGAGGGCTATATCCACGCCACGCGCCTTTGGACGCTGACGCTGGAAATCTCTGTGACCATGGCGCAGTTCCCGTCCAAGGAAATCGCACAGCGCAGCTATGACTTCCGCACGCTGGGCCTTGGCTATGCCAACATCGGCGGGCTGCTGATGAACATGGGCTTTGGCTATGACAGCGACGAGGGCCGTGCCCTCTGCGGTGCGCTGAGCGCGATCATGACCGGCACCTCCTATGCAACCAGCGCCGAAATCGCCGGTGAACTGGGCGCATTCCCGGGCTACGCTGGCAACCGCGACCACATGCTGCGCGTCATCCGCAACCACCGCAACGCCGCCTATGGCGCGACCGAAGGGTACGAAGACCTTGCGGTCAAGCCGGTGCCGCTGGATCTGGTGAACTGCCCGGATGAGACGCTGGTTCACCTGTCCATGTCCGCATGGGACGAGGCGCTGAGCCTTGGTGAAAAGAACGGCTATCGCAATGCGCAGGTCTCTGTCATCGCGCCGACCGGCACCATCGGTCTGGTCATGGATTGCGACACCACCGGCATCGAGCCCGACTTTGCGCTGGTGAAGTTCAAAAAGCTCGCCGGTGGCGGTTACTTCAAGATCATCAACCAGTCGGTGCCCGGCGCGCTGGAGCATCTTGGCTACAGCTCCAGCCAGATCGAAGAGATCATCTCTTACGCTGTGGGCCATCAGACACTGGGCAATGCGCCCGGCATCAACCACTCGGCGCTGATCGGCCATGGCTTTGGCCCGGCGCAGATCGAAAAGATCGAAAGCGCGCTGCCGTCTGCCTTTGATATCCGGTTCGTGTTCAACCAGTGGACGCTGGGTGAGGAATTCTGCCGCGACGTTCTGGGAATTCCGGCGGACAAGCTGACCGATCCCAGCTTTGACCTGCTGCGCCACCTTGGGTTCACCAAGGCCGACGTCGAGGCCGCGAATGACCACGTCTGTGGCACCATGACCCTCGAAGGGGCGCCGCATCTTAAGGACGAACATCTGAGCGTCTTTGACTGCGCCAACCCCTGCGGCAAAAAGGGCAAGCGCTATCTCAGCGTCGAAAGCCACATCCACATGATGGCAGCGGCGCAGTCGTTCATCTCTGGCGCGATCTCCAAGACGATCAACATGGCGAACGACGCCACGATCGAGGATTGCCAGAAGGCCTATGAACTGTCGTGGTCGCTGGGGGTCAAGGCCAACGCGCTGTACCGTGACGGATCGAAACTGTCGCAGCCGCTGGCCGCAGCCCTTGTCGAAGATGACGATGAAGCGGCAGAGATCCTGGAAAGCGGTAATCATACCGAAAAGGCCCAGGTTCTTGCCGAAAAGATCGTCGAAAAGGTGGTCATCAAGGAGATCGCCAAATCGCAGCGCTCCAAGATGCCGGAACGTCGCAAGGGCTATACCCAGAAAGCCATCGTTGGCGGCCACAAGGTCTACCTGCGTACGGGTGAGTATCAGGACGGCAACCTGGGCGAGATCTTTATCGACATGCACAAGGAAGGCGCTGGCTTCCGTGCGATGATGAACAACTTTGCCATCGCCGTGTCGGTGGGTCTGCAATACGGCGTGCCGCTGGAGGAGTTTGTCGACGCCTTCACCTTCACCAAGTTTGAACCGGCAGGCATGGTGCAGGGCAACGACAGCATCAAGAACGCGACCTCGATCCTTGACTACATCTTCCGCGAACTGGCGGTCAGCTATCTGGATCGCACCGATCTGGCGCATGTGAAACCCGAAGGCGCGTCCTTTGACGACATCGGCCGGGGTGAGGAAGAAGGGGTTTCCAACCTCAAGGAACTGTCGGAAACCGCCGCGACCCGGTCGCTGGAAGTGCTGAAACAGATCAGCTCAACCGGCTACCTGCGCAAGCGGATGCCGCAGGAACTGGTGGTGCTGCAAGGCGGTCAGGCGACCGTCGCGCTGGAGGCCGGAACCGACGCGGAACAGGTGCTGCGCACGCTGGTGCCCGCCACAGCGGCAGGCCCCAAGACCAGCGGATCGGCCACGTCGACGATTGCGATCAACACCGCCGTGACCCGCGCCAAGATGCAGGGCTACGAGGGCGAGGCCTGCAACGAGTGCGGCAACTACACGCTGGTGCGTAACGGCACTTGCATGAAGTGCAACACCTGCGGCGGCACCTCGGGCTGTAGCTGAGGATAGTGGGGCAGGGCGCAAGCGTCCTGCCCCCTGAGACACCCCTAGGGGGGGTGATGCGGGACCCGTTGCCAGGGGCCCGCGTGGTTAGGGTGGCAACAGGGAGTCCCGTCCCGCCATCCGGTCCAGGGGTCGGTGCGCCGACCCCAGACGCCGACAAGGCCGCAGGCAAAACAAAAACCCCGGGCGGTGAACAGAAAGAGTCTTGTCAGCGAACCTCAGAGCGTCCTTCCCCAGGGCGCTCTTTTTTTTGGCTCAGGCCGACTCGATTATTGTCCGGTCAACCGGTTGTTTGCGTTTAACGACTCGCCGATTGGTTCCCTGTGATCGTCGTTCCCAAGGCAGTTCGGCGGTGCCGCGCCAAAGCATGGGGGTGGCAGGCGCGGCTTCTCGCGCGGCGGATTTCTCCGGCCTTGCTCCGCTGATGGCAAGGGGCAATTCCGGCAAGCCTTTGCGCGAAATGGCCCCCCCGCCGACAGGGGGATGCAGAGGGCGAAAATCACCGCCATGTCTTGGGTACTTTCAACCCACCACTCATGGAGGAAAGATCATGAAAGCGACACTCTTCACCACGGCAACCATTGCCCTTCTGTCCCTGCCGGCCTTTGCGCAGGACATGGCCGGACCGGACACGGACGGCGACGGCCTTGTCACTCTGATGGAGGCACAGACCGCCTATCCTGACCTGTCGCAGGACGACTTTGACGAAGCGGACGCCAATGCGGACGGGTTCCTTGATGGCGATGAGTTGCAGGCCGCGATGGACAGCGGTCTGATCCCGGCCACCGAAGGCTGATCACCCTGATTGTGTGCCCCGCCGCCCTTAAGGGTGGCGAGGCATCTGCCTTGGGCGGGCGGTCCGGTCCCCACCGTGCCCGCCCGGGGCCATGACACGCTAAGACTGTTAGCGGAATTCGATCCGGCAGTTCACCAGTTCGCCAAAGATCGTGCGCTGGCAGACGCGAACTCGCTGTCCCTGCGGTTCGGGCGCCGGGGCCGGGGCTTGATTGACCGGACGATTGAACACCGGCGCAGGGGCGTTTAGCACGCGCTGCTGTTCGGCCTCCTCCCGGCGTTTTTCCTCAAGGAAGTCAGAGTATTGCGTCTCACTCTGACGCACCAGAACGTCGCGTTGCGCGGCATCCAGAAAGCCGGTGGAATCAAAGCCGTTGCTCTCTTGCCATGCCTCCAGCGCCTGCCGTGTGCCGGGGCCAAAGATGCCGTCCGCGCCGCGTGTGTCAAAGCCCAAGAGCGTCAGCCGGTTCTGTATTTCCTGACGATCGTCAAACCGCAGATCCATCAAGGCCTCAGTGCCGGGGGTGGTGCGGGGCAGATCGCCGACCGCATCCACAATGATCGACGCGCTGGCATCCGTCGACGCCATCTTGCGCGCCTCTTGCAGGGTCTGGTCCTCTGGGATCAGCTTCCAGAAATCGCGGAACGGAAAGGCGCGCCATTCCTCTGCCACCAGTTTGACGTGGACCTCACGCAGGCGTGGGTTGCCACCGGTGGTCCAATCCTTGCTCATCCGCAACTTGATCGACGCGGCGGGATCATCGGTCGGTGCTGCGGCAGTGGTCAGTTCCACCTGACAGCCAATCCACGACGGCACGCCATCGACGATAGCCTCAACCAGATAGGTGGCCTTGCGGTGCGCCGAGGCGCCGCTTTCGCGCAGGACTCGGTGATCATAGACGGATTGATCCGGGCGCGAAGTTTCGGGATCGAAATCGGCGTTTTCGCGGATGCAGGCGCGTGTCACCATCTGGTCGCCCAGACTGCTGGGGGCCTCGAACCCCTCCAGCCGCAGACCCAACGCGCGCGCCTCGTCGACGCGGTCAACGTACAGAATGTCACTGTCCTGCAGCGCCATGACCTGCGCCGCAAACCCTGCCGACATCTGGAACTTTTCCATGCGGGCGGTGATCTCACTGGCGGACTTCAGCGCGGCGTCCATCGCGGTCAGCGCCTCGCCATCGGCGTATTGACTGGCGTCCAGCACCCGGGCCAGCGATCCGAACCCCAATTCGGCGTTCAGGTGCAAGCTCTTGTTGGGCTCAGGCTGTCGGTCCGTGCCGGGTGCGCTGCCGCCCAGAAAGGCAAAGGCACAGGAACTCAGGCAGGTCGCGCCATCATCGACGGCTGTGGGAATCCCGCGATCATAGAGGTAATCGGCAATCTGGATCGCCTCGGAGAAAGAGCCGCCCGTGCTGTCCAGACACAGCGGCCGCGTGCCACTGGCAAAACTCCGGATGTCCAGCGCCCGGATCTTGTCCAGATCACCGGCGGCGATTTCACCGGTCAGGGTCGCGGCACAGTCAAAGTGTTTTCCGGTTGTCGTCACGATGTCACCCGCCAGGGCAGGAACTGGCCCAAGGGCCGCGCCGCACAGCAGCGCGGGCAGGATGGATCGGCGTATTGGGGCAGCTGGCATCTTCACTCTCCATACCTGTCAGCAGAACGACACAGAGACTCATAGCCCGTTGCGGCCTGTGATCAAAGCATGAGCAGGGCGGTTCGGTCCGTGTGCGGTAGCGGTGCAACCCTTTTTCGGGCGCGCTGTTGGCGCGTACAGGCAGTCACGCGCCCAACGCGCTGCCCCGTCCCGGGCCTGATCCGGGACCTCTCACCGGCTTTCCGGGGCGTGGATCAGAACCCTGATCAAGATGAGGAACGTGGCGTAAGGATCCGAACCTATTGAATTATATCGGAGGTTGCCTTGATCGAAAGATCACGACCGCCCGACATATCGATCCCGTCTGTGGTTGATGATCACCATCAGGTTCAGGATCACCGCTCCCAACAAAGAGACCGCAACCACCTGCCAGTCAAAGATCGCCATCGCCAAGGCAAAAACTGCCAGATCGAATCCCAACTGCACGGCCCCGGCCGGAATCCCCCGGGTGTCCTGCAGCCACAGCGCAACAACGCCCACGCCGCCCAACGTCGCCCCATGACGAAACAGCACGATCAGACCCATCCCGGCCAGAACGCCAAAGAGCACGGCGCTGACAGCCGGGTACTGCGGGTCCAGTCGCACCAAATCTGGCAAAACTTCGGTCCAGGCCGACAGCAATCCCACGGCGGCAAAGGTCTTGAGTGTGAACCGCCAGCCCATCTGTCGGATCGCCAACAGGTAGAATGGCAGGTTTAGCACAAAGAACACTGCACCGAAGGACCAACCGCCCACATAGCTGGCAATCAGCGACAGCCCCGCAATCTGGCCGGTGATTAGCCCGCTGGCTTTGAGAAACATAACCGCCAGCGCCATCAGGCAGGTGCCGACCAGCAGGCCAAGGACATCTTCCCACAGGCTGTGGCGATCGGCGGGGGGCAAGGAGAGCAGGGTCATGGCATCCCGATGCGCCCAACGACGTCAGTTTGGCAAGGGCCAAGGGCGCATAACGGTTCTGCGCCCCCGGCAATGCCTGTTAAAGCGGCGTCAGCCAGCCAGCGCCTTGTTCAGGTTTTCGTCGATCTTTTCCAGAAAACCCATAGTCGTCAGCCAGGCCTGATCCGGCCCGACCAGCAGCGCCAGATCCTTGGTCATGTGACCGGATTCCACCGTCTCGACGATCACCCGCTCCAGCGTCTCGGCGAATTCGCGCAGCGGCGTGTTGTTGTCCAGTTTGGCGCGGTGCTTTAGCCCGCCGGTCCAAGCATAGATCGACGCGATGGAGTTGGTCGAGGTTGATTGCCCGTCCTGATGCTGACGATAGTGCCGGGTGACGGTGCCATGGGCGGCCTCTGCCTCGACGATCTTGCCGTCGGGCGTCATCAGCTGGCTGGTCATCATGCCCAGCGACCCAAACCCTTGCGCCACGGTGTCGGACTGCACATCGCCATCGTAGTTTTTGCAGGCCCAGACAAATTTTCCGTTCCATTTCAGCGCGCAGGCCACCATATCGTCGATCAGGCGGTGTTCGTACCAAATGCCCGCATCCTTGAACTTCTCGGCAAATTCGGCCTCGTAGATCTCTTGGAACAGATCCTTGAAGCGTCCGTCATAGGCCTTGAGAATGGTATTCTTGGTCGACAGATACACCGGCCAGCCAATGTTGAGACCGTAGTTCAATGATGCCCGCGCAAAGTCGCGGATCGAGTCGTCAAGGTTGTACATGCCCATGTAGACGCCCGCAGAGGGCGCGTCATAGACCACACGCTCAATCTCTGTCCCGTCATCGCCGACGAATTTCATCGTCAGTTGGCCCTTGCCGGGAAAGGTGAAATCGGTGGCCTTGTACTGGTCGCCAAAGGCGTGGCGGCCCACCACGATGGGATCGGTCCAGCCGGGCACAAGGCGCGGCACGTTGCGGCACAGGATGGGCTGGCGAAACACCACGCCGCCAAGGATGTTGCGGATGGTGCCGTTGGGGCTGCGCCACATCTTTTTCAGGCCGAATTCCTCAACCCGTTGTTCGTCCGGGGTGATGGTGGCGCATTTCACCGCCACGCCGACCTCTTTGGTCTTTTCGGCGGCGTCGATGGTGATCTGGTCCTCGGTCCGGTCGCGTTCTTCGATGCCCAGATCGTAGTAGAGCAGGTCAATGTCGAGATAGGGCAGGATCAGTTTCTGCTTGATGAAATCCCACATGATGCGGGTCATCTCGTCCCCGTCCATTTCCACGATCGGGTTGTCGACCTTGATCTTTGTCATGATGCGCCCCTTCGGCTTTGGGTGACTCGTCCTTGTCATAGCGGTTTTCTGCGGGCGCGAAAATATAGTATGCCAAAGTATACAAAAGTATCCATAGCTAGACCTGCCTCTGCGGCTCTCAAACGGTAACTGGCACTAAAATTTGAGCATTAATTCTTGAGTAAGGGGCGCGACGCTACCTCTGGGTCAGGGGACAAACCCGGAGTGTCGTTTCATGAGTAGACCAACGACTTTACTGGATCGGTTTGACGGACGCCTTCTTGCCACCGGCATCAGCGTGCTTTTCGTTCCGTTCGCCTTTGTAGTCGTCTGGTTGTCGGGGCAATGCTTGACCCCGCCGTTGTTGTTCGGGCTGCCTGTGTTGGCCGGAGCTGCGGTGCTGGCGGGGCGCTTGCACGGGGCGGCAGGCGATGCCTTTATCGCGTCCATCCTGATCGGGCAGGCGTGCCTGTTGACCGTGCAGTTTGCTGGCCATCCGTGGCAAACCGATACCTATGTCATCTTTTTTGCTCTGTTGGCGATCATCTCGACCCTGCGGCGGGTGCGTGTGCTGATCTGGGCCTGTGCGATGACATCGGTCTTTCTGTTCGCGGCGGCGTTCTACTGGCCGACGCCGGGACTGCCGATGACAGAAAGCGGCGCGGCACTGTTGCACGGCGGGTTGCACATGGTGCTTGTGGTGCTCGAAGGCGGGGTATTGGCAGTCGCGATCTTGCAACGGCGCAAAGCGCACGAACAGATCGAACAGGCCGCAATTCGGCTGGAGACAGAGCGCCGCATGGCCGCAGATGCTCAGGCGGAGGCGGAAGCAGCACATCGCGTGTCGCAAGAGGTCATTCATGAGGTGCGCATTGCGCTGTCACGGCTGAGCGGGCGGGACATGACCTGCGCGATTGCCCGTGCCTTTCCTCCGACTTACGAGATCATGCGCGAGGATTTCAACACCACTGTCGAAACCCTGCGCGACGCCTTTTTGAACGCCAATGATCTTGCCGGGACCTTCACCGCAGAGGCGCTGGTGTTGGCACAAGAGATGATCGACATGTCCGGCCAGTCCGATCTACAGGCAAAGCGTCTGGCTGAAATGACAGGCTCTGCCGCCAGCCTTCTCGACAGGTTGGCCAAGACCGTGGATCAGGCCGGTCAGGCCGCCGCCGCAGCCGAACAGGCGCGCACCAGCGCAGAGCGGATTGATGCCGTGACCACCCAGGCGGTGACCGCCATGCGCGGGATTGAGGACAGCTCACGCCAGATTTCCCGGATCGTCGATCTGATTGACGATGTGGCGTTCCAGACCAATCTGCTGGCGCTGAATGCCGGGGTTGAGGCGGCGCGCGCCGGGCAGTCGGGCAAGGGATTCGCCGTTGTCGCCACTGAGGTCCGGCACCTGGCGCAAAGCACGTCAGAGGCGGCAGCAGGGATTCGCAAGCTGATCACACACAGCTCGCAGCAGGTCAAAACCGGCGCGGAGCTGGTGGATGCGGTTGGCCACAGCGTGGCGGAGATCCAGGAAAAAGTGACACAAACGAGCGAGGTCACACACGCGATTTCGACCCGGAACACCGATTTGGTGGAGGCGCTACAGGGTTTGAACGCGGCTATTTGTGACGCGGATCGCCAGTTTGGTGTGACCGTTGAAACGGGGCGTCACCTGGCGGCCCGGTCGCGGAAAATGACCCTCGCCTCCAAGAAACTGTCCTGCGATATTCAGGCCTTCACCTTTACCGAGGACGATCTGCGGCGCGGCATGTCCGAGGCATGAGGCCGCGAAACGGGCGGTTCAGTGACCGTCGGTTTCGGCCCGGCGCATGCCCGCCATCATCGCGAGTCCGGCAATGGCAAAAACCAAAACACCCAGCGTCAACGGAATAGCCGTTCCATCGAACAACAATCCGACAGGGACCGCCAAGATCACCGCCGCCACGGTCGCGATGAAACCGATGATTGAGGCGGCCATACCCGCGATATGCCCCATAGGCTCCATCGCGATGGCGTTCAGGTTGCCGATGGTCAGGCCAACCTGAAAAAACGCGACGAACTGCCAGAAAAAGAACATGGCAAACAGGGCATCGCCTGCCAGTCCCGCCAGAATGGCCAACAACATGACCGCGCTGACAACGACCTGAACGGTCAGCATCACCGACACCAAGCGCCGCATTCCCATCCGTACCACCAGCATGGCATTGACCACGCTGCCAGAGGCAGACAGCAGCGCGGTAATCCCGAACCAGATCGGAAAACTGTCGGCGCGGTCGAACATGGTTTCATAGATCGGCTGAATGCTGGAAATTGTGGCGAACAACATTGCGAACACAAGGCTCTGTACCGCGATGGACAAGCGCACCACCCGGTTGGCCAGCATCTCGCGCGTGGCCGACAGCAGGGCGGACGTGCTGAACGGACGACGGGCGGCACGCGGCAGTGTTTCTGGCAGGCGTACAAACAACCAGAGACTGACCACAGTTGCGAAGACCACAAAGGCCCAAAAGATCGCTGACCAACCAGCCAGCGCTATCAAAACCGCGCCGATGCTGGGGGCCAGAGCAGGGACCAGCGTGAAAACGATCATGACAAAGGACATGATCTGCGCCATCTGCCGCCCGACAAACATATCCCGGATGATCGCCATTACGACGACTCTTGGCCCCGCCGCGCCCAAC
>TARA_R100000789_G_scaffold14655_1_pt1 | contig 53332 bp, 50 predicted proteins | sample TARA_R100000789 | Tara Oceans TARA_R100000789 (sample SAMEA2623403) | marine metagenome | biome: marine biome (ENVO:00000447); feature: mesopelagic zone (ENVO:00000213); material: "saline water (ENVO:00002010), including plankton (ENVO:xxxxxxxx)" | depth 450 m
TTACAGGTTTTGTCTGGTCGGTCATGGCAGGAGCTCCCTCTCCGAAGTGATCCGATGGCGCGCCATTCCGTAGCGTCATCGGGTATAAGTTGGAATATATCGAAATCGGAAAATAATGAAATAAGCTATTAGAAATGAAGGATTTAGGTGTAAAGTATTTTCACAGTAGGCTTGAAAATCGTAAACAAGTTTGCCCAGCCCTCGCTAAACCCTTTGTTTACAACGGTGCAATGACACCTCGTCGCAGGCAGGTGAAAAGGGTTTGGCTAGCACCCGGTGGGGGCGAGTTGCCTGGGTCTCGGGTGTGACAAAACGATGCGGTATGCCATGGTATGCGAAGTGTTAGCGCTCGCCCTTGCGAATCCCCAAGGTGCGGCAAAAGCCTTGCGGTATGGGTTCATTCGGCTAACCTCCCGCCCGAGGCGGAACATACCGCTGTCGAAAAATGGGGAGGACGACATGTCCAGCACTACTGCAAAATTGATGCTGAGCGTCGTGGCCGCGACGTTTGTAACCGAGGCCGCCGCTACCGAATGGAACGTATCCGTCTGGGGGTCACGTCGCGCCTTTACCGAGCACATCCACAAGATCGCTGACCTTGTGTCGGAAAAGACCGGCGGCGAGTTCACCATGAACATCTCTTACGGCGGTCTGTCCAAGAACACAGAGAACCTTGACGGTATTTCCATCGGCGCCTTTGAGATGGCGCAGTTCTGCGCCGGATACCACGCCGACAAGAACCGCGCGATCACCGTGCTGGAACTGCCGTTTATCGGTGTGTCCACGCTGGAAGAAGAGGTGGCTGTCAGCCACGCGGTCTATGCGCACCCGGCGGTGGCCGAGGAAATGGCGCAGTGGAACGCGCGGATGCTGATGACCTCGCCCATGCCGCAATACAACATTGTCGGCACTGGCGAACCGCGTGACGAACTGGCCGAATTCGATGGGATGCGCGTGCGGGCCACGGGCGGTCTGGGAAAGGCGTTTACCGCAGTGGGCGGCGTGCCGACCAGCGTGACCTCATCCGAGGCCTATCAGGCGATGCAGTCCGGTGTTGTCGACACCGTGGCCTTTGCCCAGCACGCGCACCTGTCGTTTGGCACCATCAATCAAGCGGACTGGTGGACCGCGAACCTGAACCCCGGCACGGTGAACTGCCCGGTTGTGGTCAACATCGACGCCTACGAGTCACTGCCTGACGATCAGCGCGCTGCTCTGGACGAGTCCGTGGATGAGGCGATTGCCTATTACCTTGAGAATTACGGCGAGTTGCTGAAGCGCTGGGATGAGGTGTTGGAAGAGAAAGGCGTGACCAAGGTCATGCTGTCGGATGAGGAACTGGCCAAGTTTCGCGAAGTGGCGGGCAAACCGATCCATGACGCATGGCTTGCGGACATGAATGCGCAGGGCCTGCCGGCGCAGGAACTCTATGACCTTGTCTTCTCGACACTGGAAAAGGCGCGCGCCTCCAACTGAGGTCGTGCGATCCCGCCCCGGCCTTTTGTGCCGGGGCCTCGTGTCAAACAGGACAAGAGGCCCCGGCGCAGGGCCGGGGCGGGCTTTTCCCTTTTACAAGACCGGAGAAAACTGATGGCCGGACATGCCTCCGTCCTTGAGGATGGCAGCCTGCTTTCCAGGCTCGACCGGGTGCTGGCACGGGTAGAGTGGGGCATGGCCCTCATCTCTGGCCTTGGGGCCTTTGCGCTGATGTGCCTTGCAGTGGTGTCTGTCACCGGGCGCAATCTGTTCAACGAACCGCTGCGCGGCTATGTCGACTGGATCGAGACGGCGATGCCATTCATCGCGATTTTCGGCATTTCCTATGTCCAGCGCGCGGGGGGCCACATCCGCATGGATATCGTGGTGGGCGCGCTGAAGGGGCGCGCGCTGTGGGCCGCAGAGTTCATCACAACCTTCCTTGTGCTGATCCTGATGGCGCTGCTGGTTTGGGGCGCTTGGGCACATTTCGACCGCAGCTTTGACTTTACCAAGCCGAACTGGAGCCGGGACAGTTCCATCGACATCGGCTTGCCGATCTGGCCCGCGAAACTGGTGGTGCCGGTGGCGTTTTCGGTGATCTGCCTGCGACTGGTTTTGCAACTGTGGGGCTATGGCCGCGCCATCATCTTTGGCCTGAGTGAACCGGTGGCGGTGCCGCTGGTCATGTCGGCAGCGGAACAGGCACTGGCCGAGGCCGATCAGGTACAGGGGCACGACACATGACATCCATTGAAATCGGTCTCTGGGTCACTGGCGGCCTGTTGGTCATGGTGGTTCTGGGGATGCGCGTGGCCTTTGCCGCCGCTTTTTCGGGGCTTGTCGGGCTGATCTGGATCTTTTGGTCGAAAAAGGGCTACGACCCCGAGGAGTTCGGCTGGGCGCTGACTGTGGCGGTCAAGACGGCGGGGCAGGTGCCGCACGGCAAAGTGTCGTCGCAGGCGCTGTCGCTGATCCCGACCTTTATCCTGATCGGCTATCTGGCCTACTACGCCGGGCTGACCCGTGCGCTGTTCGAGGCAGCGAAACGCTGGATCGCATGGGTGCCGGGCGGGTTGGCCGTGTCGACGGTCTTTGCAACCGCAGGCTTTGCCGCCGTGTCGGGGGCAAGCGTGGCGACGGCGGCGGTCTTTGCCCGCATCGCCATCCCCGAGATGTTGAAGGTGGGCTATGACAAACGCTTTGCCGCCGGAGTTGTGGCGGCGGGCGGTACGCTTGCCTCGCTGATCCCGCCCTCAGCGATCCTGGTGATTTATGCGATCATCGTGGAACAGGACGTGGGTATGCTGTTGTTGGCTGGTTTCCTTCCGGGCGTCTTTTCGGCGCTGGTCTACGCGATCCTGATCATCGGACTGGCGCTGACGATCAAAGGTTTTGGCCCGCCGGTGGGCGGCTTTACATGGCGTCAGCGGTTCGCCAGTTTGCCACCGGCGCTGCCCATCGTGGCGGTGGTCGTGATCATCATCTTCTTTGTCTACAACCCGTTTGGTGGAGACAGCTGGGGCACCCCGACAGAGGGCGGGGCCATCGGGGCCTTTATCGTCTTTCTGATGGCACTGTGGCGCGGGATGCGCCTGAAAGAGCTGAAGGACGCACTGATCGAGACGGCGAAACTGTCGGTCATGATCTTTACCATCATCTGGGGCGTGCTGATCTATGTGCGGTTTCTGGGGTTTGCAGATCTGCCCTCGGCGTTTTCCGACTGGATCACCGGGCTGCCCTATTCGCCGATGTTGATCCTTGTCTGCATCCTCTTGGCCTATGCGGTGCTGGGGATGTTCATGGATGCCATCGGGATGTTGTTGCTGACGCTGCCGGTGGTCTATCCGGCGGTCATGGCGCTAAACGGTGGTTTGTTCGTCAGTGCCGAAGACGCGACATTTGGCATGTCAGGGCCGATGTGTGCGGTGTGGTTCGGTATTTTGGTGGTCAAGATGGCAGAGTTCTGCCTGATCACCCCGCCCATCGGATTGAACTGCTTTGTCGTGGCGGGTGTGCGGCCAGAGCTGTCGGTGCAGGATGTATTCCGGGGGGTGACGCCGTTCTTTGTCGCCGACGGGATTACCATTGCGCTGCTGGTGGCATTTCCAAGCATCGTCCTGTGGCTGCCGTCGCTGGCCATGTGATCGTGCCTGAATAGCCCGGCAAGACCCTGCGTTCCGGCGCGGGGTCTTCCTGTTCTGGCCCTCGGACTTAGGCGGCGCGGGTCAGCTCAATGCGGGTTGCGGCGGCAAGGCGGCGCACGCCCTCGGCCAGCACCTCTGGCGGATTGAGGGTAAAGTTCACCCGGATCGCCCGACGGTCACGCCCCAGAGGGTCAAACACGCTGGAGGGAGAGACGCAGACGCCATGGTCCAGCCCGGTTTTCATCAGCTGGTCGGTGTCCAGTGACGGATCGCGGGCGACTGCCCAGACGAACATGCCGCCGGTGGGCACCTCCCATGTGAACAGGTCGGACAGGTCCGTCGCCATAGCGGTGCACAGCGCATCGCGCCGCGCGCGGTACAGATCAAGGATGCCGGGCAGGATGCGCTCCGGCACACCCTGTTCCATCGCTTGCAGCGCAATCCGCTGGCACAGTCCGCTGGTGAACATGTCCGACCCCTGTTTGGCGGTGGTCATGGCGGTGATCACCTTTGGTGCGGCAATGACCCAGCCGACGCGCAGGCCCGGTGCCAGCATCTTGGAAAACGTGCCAAGGTAGATGACCTGACCGTCGTAGACCGGCGCACCGGTGGCGGAGAGGTCCAGCATCCGGGGCAGGGGGGCAGCGTCATAATACAGGTGGCCGTAGGGGTCATCCTCCACCAGCCAGCAACCAGTCGCCTGCGCCGCCGCAACCAGCGCGCGGCGCTGATCCGTCGGCACCAGACGCCCCGACGGATTGGAGAAATTGGGCACGGTATAGGCGAATTGCGCGCCCGTCATAGGGCCGTGCGGATCAAATCCGTCTTGTTCCAGCACCATGGCGCGGTACTGCGGGGTGCGCGGTTTCCAAGCGTCGATAGCGCCCAGATAGGCCGGCGATTGCGCCGCGATGGTGTCACCGCTGTTCAGCAGCGCCTTGCCCAACAACTCCAGCCCCTGCATCCCGCCGGTGGTGATCAGCACGTTGTCCCGCGTCAGCCGCAGATCGCCCCGACTGTAATCGGCGGCAATGCGGTCGCGCAGATCGGGCAGTCCGTCGATCGGGGAATATCCCAGTGCGTCCTGCGTGTGATCCGCAACCGCGCGGCCTGCGAAATCGGCCAACTCTGGTGCGGGCCATGTTGATGGGTCCGGCAGGCCCCCAGCGAGGTTCACCAGACCGGGAATTTGCCCAGCGGACAAAAAGGTCTGGGTTACGTCGTTGGTGTCATCCAGCCAGCGGGCAAAGGGGGCGCGTTGGGACAAGGGATTCCTCCGGTATGCGTTACATGGCCAGTTGGCGGCTCTCCTAACATGTTTCGGTAAACAGATGGCAAGAACAGATAGCAGGATCGGCGCAGTCTTGCCGTGGTATTTCCGATTTTCTGGAAATAGGGATTGAGCGTTCAAAATTATTTCCGTATTTCCGGAAATATGGAAAAAGAATCGCTGACTGCCCTTGCCGCCCTGTCACACTCCGGCCGTCTGGCCGTATTTCGGTTGTTGATGCGGCGCTATCCCGATGCCGTTCCGGCGGGTGAGATCGCCGATGTGTTGAACATGGCCCCATCCACTCTGTCAGCGGGATTGTCACATCTTCGCAATGCGGGGCTGGTAACGCAGACCCGCAACGGCACCTCGCTGCTGTACTGCGCTGATGTTGGCGGTGCGGGGCGTCTGATCTCATACCTCGGCGCGGACTGCTGCCGGGGGCGTCCAGAAATCTGCCTGCCTCACGTCCTTACGGAGTCTCCCATGACGGATCGCAAATACAACGTCCTGTTCATCTGTACCGGCAACTCTGCCCGGTCGATCTTTGCCGAAACGCTGTTGCGGGAACTGGCCGGAGATCGGTTTCAGGCCTTTTCGGCGGGCACCAACCCCAATAGTGAGATGAACCCGATTGCGCTGAAGGTTCTGGCCGACAAGGGGCACGATATCTCTGGCCTGCGGTCCAAGAACGTGACCGAGTTTCAGGGAGAGGATGCGGTCAAGTTGGACTTTGTCTTTACCGTTTGTGACCGCGCCGCAAATGAGGAATGCCCGCCGTGGCCGGGTCAGCCAATGACAGGGCATTGGGGCCAGCCCGATCCGGTCAAGGCGACCGGCACCGAGGCGGAAAAGCTGTTGGCGTTCCAAGACGTCTATGGTGCTCTGCGCAACCGGATCGCGTCGTTTACGGCGCTGCCGATTGGAACCTTGGACCGGGAAAGCCTGCAGGCCCGGATCGATGACATCGCCAAAACGAAAGATACGGTATGACCACTTACGCCATCAATGGGCTGGGCCGTATCGGCAAACTGATCGTGAGACCGATGCTGGAGGCAGGCGACACCATCGCCTTTCTCAACGATGCCGTCGGCGATCCGGCGATGCACGCGCATTTGCTTGAATTCGATACGGTCCATGGCCGTTGGGATGCCACGTTCAGCGCCGACAGTGATAGTCTGAGCGTCAATGGCACCCGCATTCCGGTGTTCGGGACGCGCAACCTAGACGATCTGCCGCTAGAGGGCGTGGACGTGGTGGTGGACTGCACGGGTTATTACAAGACGGCCGAGCGGATCGCGCCCTATTTTGAGCGCGGCGTGAAAAAGGTGGTTGTCTCTGCTCCGGTCAAGGACGGAGGGGCGGCGAATATCGTCATGGGTGTGAACGACGGCATCTATGATGTCGGCACGCATGATATCGTCACGGCGGCCTCCTGCACCACCAACTGTCTGGCCCCGGTGGTCAAGGTCATTCACGAGGCGATGGGCATCAAACACGGCTCGATCACCACGATCCATGACGTGACCAACACGCAAACCATCGTGGACCGGCCCGCCAAGGATCTGCGCCGCGCGCGGTCTGCACTGAATTCGCTGATCCCTACAACGACCGGGTCGGCCACGGCCATCACGCTGATTTATCCCGAGCTCAAGGGACGTTTGAACGGCCATGCGGTGCGGGTGCCGCTGCTGAATGCCTCGCTGACCGACTGTGTGTTCGAGGTGGAACGGGAGACCACCGCCGAAGAGGTCAACGCGCTTTTCAAGGCGGCCGCAGAGGGCGAACTGAAAGGCATCCTTGGTTACGAGGAACGCCCGCTGGTCTCGACCGATTACACCAACGATCCGCGTTCTGCGATTGTGGACGCGCCGTCGACCATGGTGGTGAACGGCACGCAGGTGAAGATCTACGCCTGGTACGACAACGAATGGGGCTATGCGCACCGGCTGGTGGATGTGGCCCATATGGTCGGCAAGAGCCTCTGAACCACGGCTTCCTTGGGTTGAGCGGGCGTTGGCCCTCCGCCCTCACCATCCTCTCGACCGGAGTCCGGACATGACCGACACCGCTTCCCAACGCCCCGAGGGAATGGCCGCCTATATGGCCGTGACCGCTGCCTATTGGGCCTTCATGCTCACCGATGGCGCGCTGCGGATGCTTGTGCTGCTGCACTTTCACACGTTGGGCTTTTCGCCCGTCCAACTGGCCTACCTGTTCCTGCTGTATGAGTTCGCGGGCATTGTGACCAACCTGTCGGCGGGGTGGATCGCCGCGCGGTTTGGCCTGACATCGACCCTGTATGCCGGGTTGGCGCTACAGGTCGGCGCGCTGCTGGCGCTGGCGCAACTGGACCCGGGGTGGAGCCTAACCGCCTCTGTCGTCTTTGTCATGGCGGTGCAGGGCCTGTCCGGCGTGGCCAAGGACCTGTCCAAGATGTCGGCCAAATCGGCGGTCAAACTGCTGGCGCCGTCGGGGCAGGGCGGGTTGTTCAAATGGGTGGCCCTGCTGACCGGGTCCAAGAACGCGATCAAGGGGCTGGGGTTCCTGCTGGGGGCGGCGATGCTGGCGCTGTTCGGCTTTGTTCCGGCGGTGCTGGGCATGGCGGCGGTGCTGGGCGCGGTCCTGCTGGCGGTAAGTCTGCGGATGCCGTCCGGCCTGCCGACCGGAAAGAAGAGCGCGAAATTCGCTGAGGTCTTTTCAAAGGATCGCAACATCAACTGGCTGTCGGCGGCACGGGTGTTCCTGTTCGGGGCACGCGATGTGTGGTTCGTCGTCGGCATCCCGGTCTATTTCTACGCGGTACTGTCCGATGGCTCTGAGGCGGGCAACCGCTTTGCGTTCTTCACCATCGGCAGCTTTATGGCGGTCTGGACGATCCTCTATGGGGCGGTACAGGCCTATGCGCCCAAGGCGCTGCGCGCCGCAACCCGCCCGGCCTCGGAAATCGTCGGCGCGGCCCGTGGCTGGGCGCTGTCGTTGACGGTGGTGCCTGCGGTTCTGGCGGCGTTGGTGTGGTGGGCGGGGGCGCCGGCGGATTGGCTGACCCTGACCATCATTGCAGGACTTCTGGTGTTTGGCGCGCTGTTTGCGGTCAACAGTTCCCTGCACAGCTATCTCATCCTCGCCTTTTCAAAGGGCGAGCGGGTGACAATGGATGTCGGGTTTTACTACATGGCGAATGCGGCGGGCCGGTTGCTGGGCACGCTGTTGTCTGGCGTCAGCTATCAGATCGGCGGGCTGCCGCTGTGTCTGGCGACGGCGGCGGTCATGGTCGCGATCAGCGCCGTGGGGGCGTCGCGGTTGCGGGCGGACTGAGCCCCCTTCATTCGGCGTCGAGGATCGCATCCAGCCCGGCTTCCAGCCCGGCAAAACTCTCTGCCAACGTCGCTTCGATCTTTTTCTGATAGGCCATCGCCAACGGCAGCAGGTCGGCCATCATCTGGCGGCCCTTGTCGGTCAGCGCCAGCCGCACTAGTCGCCGGTCGCCCGCATCCACCGTCTTTTCGACATAGCCCGCCGCCTCTAGCCGCGAGGCGGCGCGGCTGACCTTGGATTTCTCCATGGCAACGCGTTCCTCGATATCGCGGACAGAGATCGTGGCGGCGCCGTCCAGCGGTTGGGCCAAATGGACCAGAACCCGCCACTCCGGGATCGAGATCCCAAACCGTTCACGGTACTGCCGCGCAAGCGCCTCTGAGGTCTTTTCCGCCGCGACCGCAAGGCGATAGGGCGTAAAGCTGGCAAGATCAAACGGTGGCGGGTCGGAACGGGTGGTCATTTGGGCAGTCCATCATGGGGCGATCCTGCCAGACTATCCTTGATCTCATTGCAAGTGCAATGAGGTTGAGGTGTCCCGTCAGAGTGTTGCGGCCAGTACTACCCACCCGGCGGTCTCAGCGGTCAGTTGTACCGCGCCCAGCACGTCGCCGGTCTGGCCGCCAAGGCTGCGCCGCGCCTGACGCGCCACCAATGCTGTCGCCAACGCCATGGCAGTCAGCACCGCAAGTGCCGCAAGGCCAAGTATCAGAGCCGCCGCCAAAGACACGATCAGACCCGGCGCCCAGACGCTCAGGGAATTGGGGCCGCGCGCGCGCGCCGCCATGTGGCCCAGCCCGTCCATCCGCGCGGGCGGCAGGGTGTCGAGCAGGATCAGCATGGCCAAACGGCTGGCCACGCTGACCAACACAAACCCGGCACCGGCTGAGGCAGGCAGCGCGCTCAGTGCCGATGCGGCCAGCCCCACCGCAAAGATCAGGGCAATGACACCGTAGCTGCCGACCCGGCTGTCGCGCATGATCTCTAGCCGTTGGGTCTGGTCACGCCCGCCCGCGCCGTCAGCGAAATCGGCAAAACCGTCGTGGTGCAACCCGCCGGTCAGCGCGGCCAGCGCGGCCAGCGTGGCAAAGGCACAGGTCAGCCCCGGCAGGTTCAGAGCCGACGCCCCGGCGAATACTGCCCATGCCACCAGTCCCAGTGGTAGGCCCACCAGTGGAAAGGCCCACCGGGCCTGCGTCAGCGTCGGTGCCGGATCAGCCAGCCGCCCCATCGGCAGTCGCGTCAGCATCATCATCGCAAGCCGCAGTTCGTCCAGTGGGCGGCGCAGGGTCATGCGCCCGAAATACCTGCTTCGGCAAAGGTGGCCATACCGTTGTGGCAGGCCAACGCACCTTTGAGGATCGGCAAGGCAAGCGCCGCGCCGGACCCCTCGCCAAGCGCCATGCCCATGTCCAGCAATGGGGCCTTGTCCATCGCTTCGGCCAGACGCCGGTGGCCCGGTTCACGGCTTTGGTGAGCGATCAGGCAATGGGCCAATAGGTCGGGATCGGCGGCAAACAGGGGCGTGACGGCGGCGGTGCAGATGAACCCGTCCAGCAGCACCGGAATGCGCGCCATCCGCGCCGCCAGCACTGCGCCACACAGCGCGGCCTGTTCGCGCCCACCAAGGGCAGCAAGCCGCATCATGGGCGACAACGCCCCGTGTTTATCAACCGCCGCCGTGATCACGCGGGCCTTGAGGTTCATGCCGTCCGCGTCCGATCCGGTGCCGGGACCAACCCAGTCCTGCGCGGTGCCGCCAAAACTGGCAAAAGCGAGCGCGGCGGCAATGGTGGAATTGCCGATGCCCATTTCCCCCAGCAGAAGGATGTCGGCATCCGTATCGACCGCCGCCGCCCCCCTTTGCAGCGCGTCGAGGCAGTCCTCCTCCTCCATCGCCGGGGTGGTGGTGAAATCGCGGGTGGGCCGGTCAAGATCCAGTGCAATGACATTCAGATCGGCCCCAGCCGCCTTGCACAACTGGTTGATCGCCGCGCCTCCGGCGGCAAAGTTTGCCACCATCTGCGCCGTCACCTCTTGCGGAAAGGGGTTCACGCCCTGCGCGCAGACGCCGTGGTTGCCGGCAAATACCAGCGCTTGCGCGCGTGTGATTTGGGGTCGGTCAGTGCCCCGCCAGCCCGCCATAAACGCGGCGAGATCCTCTAGCCGGCCCAGCGAGCCCGGCGGCTTGGTCAGTTGCATCTGCCGCGCGGTGGCGGCCTCGGCGGCGGCGCTGTCAAAAGCGGGCAGGTCAAGGGCGGTCACGCCGTCCAGGGACGTCAGGGGAAGGTGGGTCATGCGGGTTTGACTTTCAGTGGATGGCCCGCGACGCAGAACCAGAGTTCATCACAGGCGTCGGCGATGCGTTGATTGACCAGCCCCGCCGCATCGCGAAAGGCGCGGGCAAGGGCGTTTTCGGGGACGATCCCGGCGCCAACCTCATTGGTAACAAAGATGACCGGCGCGGACTGGTGGGCCAGTTCCGCCGCCAGCGCCTGTGTCGCCGCCTGCCAGTCCTCATCGGCCAGCATCAGGTTGGTGAGCCACAGCGTCAGGCAGTCGACCAGCCGAGGCGCGGTGCCGTCGGTTTCGCGCAGCGCGCCGATCAGGTCGCGCGGTGCCTCGACCGTGCGCCAATTGGCGTCGCGGCGGGATTGATGCAGAGCGATGCGGTCGGACATTTCGGTGTCGTGGGCTTGGGCGGTGGCAATGTAGATCGCGGGCCGCCCCAGCGCCAGCGCCATACGCTCTGCCAGGGTGCTTTTGCCCGAGCGTGCGCCGCCGGTGATGAGGATCGACTTTCCCATGCGGTCGTGACAAAGCATGTTCCGATCTGCTTGAAAAGCCCCGAAATGACGCCGCCTGATGCCTCTGAACTGCTGTTGATTCGCCATGCCCCCGCCCGACATGGCGGGCGTTTGTGCGGGCGCACGGATGTGGAGGCCGACCTTGGTGATCCGGCGATCTGGCGACCTTTGCAGGCGCTAGTGGCCGGGGTGTCGCAGCGCGTGGTCAGCCCCGCCGTGCGGTGCCGTCAAACGGCTGAGGCGCTTTGGTCCGGGGCCGAGGTCGTGCAGGATGCCCGGCTGTGGGAGCAGGACTTTGGCACGCAAGAGGGGATGCCGTTTGCCGACATCCCCGATCTTGGCCCCTTGTCTGCACAGGATCTGGCGGACCATCGCCCCCCGGGCGGCGAGAGTTTTGCCGATATGGTGGCACGGATCACACCTGCGCTAAGCGAACTGGCCGCGCAGGCGCGCGATGCTGGTCCGGTGGCGGTGGTGGCCCATGCCGGGACAGTGCGCGCAGGGCTGGCGATGGCGCTGGGCTCGGTGCCTGTCGCGCTGTCCTTCGAAGTGGCGCCATGGTCGGTGACGCGGCTGCGGGTTTTTGAGGACGGCCTGTCCGTGGTCGCCGTAAACTGGCGGCCTTTGTAGCGGGATGGCCTTTGTCGCAGGACATTTTGGCGAATGGATGCAGGGACGGCTGCAACCTGGTGGCCCGGTGGTGCTGGTGACGCTGGCGTGCCCGGCCCACGGTGTCAGCGTCGAGCGGACTGGCGATGGCCCCTTGTCGCTGGAGGGCGATCCGCTGGTTGTCTCCTCGGCGCAGGCCGCGCGCATGTTGGCCGAGGTCGGTCTGCCTGTGGCGGGCCGCTACGACATCTCGGCTGACTTGTTGCCCGGCGGCGGAGCGGGCATGTCGACTGCGGCGCTTGTGGCGTTGGCCCGTGCGGCGGGCTGTGACGACAGTGCGACGCTGGCGCGCGCCTGTTTGGCGGTTGAGAGGGCAAGCGATCCGTTGATGTGGCCCACACCTGATAGGTTGCTTTGGGCCTCGCGCCGGGCAGAGATCATGCAGCGGCTGGACCCGGTTCCGGCCTGCGAGATCCTAGGTGGGTTTTGGGGGCCTCCTCAGCGGACGGACCCCGAGGACTCCGACTTTCCGGACATCGCGGATCTTGTCGCGGCGTGGCCGGGCGCGGATCTTGCTGCCAAGGCTGACTTGGCAAGTCAGTCCGCGCAGCGGTGCTCATCCCTGCGCGGGCCGGTCGATGATCCGATGCCCGAGTTGGGTAAACGGCTAGGCGCGCTGGGACACGCCCGCGCCCATACCGGGCCAGCCCGCGCGTTGATTTTTGCGCCCGGTACGTTGCCGGAGGGTGCGGAGCGGGCGCTGACAGAGGCCGGATTGTCCGATGTGCTGCGCTTTGCGACGGGGGGCGGGGCGTGAGTTTTGCCCTGATCATGTTGGTTGCCCTGCTTGTGGATGCGCTGATCGGCTGGCCGGACGCGCTGTACCGTCGAGTTTCACACCCGGTAGTGTGGATCGGGGCGCTGATTTCGGGGCTGGACGCGCGTTTGAACCGTGGTCGAGCGCCGGGCCGTCTGCTCCTTGGAGGCGTGACCGTTGTCATTGTTATCTGCTCAGCCACGTTACCTGTTTTGCTGGTGGCGCTTGTGTTGGGGGACAGCTGGCTTGCGACTCTGATCCTTGGCCTGATGGCTTGGCCGCTGGTGGCGACACGTTCGATGTATGACCATGTCAACGCGGTGCGTGATCCGTTGCTGAAAGGCGATCTGCCAGCCGCGCGCGCTGCGTTGTCGATGATCGTGGGGCGCGACACCCGCCCCCTTGACGATGCGGGGATCAGCCGGGCGGCTCTGGAGAGCCTGGCAGAGAACACGTCCGATGGGATCGTTGCGCCGCTGTTTTGGGGCGTGATCGGCGGTTTGCCGGGGATCGTGGCCTATAAGGCGATCAACACGATGGATTCCATGATCGGTCACCGCAATGACCGCTATGAGCATTTCGGCAAATGCGCCGCCCGGCTCGACGATCTGGTGAACCTGATCCCCGCGCGCCTGACGGCCCTGTTTTTTGCGCTGGTTTCTGGCCGGACGGGTGTGGCGCTGCTGGTTGTGGCCCGCGATGCGCGGCATCACCGCTCGCCCAATGCGGGCTGGCCCGAGGCGGCGCTGGCGGGTAGTTTGGATGTGCGTCTGTCCGGGCCGCGCGTGTACGGCGATCGCGTGGCGGATGAGCCGTTTGTGAACGCGCGGGCCCCTGACCCAGACAAGCACAGCATCAGCCGGGGACTTGCGCTTTATCTGCGGGCGATGTTTCTCTGCGGCGCGGTTCTTGTGGGGCTTGCGGCAGTTTAAGAGGGCATGATGCGCGATCACGGCGGTGATTTGGACCGGGCGATGGCTCGGTATGGAGGGGGCGATTGGCTGGACCTGTCGACCGGCATCAATGCGCGGCCCTATCCGTTTCCCGACTTGCCTGCGCGCTCATGGACGGCGCTGCCGACGGGCGCAGAGATTGCCGCTTTGGTGGTTGCGGCGCGTGCAAATTACGGTGCGGGTGAGGGTGTGGATTGCGTGCCGCTTGCAGGCGCGCAGGCTGCGATCCAATTGGTGCCGCGCCTTGGGCAGCCGGATGAGGCGCGCGTTCTTGGACCAACCTACAACGAACACGCGGGATCGTTAGAGGCGCAGGGCTGGCGGGTAACGCAGGTTGCCGAAATCGCTGGGCTGAAAGGGGCGCCTTTGGCTGTGGTCGTGAACCCGAACAACCCGGACGGACGCTTCTGGCCACCCGAAGAGCTGATTGAACTCGCTCGCCATGTGGGCCTGCTGGTGGTGGATGAGAGCTTTGCCGACCCGGTTCCGGAGTATTCGATGGTCCGCTATCTCGACCGCCTGCCAGAGGGCGTGCGGATCGTGGTGCTGCGGTCCTTTGGCAAATTCTACGGGTTGGCGGGGGTGCGGCTGGGCTTTGCCTTGGGGGAAACCGCGTTAATCGCGCCGATGCGCCAGATGGCCGGTCCTTGGGCGGTCAGCGGTCCGGCGATTGCGGCGGGGTGCAAGGCTCTGGCCGACCGGACGTGGCAGGGCGCAATGATCGGGCAATTGGCGCGCGACGCGGTGCGGATGGATGCGCTGGCAGAGGCGGCAGGCTGGTCGTTGGTGGGGGGAACGGTTCTGTTTCGCACCTATGACACCGGCGATGCGGTAGCGGCGCAGGATCGACTGGCAGCGGCCCGGATCTGGACGCGTCGGTTTCCCTACTCCGACGGTTGGCTGCGGCTGGGTCTGCCGGGGCCAGAGGCGGATTGGGCGCGGGTGGAGGCGGCTCTGGCCCCTCCGCCCAGCCGGATTTAGCGCGCGGCGGCCAGAATGCCGGCCACATCCAGATGCGTCTCAAGGTGGTCAGCAAGCGCGTCAAGCGCGTCCTCGACCCCTGCGTCATAGGCTTGGGTTGCCTCAACACCAAAGTCCGCCAGCCACGCGGCGCGGAACGCATCATCGCGAAACATGCCGTGCAGATAGCTGCCCATCACGCGGCCATCGGCACTGATCGCGCCTTCTGGTTGGCCCTCGACAATGGCAAAGGGGCGGGCGCGGTCAAGGCCGTCGCTGCGCCCGATGTGGATTTCATAGCCGTGGAACCCGGTTCCGCTGGCGGCGTGGGTGGCCTGTACCTCTGTCAGGGATTTGTCCGCCGTCATGAGGGTGTCGATGCGCAGCAGGCCTAGACCGGGGTCTTTACCCGGCGGTCCTTCTATCCCGTGCGGGTCATCAACACTGTCGCCCAGCATCTGATAGCCGCCGCAAATGCCAAGAATGCGACCACCGCGCCGGTGATGCGCCATCAGGTCGATGTCCCAGCCCTGTTCGCGGACAAAGGCCAGATCGCCGCGTGTGGATTTGCTGCCGGGTATGATCACAAGGTCTGCGTCACCGGGGATCGGCAAGCCGCGCTGTAGCATGGTCAGCCGCACGCCCGGTTCCTGCGCCAACGGGTCGAGGTCATCAAAGTTCGCCATGCGCGACAGGCAGAGACAGACAATGTGCAGCCCCTCCGCCCGGTCAGGCGCACGCACGTCTAGCGCATCCTCGGCAGGCAGTTTCCACGCCTTGGGGAACCATGGGGCCACGCCGAACCCGCGCCAGCCAGTGCGCTCCTCGATCAGCGCATAACCGTCATCGAACAGACGAGGGTCGCCACGGAACTTGTTGATGATAAATCCACAAACGCGTTCGACGTCCGCCGGATCCATGACTGCCTGAGTGCCGACGACCTGGGCGATGACGCCGCCCCGGTCGATGTCACCTGTCAGGATCACCGGCACAGCCGCCGCCTCGGCAAAGCCCATATTGGCGATGTCACCTTTGCGCAGGTTTACCTCTGCCGGGCTACCCGCGCCTTCGACGATGATCAGGCCATGCTTGGCCTTCAGCCGGTCAAAGCTTTCCAGAACAGAACCAAGGAGTTGCGGCTTCAACTTTGCGTAGTCACGCGCTTTGGCGGTGGTCAGGCGCTTGCCCTGCACGACGACCTGCGCGCCTACATCCGTTTCGGGTTTGAGCAGCACGGGGTTCATATCTGTATGCGGGGCCAAACCGCAGGCCCATGCCTGCAAGGCTTGCGCGCGCCCAATCTCACCCCCGTCGCTGGTCACGGCAGCATTGTTTGACATGTTTTGCGGCTTGAAAGGGGCGACAGACAACCCGCGCCGCCGTGCTGCGCGGCACAGGCCTGCCACCAGCATGGATTTGCCCACGTTGGACCCGGTGCCCTGGATCATGATGGCGCGGCTCATGATGTGATCCCCAGTTTTGAGGGCAATCCGTCGCGGGTGTGGGCGTGAAAATGAAAGGCTTGCCAGCCACGGGCTGCCGCTGCTGCGACATTGGCGCGGTTGTCGTCAATCAAAAGGATGGCATTCGGCGCAAGGCCGGACCAGCGTTCAATCGCACTGTAAAATCCGGCGTCAGGCTTGGCCATACCCATAGGACCGGAGGCGAAAATCGTCTCAACTCTGGCGGAGAAGCCCATGTGTTCCATGATGTATTGCGAACGTGGGGCAGGGTTGTTGGTGCCGATCACCGCGCGCTGTGGGCTGCGGTCCAGCCAGTCGATGACCTGCGGGTCCGGGCGATCCTCAGACCGCAGCCAATGCGCCAAAAGCGCATCGGAGGTGACGTTGGTGTCCTGTGTGGCAAGCCAACGGGCCAGTTCGTCCTGCAAGGACAGCACGCCGCGCAACACCTGTGCTGCTTGCCCGGGCCGGTTGAGAAACGCGCGAAAGGCGCGCGGCGATAGGCCCAGATCGGCGTCCAGGCGGGACACCCATCCAAAGGGGGCGCCCTCGGGTTCGGCGTTCAGGACGCCGTCGAAATCCCAGACGACCAGTTCGGCACTCATTTGGCTGGCAAGATCAGCGCCGTTGCCACATAGCCCGCAGGCATAGGCACGGTCGGCGGTGTGTCCAGCCCCTGCGCGATGTGATCGGGCAGCAGGTGGGTGTGCGGCCCGTCGGGGGATGTGCTGTCGGGCATCGGGATCTTGGCGTCGATCTCTAATCGAAGGCAGGGCGTTTCGATCACGCGCACAGGGCTGGCGTCGCGCAGTGGCAGGCCGGTACGCGACAGGTGATCGGGCCACGTTGTGCCAGCGGCGCGGGTCAGCGTTGCGGCCAGTGGCGCGTTGCACCGCACTGTAAACCGCGCCGCGCGCCGTTCAAGGCCAAGGTCAAAGCGCGGACCACCTGCATCGCGTGTCAGCAGGGCCGTATCATCCGGCCCAAGGGCGGTCAGCGCGGCGGGCGCGTCGCGTATGGCGCGACCCACCGGGACGGCCAGCGCGATCAGCGTGGGTGCATCTGGGCGGTCAATCTCAAACGCGGTCAGGTAGCGGGCGGCCTCCAGCCTCAGTGCCGCGTCGGGCAGCGTCAAATTCAGTGCGCCGTCGCCGATCTGCACCGTGCAGGGCGTACCGGGCAGGCGGACCAACTCCCCGCTTGCGCCCCAGACGCCCGCGATCAGGCGTGCGCCCTCATCGCTGAGACGGCGCGCAGTTTCTGCCAGCAGGGTATCGCCCTGCCATGACAGGCGGCGGGTCTTCAGCCCAAATCTTGCCGCGCGGGCGGGCAGTTCTGCCCAGACCGCCGAGCGAACCTCCTCGGACGCGCTGCCCCAACCGGCGATCTCATCCAGACTGCGGGCGCAGCCGGTGCACAGTTGCGATGCCTCGTCGATCACGCAGCGGGCGATGCAGGGGCTGGCGGGTGGAAGGCGGTCGATACGGCTCATGGCCTTAGAACTCCACGCCTTTCTGCGCTTTCACCCCGTCACGGAACGGATGCTTGAGCAAGGTCATCTCTGTGACCAAATCGGCTGCCTCGATCAATTCGGGCTTCGCGTTGCGGCCGGTCAGACAGACGTGAGTCATGTGCGGTTTCTGCGTCAGCAGGAAATCCACCACCTCATCAATGTCGAGGTAGTCATTGCGCAGGGCGATATTGATCTCATCCAGAAGGACAAACTGGATCTTGGGATCAAGGATCTGCGCCTTGGCAATTTCCCATCCGTTTTGCGCGGCAGCAATATCGCGGTCGCGGTCCTGCGTTTCCCAGGTAAAGCCCTCTCCCGTGACAAACAGCCGGCATTCGTCGGCAAACCGCTCGCGCAGGAACGTGGCCTCGCCGGTGGCACGCGCCCCTTTGATGAACTGCACCACGGCACAAGGCATCTGGTGCGCGATGCACCGCATGATCATGCCGAACCCGGCAGAGGATTTGCCTTTGCCCTTGCCGGTGTTGACGATGATCAGACCTTTTTCCTCGGTCTTGGTCTTCATCATCTCGTCGCGGGCGGCCTTGATGCGGCGCATTTTTTCGGTGTGGCGGGCGGTGGTGTCGTCCATGTTGCGTCTCCGGAAGCTCGGGGTTGGGCAGGCATGGCATTGCATGTGGGCATCGTCAATGCGGCTATGATCGGTGGGCGCGAGCTCTGCGAGCGATTGACAAGCGGGTCAGAAGGGCGCACCACGCCTGCCACGATGGTTCCCCGGGCCCGCCCGGGGAGGAAAACAGGGAACGCGGTTCAAACCCGTGGCTGCCCCCGCAACTGTAAGCGGTGAGCGTTCTTGCAATGTGCCACTGGCCGGATCGGCCGGGAAGGCGCAAGAGCGCATCGACCCGCGAGCCAGGAGACCTGCCATCGGAGAGGTGAAACTGTGGACCGGGCGGGGTGCCCCGGAGGAGGTCGTGATGAATTCTAACCTGAAATCCCGCGGGCCGCGAAAGGCCACGCCATGAACGCGCCGGTGGAACTGCTGGTTTGCGTGAAATGTCGGCGCGGTGAAGAAATCCCCGATGAGGGTGTGCGGCCGGGCCAGCGCCTGCATGACGCCATCGCCGCGCGCGATCTTCCCGAGGGCGTGACCCTGACCCCGGTCGAATGCCTGCAAAACTGCGATTCGGGTTGCTCTGTCGCCATGCGCGGCGGTCCGGCGCGCTGGACCTATGTCTACGGAAACCTGCTTGAAACGTCGCATCCGGACCTGCTGGTCGAGGGGGTCACGCTGTATCATGCCGCCAGCGACGGGGTGATCCCGTGGCGCGCGCGGCCCGAACATTTCAAACGCAATTGCATCGCGCGCATCCCGCCCGAGCAGACCGACACGCCCGAAGAGGACAAGACATGACCGATCTCGCCAAACTTCCCGTCACAGTGATCACCGGCTTTCTCGGTTCGGGCAAGACCACGCTGATTTCGCACCTGATCCAGAACCCCGGCGGCAAGCGGTTGGCCGTGGTGGTCAATGAGTTCGGCGATGTCGGCGTGGACGGTGAGATCCTCAAAGGCTGTGCCATCCCCGACTGCCCGGCAGAGAACATCATGGAACTGGCCAACGGGTGCATCTGCTGCACCGTGGCGGATGATTTCATCCCGACGATCGAGGCGCTGATGGCATTGGACCCGCGTCCAGAACACATCCTGATCGAAACCTCTGGTCTGGCCCTGCCGAAACCGCTGCTCAAGGCATTTGATTGGCCGGATATCCGGTCCAAGATCACCGTCGACGGGGTGATCGCGCTTGCCGATGCCGAAGCAGTGGCCTCCGGTCGGTTCGCGCCGGACGTGGCACGGGTCGACGCACAGCGGTTGGCAGATGACAGCATCGACCACGAAACACCACTTTCCGAAGTATTTGAGGATCAAATTTCCTGCGCGGACATCATTTTGTTGACCAAACCCGATCTTGCAGGGCCTGAGGGCGTCGCGCGGGCCAAGGCGCTTATCGCCGCCGAAGCTCCACGCCCGTTGCCGGTGATCGAGGTCGCCGAGGGGGTGATCGACCCGCGCGTGATCCTGGGTCTGGAGGCGGCGGCAGAGGACGACATGGATGCGCGGCCCTCACATCACGACGACCATGACGATCACGAACACGATGATTTCGAAAGCATCGTTGTGGACCTGCCCGAGGTTGACGATCCCGCCACGTTGGTCGCTGCAATCGAACGTCTGGCGAAAGAGCTGAACATCCTGCGGGTCAAAGGCTATGCTGCCGTGAAGGGCAAGCCGATGCGTCTGCTGGTGCAGGCCGTCGGCGCGCGGGTGCGGCATCAGTACGACCGCCCGTGGAAGATGGATGAGACGCGGATCACCCGCGTGGTGGTCATTGCCGAACATGACGATGTGAAACCCGACGCCATCCGCGCCATCCTTGGCGCGGCCCCGGTGGCCGCAGAATAAGGGGGCGGGCGGGTCAGCGACCCGCCGCGCACCACACCCGCTATGCACGTCATCTTTCGCGAAAGCCACGGTCTGGAAGAGACCGAGACACCAACCGATCTGGCCCAGAGCCCGGCGGATCTGGTGGTTCTGTCGCTGTCCGATTCCGACCTTGGGGCCTTTGCCGCCGGGTGGGAGCGGGGCGGCGGGCGCGAAGGGCGGATGCCGACGCTGCGGCTGGCCAATATCGCGGCGCTGAAACACCCGCTGTCGGTGGATACCTATGTGGAACAGACACTTGCGGGCGCCAAGGGAATCCTGATCCGGTTGATCGGTGGCGTGCCATATTGGCCTTACGGCATCCAGCAGATCGCGGCGCTGGCACGGGAACGCGGCATCGCGTTGGCGATTTTGCCGGCAGACGGGCGCGCGGATACCCGGCTTGACGAGGTGTCTACCTTGCCAGTGTCGACCCTGCGGCGTTTGCAGCATCTGTGCGACGCGGGCGGTGCCGTGGCAGCACAGGCGGCGCTGGCACAGATGGCGTTGGCGGCGGGGCTGTATGCCGGGCCGGTGCGGGGCACAAAACACGTGCCAGAGGTTGGCGCGTGGCTGCCAGAACACGGGGTTTGCTGCCCTGTGCTGGCGCATGTGTCGCCTGAGAAAAAGCCACTGGTGCTGGTTGTTTTCTATCGCTCCTACCTTGTGGCGGCGGACCTCGCCCCGGTCGAGGCTTTGTGCGCCGCGTTGCGTGCGCGAGGATTTGACGTTTTTGGCCTGTTCGCCCCGTCGCTGAAGGCGCCGGGGGCGGCGGCATGGGGGGCGCGTCAGATCGCGCATCTGGCCCCTGCGGCAATCGTCAACGCCACCTCCTTTTCCGGGCGCGGCGCGCAGGGCACCTCGCCACTGGACGCGGGCGGTGTGCCGGTCTTTCAGGTGGCGCTGGCCACCTCGACACGGACCGCTTGGGCCGAGGCTGACCGTGGTTTGTCGCCCGCCGATCTGGCGATGCATGTTGTGCTGCCAGAGGTGGACGGGCGGCTGTTTGCCGGGGTGACATCCTTCAAGGAACCGCAAGAGCGGGATCCGGATCTGCAATTTGCCCGCGTTGCCCATGTGCCGGATGCGGAGCGTATCGCGGCGGCGGCAGAGCGTGTAGCGCGCTGGATTCGTCTGGCTGCCACACCTGCATCGGAACGCCGTCTGGCGTTGGTACTGTCGACCTATCCGGGGCGGGACTGGAACATGGCGCATGCGGTGGGTCTGGATGCGCTGGCCTCGGCCAAGGCCATTCTCGAGGATCTGTCAGAGGCGGGGTATGGGGTCGAAACTGATCTCTCGGCGGAGGCGCTGAGTGCCGCGCGGTTGAGATGGCCCTTGACCGCCTACAAGGCTGCTTTGCAACGCCTTCCCAAAAGGTTGCAGGATGATCTTGAGACGGCTTGGGGGGCAGCGGAGACTGACCCGGACTGTGTCGATGGGACGTTTTCGTTTCGGGCACTTAGACGCGGTGCGGCCCTCGTGGCGTTGCAGCCCGAACGCGGGTCGCCCGCACAGCGCGACGACGATTACCACGATCTGGCGCGCGTGCCGCGCCATGCCTACGTCGCCTTTTACCTGTGGTTGCACGGCGAGACCGATGCATTGATCCACGTCGGCGCACATGGGACGTTGGAGTGGCTTCCGGGAAAATCTGTCGCTTTGTCAGAAGCTTGCTGGCCCGAGGCGCTAAGCGGGCAGATGCCGATTATCTATCCGTTCATCGTCAACGACCCGGGTGAAGCGGCGCAGGCCAAACGGCGGATCGGGGCGATGACGCTGGGCCATGTGCCGCCACCGCTGCGCGAGGCGGGTGTACCAGAGCGCTTGTCGCGCCTTGAGGCGTTGCTGGACGAATTCTCAAACGCGGATGGGTTGGACCCAAGGCGGCGAGAGCGGTTAGTTCAGGACATCAGGGAAGAAGCGCAAGCCATTGGTGTTGAAGATGATTTGGGGGTTGAGGTGGCATCCTGTCCGGCAGAGGCGATCACCCGGATCGACAGGTTTGTCTGCGACGTCAAGGAAAGCCAATTCGGCGATGGGCTGCATGTCTGGGGCCGGAGTTCCGATGTTTCTCCGGAACATCGCCCTGCCTTTGATATCGCGCCATCGGCTCTGGCGGAACGGTGCGCGCTGTTGGATGCGCTGGACGGGCGGCGGATTGCCTCCGGTCCGTCTGGTTCGCCGTACCGGGGCCGCACCGATGTTCTACCAACCGGGCGCAACCTGTATACCACCGATCCGCGTTCGGTGCCAACGCGCAGCGCCCACGCGCAGGGTGTGCGGTTGGCCGAGGAACTGGTGCGACGTCACCTGCAGGACGAGGGCGACTGGCCGCGCGGGTTGATCGTGGATCTTTGGGGATCGGCGACCATGCGCACGGCGGGTGAGGAGTTTGCCATGGCCTTGCATCTGCTGGGCGTGCGTCCGGTCTGGGATGCGGGCAGCGAACGGGTTAGCGGGATAGAGGTGCTGCCCATCGCGGAACTGGATCGTCCCCGGATTGACGTGACCCTGCGGGTATCCGGCCTGTTCCGCGACGTATTCCCGACGCTGTCGGTGTTGTTCGGGCAAGCCGTTCAGGCGCTTGCACAACGCGATGAAGCACCGGACTGGAACCCCTTTGTCGGTCAGGCGGGCGCGCGGGTCTATGGTCCGGCACCGGGCAGTTTCGGCGTCGGGATTGGCGCGCAGATCGGCGACTATTCCGACGAGGCCCGGCAGGCGGCGGGTGAGGCATGGTTGTCGGCGTCAAGCTGGGCCTATGATGACGGCGCGGGGCAGCGCGATGAGGATGGCCTGCGCGACCGGGTGCGGCAAGCCGACAGTTTTGTCCACCTTCAGGATTTGCCCGAATCCGACCTGCTGCTGGCTGAGGATTACGCCAGCCATGAGGCGGGTTTTGCCGCCGCGCAGGGCGTGACCGGCGGGCGCGCCGCGCTGTATCACCTTGACATCACCGACCCGGACAGGCCGCGCGCGCGCGGTTTGACAGAGGAAATCGCCCGCGTTGTACAGGGGCGCGCTGCCAATCCTGCGTGGATCGGCGGGATGCAGCGGCACGGCTTTCGCGGCGCGGCAGAGATTGCTGCCACTCTGGAGAACATGGCCGTCTTTGCGCAACTGGCCGATGTGGTGCCCGGGCATCTGTTCGATCTCTATTTTGACGCGACACTGGGGAATGCAGAGGTGAGCGATTTCCTTGCCGATGCAAACCCCGAGGCATTGGCCGCGATGCGCGCCCGCTTTGCCGCCTTGCACGAGGCGGGTCTGTGGCAAACGCGACGAAACTCTATCCTTGCGGCATTGGAGGCAGCGCAGTGAGCGCGCCGCAGATCAAGGGCTGGTGCCCGGGCGCCTTCCGCCCAATGATGTCTGGCGATGGTCTGGTGGTGCGGCTGCGTCCGCCGTTGGGAGAGGTCAGCGCGGATCAGGCCACAGGACTGGCCGATCTGGCCGAACGGCACGGCAGCGGCGTGATAGAGGCGACTGCGCGGGCCAACCTGCAACTGCGCGGTGTGACCGAGGCCGCCTATCCGGCGTTGATGCGGGATCTTCGCGCGTTGGCCCTGTTGGGCGATGCGGATAGCGAGGCACGGCGCAATCTGGTGCTGGACCCGTTTCATGCGCCGGGAACACAGTTGATTGCGCGCGAACTGCTGGGCGGGCTGTCCAGCGATGAGTTTTCTGCGTTGCCCGGCAAGTTCGGTTTTGTAATCGACCCCGGCACGCCCCGGCGGTTGGCCGGGATCAGTGGCGACATTCGGATCGAGGGGGCGGTCGAGGGCATGATCCTGCGCGCCGATGGTTGTGCCTCCGGGCGTTTGGTGGCGGACGCGGAAGAGGCTGTTGCGCTGGCGCTGGATCTGGCACGCTGGTTCCTGAGCAGTGGCGGCGTGGGAGTGGATGGACGCGGGCGCATGGCGCGGCATTTGGACGGTGGACACGCCTTGCCCGATGCACTGACCGGAGACGTCAAACCAATTGCCGACGCGCCAGAGCCACAGCCGGGGCCACAAGGCACCGGGGTGTGTGTCGCCGCCGGGTTTGGCCAGTTCACCGCCGATGCCCTGCGCACTTTGGCCGTCTGTGGCGATGTGATCCGCGTGACGCCGTACCGGATGCTCTATCTGCCCACGGTCAGGATCTTGCCCGACCACTCCGATCTGATCCTTGACCCGCAAGACCCATTGCGCCGGGTACAGGCCTGCACCGGCATGCCCGGCTGTCCGCAGGCCACCGTGACAACCCGCGACCTCGCGCGCCGCCTTGCACCGCGTATCCCGGATGGCCATCACTGGCACGTCTCTGGCTGTGCCAAGGGCTGCGCCTATCCGCGTCTCGCGGACCTCACCCTGGTCGGGCGCGATGGCGCATTCGACCTTGTCAAGCAAGGGACCCCGTGGGATGACCCCATCCGCCGCGGGCTGAGCCCTTTGGAAATCGACGAACAAGTCAGGCCCTGATCCTATGCCCTATACATACGAAAAAGACGGCGCGGCGATCTACAAAGAAAGCTTTGCCACCATCCGGTCAGAGGCCGATCTGGACCGTTTCGCCCCCGACGAGGAACAGGTCGTGGTTCGGATGATCCACGCCGCCGGTCTTGTCGGGCTGGAACGGGACGTCAAGGTCTCACCGGGTATGGTGGCCGCCGCGCGTGCGGCGCTGGACAAAGGCGCGCCGATCTTTTGCGACGCCTACATGGTGTCCGAGGGCGTGACCCGCAAACGTCTGCCGGCAGACAATGACGTGATCTGCACCCTGCGCGACCCGTCTGTGCCAGATCTGGCCTCTGATATGGGCACCACCCGGTCCGCCGCGGCTCTGGAACTGTGGCGTCCTCGTTTGGCGGGCGCGCTGGTAGCCATCGGCAACGCGCCCACGGCGCTGTTTCACCTGCTGGAAATGCTCGAAGACCCGGAGTGCCCGCGCCCTGCGGCCATCATCGGCTGCCCGGTGGGTTTTGTCGGTGCGCGTGAATCCAAGGACGCCCTGTGGGCGGCACAGCCGGTGCCCTCGCTGATCGTTGAGGGGCGGCTGGGCGGCAGCGCCATCACCGTCGCCGCCATCAACGCCATCGCGAGCCGCGCAGAATGAGGGGCGGGACGGTCTATGGCACCGGCCTTGGCCCCGGTGATCCCGAACTGATGAGCGTGCGCGCCGACAGGCTGGTGCGCCGCACACGCCACATCGCCTATTTCCGCAAGGCCGGGCGGGCAGGCCGCGCACGCAGCATCGTCAACGGCATGCTGCGTGAGGACGTGGTGGAATTCGCCATGGAGTACCCGGTCACGACCGAGATCCCGCTGAGCGATCCGCGGTACAATGACATTCTGTCCGCCTTTTACGGCGACTGCGTGGCGCACCTCAAGGCGCTGGTGGCGGCCGGTGAGGACGTGGTGGTGCTCTGCGAGGGCGATCCGTTTTTCTATGGCTCCTTCATGCATCTCTATACGCGTCTGCGCGGTGAAGTGCCGGTGCAGGTGGTGCCTGCAATCACCGGCATGTCAGCGGCCTGGACCGCGACGGGTGAGCCGATCACATGGGGCGATGATGTCTTGAGCGTGCTGATGGCGACGCTGCCCGAGGATGAACTGGCCGCACGCATGGCGGATGCCGACGCGCTGGTGGTGATGAAGATTGGGCGCAACATGCCGCGCGTGCGCGCCGCATTGGAAAAGGCCGGCAAGCTGGATCGGGCATGGCTGGTGGAATGCGCCAGCATGGACGGACAGGCGGTGATGAAGCTGACCGACGCGGATGAGCGTGTCTCGCCCTATTTCTCCATCGTGATGGTCCACGGTCAGGGGCGGCGACCATGAGTGGCTGGGTCGTGATCGCGGGCCTTGGGCCGGGGGATGAGGCGCTGGTCACGCCCGAGGTGACGGCGGCGCTGAGTGAGGCGACCGACATCGTCGGCTACATTCCTTACGTCCGCCGGATCGCGCCCCGCGAAGGGCTGCGTCTGCACGAAAGTGACAACCGGGTCGAACTGGACCGTTCCCGTCATGCGCTGGAGATGGCGGCAGAGGGGCGACGTGTGGTTGTGGTCTCCTCCGGCGATCCGGGTGTCTTTGCCATGGCCTCGGCGGTGTTCGAGGCGGTGGAGGCGGGGCCATCAGAGTGGCGCGCGCTGGAGATCCGCGTGTTGCCGGGGATTACCGCAATGCTGGCGGCGGCGGCGCGCGCGGGGGCTCCGCTGGGCCATGACTTTTGCGCGATCAACCTCAGCGATAATCTCAAACCTTGGTCGCTGATCGAAAAGCGCCTGCGGCTGGCGGCAGAGGCGGATTTCGCAATGGGGTTCTACAACCCCCGCTCCAAGTCCCGGCCCGAGGGGTTTGGCCGCGCTCTGGACGTGCTGCGCGAGGTGTGTGAGCCAGAGCGTGTGATCATCTTTGCCCGCGCCGTATCCACCCCCAAAGAGGCGTTGCGGGTGGTCCATCTGTGCGATGCCACGCCGGACATGGCGGACATGCGGACTGTGGTTCTGGTCGGCTCATCCCTGACTCGGATCATTGAACGCGAGGGCGCGGACCCGTGGGTTTATACGCCCAGATCGGTCCCGGCATGAGCGACCCAGTCCAGCACCTCTTGCGGCGTCGCCACCTCGCGCCGGTCGGGCAGGGCGGGGCGGTCAATCATCAGGACCGGCAGGTTCAGCGCGCGCGCGGCCTCCAGCTTGGCCGAAGCACCACTGCCGCCCGCGTTCTTGGATACGATCAACTCGATCCCGTGCTGTTCCATCAGCGCGCGGTCGCCGTCCACAGTGAACGGCCCACGGTCCACCACGACGTTGTATTGCGGGAACGGCGGCAGGGTCTTGGGCGGATCGACAAGGCGCAACAGGTAGGTGTGCTGCGGGTTGGGCGCAAAATCATCCAGATGCATCCGGCCCACGGCCAGCATCACGCGACGCGCCGGACCGTCCAGCGCCCGCACGGCAGCGGAAATGTCCGGCACATGGGTCCAGTTGTCGCCGGGTTGCGGCTGCCATGCGGGGCGGGTGAGCGCCAGCATCGGGATGCCCGCCTCTGCGGCGGCATGCACGGCGTTGCGGCTCATTTGTGCGGCAAAGGGATGGGTGGCGTCCACCAGATGCGTGATGCCGCGGTCGCGGATGTAGCGGGTCAACCCATCGACCCCGCCAAAGCCGCCCACGCGTTGCGGCAGCGGCTGGCGGCGCGGGCGGTCGACCCTTCCGGCAAAGCTGACCGTGCCGTGCAGGCCGCGTTCCGCCATCAGGTTGGCCAGCGCAGTCGCCTCTGTCGTGCCGCCAAGGATCAAGAGGTTGGGTGTCATGGCTGAGGGCGCTCCGTGGCTGACGATCATCGGTCTGGGCGAAGATGGACCGGACGGCCTGACAGGTGCAAGCCGTGCCGCCCTTGAGGCAGCGGAAATCGTCATGGGGCCGCCGCGTCACCTGTCTCTTTTGCCTGACCTGCCCGGGCAGCGGGTGGACTGGCCGGTGCCATTTGCCGACGGGCTGGACCTGCTGGCGGGATTTGCCGGGCGCAAAGTTGTTGTGCTGGCCTCGGGCGATCCATTCTGGTTTGGCGCGGGTAGCGTGATTGCACGGCGATTTGCGCGCGCCGAATGGCGCGCCATGCCGGGGCCTTCCGTCTTTTCTCTGGCAGCGGCGCACCTTGGCTGGCCACTGGAAAAGGTGCTGTGCCTTGGACATCACGCGGCCCCGCTGACGCGGTTGCGACCGCATCTGGCGCGCGGCGTGCAGATGATCGTGACATTGCGCGACGGGGCGGCGGTGACAGAGCTTGCTGATTACCTGACCAATCTTGGCTTTGGCCCGTCACAGCTCTGGGTGATGGAGGCGTTGGGTGGGCCGCGTGAACGGGTCACAGAGGTGCGGGCCGACGCGGTGTCGGAGGGCTTCGACCACCCGGTTGCGGTGGCCGTGCAGGTCGCGGGTGAGGGCAAGCCTCTGTCGCAAGCCTCGGGGCTGGACGACGGGGTCTTTGACAGCGACGGGGTGATGACCAAACGCCCGATGCGGGCGCTGACCCTGTCGGCATTAGCACCGAAACCGTTTGAGAGGCTCTGGGACATCGGCGGCGGCTCTGGCAGCGTCGGGATCGAGTGGCTGCTGAGCCATCCCTCGACCGAGGCCATCACGGTAGAGCCGCGCGCCGACCGGATCGGGCTGATCACGGCCAATGCCGCCGCACTGGGCGTGGATCGCCTGCGCGTGGTCGAGGGCAAGGCCCCCGAGGCGCTGGCCGACATGCCGGCACCGGATGCGGTTTTCATCGGCGGCGGGCTGAGCGCCGCGCTGCTGGACTGGCTGTTTGGGCATGTGTCAGCGGGCACACGGCTGGTCGCCAATGCTGTCACGCTGGAAAGCGAGGCAGTGTTGATCGCGGCGCATCGCACGCGCGGCGGGTCGCTGCTACGGATCGAGTTGTCCGAGGCAGCGCCTTTGGGCTCGCGCACCGGATGGAAAGCCGCCTATCCGGTGGTGCAGTGGAGTGTGGTCCTGTGATCGTCGCGGGGTTCGGGTTTCGCGCGGCGGCGACGGTCAGCAGCCTTGAAGACGCGCTGGACCTAACGGGGCACGCGCTAGAGGTTCATGCGCTCGCCACGGCGTCGGACAAGGCCGAAACACCTGCCTTTGCCGCCATGGCCGCGCTGGCGGGCCTGCCTGTCCTTGCGATTGACGGCGACAGGTTGCGCGCGCAGGACACGGAAACGCAGTCGCCGGACAGCCTTGCCGCGCGCGGCACCGGCAGCGTGGCCGAGGCGGCGGCGCTGGCGGCGGCAGGACCGGGCGCACGGCTGATCACGCCGCGCGTGGTGTCCGCCGACAAAATGGCCACTTGCGCGCTGGCACAGACCGCAAAGGGAGACGACACATGACAGTGCATTTCATCGGGGCCGGACCGGGGGCGGCGGACCTGCTGACCCTGCGCGGGCGGGACCTGATCGCCGCCTGTCCGGTCTGCCTCTATGCGGGGTCTCTGGTACCCGAGGCGGTGCTGGCGCATTGCCCCGACGGCGCGCGGATTGTGAACACCGCGCCATTGGATCTCGATGCCATCATCGCCGAAATTGCCAAGGCACATGAGGCAGGGCAGGACGTGGCGCGGCTACATTCCGGGGATTTGTCGGTCTGGTCCGCGATGGGCGAACAACTGCGCAGGCTGGACGCGCTGGGCATCCCCTATGAAGTGACGCCCGGCGTGCCGTCCTTTGCGGCGGCGGCGGCGGCGCTGGCGGTGGAACTGACGGTGCCGGAGATCGCGCAATCGGTGGTGCTGACCCGCACGCAGGGGCGCGCCTCTCCCATGCCAGAGGGGGAAACGCTGTCCAATTTCGCCGCCACGGGGGCCACTCTGGCGCTGCATCTGTCGGTGGGACAATTGGAAAAGGTGCAAACCGAACTGGTGCCGCACTATGGTGCGGATTGCCCGGTGGCGCTGGTTTACCGCGCAAGTTGGCCGGATCAGCGGGTGATCCGCTGCACTCTTGGGGATCTCACGCAGGCCGTGGACGAGGGGATATCGCGCACCGCGCTGATCCTCGTTGGTCCGGCGCTGGGTGCGGGGTTGACGGCCGAAAGTCAGCTTTATTCGGCGGATTACGACAGACGCTATCGGCCCCAAAGCGCCGATAGCCCATGGGCGGAGTGGCAACATGGCGATGATTGAGATGCCTCCGGGCCTGATGATTTCGGCCCCGGCCTCTGGCACGGGCAAAACGACGGTGATGCTGGGCCTGCTGCGCGCGTTGCGTGATGCAGGGCAGGTGGTGCAGCCGTTCAAATCTGGGCCGGACTATATCGACCCGGCCTTTCACCTTGCCGCCAGCGGGCGGGCGTCCTTCAACCTTGATACTTGGGCGATGGACGGCGGCCTGCTGGACGCGATCAGCGGACAGGCGGCAGGGGCGGACATCTGCATCGGCGAAGGGTCGATGGGGCTGTATGACGGCGTGGCGACGCGCGGGCAGTCGGGTTATGGGTCGTCGGCGGAAACCGCCTTACGCATGGGTTGGCCCGTGGTGCTCGTCGTCGATGTGGGCGGGCAGGCGCAATCGGCGGCGGCCACGGCGCTGGGGTTCAGGGAATACATGCCGGACCTGCCATTTGCGGGCGTGATCCTGAACCGCTGCGCCTCTCCCCGGCACGAACGGCTGACCCGGTTGGGGATGGAGCGTGCGGGGATCGAGGTGCTGGGCGTGTTGCCCCGCAACGGCGATTTGACCCTGCCGGAACGGCACCTTGGCCTGATCCAGGCGGTCGAGCACCCTGATCTGGAGGCGGCGATCAGCGGCTATGCCGATTTCCTACGCGCCAATGTGGACCTTGACCGCGTCCGCGCGGCGGCCTCGGGCGGCGGCACCGCTGGGGGCGCACTGCCCCGGCCCCCGGCGCAACGGATCGCGCTGGCCCGCGACGCGGCGTTTTCCTTCACCTATCCGCACCAGCTAGAGGGCTGGCGTGCGGCGGGCGCTGAGATCCTGCCGTTCTCACCGCTTGCGGATGAGGCACCGGATGCTTCTGCCGATCTGGTCTGGCTGCCCGGTGGTTATCCGGAGCTGCACGCCGGGCGGCTGGCGGCGGCAGAGACATTCCGCTCTGGTTTGCGGGCCTTTGCGGAAACGCGGCCCGTGCATGGCGAATGTGGGGGGTATATGGCGCTGGGTGAGGCGCTGATCGACAAGGAAGGTGTATCGCACCGGATGGCGGGGCTGCTGGGGTTGGTGACGTCTTATGAAAAGCGCAAGTTCCACCTTGGCTACCGGCGCGCTGTCTTGCAGGCGGGCCTGTCCGGCTATGCCCCCGGCACGGCCCTGCGTGGGCATGAGTTCCACTATTCCACCATCCTCGACCAGCCCGACGCGCCCTTGGCGGCGGTGGCCGACGCGGATGGCAACGCGGTGCCAGAGACCGGATCGCTCCGGGGCAATGTGTCTGGCACCTTCTTTCACCTGATCGCGGCGGAGGGATCATGAGCGGTTTCGTCAGTTTCGTCGGCAGCGGACCGGGCGATCCCGAACTTTTGACGCTCAAGGCGGTGGACCGTCTGAAACGCGCCGATGCGGTGCTGTTCGATGACCTGTCGTCTGGCCCGATCCTCAGCCATGTACGCCCCGGCGCTGACCTGATCGGCGTCGGCAAACGGGCCGGGCGGCTGTCACCGAAGCAGCACCATGTCAGTCAGTTGCTGGTGGAGTATGCTCAGGAGGGCGGGCGCATCGTGCGGCTGAAATCCGGCGACTCGGGGCTGTTCGGGCGGCTGGAAGAAGAACAGGTCGCCCTGCGGGCGGCGGGCATCGAGTATGAGATCATCCCGGGCATCCCCTCGGCCGTGGCGGCGGCGGCGGCCTGTGGCATTCCGCTGACCCGGCGGCTGACCGCGCGGCGGGTGCAGTTTGTGACCGGCCATGATGCCACCGGTGAGTTGCCCGAGGATCTGGATTTGCAGGCGCTGGCCGATCCCAGCGCGATGACCGTGGTGTTCATGGGCAAGCGGACCTTTCCGAAACTGGCGGCGGCGCTGTTTGAAAAGGGCCTGCCAGACACGACGCCCGCGATTCTGGCCGAGGCGGTCGGCACGGCGGAGCAATGCCTGCATCGCGACACGGTGGCCGGGCTGTCGGCGCGGTTGGCGGGGGAGATCGGGACCAAACCGGCGCTGATCCTGTATGGGCCGATGGCCGAGCTGGGGGTGGGGTTTGACTGAGCTTTGGCTGGTGGGCATCGGCACGGGCAATCCTGAGCATGTGACGCTGGAGGGGCAGCGCGCCCTGCGGGAGGCGGCGGTGGTGCTGATCCCGCGCAAGGGCGCGGCCAAGGAGGATCTGGCCGAGTTGCGGCTGGGGATCTTGCGGGCCTCCGGTTCGGACGCGCGGGTGATCCCGTTTGAGATGCCCGTCCGGGATGAAGGCCTGCCCTATGCCGAGCGGGTCGAGCAGTGGCACGATGAGATTGCGACCCGTTGGGTGGCCGCCTTGGAGGATGCGCCGGAGGGGCCGGTGGCGCTGTTGGTCTGGGGCGATCCGGGGCTGTATGACAGCACGCTGAGGATTGCCGCCCGATTGGACCCTGCGCCGCGGGTGAGGGTGGTGCCGGGGGTGACGGCGTTGCAGGCGCTGACCTCGGCCCATGCGGTGCCGTTCAATACGGTGAATGGGGCGGTGGTGGTCACGACGGGGCGGCGGCTGCGGGATTTTGGCTGGCCTGAGGGGGCCGGGACCGTGGTGGTCATGCTGGACGGAGAGTGTTCGTTTCAGAGTCTTGATCCCAACGGCATTTCAATCTGGTGGGGTGGTTTTTTGGGCATGGCCGAGCAGGTGCTGGAGGCGGGGCCCTTGGCGGAGGCTGGGCCGAAAATTGTGGACGCGCGGGCCGAGGCCAGGGCGAAACATGGCTGGATCATGGACACCTATTTGATGCGGCGCGATTGAGGTGTCCACGCGTGGCGGCAGAGGTGACGTAGCGTCTTCAATGGCTTGCAGAGACGGTTTTACCAGTCGTTAGGAAAGGCCGCGTGCCGAAGACGGCGGGAATTCCGCACTCGGCACCAGAGGCCCAAGTGTTAGACTGCTGTGCGAATCCTATGCCCGGAGTCCGCTTTTCAGATGTCGATTGTTCGCCTTGCCGCCGCCGCTTTGTTGATTGCCTATGCCAATACCGCCCCGGCGCAGGATCTGATGCTGTTCCCGCCGTCCACGTTCGGGCAGGTCGTCGCGCCGCAGACGGAATCCCTGCTGGGCGATGTGCAGCTAGAGGCGCAGGTGGGGGCCTATAACAACGAGTTCATTTCCAACTATGGGCCGAATTCGGTCTTTGCGCGCACGGGTCGCGCGGTGGGGATGTTGCAGATCCTGACCAATGTGGGCCACGCGCCCTGCACCGGCTTTCTGGTGGAGGGCAATAAGCTGATCACCAACCACCATTGCGTGCCCGGTATCCTGAAAAACCCCCAGATGATCGAAAAGGGGGCCACCAGTATCGCGGCGGTGCAATTCCATGCGGGGTTTCTGCGCGACGGGCTGGACGACGGGGTCAAGACCTTCCACGTCAACCCGGTCCCGCTGGAGACAAGCGAGGCGCTGGATTACACGGTTCTGCAAGTGCTGGGCGATGCCAATGCGGAATTCGGCGCGCTGGAACTGTCGGCGGCTGCGCCGCAGGACCGCGATCCGTTCTGGGTGATCGGCCACCCAATGGGTGAGGCGCAGCGCATCAGTCGCGAAAAATGTCAGGCCGACAGCCCGGCCTTGGCGAAACAGCGGCTGCGGCATACCTGCGATACGTTGCCGGGCAATTCCGGCTCTCCGGTGATCGACGCGGGCAGCCAAAAGGTGATTGCGCTGCACCATGCGGGTAGCCGTGCGGGTGAGGTGAATTTTGCGGTGCCGATGGCCGAGATTCTGGCGCAGTCCAATGTATTGACGGCGGCAGTGCAGCCGCCAGCGGCAGCGGATGCCGACAAACTGGACGCGGAAAAGGCGCTGGCCGAGGCGCTGGCGGAGTTGGAGAAACTGCGGGGAGAACGGGCTGCTGCTGCGCTTGTCCCGCCTGCTGAAGAGCCGGTTGCGGAACCAGTTGCGGTTCCGGCTGCGGAACCCGTTGCGGAACCTGTTGATACCGGGGCGAGCCGTCGTGACATCCTGCGTCAGTCGCAAGCACAACTGAACGCGCTGGGCTGTGACGCGGGCACACCGGACGGGATCATGGGCCCGCGCACGCGCGAGGCGTTTCGCCGCTTTCTGGCGGAGAGCGATGTGGCGCTGAAGGTCAGCGATCTGGGCACGGCGCAGGCGCTGGATGCGATCCGGGCGCGGTCCGGGACGGTCTGCGCCCCGGTCGTGGTGGCCCCCAAGCCGGTATCTAGGGACGCGGAGCCGGTCGCGGCGCCCAAGCCCGCCGCGCCAACCTATTCAATGGCCGGATCATGGCGCTGGACGGCAACCTGTCCGTTGGGGCAGGCAACCGGAACCACCGTTTATCGGTCGGCGGGCGGCAATTCCTTTACCGGTACGATCAGCGGCTCATCCGGCGCAGGCACCACGCGGGGCGTATTGAGCGGCCGCAATTTCTCGGGGACGGAGACATTTGGTTGGGTGACAAACTCTGCCAACGGCACCTTGTCGGCGGATGGCCGGTCGCTGAGTCTGAGCGTCTCGAATGGGTGCAGCGTTTCGGCGCGCAAGAACTAGCGCCTCGCCAGAGGTGTCTAAACCGGCACCAGCTGCCCCTCTGACAGTTCCAGCGCGCAGGGGGCGATGGCCTTGCGAAACGCGGGGTCGTGGCTGACCAGCAGGATCGGCAGCGGCAGGGCGGTCAGGATCTCTGTCAGGCGGGCGGCGTTTTTCGGGTCGAGCGCGTTGGTGGGTTCATCCAGCAGTAGCACTTCGGGGTCCATGGCGAGGACGGTGGCGAGGGTCACGAGGCGCTTTTCGCCCCCTGATAGTTTATGCGTGACGCGGTCGCGCAGGTGGTGCAGGTCCAACTCGCCCAGCAGGCGGTCGGTGATTTCCAGCGCCTCGGCCCGTGTTTTGCCAAGGTTGAGGGGGCCAAATGCCACGTCCTCGGCCACGGTGGGGCAGAACAGTTGGTCGTCGGGGTCCTGGAACACCAGACCGATGCGGCGGCGGACCTCATGGAATTCTTTTTCGCGGCTGCGGGGGTGGTCAAACACGGTGACGGTGCCAGTGTCGGGCCGTTGCAGGCCAAGGATCAGCCGCAGCAGGGTGGATTTTCCCGCGCCATTGGCTCCGGTGATCGACAGTCGTTCGCCCGCGCCCAGTTGCATGGACGCCCCCGACAGCACAGGCGGCTGACCGGGGTAGGCAAAATGGATGTCATCAAGCTGGATCAGCGCCATGTTAGGTCCAATGCGATGAGGGAAATCAATAGGACAGTGAGCGCACCGGCGAATATCGCGTCGGCGCGGGTGGTGCGAAAGTCGTGCAGCAGACGGATGCGACCGGAAAAGCCCCGACATTTCATCGCGCCCAGCACCCGCTCGGACCGTTCGATGGCGCGGACCATCATCATGCCGACGAGATAGCCAAAGCTGCGGTAGCTGTGCCAGTTTGTGCCGGGGCGAAAGCCGCGCACCTTCATGGCGGCGCGCAGGCGCAGGTATTCGGCGCGCAGCACCTCGATATAGCGGATGGTGAACATCAGCAGGTGAACGAGGGTTTCGGGGGTTTTCAGGCGATAGAGGGCATGGCCCAGCGTCACCGGTTCCAGCGTGCCGACAAGGGTCATCAGCGCCAGAACCACGGCATTGGCGGTCAGGCCGATCTCTATGGCGCGGGCGACGCCCTGCCATGTGGCGGGATAGCCCCAGAGGGTAAAGATGACGTCGCCCGGCACGGTGAAGGGCAAGAGCGCCAGCATGAACAGGATGAAGCCGTCCACCATGGCGACCCGTTTCAGCGTGGGCCCGGCGGGCAGGCGCGACAGGGCCAGCAGGGTGAGGGCAGTGGCGAGGGCGGCGGTCAGGGCGGGCAGGGTGTCGAGTGCCACCACGGTGATGGCAAATGCGACGGCGGCCACGATGCGCACGCGCGGGTCCAGCGCGCCGAGGCGGCTGGCGCTGCGCTCTGCCCCGGTGTCGGTCAGGGTGCTGTCGCCGTTTGAGAGGACGTGTGCCATGCGCCTCAGCCGTTCAGCTTGCGCCGGGCGGCGATGTAGAAGGCCAGACCGAACAGGCCAAGGATATAGCCCAAGCCTCCGAGGATGGTTTGCAGGTCGTTTTTCTCACGGTAGGCGGCGATTTCGCGGCGCAGGGGGCGCATTTCATCGCGGACGATGCGGGCGATTTCGGCCCGGTCGGCGGCGCTGAGGCCCGCGAGGGGGGCGGCGGTTTGCGGTGTCGCGGGTGGCGGGGTGTCGACGGGTTGGACGCCAAGGATCGCGGCGACCTCATCGGCGGGCATGGTGGTGTCGGCGACATGGCCCGCGCCAAGGTCGGCGCGGAAGGTATGGGTGACGGCGGTGGTGGGGGTGTAGAGAAAGAAGCCTTCGGCGTCGGTGACGGTCTCGCCCAGCAGCGCGCCGTCGGGGCCGTAGATCTGCACCGGCAGGTTGGGGGCCATGGCCCCGTTGGAAAAGCCGATTTCGCCCTCGATGGCGGTGCCGGAGGGAAAGACCGAGGCGATGACCTTATGCGCCAAGGCGGGCAGCGGCAGGGCGCAGAGGGTCAGGATCAGCATGAGGCGTGTCATGGCGCGGACCCCTTGAGTGCGGTGAACAGATCAGGTTTGACCTTGCGCGCCAGTAGCACCGCAAAGCCGGTCAGCAGCCCCTCGATCACGATGACGGGCAGATGCGCGACAAAGATCAGGTGGGCGGCGGCGAGGAATTCCTGTCCCGTCATCATCAGCGACAACGCGACCCCCAAGGTGGTCAGCGCAATGGCCAGCGCGCCGGCGAAGCCGCCCAGCAGCGCAGCCATCACCGGACCGCTGCGCGGGATCAGCGGCCGGATGGCCAGACCGACCAGAACGGCGGGCAGCGCGATGTTGACGGTGTTGATGCCCAACACCGTCACCCCGCCAAAGCCAAAGAACACCGCCTGAAGCAGCAGCCCGACAAAGAGCGTGGGAAAGGCGGCCCAGCCGAGGATCAACCCGGCCAGACCATTGAGGATAAGATGCACCGAAGACGGGCCAATGGGCACATGGATCAGCGAAGCCACAAAGAACGCCGCCGACAGCACCCCCGCCGCCGGAATCCGTTCCAGCGGCAGATTGCGCAGCCCAAGGGCGATACCACCCACTGCGGCCACAGCGCCGCCGATGACGACGGGGTTGGACAGGGCTCCGTCTACGATGTGCATGGCTCAGTCCAGATCCCAGGCGCGAATCCAGATCACCGCGTCCTGGCTCAGCTCTTTGCCCTCATGCTCGGTCTCTGGCCCGGCCCCGAGGGCGGCAAAGCCCCAGTAACCGGCACGCGGCACGCCAAAGGTGAAATAGCCGTTCACATCCGAGATCGCCACAACTGCGCCGCCGGGGGGCGGGGTGGTGACGGGGGCCGAGGCGCTGCTGCTGTCCATGTCCGGCTCTGCGGCCATATACTCGATCTCGATCTCGGCACCGGCGACGGGTTTGCCATCGGCCAGCACCTGCCCGGTAAAGGTTGAGCCGGTGAGGATGTTGTAGGGTTTGTTCAGCGGCACAATCTCTACCGGCAGACCGACCGGAGTCATCCAGTCGGTCGGCATCGTCCCGCGATTGAGGAACGACTTGGTGATCTGCTGGATGTAGATGTCCTCTGATTCCTCGAAATACGGCTCTGGCACTGTCACCAGCACATAGTCACCGGCGCGTTTGACCGGCACGCTGCCCTTGTAGGCCGCACCGCCATTGGTTGGCCCGGTAAAGGTGACGGGTTTCAGCGTGTCGAGCAGGTCTGTCCGTTCCCCCCGGTGAAGCATGAAAAACTCGCGCGGGCGCGCAAGGTCCATGACATGACCGTTTTCGAACGGATGCCAGAACACCAGTTTCACCGGCACATCGCCGGGACGTTCGATCATCGTGTCGACGGTATATTCCAGCAGGAAATGCGCAGGTGCCGCCGCTGGCACCGTCATACAGGCCAATGCCAATGCGGGTTTCAAAGTGGGAAGTAGAGTCACAATTGCCGTCCTTGTCCTTGTGCGCCATCCCCGGCGCAGAGCGTGACGGACGGCAGGAAGAGACGGCCAATGTCGGGACCGGGACGGAGTCCGGGCGACGAAGGCCAGACGCTTACCCCGTCGTCCGGTGGAAACCGCAGCCCTTTTGCGGGCGACGGGTGTCCGGCAGGTCTCCTGGCTGGCGGGTCAGTGTCTGGGCCTGCCTTCCCGGATTTCTCCAGTGGCGTCTTGGCCCGGACTCTCCGCTTACAGTTGCGGGGGCAGCTGCCGGTTAGGCGCGCAAGACGCGCGCGGCACGGCATTCCCTCTTTCCCCCGAAGAACGCGTCTTCGGGACCGGTCACGGGGTCGTGTCTGACAGATGGTCTGCGTCGGGGCAATGGACAAAGCGACACGGCAGGGTTTGGGTGCGGCATGGACGCGGCCAGTAGACTGGCCAGTTGACGGGCCGGTTGACGAGGGACGGGATGCGGTCGATAGCTGGTCGCAGGACTGCCATTCTGGACGGGGGAGAGGCCATGAAACGCTCACGCATCAATGCCATCATGACAGAGGCGGACGCCCTGATCCGACAGCATGGGTTTGTGTTGCCGCCCTTTGCGCAGTGGTCGCCAGAGGCGTTTGTGGCACAGGCCGGGGCGGCGCGGCACGTCATCGATTCGCGCTGTGGCTGGGACATCACCGACTATGGCGAAGGGCGGTTCGATGAGATGGGGCTGTTCCTGTTCACCCTGCGCAACGGGCTGCTGTCGGATCTGACCGGCGGGCGCGGTATGTGCTACGCCGAAAAGCTGCTGATTTCCCGGCAGGATCAGCTGTCACCGATGCACACCCATGTGATCAAGGCAGAGGACATCATCAACCGGGGCGGGGCGACTCTGGTGGTGGAACTGTACGGATCGGACGATCAGGGGCACTTTGCCGAGGATCGTGGCGGGCAGGTGATGTGTGACGGTATCGTGCATGACTACGCTCCGGGCGAAAAGCTGCAACTGGCACCGGGGGAAAGTGTGACGTTGCGCCCCGGCGACTGGCACGCCTTTTGGGGCGAGGGCGGCGATGTGCTGATCGGAGAGGTCAGCACCGTAAACGACGATGAGACCGACAATATCTTTCGTGAGCCGATCGGCCGGTTTTCCGAGATCGAAGAGGATGAGCCGCCGCTGCATCTGTTGGTCAGCGACTATGCCAAGTGGTTGGCGGTCTGACAGCGGGGTCTTGCCAATCCGCCGCCCCGCCGCCACTGTCAGCCGGTCACAAAAAACGGGGGACAGGCGATGTTGCGCAGGGCGCTGGGAAAAGGCGGGCCAGAGGTATCGGCGCTGGGCATTGGGGCGATGTCCTTTGCCGGGTTTTACGGTGTGGCCAGTGAGGCAAGCAGCCATGCGGTTCTGGACGCGGCGCTGGATGCGGGGGTCGATCACATCGACACCGCCAATGTCTATGGCATGGGCAAGTCCGAAGAGATCATTGGCCGGTTCCTGAAGCGATATCAGGACAAGGGCAAGATCCCGTTCCGCATCGCCACCAAAGCCTCTATCACCCGCGACCCGGACACCGGGGCGCGCAGTTTCGACAACTCTGCCGCCCATCTGGAGGCGGAACTGGACCGCAGCCTGAAACGGCTGGGGCTGGAGCGGGTCGACCTGTTCTATGTCCATCGCCGCGATCCCCGGTTGGAAATCGAAGAGGTGACGCAGACGCTGGCGCGGCTGATTCAGAAGGGCAAGATCGGCGCATTCGGATTTTCCGAGATTGCGCCCACCAGCCTGCGCCGGGCCGCTGCCGTGCATCCGGTGGCCGCCGTGCAGTCGGAATATTCGTTGCAGACGCGGCTGCCAGAGCTGGGTTTGTTGCAGGCCTGCGCCGAGTTGGGCACCGCCTTGGTCGCGTTTTCGCCGGTCGGGCGCGGCTTGCTGACGGACACACCTCCTACGTCTGCGCGGGTCGAGGCGGCACCGTTTCTCAAGGCCAATCCACGGTTCGCCGGTGACGCGCTGGACCGCAACATCGAGGCCAGCAAACCGCTGCGCGAACTGGCCGCCGAGGCGGGCTATCCCACGGCGACGCTGGCCATCGCATGGGTGCTGTCACAGGGGCGCATCGTACACGCCATCCCCGGCACCCGCAGCCCCGGCCACCTGCACGATCTGGTGCGCGGGGCCAGTATGATGCTGGGCGACGACCTGAAGGCAGAGATAGAGGCGCGCCTGCCGGTGGGCTGGATTCACGGCGCACGCTATTCTGCGGATCAATCCATCGGCCCTGAAGATTATTGCTGATCCGCCGCGTCTGGCGGATCAAACGACGATCTGACGCGGTCAGGGGCAGGGCAGGGCGTCTGGGAGGGGAAGATGGAGGCGAGTAGGAGAAACGAACTTCTGTACGCGGATTGTCAATCCGGAAGCGAAGTTGGTCCGGGTAGAGCATTCGCGTGCATTGTGCGCATAAGTTATTGAGTTAGTTTGAGAGGGATCGTGCGCGATTGAACGTGGGAGTGCGTCGTTGCTGCAGGATTTATGAGCCTGTCATGCGAATTCGACTGACAGACCTAGTCGTAAGAAAGCCGCCCCCTTTCTGGCAATGGTCAGGTCACCTATTGGGATAAGCTTAGCCCCAACTTTGGCACACGCTGCTCGACCCGTTCGCGGAGAAGCTTGCCGGTTAGCTGAAGACGGAGGCGGTCACCAAGTCCGCGACCCTGTCCTGTACGGCGACAGCGCGCTCGGAATACCTGTCACAGGGCCCGCAGGATAAGTGCGTCTGGGGAAGGGGAAATCCGGGGTTCAACTCTTTTGCGCAACAAAGCCGCCAGTTCCCGGATCTTGTTGGTCGGGGAGCAGATCAATCCCAACCACCGTGCTGGAATCACGAGATGAATCCGTCGCAGGATTTGTGCAACAGAGCTCTCGCGCGTGGAAATGAGAACAAAATAGGCACCGGTGGCGAAACGATCATCCGTACGTCATAGACATCCACAGTTCCGACTTGGGCTGCATTGAGACGGAAACGGATATTTCTGTATAGAGATAGGCGATCTGCTCTCAGCAACACCGTTCTGGCCAATCAGGACAAGGCGGCAAACGAATTTTACTTCAGGAGTATCAGAAATGACTGACGACCTTATTTTGTGGCAAAAAGATCCGGACGATGCCTTTGTGACCCTCGTCATGAACCGCCCTGAAAAGATGAACGCGATGGATCAACAGCTTGGTGACGCGCTGGAGGCGGCGATCCTGCGCGCGGTCAAAGATCCCGATGTGCGCGCCATAATCCTGACGGGTGCCGGGCGGGCCTTTACCTCCGGTTTCGATCTTGGCGGCGAAGATTTTGAGATGGACGCCGATCAGTGGCGCGCCGACATTGGCGAAAACATGCGTCGGCTCGGGGTGATCCGCGAGGTTCCGATTCCGATCATCGCTGCGGTCAATGGCTATGCCTTGGCGGGCGGTCTGGAGTTGATGATGTGTTGCGACATGGTTGTCGTCGCTGAGGACGCCCAATTGGGCGAGCCGGAAGTGCGCCATGTCTCTGCACCGCCAACCTTGATGTTGCCATGGACCGTGCCGATGCTTCATGCCCGCTACCTGATGTACACGGGTGATCTGATCGACGGCAAAGAGGCCGCACGCATCCACCTTGCCAACAAGGCAGTCCCGCTGTCCGAGCTTAAAGCAGAGACAGAGCGCCTGGCGCGTAAGTGTGCCCGTGTGCCGGGAACGGCGATAAAATACGCAAAGGCGGCTCTAAATCACATGCAACAGACTGCCGGCCTCGAGTCTTCATGGTCCTACAATCGCGAAACCACTGCGATTTTGCACGGAACAGAAGAAGGCAAACACTGGATGCGCCTGCTCAAGGAAAAGACCTTGCGCGAGTTTCTGGACACGCGCGATGGCCCCTTTCGCGAACTGGATTAAACGAACTGGCGGCCTCCCCCCAAAAAGGTGGGGCCGCGCCGTCCACCCAGAGTGTCCGTGAAGAGCGCAGCACACTACGGTGAACCCATCTGTGCACGATCTGGTTTCTGGTCGAAACTTCTCCCGCCTCCGCATCGGGAATGAAGCCTGAAAACCCTGCTCCGTCAGGCGCCACCTTCGCAGAAGATCGTATGCCTATTTCTTGAACAGCTTCGGATCGAGTTTGCGCCTGCCCGTCATCGCCTTACCCACCGTTGGTGGTGAAACCTCACATCGCGGCGATCAATCGGCCAGTGCGGAAAGCTGCGAACCAGCTGCCAATTGGCCCAGAAGGATGACTTCTTGATGATTTTCGGTGATTTGGCGGGTCAATCCCGTGCGACGTTTCATCAACGTCATTCACTGGTGCCGTCTGGTTATCCCTGCTTCGAACCGCACCTTTCCTACTCAGACATGGCAATTTCTGATCGGCGCAATAGGCGATGCACCTAATTTAGGCGCCTGAGCCAGAGCAGGGGAAATTTTGCCAATTTCTGTTTGCTTGAAATTCACACACGCACTAGCCTCAAACGCATAGGAGCACCTGACCGAATGACACCCCTGCCAACCACCAAGGATAACGGATTGATCGCCCGCGCGGCGACGTCTTCCGTTGGCTTCGTGATGGCACGTCATTTCGGCTTCCGAAGGAAGCGGTTCGCGGGATAGCCAGGCCTAGGGCATCATATGCCTGCCGCTTGCTCGGCTAAGTGCGTTTGAACGCACGCGCCGAGGTTATCGTGATTTCACTATAAATCCGCATCTTTCCTTCCAGGTAACACATGTCATTGCATCAATCTCTTGATGTTGACGAAAGGCTGTCTTGCGCAAAAGGCACTGTCTTTCTCAGCGGAGTACAGGTTCTGGCGCGACTCGCGCTGGATCAAAGTCGCGCTGACAGGGCTCGCGGGCTTAAAACCGGTGGCTATGTCTCGGGCTATCGGGGCTCTCCGTTGGCGGGGCTGGACCGGGAATTGGTGCGCCTTTCCGCAGAATTTGCAGCGCGCGACGTCCAATTTCACCCCGCCGTGAACGAGGATCTCGCCGCCACTGCGATATGGGGCACGCAGCAACTGGCGCAGAACCCTACACGCCGTGTGGATGGTGTGTTTGGCCTTTGGTACGGCAAGGGGCCGGGGCTTGATCGGTCAATGGATGCTGTGCGTCACGGCGCTGCATATGGGGCCTCACCTCTTGGTGGTGTCGTGATGTTGGTCGGAGATGACCATGCCGCATCCTCCTCAACCGTGGCGCATCAAAGTGATGCGATGCTCGCGGCTGCACATGTGCCGGTTCTGCATCCGACAACCCTGCAGAATTTACGCCTGCTTGGACGGGCCGCAATAGAGATAAGCCGCCAATCTGGTGCTTGGGTGGCGCTGAAGTGCCAAACCGAACTGATGGAAATTTCTGGCTCCATCGACTTGGACGAGGAATTGCCACCGACCCTTCTTGGCACCTCAGAACCCGATCCCGCACTGCACACCGCGGTCATTGAAATGCCGCCTATGGCCGAATTGCGCATCGCGCCACGCATTGCTGCCGTGCAAAAGCTGGTGGCAGAGGCCGGACTTGACCGGATCACGACCGAGGCGCCGAATGCGACCATCGGCATCATCGCGACCGGCAAGGCCTCGATCGATCTGAACGGCGCACTCCTCGCCCTAGGCCTCTCGCCCGAAGACGCAGGCATCCGCATCTACCGCCCGGCACTGGTCTGGCCGCTGGAACCTACAGGTGCGCTGCGGTTTGCTTCCGGCCTGAAACAAATTCTGGTGGTCGAAGAAAAAGACGCCTTTGTTGAAACTCAACTGCGCGCCCTTCTGTCAGAACGGATGAGCAGCGCCATGCCGCAAATTATGGGCAAACGCGACGCCGCCGGAGAGGTCCTTTTGCCTGCGACCGGGGCGCTTGATCCACAAATGATCGCAACCGCCGTCGCCCGTTTTCTTGGGTGGGACGTGCCGGCGCCGGTGAAACAGACCTTGGCCGTCCCCACTCTGCCGCGTCGTCGGCCGTTCTTTTGCGCCGGTTGCCCGCACAACAGCTCGACCAATCTGCCAGAGGGCAGCCGCGCTTTTGCGGGTATTGGCTGTCATTCGATGGTGATCGGCACCGGACGCAACACCGACGGTTTTACCCAAATGGGTGCTGAAGGGGTGATATGGCTTGGCCAATCGCCCTTTTGCGATGAAAACCATGTGTTTGTGAACATGGGCGACGGCACCTATTTTCACTCTGGCCTGCTGGCGATCCGTGCGGCTGTCGCCGCAAAAGTGAACGCAACCTACAAGGTGCTGTTCAACGACGCCGTCGCCATGACGGGCGGCCAGACACATGACGGAACCCTGACGCCCGGCGCCATCGCCGCACAGATCCAAGCCGAAGGCGTGCGCCACGTCGCCATCGTTTCGGACGATCCGGCCCGCACGCGCGCATCTGGCCTGCCGCCCGGTGTGAAAATCCATCACCGGGAAACGTTGGATCGCGTCAGCCAAGAGATGCGCGACACGCCGGGCATAACCGCTATCGTCTATGATCAGACCTGCGCGACCGAGTTGCGCCGCCGCCGCAAGCGTGGAAAGGCCCCGGTTCCAACAGAACGCATCGCGATCAACTCTGACGTTTGCGAGGGTTGCGGCGACTGCACTCTTGTCTCTAACTGCGTCGCGGTAGAACCACGCGAAACGTGGAAGGGCCTTAAGCGCCAGATAAATCAATCCACCTGCAACACTGACAAAAGTTGCCTCGGCGGATTTTGCCCCAGCTTTGTCACCGTCACCAATGGCGCGACGCAAAAGCCCGAAATATCCGGCATTGAGACACGACTTGCCGGGGCCATACTCCCGCAGCCGGCCCTCACTATGGACAGACCCGCCGATATCTTGATTGCGGGGATCGGGGGCACCGGCGTGCTGACGGTGTCTGCAATTCTCGGCATGGCGGCGCATTTGTCCAACCAGTCTGTGACCTTGCTGGATCAATCAGGTCTTGCGCAAAAGAATGGCGCGGTACGCTCGCATGTGCGCATCGGCCACCCTGACATACAGAACCAACCCGCCCGGCTGACCGCCGGGTCGGCCAGCCTGCTGATCGCCGCTGATGTCTTTACTGCCGCCGATCCGAATGCCTTTGGCGTGATCGGGCCTCAAACGGCGATCATCGCCAATGGCTCTGCCCCACCGCCGGTGGAATTTTTGTCCGACCGCAACGTCCAAACCGGTCCTGAGGCCGCAATTGGCGTTCTCAAATCAGCGGGGCGTTCTTTCTGCCAGATAGATGCACAGCATCTCGCCGTGCAGTTGATTGGGAGTGGGGCATTCGCCAACGTCATTCTTGTCGGGGCCGCATGGCAAAGCGGAACCATCCCCCTCAGCCGGGACGCTCTTGAACAGGCTATCACGTTGAATGGCGTTGCTGTGCGTCAAAATCTTTTGGCTTTTGCGATTGGTCGTGCCGCAGTGGCAGCACCCGACCTGTTGACGTCCGCCGAACAATTGGACGATGGCGGCGATCTGGCAACGCGTCGGCACAAGTTTCTCACGGCTTTTCAGAATACGGTCTGGGCGGACCGTCATGCCGCATTGGTGCGTGCGGTCGCAGAGGCCGAAACCCCCCTTGTTGGCGCACCCGGCGCGCTGACCGAGGCAGTCTCTGATACCGCCTTTCGCCTGATGACGTACAAAGACGAATACGAGGTGGCGCGTCTTCTCTCCTCGGACGAGTTTGTCGAAGAAATTCGCCGCGAACACGGGCCCGAGGCCAAGGTCACCTATCATCTCGCACCGCCGTTGTTGGCATGGCGCCGCGACTCTCGTGGGCGTCCGGCAAAAATGCGTTTCGGGTCATGGTTGGGTACGCCGCTACGGCTGCTCGCGCGGTTCAAGGGATTGCGCGGCACCGCTTTTGACCCCTTCGGCTATAGCCATGAGCGTCGGACGGAACGCGCCCTGATCGACAGGTACGAGCGCACGATCCGCGCTATTCTACCCTCTCTCGGCCCTGACACGCGTGACATGGCCTACCAAATCGCTCTGATGCCCGGAAATGTGCGTGGATTTGGCCCGGTAAAGCACGATGGCCTCGTGGCTGCTGGAGAAACGCTCGAACAGATGCTCGACGCATATCTGGACCAGGCCACAAAGCCCGCAAACGCACCAGGAAAAGTTAAACGCAAACCCGAAAAGGAAGGTGCGCTATGACCACCACGGACGCCCCGATTGCGCCACGGCCCTATGTCACCGGCAAAACCCAAACCGTTGTCAAACCGGTGGTCGGGATAGACGTATCCAAAGCCGTAAACCTTGCTACGAACGAGAGTGTTCACGGCCCTGCAACCGGCGTGGCCGAAGCCGTTGCTGCCGCTGGCGCCAATGTTCATCGCTATGCGGACGTGGGTTGCCGGGACATGCGCGCCGCAATCTCGGGCCATTTCGGGATCGAGGCAGACCGCATCATCTGCGGCAACGGGTCTGAGGAAATTCTCGACATGGCGGGGCGTGTCTATGCGCGTCCGGGCGACGAAATCCTTTATCCGGCACATTCCTTCCTGCAATTCTCTATCGTGGCTTACCGCATCGGTGCGACAGCGGTTGAGGCCCCGCTTGGCCCAGATTTCACCGTTGATGTAGAGGCGCTGCTGGCCGCTGTTACGCCGCGCACCCGCATCGTGTTTTTGGCAAATCCCAACAACCCGACCGGCGTGCCTGTTCCCGCTGCGGATGTGCGCAAACTCGCCGCGCGTTTGCGCCCTGACATTCTGCTGGTGCTCGATTGCGCCTATGCAGAATTCGCGGATCAAGAGGCAGCAGATGATGCAATCCACCTCGCCCGCACTTTACCCAACGTTCTCGTAACCCGCACTTTCTCAAAGGCTTATGGAATGGCGGGGCTGCGCTGCGGCTGGGGGTACGGCCCGCGTGATTTGATTGCAGCGCTCGACAACATGCGCGGTATCGGCAACCTCAACGGCCCGGCACAGGCCGCCGCCGCCGTCGCAATTCAAGCACAGGACCATGTGCAGCGCGTTGTCGAACACGCGATCGAACAGCGCGAATATCTGGAACAGCGCCTCGCAGAAGCACACTTTGACGTGCTCCAAAGCGCGACCAATTTTGTCTTTGCCCGGATCCCGCGTGACTCTGCCATTTCGGCGGCCGACTGCGTCACCGTTCTGGCGAAAAACGGCTATCTGATCCGCGCCAACGAGGATTACGGCCTGCCCGATCATTTGCGTATTTCGGTCGGCCACCACAGCGACATGGTGCGCGTCGCCGATATCCTTGCCTCCGCGACAAGCGGCAATGGCCGTGGAGAGGAGGCGCTGACATGAGCGATTGAACGACTGGAAAAAGACGCAACAGAACGTCACTGCCATCTTCCTCCGGAATTGCCCGGAACCAACACTGACAGGAGAGAAAAATGACCAGACTGCCTAGAAGAACCACACTATCATTCGTCGCAGCCGCGGCGCTTGCAACGTTTGCCGGCATCAGCCCGGCTGTTGCGCAGGACACAGTTGACATCGGTGTCATTGCCAACCTCACCGGATCAAATGTCCTTCCCAGCGTCAATCTCGTTCGTGGGGCAGAGGCTGCGGCCAAGGCGATCAATGCCGACGGTGGCATCAACGGCGCGCAGATCAATCTCATCATCGAGGATTCGGAATACCGGGTTCAGGAGGCGTTGAATGCCGCGACAAAGCTGTATGATGTCGATGGCGTCCAATCCGCAATTATGTTCGGTGGCTCCAACCTGATGATCCCGGTCGCCGAAATGGCCCGCGACAAGGGCCGTGTCCTGATTAACGTCTCTTCGTCCTCGCCGACCCTCGCGGATTTCACCGGCACCCTGTTCAGCGTTCTGCCGCTCGACAATATTGTCGGCAAGGCGCTCGGAGAGTGGGCCTATGATCGCGGCGTCCGCAAAGCTGCCTTTGTCGTGCCGAACAACGCCTTCGGCACCGGATTGATGGAAGCTGCAGCCGCAGCCTTTACCGCGAAGGGCGGAGAGGTGGCCACCAAGGTCGCTTACACCGAAGGCCAGCCAGACTACCGCGCCGAGGTCCAGTCCGTTGTTCAAACCGGACCCGATGCGATCATCGTCACCGGGTATGGCGACGACTCCCATAAATGGTTCCGCCTCGCGCGCACCCTTGGCCTCGATGTGCCATGGTATGCCGCGTACCCCTCCATTCTCTCGATCGAAAACCCCGAGTGGATGGACGGAAAGCTCTTTGGTATCGACAACGGTGGCCTGAACCAAGGTCCAGCCAAGGCCGCGGTTGAAGCCTATAAGGCAGAGCACGGCGAAGACATGCTCGCGCATTACCTTTATGCCTATGACGCGATCGGCATTCTCGCCGCCGCAATGAAGGCTGAAGGCACCGATGCCGCAGACATATCCGCGGCTCTGCCTGGTGTTGTCCCGACCTATGAAGCGCTGACAGGCAAGATCGTCTGGGATGAAAAGAACCAGCGTATCGACCCGCCGCTTGACCTGATCGAATACAAAGACGGTCAGTTCATGAGCATGGACTAACGCTTTTTTCGGCATCCGGGCCGCTTTGGTCCGGGTGCCTCCCATCCGACAATACAACACCTTCCGGGGAGTCCACCAACAGTGCAGGTCATCGTCAATTCCATGATCTATGCGAGCCAGATCGCCGTCATCGCCCTTGGCGTATCGATGTGCTATTCAATTCTTCGCTTCACGAATTTCGCTCAGATCCAATACGCTGTCGTCGGCGGTTATCTGCTTTATGTTTTGAGCGCGCTGCTTGGTCTCCCGATCCTGCCCGCGGCAATTCTGGCCATGGCCGGTACCGGACTTTTGGCAGTTGCCATCGACATATTGGTCTTTGCCAAGATGCGCGAGGCCACAGCGGAGTCGAAGATGATCGCCTCGTGGGGGGTCGCTCTGTTCATCCGCTCGGTCATCGCGGCGATCTTTGGTGGTTCCGCGCTGTATATCGAAACGAACATCAGCCTCTTGCCCCTGTCCGGCGTTTTCATCACCTCGCTGGATATCTTCGTCGTTCTCGCATCGCTTGGCAGTATGGTCGTTCTGCATCTTGCGCTGGTACGCACGCGCCTTGGCACCGCTTTGCGCGCCATGTCGAGCAACCTCGGCCTGTCGCGCGCGCGGGGCATCCCAACCGAGGCAATGATCCGCCTCATGTGGTTCATCGTTGGCGCATTTGCAGCGATGGGTGGCATCCTTGTCGCGCTTCAGACACAGCTCACGCCCAACATGGATCTGTCGATCCTGCTGCCGGTCTTTGCGGCCGTCGCCATCGGCGGGATGAGCAATATTTTTGGCGCGGTTGCCGGGGCCTTCTTGTTGTCCTTCACCCAAAACGTGCTCATCGCCATCGACTTTGGCTCTCTCTTGGGCGGCAACCCTTGGTATCTGCCTGCACAGTTCAAGGATCTGGTCGCGGTCACAGCATTGGTCATCGTCCTCATGGCAAACCTTCAGGGTCGATTGGCCCGCTGGGGAAAGGCGACAGCATGATCGAATTCCTGATCTATATGGGCACCATCGCGGGCATTTGGGCCGTCTTGGCCATAAGTCTCAACCTGCAATTCGGGATCACCGGCCTCGTGAACTTTGGTCAGGTCCTACCTTTCGCAATCGGCGCGTATGGTGCCGGAATCGCGACCCGCCACGAATTGGGCATTCCGGCGGGGGTCTTGATCAGCCTGATCGCTGCCCCTGTGTTTGGCGCTCTGGTGGTTTGGCCCGCGCGCCGCATGGCACAGGATTACTGGGCGCTAATCACCCTTGGCCTCGCTGAAATTTTCCGCCTGCTGATGATGAATGTTCCTGCCCTCGGCGGCGGAGTCTACGGCCTCTCGGTCACACGGATGCCGGGCTGGAGCATCTCGTTCAGCCTGACACTGGCCCTGCTCGCGGTCGCCTATGTCATCTCGGAACGTGTCATAAGATCTCCGCTTGGACGCATGCTGAATGTCATCCGGGAGGATGAAATCCTCGCTTCCACCCTCGGGCGTGATCCATTCCGCTATCAACGCAGTATCGTGATGCTCTCTTGGGTGCTCGCGGGTCTGGCAGGCAACCTCTATGCACATGTCACCGGCTATGTGCATGAATCGTCCTTCATGGTGATCGAGACGTTTGTAATCTGGACCGCAATGATCCTTGGCGGTGCCGGACGCACCATCGGCGTCATCGCGGGCGCGTTCTTTGTTCAGGCGCTTACCACCTCGACGCGGTTCATCGCCCAATGGACAGATCTTCCATCAGACGTTGTCGCCAACCTACGTCTGGCGCTTGTCGGGTTGGTGCTGGTGTTGATGATCGTCTACCGCCCTGCCGGTATTTTTGCGGAACGGAGGGCGCGCCATGTCGCTGAAGATTAAGAACCTCACCGTCCGCTTTGGCGGACAAACCGCCGTCGATGATGTTTCGCTGGATGTCCCTGCTGGCCAAATCACCGGCCTCGTAGGCCCCAACGGGTCTGGTAAATCTACAGTAATGAACGCAGCTACCGGGGTGCTGGTACCTGACCGCGGCAGCATCCACATCAAAGACAAACTGCTGCACCCGGGCCGCCCAGGCGATACCGCCAGGGCTGGCCTTGGCCGGACGTTTCAGATTCCGCGTCTCGCCCGCCGGCTCACGGTATTTCAGAACCTGCTGGCGGGTGCGCGCGACCAACCCGGCGAACAGCTGTTCAGCCTGTTCTTCCGGCCCCGCCGCGTCGCGGATGCCGAACGCGCTATCGAAAAACGCGCCCATACCATCCTCAAGCGCATCGGCCTTGGGGCAAAACTGAACACCCTCGCCGGCGAATTGTCTGGTGGGCAGCAAAAGCTGTTGACCATGGGGATGCTGTTGATGAGCGATTGCAAGGTTTTGCTTCTTGATGAGCCCGCCGCCGGGGTCAATCCCGCTTTGATCGAAGAGCAGATCCTTCTCTTGCAATCGCTGCGCGATGAGGGGCGGGCGATCCTGCTGGTAGAACACAACATGGGCATGATCTCGCGGCTATGCGACAGCGTTTGTGTGCTGGATTCAGGAATAAAGATCGCTCATGGCGATCCCGAAACGGTGCAGCGCGATCGTCGTGTTATTGCGTCCTATCTCAGCATGCAGCCCGAACAGGCACCTGCCAAGAGTCAGGAGGCCCACCAATGACCAGTCGGCACACCACCAGCCTCTCCCTAACCGATGTCGATGCGGGGTACGGTAAGGTCGCGATCCTCAGTCGGCTCTCTTTTGCGACCGACCCGGGCGGAATACTGACCATCCTTGGCGCCAACGGCAGCGGCAAATCAACCTGCCTGAAGGCCTTGATGGGACTTGCCAGCGTCACCGGCGGGACCATTCGCCTTGGGGATGAGGACATCACGAAAATGCCTGTCCATCGCCGCGTGTCGCTTGGCCTTGGCTATGTTCCACAGGTCGACAACGTGTTCGGTGATCTTTCGGTTGATGACAACCTGCGCATGGGGGCGTTCCTGCATCCGCAGGAAACGCCGGCACTGCGCGAACAGGCGCTGGAGTTGTTTCCCCAGTTAAAGCCACATCTGCGCAAAGCCGCCCGTCTCCTTAGCGGCGGCGAGCGCCGAATGCTCTCCATTGCGCAGACTCTGATGATCAAGCCCCGCATTCTCCTGATGGATGAACCGAGCAGCGATCTATCGCCCAAACTGGTCGAAGAGGTCTTCGCCTGTATCACTGACCTGCGAGAACGGATGGGCATTCCGGTGCTGCTGGTCGAACAGAATGTCACCCATGCCCTGCGCATCGCTGATCGCGTTATTGTCCTCGCCGAAGGAAGCAAGGTGCTGGACCGCCCAACCGAGGCAGTGACACTTGACGAACTTGGCGAGATTTTCCTCGGCCGTCATCCGGTGACGGCGCAACAAGATTAAACGAATAAGGTCAAGAAAGAGAAATCAGATGATCGTATCGCACGTTGACAACATCAAAGGCACCGATGCCGACGCCTCCGGCCCCGGCTGGCGCTCTCTCCGTTTCGGTCTGAAGAGCGATAAGCTCGGCTTTACCATGACCGAAACGACAATCGATGCCGGGGTCGACCATATCCTTTGGTACAAGCATCACATCGAAGCGGTCTATGTCATCTCCGGCGAGGGCGAGATCGAGAATTTTGAAACCGGAGAGATACATCCGATCAAACCCGGCTCTTTCTATGCGCTGAATGACAACGATCGCCATCGCTTTGCGTCCTTCACCGAAATGAAACTGATTTGCACTTTTGATCCGCCCCTTAGCGGGCGCGAAACGCACGATGAGGATCGCAGTTACTTGCCTGATCTCTGATCAGGCAAGTAACCCTTACAAACCATGTCTATTGCGGATGTATGGTACTGGGGGCTGTTGCAGGTTGCAGGGCGCGGTGCACAGGAAGATGTTTGAGCGGCGAAATGCGGGGCATGATCCACCTCAAGAACCTGAGATTCGTCAAAAGGACCGATAATGCAACAGTCCAGGTGGCGGCACTGCCAGCCGATAGTATGGTGCCGGACAGGGATCTGGTGGGTATCGTCAGACCCTGAACCGGCGGTCGGGCAGGGGGCTATTGCCGGGGTGTCAGTTCCAACTCTTGCCAGATGGTCGAAAAGAGCTGTTGGTATTCCGGCCTGTCACGCACCGTGACCGGGTCAACATCCTCATTGCCCCAAGGGGTTTCATGGATTGTTTTGACGGTGGCAGGGCGGTTTGTCAGGACGACGATCCGGTTGGCCATAGAGATCGCCTCGCCAATGTCATGGGTGATCAGGATCACGCTGCGCCCTTCGTCGCGAATGATGCGTTTGACATCCGCCTGCAGCAGGATGCGGGTCTGAAAGTCCAGAGCGGAAAAAGGTTCGTCCAACAGGATGACATCGGGATTAAAGGCCAGTGTCCGCATCAGGGCGGCGCGCTGGCGCATTCCGCCGGACAGGCCCGAGGGTTTGGACCGCTCAAAACCCGTCAGCCCGTAGCGGTCGATCAGTTCTTGTGCCCGTTCACGCGCGCGGATTTTGGGGACGCCGCGGATTTCCAGCCCAAGGGTGATGTTGTCGATCACGCTGCGCCAAGGCAGCAGCAGGTCTTTTTGCAGCATGTAACCGACATGGCCGGTGGCCTTTGAAACCTGCGTCTCGCCCACTGTGACGTGCCCGCCCTGCAAGGGGATCAGCCCGGCAATGGCGTTGAACAAGGTGGTCTTGCCGCAGCCCGACGGGCCGACCAGCGCAAGGATCTCGCCTTGGCGCAGATCCAGCGTGATGTCGCGGACGGCCTCGACGGGATGATCGCTATGTTGATTGTAGACGACGCGCGCGCTTTGCGCGGTCAGGACGGTGGGGGCAGGGGTCATGCGTGGCCTCCTTTGAGGAAATCCATGGCGATGGCGTTGAACTCGTCCGGCAGGATCTGGCTGGCCGCATGTGCGCCGTCTTGCATGATCGACAGCGACGCATTGGGGATTGCCGCTGCAAGCGCTTCGGAGAAATAGGCCGGGGTGAGGTGGTCGTTGGCGACCCCCATGACCAGCACCTGATGGGGGATTTTCGGCAGGTCGGCGCTGCGGTCAAAGGCCAGCAGCGCGTCGATCCGGCTGGCCATGATGCCGACATCGTGGTGGCCGCCATAGACGCCGCTTTCGCCGCTTTCGATCTGGTCGATGTTGTCGCGAATCCACCAACTGGGGTGCAGGAACAACGGTGTCGCCTTGATGTAGGCCTCTGGTCCGGCGGTCATCAGCAACTGTTTGCGGGTTTCAAAACAGCGGCGGAAAAAGCCGTCGGCGGTGGTCCAGCCCGAGGCAAGGATGATCCGCCCCAGCCGTTCGGGGTGGTCCAGCGCGATGACCTGCGCAATGGCCGCGCCGGTGGAATGGCCGATGAAATCCGCCTGCTCGATGTCCAGCGCGTCCATCAGGGCCAGCGTGTCCTCGGCCATCTGCTCGACCGAGTATGTGATCTGCGACCGGCTTG
>TARA_R100000789_G_scaffold20218_3_pt1 | contig 51822 bp, 54 predicted proteins | sample TARA_R100000789 | Tara Oceans TARA_R100000789 (sample SAMEA2623403) | marine metagenome | biome: marine biome (ENVO:00000447); feature: mesopelagic zone (ENVO:00000213); material: "saline water (ENVO:00002010), including plankton (ENVO:xxxxxxxx)" | depth 450 m
AATTATCGGTCCCGTCCAACACCACGTCATACTCCGTCAACAAGTCGTGCACGACGTCCTCGGTCAGCCGCCGCTTGTAAGGGCGCACCTGAATATAGGGGTTCAGCGCCTCCATCGCGGCCTGTGCGGAAAACACTTTTGGCATTCCGATCCGCGCATCCGAGTGGATGACCTGCCGCTGCAGGTTGCCGCTGTCGACCACATCATCGTCGATCACGCCCACCGTGCCCACACCCGCGCCCGCCAGATACAACAGAACCGGTGAGCCAAGGCCACCAGCCCCCACCACCAGTACCTTTGCCTGCTTCAAACGCTTTTGCCCCGGCCCGCCCAGTTCCCGCAGCACGATGTGGCGGGCGTAACGCTCCAGCTCACCGTCGCGGAACTTGCCCGGATCGGGCTTGGGGATCTCTTTGGCCTCGTTGTCCAGCACGCGCGCCTTGACCCGGCGCAGGATCAGCGCATACCCCACCCCCAGCGCAATCAACCCGCCCAGGATCAACCAACCGGCAGCTTTGCCACCGGTCGCCTCGCGCAACGGATGGCCCTCAGGCAGCACCACCTGCACGATCAGGACGGCGACATATAGCAGTCCAAGCAAATTAAACCGCGCACCACGCGGCACCTTCATCAGGTGGCCAATCGTCCAGATCACCGCCGCAACCCCGATAACCAGCAGCATCAGTTGCGCCCGGTCGAGCCAAAGCCGCCCATCCCGCGCGCGGTTTCCGCCAGCGCGCCCTCTTGGAAAACTGCCCGCACCACCGGGGCCACCACCATCTGTGCAATCCGATCGCCGTGATGGATCACAAACGTCTCATCCCCGGCGTTCATGACAATCACCCCCTGCGGACCACGATAATCGCTGTCAATCGTGCCCGGCGCATTTGGCAGTGTAATCCCGTGCTTAAGTGCCAGCCCGGATCGAGGCCGCACCTGCACCTCAAACCCACCCGGAATCGCAATCCGCAGCCCCGTCGGCACCAATGCCCGCGCACCCGGCGCCAGCACCATTTGCCCCCGGTCGGGCAAGTTGGCGCGCAGATCCGCACCCGCCGCCCCGGCCGTTGCATAGACCGGCAGGCCCAACGCTCTGTCCGCTGCGTCTTCCCATTCAAAGGCAATCGCAACCTGTGCTTCTTCTTGGGTCAAATACTCACTCTCCGCCACGTCCACGCGCACCATCCCATGGGCCGGGCGCGCGCAAGACCGCCCCCAGCGCCTCGGCGATCCGGCCTGCCAGTTTTTCGGCCACCGCCCGTTTGGAGGCACGCGGCCAGCTTTCCGCGCCGCTGTCAGAGATCAGCACCACGGCATTTTCGGCCCCGCCCATGATCCCCGTCGCCGGCGACACGTCATTGGCAAGGATCCAGTCACAGCCCTTGCGCGCGCGCTTGGCGGTGGCATTTTCGACCACATCGTTGGTTTCGGCGGCAAAGCCCACGACCAGCGCGGGCCGTCCATCGGTCAATTGCGACACCTCGCGCAGGATGTCCGGGTTCTCGGCAAACTCCAACACCGGCAGTTTGCCCCCAATCTTCTTGATCTTGGCATCCGACGCGCTGGCCACGCGCCAATCCGCCACCGCCGCCGCGAAAACCCCCGCTTCAAACGGCAAGGCCCCCATAACCGCTTCGTGCATCTCACGCGCACTCTGGACCTCAACAACCTGAACGCCATTAGGCCGCGCCGCATCGGCTGGGCCAGTGACAAAGACAACCTCGGCCCCCAGATCGCGCAGAGCCTCGGCAATCGCAGTGCCCTGTGCGCCGGATGATCGGTTAGCGATGTAACGTACTGGGTCAATCGGCTCATGCGTGGGGCCGGATGTGACCAATACACGCCGCCCCGCCAGCGGACCGACGTCAAAGAACCGCTCCATTGCGGCGATGATCTCCATCGGTTCGGCCATGCGGCCCGGACCATGTTCGCCACAGGCCATGTCGCCCGCATTGGGTCCAACCATGCGCACCCCATCCGCCTGCAAAGTGGCAAGATTGCGCTGCGCCGCGGGATGCTCCCACATGCGCACATTCATTGCCGGTGCCATCATCACCGGCGTGTCGGTCGCCATCAGCAGCGTGGTGGCCAGATCGTTCGCGTGCCCGCCCGCCATCTTTGCCATCAGGTCGGCGGTGCCGGGGGCCACCAGCAACAGGTCCGCCACGCGGCTTAGCTGAATGTGCCCCATCTCTGCTTCCTTGGTCAGGTCAAATAGGTCGCGGTGGACCTCTTCCCCTGCCAGCGCAGAGACGGACAGCGGCGTCACAAACTGCTCCGCCGCGCGCGTCATCACCGGCGTGACCGACGCACCGCGCTCTCGCAGCCGCCGGATCAGGTCGAGACATTTGTAGGCGGCAATACCGCCGCCGATGATCAGCAGAATGCGTTTTCCGGCCAGCACGTCACGCCCCCCTTTTTAGACGCCCGCACTATGCAGCACCCGCGCCTGTCCGCAAGACCTGTCCCCGACAACGCCGCCCGCCCCGAACCTGATCCGGGGCTTCCTGCACGCTCAGTCGTTGCGAAATATGTCTCAGGAAGCGCCCCGATCAACCGGTGGCGTTGTTACGATCGGGTCAAATCTCTCCACAGGCAGGTTAGCCCGACTTCGGCCTGCTGCAGCGGAAGAGGAAAAAACCATCAAGCAAAGGAAATTGATCCATCTTATGCGAGGAAGTGATGCACTTCTCCGCTTTGCGCCTCTAGTGCCTTGCGCATTTTGCCAAAGGCTGCCGCCTCCAGCTGGCGCACCCGCTCTTTCGACAGGCCCAGTTCATCGCCCAACGATTCCAATGTCCGGGAGTCGTCCCGCAATTTGCGTTCGCGCACGATGAACCGCTCTCGATCATTCAGCGATCCCAGTGCCTGAACCAGCCAATCGCGCAGTTGCTCACGGTCGTGCGTGTCTTCGACTATGTCTGACGCCTGTGCGCCATCATCCTCGATGGTGTCGATCCATTCGCGGCCCTCATCCTCTGCCGACTGGGTCGCGTTTAGAGAGAAATCCGATCCCGACAGCCGCCCCGACATCATCTCGACGTCGCGCATAGGCACTCCGATCTCAGTAGCGATCTTGTGGCGAAGCTGATGTCCGTCCAACTCCACACCCGAGGCTGCCGCCTCACGTTCTATCCGGGCCTGAACGCGGCGCATATTGAAGAAAAGGGACTTTTGCGAAGAGGTCGATCCGGTTCGCACCATCGACCAGTTGCGCATCACATAGTCCTGAATGGATGCCTTTATCCACCACACCGCATATGTCGAAAATCGCACGCCGCGGTCCGGGTCGAACTTGTCCGCCGCCTTCATCAGGCCCAGACCGGCCTCTTGGATCAGATCATTCATCGGCGCGCCGTAGCGCTTGAACTTGGACGCCATTGAAATCGCCAACCGCATATATGCAGTGATGAGCCGGTGTAGCGCCTGCTCGTCGCGGTCATCGCGCCAAGCATAAGCCAACCGCAATTCCGTCTCCGCATCCAGCAACTCGGCCTTCATGGCCCGGCGCGACATGCTCTGGTCATTGAAAGTATCAAGTGCCATTTTCGTTCCCCTGGTGATCTCGCGCCCCTCGGGTTCGGGGCATTTATTCTGATACGCCGGGTGCGGACTGGCGGATCACTTTGCGGCCAAAATTTGCTGCGTCCAGAAATTTTCGTGATGATTTCGGTCGGTGATCACCCCTTTCACGAAATCTGATTTCCGGATGCCGCTATGCTTCGTTACTTAAACGCAAACAGCACCGGAGAGGTTCCATGGCGGATAGGCTTTTTCTTGGCGACTACAGTTATTCCAGCTGGTCCTTGCGGGCTTGGCTGCTGTTCCGCCGCTTTGGCATCCCGGTCGGGATCGAACTGGTCGACTTCATGCAGGCCAGCGTGGCTGAGCAGATGGCCACAATGGTTCCGGCCCGCACCGTCCCTACACTGGTCACCGAAGACGGCACCGTGATCTGGGACAGCCTTGCCATCGCGGAGGAGCTGAATGACCGCTATCCGCAGGCCGGTCTCTGGCCCGCCGATCCGGCGCTGCGCGCCCTGTCGCGTGGCCTTGCGTCGGAAATGCACGCCAGCTTTGGCACATTGCGCGAACTGTGCCCGATGAACCTGCGCACCGCCTATGCCGAAACCCCTGTCCCGGACAGTTTGCAAGCCGATCTGGCGCGGTTGGAGGTGTTGTGGACTCACGCGCTGGAGCAGTCTGGCGGTCCGTGGCTTTGTGGCGAATACTCAGTCGCCGATGCGTTTTACGCCCCGGTCGCGGCGCGGATCGCAGGCTATGCCTTGCCCGTGTCCGACAAGGTGCGCGCCTATGTTGATGCCCATCTCGCCGACCCGGCCTTTCGCCGCTGGCGCGCGATGGGCCTCGCACGGGGCGCGACACTGCCTTGGTATGACCGCGACTATGCCAAGACGCCTTGGCCGGGTCCGGTCCCCCGCGCCGCGCGGGCGGTGGACACCGGCACAGCGGAAAACACTACCTGCCCCTACTCCGGTGATCCGGTCACACACTTGATGGAAACCGAAGGTCGCGTCTTTGGCTTTTGTAACGCCTTTTGCCGTGACAAGACGGTCAATGACCCGGACGCCTGGCCAGAGTTTGTCGCCCTGCGCGACGGAACAGCCGCGGTTTCTTAACCCGTCCCAGCGCGCGTTAACCAATTACTAACCAAGACCGACGCAGGCTCCTTTCAGTTCCGACGCGGAGGGGTTCATGGTTGCGCGCGCCCATACGGTCGCTTTTGAAGGGGTGCAGGCGCGCCCGGTAGAGGTGCAATGCGCCGTCACCCCCGGCGTGCCCGCCTTTTCCATCGTCGGCCTACCGGACAAGGCAGTGTCAGAGGCCCGCGACCGGGTGCGCACGGCGCTGACCTCGTTGGCCATCGCGTTGCCGTCCAAACGCATTACCGTGAACCTTGCCCCGGCCGACCTGCCCAAAGTCGGGTCACATTTCGATCTGCCCATCGCGCTTGGCCTGCTGGCCGCCCTCGACATCCTGCCAAAGGACGCCATCGCCCAGACCGTGGCCCTGGGCGAGCTGTCCCTTGATGGCGACCTGTTGCCGGTGGTGGGCGCCCTGCCCGCTGCTATGGCCGCCGCAGATGAAGATCGCATTTTGATCTGTCCGCGCGCCTCCGGAGCAGAGGCAGCATGGGTCTCGGCCTGCACTGTGATCGGAGCGGGCAACCTGCTGGACATCGTGCGCCACTTTTCCGGGGCCAATGTGCTGGAACCGGCCACACCCGGAGAGATCACCCCGAATTCCACTTCGCGCGACCTGCGCGACGTCAAGGGGCAGGAGCGCGCCAAACGAGCGCTGGAAATCGCTGCCGCTGGACGCCATCACCTGATGATGATCGGGCCGCCGGGGTCCGGGAAATCCATGATGGCCGCGCGCCTGCCCGGCATCCTGCCGCCGCTGACACCCATTGAAGCGCTCGAAACCTCGATGGTCCACTCCATCGCCGGGCTGCTGACCGATGGCGGCATTTCCAGAACCCGCCCCTTTCGCGAACCGCATCACACCGCGTCGATGGCGGCCCTGATCGGGGGCGGGCGCACCGCCCAACCCGGAGAGATCAGCCTTGCGCACAATGGTGTGCTGTTCATGGATGAATTTCCTGAATTTCCGCGCGGCGTGTTGGAAACCCTGCGCCAGCCGATCGAAACCGGAGAGGTGATGGTGTCGCGTGCCAATGCCCACATCCGCTATCCAGCGCGGTTTTTGCTGGTGGCGGCGGCGAACCCTTGCAAATGCGGCTATCTCACCGACCCCGCGCAGGCCTGCTCCCGCGCGCCGAACTGCGGCGAAGACTACCTTGGCCGCATCTCTGGTCCGCTGATGGACCGGTTCGACCTGCGGCTAGAGGTGCCACCGGTGGGCTTTGCCGATCTTGACCTGCCCGCCTCTGGCGACACCTCGGCCGAGGTTGCCGCCCGCGTCGCCGCCGCACGCGCCGTTCAGGAGGCCCGCTTTGCTGGTCACGAAGAACTGCGTACCAATGCCGACGCCGAGGGCCAGTGCCTGGATGAGATCGCGACACCGGACAAAGAGGGGCGCGCCCTGCTCACCCGCGCTGCCGACCGTTTTGCGCTGACGGCACGCGGTTATCACCGGGTTTTGCGGGTTGCCCGCACCATCGCCGATCTGGACGACAGCCCGGATGTCTGTCGCCCCCATGTGGCCGAGGCGCTCAGCTATCGCCTTCTGACCGCGAAAGAGAGTTGATCCAGCCCGCCACCGCCCGCAACGTCGCCCGGCCTTCAGGCAAAATGTTGTGAAACATCGGCCAGACATGTGGCAGATCATGCACGACAACCTCGGTCACCGCGACCCCCTGCGCACGCAGCCGCGATGTCATGCGACGCGTATCGTCCAGCAGGAACTCCGTATCCCCGACGGTCATCCAGACCGGCCCCGCGCCCGTGAAATCCGCGTATAGCGGTGAGGCACGCGGATCGCGCGGGTCATGGTCCGACAGATATAGCATCGCCGTATCCTGGGCCCGCGACACCGGCAGCACCACATCCGCCTCGGCATTTCGCAGCACGCTGTCGCCCGAGAATTCCATGTCGGTCAGAGGTGAAAAGGCGAATACCCCCAGTGGCAACGGTAGGCCCAGCCGCAAGATCTCTGCCAATAGCGCAAGCGCCATTGCGCCACCCGCACTGTCGCCGCCCAGCACCACGCCGCCGGGACGGTCCATGACCGCGCCATAGCAGGCCAGTGCATCGTCAAGTCCGGCGGGAAAAGGGTGCTCTGGTGCCAACCTGTAGTCCGGCAGGCAGATCGGCAGACCGGCGGCGCGCGACAAGTACCCCATCATTGCCTTGTGCGTATCGGGAGAGCCCATCACGAACGCCCCGCCATGCAGGTACAGGATCAGCGGGCCGTTTTCAGTCTTGTTGACCCAAAGCACAGGCACATTGCCTTGCTTGTCGCGTTTGAACCGCGTCCCGAATGGTGCCCGAAAGAAAAATCGAGCCTTTCGTTCGAACGCCTTGCGAAGCGCCAGCGGATCCTGCTCACGGGCGAGATGAGGCTTTTCAGCCCACCTCAGCCAGCGATTCAGAACCGGGCGCATCAGGCTCACGGCAGTTTGGCCTCAATTGCTTGCCAGATCTTTTCGGCGACGTTGATACCGTCGAACCGTTCAAGTTCCTGAATGCCTGTCGGTGAGGTCACGTTGATCTCTGTCAGCCAGTCGCCGATCACGTCAATGCCGACAAAAATCTGGCCCTTTTCTTTCAGCACTGGGCCGATAGCCGCGCAGATTTCCAGGTCTCGTTCGGTCAAGGCCACCTTTTCCGGCCGCCCACCGACGTGCATGTTGGACCGCACTTCGCCCTCAGCTGGAACACGGTTGATGGCACCCACAGCTTCGCCATCGACAAGGATCACCCGCTTGTCCCCCTTAGACACTGCCGGCAGATATTTTTGCACGATCAATGGCTCTCGCGAAAAGCCCGTGAACATCTCATAAAGCGAACTGAGGTTGCTGTCGCTGGCGCCCAGCTTAAAGACCCCCGCGCCACCATTGCCGTACAGAGGCTTGACGATCACGTCGCCGTGCTTTGCCCGGAACGCGCGCAAAACCCCAAGGTCGCGCGCAATGGCTGTCGGGGGCGTCAGGTCTGGAAAATTCAGCACCAGCAGCTTTTCGGGCGCGTTGCGCACCCAAAACGGATCATTCACCACCAGCACGTCGTCCTTGAGCCGGTCAAGCAGATGGGTCGTCGTGATATAGTGCATGTCGAACGGCGGGTCCTGCCGCAGCCAGATCACATCCATATCCGCCAGATCGACGGCCACACGTTCCCCCAGTACAGCAGGAGTTCCGGCAACCCGCTGCACGGTCATCCAATGGCCGCGCGCGGTCACCCGGCCCTCTTCATAGGCCAGTTGGTCCGGCCCGTAATAGAACAGTTGATGCCCCCGCGCCTGCGCCTCTTCGGCGAGGCGGAAAGAGCTGTCGGCGTTGATGTCTACCCCGGTGATCGGGTCCATCTGAAAGGCGATTTTCATGTGCTTTCCCTGCAAGTCTCTTGCCATAAATGGCGCAGGATGCGAGCGGGCGCAATGCGGGCGCGCCCTGCGCCGCCGCACAGGAACTTTTCATCCACGCGGATTCAGTAGAGCGCGTTCTCAATCACCTTGATTTCACCGCGCGCATTCACCAACGCCACATCGAAGCGTACATCCGTCAGGGAGCCGCGCGGCTGGGTGCTCAGAAACTCCTCAGCCGCCTGCATCAGCCGCCCGATCTGACGCTGTGACAACCGGTCTGCAGCCCGCGCGAAACTGCGGCTTTTCTTGACTTCGACCATGACGACACCGTCACCATCCTGCACGACAAGATCGATTTCCCCCGCCTGCCCACGCCAACGGCGCGCCAACTGGGGATATCCACGGCGTGCATAATCCGATGCGACACCATCCTCGGCCGCAAGCCCGGCGTGATAGCCGCACCGCCCGGTCGCCTGACGCCCGTTTCCAACCAGATCATGTGTCACCATCGTTCCCCCTGTCAGAGAGGCGCATGGCCAATTGATAGACCGGACGCCGTTTGACCCCGAACCGTGCCGAGACAAAGTCCGCTGCATCCCGCACCGACATCGTTTCCAGCGCCTTGTTCACCTCATGTTCTAGGTCAATTTCCCTAACAGATGCTGAATCGCCCTTTCCGATCACCACGACGACCTCACCTCTTGCCGGTGACTCGCGGTAGTGTTCGGCAAGGTCGGACAGGCGGCCGCGCCGGGTTTCCTCGAATTTCTTGGTCAGTTCGCGGCAAACCGCGGCCTCGCGGTCGCCCAACACCTCTTGCGCGGCTTCCAACATCTCGGGCAGCCGTCTGGGGGATTCGTAGAACACCAGCGTCGCCGGGACGCCCGACAGATCCCGCAGCACGGCTTTGCGTGGCCCACCCGCGTTCGGCAGGAATCCGGCGAACAGAAACCGGTCCGTCGGCAACCCGGCCAGAGTCAGCGCCGTGATCACGGCGCTTGCCCCCGGCGCGCTGGTCACAGCATGCCCCGCCTCGGACGCCGCACGGGCAAGGTCGAAACCGGGATCCGAGATCATCGGCGTTCCCGCCTCGGACGCATAGAGCACCGAACGACCCGCCTCCAGTTCCGCCATCAGGCGCGGTCGCATTCGCGCCCCGTTGTGGTCGTGGTAGGCCAATAGCGGCCGGTCCCCCAGCGCCACGCCGTGGATCTCCATCAATCGCCGCAGGCTGCGCGTATCCTCTGCCACCAGCACATCCGCAGCCGCCAGCAGGTCCAGCGCCCGCAGGGTGATGTCGCGCGCGTTGCCGATCGGGGTGGCGATCAGATATAAACCCGGCGTCAATCCGCCACCAGACGTACCATTGTCCGCAATCGTCACTGGCCCCCCCTTTCCCGCTTCTTTATGATCGGCGGCAAATCGCGCCGCACACTACCCGTGTCGCACCAAAAGCGCAGAACACGAGGGAGCCTGTAGTCCATGTTTGCCATTTTTACCAACCTCCGCAAGGCGCTGCGCCCATTGGCCGGTCTGGCTGCGGCCCTCACGCTGGCCGCTTGTGATCCATCGGGCCTGCCCGGCCTTGGTGGCGGCGGCGGCGACGGTCCCCGGATCAACACCGCAAAACCGATCCCTGTCGCCCTGTTGGTGCCACAGTCGGACAGCGGCGCGGCTCCCATCGCCACCGCGTTGGAGAACGCAGCACGGCTGGCAATGGCGGACCTTGGCGACGGCGTGACCATCGATCTGCGTGTCTATGACACCGGCGGTCAGGCACCCGCTGCCGCAGCGGTGGCCCAGAAAGCGGTCGATGACGGCGCCAAAATCATCCTCGGGCCGTTGCGCGCCGATGCAGTGAACGCCGCAGGTCTGGCGGTGACAGACGAAGGCATCAACGTTCTGGGCTTTTCGAACAACCCGACCATTGCCGGCGGCAACGTGTTCATCCTGGGCGCGACTTTTGACAACACCGCCCTGCGCATGGTCGAGCACGCCCGCCGCAACGGCAAATCCAAGATGGTGATCCTGTATTCAGACGACGTGGCGGGCCAATTGGGCAAACTTGCCATCGAAAAGGCCGCGACGGCGGCAGGTGTACAGGTTGTCGGCGCGCAGCCTTACCAACTTTCGATTGAGGGCGTGACGAACGCCGCCAAGGCCGCTGGTCGTGTGGTCAACTCCGGTGCCGCCGACAGCATCTTTATCACCACGGACGCAACCAACGCCGCGATGCAGATGCTGCTGACACAATTGCCAGAGGCCGGTGTTACAGCTGACAAGGTTCAATACCTGGGCTTGACTCGTTGGGATGTCCGTCCCGATCTCTTCGCGTTCCCCGGTGCCGAAGGTGCGTGGTTTGCCCTGCCCGACACCCAACGCCTTGCTGCGTTCTCGGCCCGCTACAAGACTGCCTATGGCACCGATCCGCACCCGCTGGCCGGTTTGGCTTATGACGGGATCAGCGCCATCGGCACTCTGGCAGTGGCCGGGCGCGCAGACGCGCTGTCCACAACGGCTCTCACCTCGACTGGCTTTACCGGGACGGGCGGTGTATTCCGACTGTTGAACGATGGCACCAACCGGCGCGCGCTGGCGGTGGCCACGGTAAAAGACAAGCAGATGGTGATCCTTGACCCTGCCCCAAGCAACCTCTCCGGCGGCGGTTTCTGAGACAGAAACCCTCCCCGATGACCTGATCGCGCCCGCCGCCGAGATCTTCGATCTCTCGGCGGTGCGCAGCGCGCTGTTTTCCGGCCTGCCGAAAAGCTCCGCGGAAACCGACATCCGCAAACATACTGTCGCCACCCTGCGCGACGCCCGCGACGCCGGGCGCGCAGCGGTGGCAAAGGCCTTTGCGCTGGAGCCGTTTGGCGCGCGTCGGACCACCAGATCCTATACCTGGATCACCGATTGCATCGTCCGCCTGACCTTTGAAATCGCCACCGAGGTCCTGCACCGTCGTCCCAATCCGACAGAGGCAGAGCGGCTGTCCGTCCTGTCGGTCGGCGGCTATGGCCGTGGCGAAATGGCCCCCTATTCCGACGTCGATCTGCTGTTCCTGACCCCCTACAAGATCACCGCCTGGGCCGAGAGCGTCATTGAATCGATGCTCTACATTTTGTGGGACTTGCGGCTGAAGGTCGGCCACAGCTCTCGCACCGTGCGCGATTGCCTTCGCTTGGGCGGCGAGGATTTCACCATCCGCACCGCCATGCTGGAAAGCCGCTTTCTCATCGGCGACCGGGGGCTGTCCGACGATCTGGAAAAGACGCTCTGGAACGATCTCTTCAACGCCACGGCGCGTGAATTTGTCGAGGCCAAGCTGTCTGAACGCGACGCCCGCCACGACAAGCAAGGCCAACGCTACATGGTCGAGCCCAACGTGAAGGAGGGCAAGGGCGGGTTGCGTGATCTGCAATCTCTGTTCTGGATCATCAAATACGTCCACCACACCGACGATGTGTCGCAACTGGTCACTGCAGGTGTGTTTCGCCCCGAGGAATACGAAACCTTTGTCCAGGCGGAGCGTTTTCTCTGGGCCGTGCGGTGTCACCTTCATCTGGCCGCAGGGCGCGCCAACGAACAGCTCAGCTTTGACATGCAGGTCGAGGTGGCCGCGTGCATGGGCTACAATGATCGGGGCGGCCGCCGCGCAGTGGAATGGTTCATGCAGGACTATTTCCGCCACGCCACCGCCGTCGGTGATCTGACCCGTATCCTGTTGACCTCGCTGGAGGCGGATCACACCAAGGGTGCCCCACTAATCCAGCGGCTGTTCAACCGTCCGCCACAGGTCAAACCCGGCTACCGCGTGGTCAACAACCGCCTTGCGCTGGACGACGATGAGGCGTTCCTGTCGGACAAGCTGAACCTGTTGCGCCTGTTCGAGGAAGGCCTGCGCACCGGCTTGCTGATCCACCCCGACGCCATGCGCCTGGTCAAGGCGAACCTGCACCTGATCGACAACGGCTTCCGTCAGGACGAAGAGGCGCGCCGCCTGTTCCTTGATCTGATGCTGAAACACGGCAACCCGGAACGTGCCCTGCACCGGATGAATGAACTCGGCGTGCTGGCCGCCGTCATCCCCGAATTTGCGCCCATCGTCGCGATGATGCAGTTCAACATGTATCACCACTACACGGTGGACGAACACACCATCCAATGCATCTGGAACCTGTCGGAAATCGAACTGGGCCATCTGACAGAGGAACTGCCGGTCGCGTCGACGATCCTCAAAGAGGGTATCAACCGACGCGTTATTTATGTGGCGTTGCTGCTGCACGACATCGGCAAGGGCCGGGATGAGGATCACTCGATCCTGGGCGCACGCATCGCGCGCAGTGTCGCGCCGCGCCTTGGCCTGAACAAAAGCGAATGCGCCACGGTGGAATGGCTGGTCCGCTATCACCTGCTGATGTCCGACATGGCGCAAAAGCGCGACATCGCCGATCCGCGCACCGTTCGCGACTTTGCCAAGGCCGTGCAAACGCGCGAACGGCTGGATCTGCTATGCGTGCTGACGGTCTGCGATATTCGCGGTGTCGGCCCCGGCGTCTGGAACAATTGGAAGGCCGCGCTGATCCGCGCGCTCTACCGCCAGACCCGCCGCGCACTGGAAGGCGGGATGGAGGCGCTCAACCGTGAGAATCGCGGCACGGAGGCGCGCAAAGCCCTGCGCGAGGCACTGTCGGACTGGGAAAAAGAGGCGCTGGTTGCCGAAATCCGGCGTCATTATCCGCCCTATTGGCAAGGCCTGCATGTCACCGCGCATGTGGTGTTCGCCAAACTTCTGCGCGACCTTCAGGAAGATGAGATCAAGATCGACATCCACCCGGATGAGGATCGCGACGCCACCCGCGTCTGTTTTGCGCTGCAGGATCATCCCGGCATCTTTTCCCGCCTCGCCGGCGCGCTGGCGCTGTCCGGGGCCAATATCGTCGATGCGCGGACCTTCACCACCAAGGACGGCTACGCCACTGCCGCGTTCTGGATTCAGGACGCCGAAGGCTCTCCGTATGAGGACACCCGCATCCCGCGCCTGCGCGAAACCATCCGCAAGACCCTGAAGGGGGAGGTTGTCACACGAGAGGCGATCCGTCCCAAGGACAAGCTCAAGAAGCGTGAAAAAGCGTTCCGGGTGCCAACACACATCACCTTTGATAACGATGGCTCTGAGATCTTTACCATCATCGAGGTGGACACCCGCGACCGCCCCGGCCTGCTGTATGATCTCACGCGCACGCTGGCCAACCTGAACATCTACATCGCCTCTGCGGTCATCGCGACCTATGGCGAACAGGTGGTCGACGCCTTCTACGTCAAGGACATGTTCGGGCTAAAACTGCACTCCAAGGTCAAGCGCGACCTGATCGAGAAAAAGCTGCGCGCCGCGATTGCCGAAGGGTCAGAACGCGCGCGGGACTGACGCGCTACGAATCCGGCGCCATATCCTGGGTCGAGGTTTCGGTGATGCAATAGACCTCACCGTCAATCTCGATCCAGACCAGCCGCACATGGGTGACGGCCTGCGGGTCCAGCCCGCGCAGCCCCTCGTCCATCAGCACGCCCCCGTTCCGCGTGCTGTCCGGCAGCGTGAAATCCGGCACCTGATCGCGCAGCATCTCTGCCGGATCCTGCGTCAGCAGTTCTATTGGCGACGCCTGAAATAGCGGGCTGACCCCGATGATCTGGTCGGGGTCGAACCCGTGCATCAACAACGCAGAGCCGGGCATTTCATGCCCATCTGCGGCGACCTGCGTCCCGACCAGCGCCAGCACCGTGCCAATTGCAATCCGTCTCATTCCCCGTCTCCCTGTGTCGGGCTCAATCGTCGCCGCCCGATTTGGCCGGACCGTCGCCTGCGCCCGCCGCCGGCGGAACCTCACGGATCGGGAACAGCCCGGTCAGCGATCCTTTGGACGCCAACAGCATGACACAGTCGAACGCCGACCGCTCTGCCCCCTGCGCCTTGGTGGAAAAATGCACCTCACAGGTCGCATCCTTGATGTTCACCTGCGTCGGCAGTCCGACGGCCCGGCCACCGTTCGATCTGGCGGCCTGTTTCTGTTCAGCGTGGGCGATCTGGGCCTTCAGCTGGTAATCGTCGCGGGCCGCATAGACCGGGATCACACGACTGTCCTCGCCAATCATTGCAAATACCGGATCCGGTGCCGCCACGGAAAAGATCCATGGCTCCAGCGTATCGGATTTCTCGACCCGCTGCGCATATAGCCCGCGCGTATCAATCGAAATCGTCTCACCCGGCGCAAGCTCTTGCGCGATGGACACCACCGCGCGGCGCGACACGTCTACCGGCACAATCTCGATATGTGAGGCAAAAATCGGCAACTTCCCGGTGTTCCGCAGCAGGCCGTCCCGCTCGGTCATAAAGGCCGTCACGGTCAGGCTGGGCGTGGTGAACAGCCGATGGTAGCCGTCCAGCATCGGCTGCCAGACAAACAACACCGCCGAGGTCACAAAGCCCAGCAGGGTTGCCACCGTGATCGTCTGCCGAGCACGCTCATAGACCACGTTCTGGCTCATGTTGCAGGCGGTACAGACCTTGGCATCCTGTGCTGGCAATGTGTTGGAACACCATCTGCACACGGCGGCGGTCATGGAATTTGGATTCCTCAAAGGACTGTCTCTATGACGTCAGGCTACGCGAACGCCAATCGTCTGGCAATCCTGCCGGGCTTTTCAAACCAACAGCTCAACTTAGGGCAGCAGAAGCCACCTTGTTCAATTAGCCATCCCAGTTTGCGAGCAATAGTGCCTCTTGCGCGCTGCCTGGTTGGATGTCGACAAAGGCGATCGCCTCATGGCGCGTGCGAAACACGCCAAAGGCCCAAGGACTGTTGCCCTCTGTGATCGACTGGTACATGCGCGACATGCCATAGGCCACGTCGCCCGGCGCATAGGCCGAGGTCTTCGACGACAGATCCCGTACCGAATAATAGCTTTTCATCTGGTAGGCGAGACGCTGCATGTCGTCGAAATAGCTGCTCTCCAGCGTACAATCGGACATGTCGACCAGCACATGCTGTTTGCCATCAAACAGCGGATCTGCGGCGTAGGCCTGAAAAGAGGCGATATGCTGCGCGGTGGACACATCGCCACGAAACCAGGAAAGCACCAGATTGATTTCGGGCAGCACTTTGAAGGTAACAGGCACGTCAAAGCCCTTTCCGGGACGGTTCTGGTGGTCGATTTCAGAGCCTAGCAAAACCCTTTGCCATGCAAAGCGCAATAGTTAGGCCATTTGCCAAAAATCGGCTCGTTTCCCCCCACCTCTTGCATGCGCGGCAGAGCACGGCATTCTGATGCCATGTCAGATGTGCCGCAATTCCTTGTCGTTGCCTTGGCCCTTACGGGCAGTCCGGGGCCGAATACTCTGTCGGTCGCGGCAGTTGGTGCCGCCTTCGGGCGCAGGCAGGGGCTGCGTTACATGGCCGGGCTGACGCTGGGCATGCTGGGGGTGATTGCCATTGTGGGCAGTGGGCTGTCGGCCCTTCTGCTGGCGCTGCCGGGCGTCGCGCCGGTGGTGACACTTGGGGCCATCGCCTATTTCCTCTGGCTGGCTTGGCGGATCGCCACAGCCCCGCCGATCGGTCTCACCAAGACGCAGGGCAATCCTCCGCACTGGACCGAAGGCACGCTGCTGTCGCTGGTCAACCCCAAGGCCTACGCCGCCATGGCCGCCGTCTTTTCCGGCTTTACCCTTGTGTCCGGGGCACCACTTGGCGACGCGCTGGCAAAAACCGCCCTGCTGATGCTGACGATCCTTGCCGTCAATCTTGCATGGCTGTGTGCAGGCAGCCTGTTGACCCGCACCGTGCGCAGCCCGAGGGCCGGACGGATCATCAACATGGCCTTTGCCGGGGCCTTGCTGATTGCTGTCGCCGCCACAACCTTGCTGTAGCTTCCATCGCCTCCCCTTCCGCCCTCTGACGCTTTGGGATAAGCGGGGCGGCAGAGCAGCAAGCGAGACAACCATGAAACCCATTCGCCTTGTCGCCGGTGTCATGACCGTCGGTTTCTGGACCCTGATGAGCCGGGTTCTGGGCGTCGTGCGCGAGATCCTGATCCTTGGCCTGATCGGTCCGGGGCCGGTGATGGACGCATTTGTCGCCGCCTTTCGCCTGCCCAATATGTTCCGCCGATTTTTCGCCGAGGGCGCGTTCAACGCCGCCTTTGTGCCGCTGTTTTCCAAGAAATACGAAGGCGAAGAGCATCCGATGGTCTTTGCCCGCGATGCCTTTAACGGGCTGGCGACGGTTCTGCTGGGGCTGACGGGATTGGCGATGATCTTTATGCCCGCGCTGGTCTGGGCCACGGCGGGCGGCTTCTATGGCGACGCGCGGTTCGATCTCACCGTGGGCTACGGACGCATCGTTTTCCCCTACATCCTGCTGATCTCGCTCGCCGCGCTGTTTTCCGGGGCGCTGAACACCGCCGGACATTTCGCCGCCGCCGCTGCCGCGCCGGTTCTGCTCAACATCCTCGTCTGCGCGTCGATGGCCTTGGGCGTGGCGCTGGGGGGCGAGGTGATCCAATGGCTGATCTGGACCATTCCCGTGGCAGGCATGGCGCAACTGGCGCTGGTCTGGGTCGCGGCCGAACGGTCCGGCCTGCGCATTCGCCCCGGTCTGCCGCGCTGGACCCCCGATATGAAACGCCTTTTGGTGATCGCCGTGCCAGCGGCGCTTGCGGGCGGCGTCATGCAGATCAACCTGCTGGTCGGCCAGCAGGTCGCCAGCCATTTCGACAAGGCGGTGGGCTGGCTGTATGCCGCTGACCGTCTGTACCAGCTGCCGCTTGGCGTGGTCGGCATCGCCGTTGGCATCGTCCTGCTGCCGGACTTGTCGCGCAGGCTCAAGGCGCAGGACGACACCGGCGGGCGCGCCGCGTTTTCCCGTGCGGGCGAACTCAGCCTTGCGCTGACGATCCCATCGTCCGTGGCGCTGATCGTGATCCCGCTGCCGATGGTGTCGGTCCTGTTCGAACGCGGCGCGACCACCGCCTCCGACAGCGCCGCCATCGCCACGGCGGTGGCGATCTACGGTCTGGGACTGCCGGCCTTTGTGCTGCAGAAGGTGCTGCAACCGCTCTACTTTGCGCGTGAGGACACCCGCAGCCCGTTCCGCTATGCCGTCTGGGCCATGGTGGTCAACGCCGCCATCGCCATCGGCCTGTCGCCCTTTATCGGCTGGCTGGCCCCCGCCATCGCGACCACGCTGGCGGGCTGGATCATGGTCTGGCAACTGGCACACGGTGCCCGCAGCATGGGAGAGGTCGCCCGCTTCGACACCCGCTTTCGCAACCGCCTGTGGCGCATCTGTGCCGCCTCGGTCGTAATGGGCGCCGCGCTGTGGGGCCTGAACGTCTTGCTCGCCCCATGGCTTGCCATTCCATACCTGCGTTTTGCGGTCCTGCTTGGCCTGATCGTTCTGGGCGCATTGGTCTACGGCATCGCCGGGCAAACACTGGGCGCCTTCCGCCTGTCCGAGGTCAAGGCCATGTTCAAACGGTCCCGCACATGACCACACGGGCGCTGCTCTCCGCCAAAGTCACCGCCGCAGCGCTGGAGCGCCTTGCCGCCACCGCCAAAGGCGAACTGCTGCTGTGCCTGCCGCATCTGTCGCCCACAGCGCCCCTCGTCACGCCCGACCTGCGCGATGGCGGGCTAGAGACATGGGGCGATCTGCTGGCGCTGCTGTCGCGCCGTGGCATCGACCTGCGTATCCTGATCGCCGACACAGACCCGCTGCTGTCGCCTGACAGACACCGGGCGGCGTGGTCCCATGCGTCGGGGTTCGCCGATGTGGTGCAGGGCGAGGCGCAATTGGTCTGCGCCACCCACGGCCAACGCGCCACAGGGCTACGCGCGCGATCCCTGCGCCGCCGTCTTGCACCCGCACTGGCCGCGCTCCGCGCGGAAGACCCCGCTCGTCTGACCCCGGTACAGCGCGCTTTGCTATCCACAGGACCAATCCCCTGCCCTGCCGACATCGCGCAAAGTTTTGCGGTCGCCGATGGTCTGGGCGCGGTGATCGGCGGGCCGGATCTGGGCACCGATGGCCCTGCCGGTCTTGCCCTTGCGGTGGAGGACGCGGATTTCTGCGGCGCGCTGCGCGGCCAGTTTGCCGACACTTGGGCCGATGCCCACAGCAGCGGCGCCCCCAGCCTGGCCGCACGCATCGCCCCCGTTGCCTGCCCCGCCAGACCGCAAAGCCGCGAAGATTTGCGCCTGCTGCGCACGCTGTCGCGCCCGCAACGGGGTCTTGGCCCGCGTCCTTTTGCCGATGACATAGAGCCGACCCTGTCCCGCCTGCTTGGCTCTGCCCGCCGCCGCGTCCTGATCCGCACCGCCGCCTTTCGCCACGATGGTCTGGCGCAGGCGCTGGCCGGGACTGCATCGCCCGACAGCCCCGAGGTGACGCTGCTGCTGCCACCCGCGACCACAGGAACATGGGACGATGCCCGCGCCAGTGCCCTGCAGGCCACCAACCTGCACCTGCTACAAACGGCTTTTGGCGACCGGCTGACAATCCGCGCCGATCCCACCGCCTGCGAGAAAGCCACGCTATGCCTGATTGACGATGTCACGCTGCTGGGCTCAGCCACACTGACCCGCCGCGCCTGCCGCTGGAACACAGAGGCCATGGTGCTGGCCCGTGACCCGGACCTGACACAGGCGCTGCACGCATATGTCAGCGCCGCTCTCACCGGGGGAAAAACGCTGGAGACAGCCACCCCGCGCCATAGCCGCTCGTGGTTACCCGACGACCTGTTCTAGCACGCGCCGATCCCGGTCGCCTCAGCGCCGCCGAATGCGCGCCATCACGCCCGCCCGTCCGCCGGGGACCAAAACCACCGTCAGCCCGAACCCGACAATGAAACCCGCAATATCCGCGATCCAGTCGTTGGTGCCGCCAAAGAAAACGCCAAAGATCAGCTGAACCGCCAACAGCATCCCGATCAGCGAAAACGCTCGGTACTGGTTCGCGCCCGCCGTCCCCAACCGCATCCACAGCAAAAAGGTGAACCCGCCGATCAACCCGTAGACCGACGGAAACGCCCCGATCAACCACGGATCGTCGCTGATCAACCCAAAGGCCACGGCGCCCATGATACCGGACAGGAAAAAGATCGTCACAAAGGCCACCGCACCCAGCGCCTCGGAGACAATCTTGCCCATGGCCAGCAGGATCACCATGGCAAACAGTCCATGGCTGAAACTGGCATGCAGGAACAAGTAACTGACAAAACGCACCATCAGCTCTGGCGGGGTCTGCCCGGTCTCCAGCATCCAGTCAAAGGCGCGCCCTGAAAACCCGTAGGATTCGATCATACTGGACCGCCAGCCAACCGCCGCCGGACCGCCGATAATCCCCTGCCCGCCCAGCCAGATCACCAGCTCTATCCCCGCAAGCACAAGGAACAGCGCAACCACCACCGGTGGCAGCGGGTTGATCGGGGCTTCGTTGTGGGGATGGGTCATGGTCTGCCTCTTCCTTGACGGTCCTCAGCCGCATGGGTAAGCCAGCCGCGCAGCAATATCCACACCCTTCGGGAGTTCCCATGTCAGACGGCCAGCCCAACTCCGCCTTCACCCCGCGCGTTTTCTCTGGCATCCAGCCCTCCGGCGGGCTGACGCTGGGCAATTACCTTGGCGCGCTGAAACGTTTTGCCGACAGCCAGGATCAAGGCGTCCAGTCGGTCTTTTGCATGGTCGACATGCACGCGATCACGGTGTGGCAAGACCCAGAGGCACTGCGCCGCCAGACGCGGGAACTGACCGCCGGGTTCATCGCCTCGGGTGTCGATCCGGAGAAATCCATCCTCTTCAACCAGAGCCAGGTGGCCGAGCACGCGCAGCTGGCATGGATCTTCAACTGTGTCGCCCGAATGGGCTGGATGCAGCGGATGACCCAGTGGAAGGACAAGGCCGGCAAGAACACGCAGAACGCCTCACTTGGACTGCTTGCCTATCCCGCGCTGATGGCCGCCGATATCCTCGTGTACCACGCCACCCATGTGCCGGTGGGCGAGGATCAGAAACAGCACCTTGAACTGACCCGCGACATCGCGATCAAGTTCAACAACGACTACGGCGTCGATTTCTTTCCGGTGACAGAGCCGGTGATCGAGGGGGCGGCCACGCGCGTCATGTCGCTGCGCGACGGGTCCAAGAAGATGTCGAAATCCGATCCCTCGGACATGAGCCGCATCAACCTGACCGATGATGCAGACACCATCGCGCAAAAGATCCGCAAGGCGCGGACCGACCCGGAACCGCTGCCCGACAACGCCGAGGGTCTGGCAGAACGCCCCGAGGCGCGGAATCTGGTGAACATCTACGCCGCTCTTGCGGATCTGACCGTCGATCAGGTCATTGCAGAACACGCCGGCCAGCAATTTGGCACCTTCAAGCCCGCGCTGGCCGATCTGGCGGTTGCCAAGCTGGAGCCGATTTCGACCGAGATGAAGCGCCTGACCGCCGATCCGGCAGAGATCGACGCCATCCTGCGCCGCGGGTCAGAGCGCGCACGCGAAATCGCCTCCCCGATCCTGGCGAAGACCTATGAGATTGTCGGCATGGTGCGCTGAGGGTTCAATGTCTGCGCGTGTTGAACTGCCGGACCGGGGCTCTGCCCCGGACCCCGGGGTATTTTTACAGAGAAGAAGCCAGGGCCTTGCGCAGTCCCTCTCGACCGGCCAATCCCTAACGGATCGTAAAAACGTCTCTGTAAGCCATTGATTTTTCTGACGCGGGTGCGTGTCCACGCGTGGACACCCTCAACGTCCGGCCGCGATCCTCGCCGCCAGCCGCAAGGCATGGGCCGGCTCCGTCGCCGCCACCGGCAGCACCGGATCATAAGCCGCCCGGATCACATCGGCGATGTCCGGACGCAGGATCACCTGCCCGCCCCCGACCTGCGCCAGCGCCGACCGTTCAGCAAAGGCCGTGTCTGACCACAGCAGGATCGACTGCACCACCTGCCCCAGCGCCAGCGTGTCTGCGGGCAGTTTGGCCAGTTCCGCATCCATCCGAAGGAAAACAAAGCAGGCCTTGATCCCGCCATCCGCATCGAAACGGAACACCCGGTACTGGTTCGCGTTCGCCGCCTCCAGCCGGTCCACCATCGTTTCCAAGCCATCGATCATCCGACCGAGGTCCGGCACATCGAGAAGCTCTGCCCAATCGCGGCAGAAAAACACCATGACGTTGGCGCCCAGTTCCGGATCCGTTTCGGCCATCTGGTGCCCCGCCAGCACGCAAACCGCCTCAAACGCGCCTTTGATCACCTGCAGCGTGGTCTCTTCGACGCCAAAGACGATCGGAGACAGGGGACGGCCCCAACGCGCGCAGTGATAGCTGCCATCCGACCGCGTGAACAGTTTTTCAATGTCCTCTAGGGTCAGGTCGTGTGCCATGCTGCTTCTTCTCACGTCAAATACTCAAATCCCACCGCCCGACGGTCAGTTGTCGAACAGAGTGCTCTGTCCCGGCGGCACGGGCGCGGCAAGGCCAAGGTGCGTCCACGCCTTTTGCGCCAGCATCCGCCCGCGCGGGGTACGGCTGATCAGCCCCTGCTGCAAGAGGTAGGGTTCCACCACCTCCTCAAGCGCATCGCGGCTTTCGGACAGGGCGGCGGAGAGGGTTTCGATGCCCACAGGACCGCCGCCATAGTTCTCGGCCACCAGCGTCAGATAGCGCCGGTCCGCACCGTCGAGGCCAAGGTTGTCGACCCCTAGCCGCGTCAGCGCATTGTCGGCCAGCGCGCGGCTGACCACGCCGCCACCCTCAACGATGGCGAAATCCACCACGCGGCGCAGCAGGCGTCCCGCAATGCGGGGCGTTCCGCGTGACCGTCGTGCAATCTCTAGCGCGCCGTCGCCTTCCATCCGCACGCCCAGCTTGACCGCGTTGCCGGACACGATCGTCTCAAGCTCGGGGATGGTGTAGAAGTTCAGCCGTGTCGGGATGCCGAAACGGTCGCGCAAGGGGGTCGTCAGCAGGCCCAGCCGCGTCGTCGCACCGACCAGTGTGAAAGGCTGCAATTCGATCCGCACAGTACGCGCCGCCGGTCCCTCGCCGATCACGAGGTCGAGCTCATAATCCTCCATCGCCGGATAGAGCACTTCCTCGACGGCGGCGTTCAGACGGTGGATTTCGTCGATGAACAACACGTCGTTGCGTTCGAGGTTGGTGAGGATTGCCGCCAGATCGCCGGCCTTGGCCAGCACCGGACCAGAGGTCATGCGAAAGCCGACGCCCAGTTCGCGCGCCATGATCTGCGCCAGCGTCGTTTTGCCCAGACCGGGGGGACCGTGGAACAGCGTGTGGTCCATCGCCTCGCCCCTTTGGCGCGCGCTTTGGATAAAGACACGCAGGTTCGCCCGCGCCTCTGCCTGACCGATGAAATCGCCTAGCATTTGCGGCCGCAGGGCGCGGTCGCGGTCCTCTGGCAGCGGGTCGGGCCGCAGGGTGGGGTCCGGGTCGGTCATGCGTTCAACCCGAATTGACGCGTATGCAGACGCTCCATCCATGTATGTTCGATTGCGATGATATCTTCCGGGGGCATATCCGGGGAAACTCTCTCGAGGATTGAGAACCTAAAAAAGGATGTGTCACGTCGCTCCAGCTCGACTGTGACACCCACCTCTCCGGCACAATGTTGCTGCCAGCGCCCCAGAATATTCTCCGCTCCGTAAGCACTACCGACATAGCGAGCGCCATCGCTTTCGTCGACGATCAGGTAAATCCCTCTCCACTCGCGCAGCCTCGTCGCCCAAGCGTTAGGCAGAAACCGTACATCTTCTGTTTTCAAGCACAGCTTGCGCCACCCAGGAAATGGTGGCGAATACCTGGAGGCTCTCTCAATCGAGATGACTTCCGCGTCTAGGTTTTCAGCCAACCGCACATAGGCGCGCCCCTCCGGTGTTCGGATTCGCAGACGGCCCGCCAAATCAGCCATCTCAGGCAACAACTTCACGTCAAACCATGGCTGACTCTCATTATCGGCTTCCCGCCACAGGTCCATACCATAGTCCCTGTGAAGGGCCAGAACACTAGGGTCCAAATTAATCTCCGCGCTCGGTCGCTGGCCAACAAACTCCGCGGCATAAAAGCCGACAAACACCATTTCACCCGGTTCCGTTTCCGCAAAAGACAGCATTTTTGCCCGCCTACGCAGTGTCGCCGTCGCGGTCTTGCTGTGAAACGACTGATACGCCTCAAAAATTTCGCGGCGATTTTGTATGATATGGGCCATTGCGCCACGCAACCCCGGCTCTGATGGACGATGAAGGACGACAGCAGTTTCATGCGTTTGAATGCCCCTCGCCATGAGGATTTCGGCCAATCGCATCCCTTACCCCTTTGGCGCCAGCAGCTTCAGCGCCGCGCGGATCAGTCCCGCGGTGTCTGCCTCAGGCGCGGCACCAGCGGCCTCTGCCACGGCTCCTGCGGCCTCTGAAGGGGCATAGCCAAGGTTGCCCAATGCCGACAGCGCCTCTGCCTGCGCGTTGGCGGCGCGTGGTGGAGCGGGGGTAGCGGCGGGCGCGGTTTCGATCACATCAATCGGCGGTGCAGGGTCAGAACCCTGTGTCTCTGCCATGCCCATGGCCATAACCATCGGTGCCTTGTCTTTCAACTCCATCACCACGCGTTGCGCCGTCTTGGGGCCGATCCCACGCGCCGCCTTGATCGCTGACCAGTCGCCCAATGCCAGCGCGCGGCTGACCCCGTCTGGCCCCAGTGTGCCAAGGATCGCCAGTGCCGCCTTGGCCCCCACGCCCTGCACCGAAAGCAGCAGGCGGAACCATTCCTTTTCGATCAGGGTGGGAAAGCCGAAGAGTTGCAGCAGATCCTCACGCACCAGCAGATCGGTGAACAGCGCCGCCGCCTCGCCTGCGCCGGGCAGGCCCGCGCGCACCCGGTCGCTGCAATAGACGACATAGCCGACGCCCTGAACGTCGATCAGCACATGATCCTCACCGTGATAGATGATCCGCCCTGCAATGCGCCCGATCATGCCCGCACCTTCATCCGTCGCGTTCCCATGTGATGCGCGTGGCAGATCGCAATCGCCAGCGCGTCTGCCGCGTCCGGCCCTGCCGGATTGGCGCCGGGCAATTGCAGATTGACCATATGTTCGACCTGATGTTTTTCAGCGTGGCCGACACCCACAACTGTCTTCTTGACAGAGTTCGGTGCATATTCCCCGATGGTCAGCCCAAACTGAGCCGGCACCAGCAAGGCAATCGCCCGCGCCTGACCCAGTTTCAGCGTCCCGGCCCCGTCGCGGTTCACAAAGGTCTTTTCCACAGCCGCCTCATCGGGGGCCATTTCGCGGAACACCTCTGTCAAAAGAACGTGCAGATTGAGGAGTCGTTCGGCCAATTCCGTGCCACCGGGCTTACACAACCCGTTTGCAACGTGCCTGAGTCGGCTGCCGTCTACCTCGATCACACCCCATCCGAGGGTGCGCAGCCCCGGGTCGATGCCCAATATCCGCATGGATGCCTACTGTTGTTGTTTTTCAGACACGGCTAGCACGAAACGCGAACAAAGACCAAGGTTAATGCGCCGAAGACCAATTGCGACACCGCTTGCTCCCGGACCGACACGCGCTGCCTGATTGCGTCACGCAAACGTCAGAAACCGACGCCGAAAACGGCGGTTTTTTGCTTGTTTTTCAACAGGGTTAACCTCTGTTTCTGCCATGCAGAAAATGCATGAGACCCATGCAGAAAATGCAGCTTGAACGGGCCGATTGCCCAAACTATGTGCGGTTTCAGAACGAACAACAAACCATATTCGACCAGACTCAAGGAGACCAGAAATGGCCGCAACCGACCTGACCCGCCCGTACGCCGCTTCGGGCTCCGCCGCGCGCATCGGCACTATGTTTACAACTGCCATCGGCACGTTTGCCGCATGGAATGATGCCCGCCTGACCCGCAACAGCCTGTCTGCCCTGACCGATCGTGAACTTGACGATATCGGCCTGCACCGCGGCGACATCGACAGCGTTGCTGGACGCTACTGATCTTTAGACTTGGATGGAACGGGTGGGATGACCCGGTCCATACGGTTGCCACTCACGGCAAGGCAAACGGCCACGCTTCGCAAGAAGCGTGGCCGTTTCGCATTCTGGACAATGGGTTTTAATCAATGGGCCTTAGCCAACCCGCGGCGAGATGAACCCCGCCACCGCACGGGTCACGGGATCTGCCTGCATCACCCAGGCCCCGGCCTTTTCATACAAGGCCCCCTGCGACAGGGTCGCGACACTGCTAAGGTATTGCGTCTCACCCAACCAGGCATAGGCCAGTATCTTGAACGCCATGACGACCAGAGCCAATCGCAGAACAAGGCGCAGGCCAATCCCGCTGAAGTGCCGGTCCGGCACCTGTTCGATGACCCCGTTGCGATTCATCCGGGTCACGTAGCCCTTGGACATGCGGATGTGTTTGCGCCGCAGCGCCTGCTCACGCTTGTGAAAACTTTGTTGGGCCTGATCCATGGCAGCCTCACTTGAAATCGGCCCCCACCGATTAAGACAAGTTTTAGCCAAACTTTACGGCAAGAATGAGGCAATTCAGTTCAAATTTGTCCTGAATAGAGTCGTTAACCCTTTGTTTACTGACTCCGCTGGAGGGTAAGCGTCACCCATTCGCCAATCGTATCGCGGCGCAATTGCGGCATCCCTTGGGCTGTATAAACCTCGACCACCTCATCCGCCTGCCAGGTCAAGATGCCGGACAGGATCGCATAGCCGCCGGGGGCGATGTGGCTGGCCATGTCCGGGGCAAGGTCGATCAACGGCTGTTTCAGAATATTGGCAAAGACCAGATCATACGGCGCGCGCGCGTGCAGTTCCGGGTTCTCGAACCCGGCGGCCACAACGCAGGTTACCTTGTCGGACAGGTTGTTGGCGCGCACGTTGGCCTCTGCCACCTCGACGGCGACTTCATCAATGTCGGAGGCAATGATCATGTCGGGCCAGAGGCACGCGGCCCCCATCGCCAGAACCGCCGTGCCACAGCCGATGTCAGCGACATGTTTGCCGATGAACCCCTCAGTTGCCAGACGATCAAGCGCCTCAAGACAGCCCTGCGTGGTGCCGTGATGCCCGGTGCCAAAGGCCATCGCGGCCTCAATCAGCAGAGGCACAGAGCTATCGGGGATCTTGTCCGCGTCGTGGCTGCCATAGACGAAAAAACGTCCCGCTTCGACCGGGGTCAGTTCGCGCCGCACCTTGTCGACCCAATCGGTGTCCGGCACCATGGAGACAACAAAGGGTTTGGCCCCATAGGCCGCCGCCAGCAGCGCTAGCGCCACCTCGTCCGGTGCCTCTGTGAAATAGCCGCCCACCTCGGACATGCCAGAGCCGTCCTCGATCTCAAAGACACCAACGCCCATGGGCTCCGGGTCCATCTCCTCGATTGCGAGGCCCAGCGCCTCAGCCTGGTCCTTGTCGGAAAGTGTGGTGAAGGCGGTCCATGTCTTGGGCATGTCGAGGGGTCCATTCCGGGGGAAAACGCCCTCGCTGTTGCACGAATGCCCGTCCACCGCAAGCCGCCGCACCCCAGGTGTGAAACCGATGTTATGGCATGGTATCGTCAATGCACGTTTCGAGATGACGCCATGCCCGCAGCCCTGCTTGTCCTGTTCTACATCGGCCTGACCTGCGCGCCGCTTGTCTTGGCCGCAGTGCAGGGCCATGCGCCGCGCCCCTTGCGCGACGAACTGGCCAGTGGCGTGGCGCTCGCCGGGTTGGCCATCCTGTTGGTGGAATTTGTCCTGTCGGGGCGGTTCCGTGCGATCTCAGGTCGGATCGGCATGGACGTCACCATGCGCCTGCATCAGCTGCTGGCCCGCGCCGCCACCGTGATGATCCTGCTGCACCCCTATCTGTATGCCGGTCCGCAAAGCCTGAGCGGCAGGTTGACGCCGCCTGGGTCTGCCGCGCTCAACTACGATTGGTCGGGGCTATGGCCGGGAATCGTTGCGTGGCTTCTGCTGGGGGCACTGATGGTCATAGCGCTGGGGCGCGACGGACTGTTCCGACATGAACACTGGCGCGCGATGCATGGGCTGATGGCGCTAGGTGTGGCCGGGCTTGGCGTGCTGCACGCCACTCGCGCGGGTCGGTACAGCGCCGATCCGACGCTGGCCGTGCTATGGTGGGCGCTGTTTGCGGTGGCCGTCTTTTCGCTGTTCTGGGTCTATGTGATCAAACCGGCCATGAAGGCGCGCCGCCCCTGGACGGTCAGCGCCGTTGCCCGCGTGGCTGACCGTACCTGGGAACTGCGCCTGCGCCCCGAAGGCCACACAGGGCTGCGCTACCAACCCGGCCATTTCGCCTGGATCAGTGTAGGCAAACGTGCCGTATCGCTGGATGAAAACCCGTTCTCCATCGCCTCTGCCCCGGCGGACGGCCCGGACTTGCGCTTTGTCATCAAGGAACTGGGCGATTTCAGCAATCGAATTGGAGGGATCCGGCCCGGCACCCGTGCCTATGTCGATGCTCCCTTTGGGTCGCTGACGCTGGACCGGCATCAGGACGCTGCGGGTGTCGCGCTGATCGCGGGGGGCGTGGGCATCGCCCCGATGCTGTCGCACCTGCGCCAACTGGATGCCGACGCGGACCCGCGCCCGCGCCTGTTGCTCTACGCCAACCGGACCATCGACCAGATCGTCTGCGACGCGGAATTGAAAGCGCGCACCATAGACGGGCCCCTGCGCGTGACCCATGTCCTGTCAGAACCGCCTGAAAACTGGACGGGCGAGACCGGCTTTGTCACCGCCGAATTGATCCGACGCCATTTCGATCAAGACGCACTGCGCACTTGGGTCTTTGTCCTCTGCGGTCCCCCTCCCATGCTGCACGCGGTTGAACAGGCCCTGACGGACCTTGGCGTCCCCCCGAAAAACATCCTTTTGGAGCAGTTCAGCTATGACTAGCCGTGGCCGCATCTTGCGCGTGTTCTGGGTGCTGACCGCCGTGATCGCGCTGGCGATCCTTGCCTTTGCCCTGCGCGGTGCGGTCTAGCGCCGCCGCCAGCGATTGGGATCGCGCCATGCGCGCCGCTCCCGCAGGTTGACCTGTGGCAGCGGGCCGTCGCCAATTGTCCGGACATAACGCCAGCCCAATCCCCCGGCCACAATGCCCATGACCGCGCCAACCAGCGCCTGCGCATAAACCACGCCCTCTGCCGCATAACCTGCCGTCAACCAGACTGCGGCAGGCCACAACAACAGCCCATCGCGCAGCCAGCTGAGGACAGAGGCCCACAGCGGCCGACCCAGCGTATTGAACGCAGCATTGGACACGAACAGCAGCCCGCCAAGGGTAAAGGACAACGCGCCGATCTGGGTAAAGGCGCGCAGCACCGTGGCCCCCTCTGCCGTCAGCCCGAAGCCCTTGGCAATCGTCCCCGTCAGCGCCATCAAGATCAGCCAGACGACGCCCGCGTAGCAGACGCAAAACAGCGCCGCGTCCCGATAGGTCTGGCGCAAGCGGTCGAACTGCCGCGCGCCAAAGTTCTGGCCAAAGATGCCGCCAATCGCCCCCGCAAGTGAGAACAGCCCGCCAAAGGCCACCACCGTCAGGCGGTTGATCACCGCCCAGGCCGCAACCGCGTTGTCGCCATAGGCCGCGATAAAGCCGGTCAACAGGAAGTTCCCGAAAGGCGTCGCCATTTGCGTCACGATGGCAGGCACCGCCACCCGCAGCAACGCGGGCGCGTGGCGCACCAACAGGACCAGAGAGGGCCGTGCCAGCAGCCCGTGCCGAAATCCCGCGTACCAGATCGCCAACCCGGCCATAATGCCGCGAAAGATCCAGACACTGAGCGCGGCACCATCCAGCCCCATCTCCAGCACATAGATCAGCACCGGGTCGACGCCCAGCATGATGATCCCGCCGCCCATGGTGACCATCATCGCCTGCCGCGCCAGTCCGTCGGCACGCAGCACTGCACTGCCACACAGGCCCACGGCCATGATCGCCAGCGACGGCATCGACAGCGCCACATAGCGCGCGGCCAGATCCAGCACCTCGCCACTGGCACCAACGCTGCCCAGAAAATCGCGCCGGAACGCAACCACCGTACCCGCCGTGACGGCCTGTACCAGAAAGGTCAGCAGCATCCCCGCCGCGCCCTGTTCGCGCGCCAGCGCCCGTTCACCGCGCCCGATGCTGCGCGATACCAGTGCCGTGGTGCCAACCATCAGCCCGACGCCGATGGAGACGGTAAAGAACTGGATGGCAAAGGCATAGCCGATGGCCGCCATCAGGATCGGCTGCCCCAGTTGCGACACCCAGAACAGGTTCGCCGCGTCGACGATAAACACAAAGGTGATCCCGGCCGCCCCGGTCAGGGTCATGCGGACCACATGGCCCAGCGTGGACCCGGTCAGAAACCGCCCGTCCGTCTGCGTGGGGCCTGCTGCCATACCTACTCGGCCGGGGCCGCCATGAACCCGCCAAAAACTGTTTCATTGCCCGGTTCCGGGTGGCGCGGGATCATCATCGCAAGCGCAAGACTGACCAGCGCCATACCAGCGGCAAGACCGAACACTGCCCCGGGTGAGATCAGCCAGAGGTAGCCCAGCAAAAACGGCAGAAAGACCGCCGCGATATGGTTGATGGTAAAGGCCACGGCGGCGGTGGGGGCGATGTCGCCCGGATCGGCGATTTTTTGGAAATAGGTTTTCAGCGCCAGCGCCATGGCGAAAAACAGGTGGTCGATCACATACAACGAGGCGGCAAGGATCACGCCCCAGCCAAACCAGTAGATCCCGCCATACAGCAGGAACACCACCGTCAGGCCGACGTATTCAAAAATCAGCGTGTTGCGTTCCCCGAACTTGAACACCGCGCGGCCAAAGACCGGGCCGATCACCATATTGGCGACAAGGTTGATCAGATACAGCGCCGTGACCTCATGCACTTCGAACCCGAACCGCTCGACCATCATGAACCCGGCAAAGACGACAAAGATCTGCCGCCGCGCGCCCGACATGAACTGCAGCGCGTAATACAACCAATACCGGCGGCGCAGGATGAACTTTTTGACCTGCGGATTTGGGCTTTCGAATTGCGGATAGGCCAGCGCGCAGAATGCGACGATGACCAGCGTCAGCCCACCGGACACCATGTAGACGAAATTATAGGACAGCTCCCAAGCCTGCCATGTCAGCACGATGGCACCATAGGCGATCAGTGTGGCCGCCGACCCAGCGGCAATCAGCCAGCCCAGCATTTGCGGCGCGCGATCCTTGGGCAGCCATTGCAATTGCAGACTCTGGTTCACCGTCTCGTAATAGTGGAACCCGATAGAACTGAGCAGGGTGATGAACAGCAGCCCGCCCATGCTGGGAAACATCGCAGTCAGCGCCGTGGCCACGGCCAACAGCGCCAATGACACCAGCGCCAGCACCTGTTCGCGCATCACCAACAGCACGGCGATCACCCCGATGGCCAAAAAGCCGGGGATTTCGCGCACCGTGTGCAGTACGCCGATGTCCTTGCCATCGAAATTCGCAGCTTCGATAACAAAGTTGTTGAGCAGCGCCGACCAAGTGGCGAACGACAGCGGCATTGCGATCGCCATAAGCGTCAACAAGGCTGCGGGACGCCGCCACAGTGGTAACTGGTGCGCGTCATTCAGGGAAACAGGTGCCATAATTTCGCATTACGCCCAAATCTCAGGGTTGGCGAGACCCGCCTACTCCGCATCAGCGCACAGAACAGGGGCCGTTGCCGCAATCGTCGTTGTCTAGGCAACGTCCGTTCTACTCCGTTCCGCCCCATGATCTGCATCAAGGCAAGGCAAGGCCCCTTTGGTGCATCACGCTGCGCAACACGCGCAAGGAGCAGCTGTGATGGATATCGTTCCCCTGATCGACCGCATCGGTGAGAACCCGACTTCAGCGCTGTTTGGTCTGATCACCGGAGTGATCTTTGGCGTCGCGGCACAACGCTCGCGCTTTTGCCTGCGCGCAGCCACGGTCGAATTCGCGCGCGGCATGATGCGGGACAAGGTGGCGGTCTGGCTGCTGACTTTCTCCACCGCCGTGGTTTGGGTGCAGGGCGCGCACCTTCTGGGCCTTCTCGACACTTCCGACGCGCGCGTGATGGCCGTGCCGGGCAGTTGGTCCGGTGCGATCATTGGCGGGTTGCTGTTCGGTGCGAGCATGGTGCTGGCGCGGGGCTGTTCGGGCCGCCTGCTGGTGCTGGCGGCGACAGGCAACCTGCGGTCGGTCGTCTCTGGCCTGATCTTTGCCGTGGTGGCGCAGATGTCGCTGACCGGCTGGCTGTCACCCGTTCGGGACAAACTGGCCGCACTTTGGATCACCGGCGGCGGGCGCAACATGGATCTGCTGGCCGCCGCCCACCTGCCCCGAGAGGCCGGGCTGGTGATCGGCCTCATGATCGCCCTTCTGGCGCTGGAACTCAGCCGCCGCAACCGCATTGGGTTTTCGCGTCTTGTCTTTGCCTCCGGCGTCGGGTTCGCCGCCGCCGTGGGCTATGGCCTGACCTATGCCCTTAGTCAGGTCGCGTTTGAGCCGGTGCAGATCGAAAGCCTGACCTTTACCGGACCCTCGGCCAATACGCTGATGTTCTTCCTCGACCGCAATTCGGCACTGGAGTTCGACATCGGATTGGTGCCGGGGGTGGTGCTGGGGTCGTTCCTTGCCGCCGCCGCAACCCGGGAGTTGAAGTTTCAGGGCTTTGAAGGCCCAACACCGATGCGCAACGCCATGATCGGCGCGGTGCTGATGGGCTTTGGCGGGATGCTGGCGGGTGGTTGCGCCATCGGCGCGGGCGTCTCTGGCGGGTCGATCTTTGCGGGCACCGCATGGCTGGCGCTGTTCTGCATGTGGATCGGCGGGATGAGCATGGACGCCATACTGGGTGGGCGGGGACAACCCGCCCACATCTGAGCGCGTTACATCCCACGCACGGTATCAATCATCAACTGCACATTCTCGGGGTTCGCATCCGGCGTGATCCCGTGGCCAAGGTTGAAGATATGCGGCCCGTTGCGGAAGGCCTGCACCACGCGCTGCGTTTCCGCGACGAGCGCATCGCCGCCCGTGACCATGTGTGACGAGGCAAGGTTGCCCTGCACACAGCCAGACACCTGCACATGCTCCCCCGCCCATTCCGGCGTCACGCTGTCATCCACCGCCACGCAATCCGCGCCGGTCGCCTGATGAAAGCCGATGTATTTGTCGCCTGCCTGCCGCGGGAAGGCGATGACCGGCAGACCCGGATGCCGCCGCTTGAGTTCCTGCGTGATGATCCGTGCCGGTTCCAGCGCGTAGCGGTCAAAATCTTCGCCCTTGAGCGATCCGGCCCAGCTGTCGAACAACTTGACCACCTCTGCCCCCGCCTTCACCTGTTCCGACAGGTAATCAATCGTCGCCTCGGTCAGCCGGTCGATGATCTTTTCGAACAGCGCGCGGTTTTCGGCCTTTAGCGCATGGGCAGGCCCCTGATCCTTGGTCCCCTGCCCCGCGATCATATAGGTCGCCACCGTCCACGGCGCGCCCGCAAAGCCAATCAGCGTCGTCTCTGACGGCAGCGCCCCCGACAGGTTGCGCACCGTCTGATAGATCGGGTTCAGCGTGTCGTGGATCATCTCGCCCCGACCCAGCTTGTCGAAATCCGCGTCCGAGGTAATTGTCGACAGGCGCGGCCCTTCGCCGGTCACGAACCACAGGTCCATGCCCAGCGCCTGCGGCAGTAGCAGGATATCGGCAAACAGGATCGCCGCGTCAAAGCCATAGCGCCGGATCGGCTGCAAGGTCACCTCTGTCGCCAGCTCCGGGTTGTAGCACAGCGACAGGAAATCCCCCGCCTCGGCCCGCGTCGCCTTGTACTCCGGCAGATAACGCCCCGCCTGACGCATCATCCAGATCGGCGGTGTCGGCAGTGTCTCGCCCGCAAGGGCCCGCAGGATCGTCTTGGTCATTCGGCTCGCTCCTCAAATTCGATTGTCTTGGTCCAATGCAGGCCCGCCGGTGTCAAGCAGCCTTGCCCGCCTGCGGCCAAACCGGGCGCGCATGACGCATCCCAAGCCTGTCAAATCCCGTTTCCTTTCCCGCGCCGCCGCGCTAACCCTTGCCCATGACCGATCTGCCCACACCCCAATCCCCGCTGAAACTCGGCACCCGCGGCTCTCCGCTGGCACTGGCCCAGGCCCATGAAACCCGTGACCGTCTGGCCGCCGCCTTTGGCCTGCCGATGGACGCGTTCGAAATCGTGGTGATCAAGACCACCGGCGACGACCGCAGCATGATCGACGCCGACCGCCCATTGAAAGAGATTGGCAACAAGGGCCTGTTCACTAAAGAGATCGAAGAGGCGATGCTGGCAGGCCGGATCGACATCGCCGTGCATTCGATGAAGGACATGCCGACGGAACAGCCTGCCGGTCTTGTGTTGGACTGCTACCTGCCGCGCGAAGACGTGCGCGATGCCTTTATCTGTCCCGATGCGGATAGCCTGCATGACCTGCCGCAAGGCGCGGTTGTCGGCACCTCGTCCCTGCGCCGCCGCGCGCAATTGCTGCACCGCCGCCCTGACCTGCACGTGGTCGAGTTTCGCGGCAACCTGCAAACCCGACTGAAAAAGCTGAATGAGGGCGTGGCGCGCGCCACCTTCCTCGCCTGCGCGGGCTTGAACCGGCTGGGCATGAGCCATGTGCCGCAAAGCCCGATTTCAGCCGACGACATGCTTCCCGCCGTGGCACAGGGGGCCATCGGCATTGAACGCCGCGCCGACGATACCCGCACGCAAGACATGCTGGCCGCGATCCACGACACGCCCACTGCCCTGCGGCTGGCCGCCGAACGCGCCTTCCTCGCCGCACTTGATGGCTCTTGCGAAACCCCCATCGCGGCGCTGGCCGAACAGACCGGCGACACCTTGCGCCTGCGCGGTGAGATCCTGAAAACCGATGGATCGGCGGCCTACGCCGGTGAAATCACCGGCCCCGTCGGCACCGGGGCAGAGATGGGCCGCTCCCTTGCTGCCGACCTTCTGGCACAGGCCGGTCCGGATTTTTTCACCCACTGATCGGCGCGTCTCTCACCACTGTGATAGGCAACACGCCAAAACCATGCTACCTTTTGACGCATAATCGCGTCTGACCGGTCCGTCCGTCGCCGCGCGACGGCCCCTTGTCCGGTTGGCGCCTTCCCACGCCATTAGGAGAGGACGCATGACACAGACAATCGGAAACCCCGGCAGTTGGCTGGCGCAGGCCTTTGGTCTTGCCGGTCGCCACGCGGCACGTTCAACGCAAAACCTTGGCGGGGTCGAAGTCGCCGCCCCGCCGCGCATCCGTGAACTCACCGCAGAGGACCTGCGCGAGTCGCTGGAGGCGGGTTGGCGCGACTTTCAGGCCTGCCGCACAGACGTCATGTTCCTTGTCCTGCTCTATCCGATCATCGGACTTGTCCTTGCGGTCTCTGCGCATCACCTGTCACTGATACCGTTAATCTTTCCAATGATCGCGGGCTTTGCCCTGCTCGGCCCGGTCACGGCCGTCGGCGTGTATGAGATCAGCCGCCGCCGGGAAGAGGGCGAAGACATCGGCTGGCTCGGCGCGCTCAAGGTGCTGGAACGGCCGCGCTTTGCCGCCATAGTCGTGATGGGCCTCTACCTTGCAGCGATTTTTTGCCTCTGGCTCGTGCTGGCAGCGCATCTTTATGGAATAACGCTTGGACCGGATATGCCCGCCTCTCCCGGGGCGTTCATCGACAGCTTGATGACAGGTCCCGGACTGCTGATGATCGTTCTGGGCTGCGGCATCGGCGGCGTTTTTGCCCTGACGGTACTGGCCACCAGCGTGGTGTCCTTCCCGCTGCTGCTAGACCGCAGCGTGGGACTGCCGATGGCGGTTCAGACCTCGCTCCGTGTGACACGGCAGAACCCCAAGGTGATCCTGACATGGGGGGCGATCGTGACCGCCGGACTGGTACTGGGCAGCCTGCCCTTCCTGCTTGGTCTGGTGATCGTCCTGCCGGTGCTCGGCCACGCCACTTGGCACCTCTATCGCCGCGCGGTCGTGTAACCCGTCAACCGGGCGCGGCCCAAATACCGGCGCCGCGCCCGCAGTTTCTTCGCAGTTTCTTCTCTGTGAAAATACCCCACTGACATGCTGCAAGCATGCCTTGCGCAGGCTTCCTAGTCGCCCACCTTCAGAACGATCTTGCCGATATGGCCAGAGCTTTCCATGCGCGCATGCGCAGCGGCGGCCTCCTCCAACGGGAACGCGCTGTCCATGACCGGGGCCACAAGGCCCGCATCCAGCAGCGGCCAGACCTGCGCGCGCAGGGCGTCGGCGATACGCGCCTTGGCCAGATCGCTTTGCGGGCGCAGGGTGCTGCCGGTGATGGTCAGACGCCGCATCATCACCTGCGCAAAGTTCAGCGCCACCTTCGGCCCTTGCAGAAAGGCGATCTGCACCAGCCGCCCGTCATCGGCCAAGGCCTTGACGTTGCGCGGCAAATACTCGCCCCCCACCATATCGAGGATCAGGTTCGCCCCGCCCACAGCGCGCAGCACCTCGACGAAATCCTCTTCACGGTAGTTGATCGCTTGCTCCGCCCCCAGATCGCGGCAGGCCTGACATTTGGCCTCGGACCCAGCGGTGGCAAAGACGCGTGCGCCGAAATGCGTGGCCAATTGGATCGCCGTCGTGCCGATGCCGCTGGACCCGCCATGCACAAGGAAACGCTCCCCCGCTTGCAAACCGCCGCGTTGAAACACGTTCGACCAGACGGTGAAAAAGGTCTCTGGCAGGCAGGCGGCCTCTTTCAGTCCCATGCCCTTGGGGACCGGCAGGCAATGCGCGGCGGGGGTTGCAACGTATTCCGCATACCCGCCCCCCGGCAACAGCGCGCAGACCGCGTCGCCCACTGACAGGCCGTCCACCCCGGAACCGAGGGCCACCACCTCGCCCGAGGCTTCAAGCCCCGGCAGGTCAGAAGCGCCGGCAGGCGGCGCATAGCTGCCCGCGCGTTGCAGCGCGTCGGGGCGATTGACCCCGGCATAGGCAACCTTGATGACCACCTGTCCTGCGGCGGGTTGCGGCACAGGCCGCATAGTCGGTTTCAGAACCTCCGGGCCGCCCGGTTCGGTGATCTCGATGGCGCGCATGGTGTCGGACATGGTCAGGCCTCCCTTTTAGGGATCTGGTAACAAGCGGGGCGAAGGGGGCAAAGCGGTTTCAGGCCGGGATACCTGCGCTGTAAAGGCGCGTTCAGCGGGATGGCGTGCCGCCGGGCAGATCTGCATCCGCACCCGACGGTGCCTTGACCCGTTCAAGGATCTTCGCAGGCCCCGCTGTCAAAGCGCCGAACAGGCGGTTCTTGCGCAGCTGCCCCTTTACCTTTTCAAAGCGCATCACATCCTCGATCCGGCGATCCAAAAAGGCCCATGTCGCATCATTGCCCAGCGAATCGTCCCCCAGCCAGTACAGCACCGTCGAGGAATAGACCGCCGACAGCGTCGCTCGCTTGGTGTACCAGTTGAAATCCCGCGATGTGTCGCCCAGCGCGGTCCAGATCGCATCTGCCGTCCCCCAGATCAGCCGCGCGCCATCCGGCGCATAGGGCGGCAAGGCAAACAACGTTGTACCCCGGCGCACCGCCTCGCGATCCTCCGCAGCCTCGATCCGGGCGCGCACGGCAAAGACAACGCGATCCCGAAACCGCATCTCTGCAAGGTCCGCGCCCGCGATTCGGCGCAACATGTCCGCGTCACCCCGTTTGTGATAGGCCACCGCCAGATCGACGGCCCCGCGCGGGAAAAGCCCCTGCGCCACCACCGGGTCGACATCAGCGTCGGCCACGGCGGCGCGAAAGCTGGCGTCAGACCAGCCGTCAAAAGGCACATGCAGCAGCGCGGCGTCCAGAATCCTGTCTGTGATATCGGGCATCGGGGGCATCCTTCATGTTCCGTCTACACCCTAGACAAATAGAACGGTGCTTGCTATATGGCCACCTCCTGCAAATTCCCTTGCAACTCAAATCTAGAAAGGTGGTGAAAACCACATGCAGGTCAGTGTTCGTGACAACAATGTCGATCAGGCGCTCCGCGCTCTGAAGAAAAAGCTGCAGCGCGAAGGCGTGTTCCGCGAAATGAAGCTTAAGCAACATTTCGAGAAGCCGTCCGAAAAGAAAGCCCGTGAAAAGGCCGAGGCAATCCGCCGCGCCCGCAAGCTGGCTCGTAAAAAGGCCCAGCGCGAAGGCATGCTGTAAGCGTACCGAACGCTTTTAGTCAGATACGAACCCCTGCGGCCCGCCCGCGGGGGTTTTTCGTTTGCGGGACCGCTTTTGTGGGGCATAGCAGACGGGCGTCGCGACAAGCCCCGGAATTCCCCACTTTGTAATGCTCCCGCGACGCCGCATACTCGACACCAAGACGAACCCCCATATTGCGAGGGAACAATGACATTGCTGGCTCGATCCATCCTTTTCACGATCTGCGCCTGCGTGGCGGTCATACCGGCGCCCGGTCGGGCACAGGACATCAGCCGGGTTGTCGCACTTGACACACTGGCCGGCAGTGATCCGTTTCAGGCGCTGCAACAGGTCGACATCGCCATGCGCGACCCGCTGGTGTTGGGCACGCCACCACAAATGCGCATTCTTGTCGATCTCATGCAATTGCGCGCCGACCTGCTGGACGGGCTGGGCTATGTTCAGGCCAGCGACGCGTGGGCCGATCTGGCGCGAACCCGCGCCTTTGCCCGGACCGAATTGGGTGAGGACCCGGTGCCCGCCTATCTCAAGGCCGCCCAGATCTATGAGGCGCAAGGCGCGCTGGCCTCGGCCCGCACCATGATCGAGGCCGCGATTACGGCCGAACAGGAAACTGGCCGCAGCGACGACGCGCTAATCGACCTCTACAAGGAACTGGTGCGGCTGGCCGACCTTCTGGGCGACGCAGAGGCCGCTGAAAACGCGCGCGCCATGCTAAAGGCGCTCGGCAGCCCATCGCTGGAAACCGCTTTTGGCACCGATGATGGCGGGTTTCACGCGGTTGACGTCTTTTATGCCACCGATCGCGCCCGCACCGGGGCAACCCATCCCGCCCGCTTTTATGGCGGCGAACGGGGCGACCGTCTGGAACTGGGCATTGCCACGGTGACCATTCCCGACAGCCACGTTGCTGGCCGGGTTGAAAAGCCGTCGATCTGGCGGCTGGAATTTCGTGCCACTCCGTCCAAGCACGTTCTGCTGAAATCGGTCGAGCCGGTGGACCCGGACAGTTTCTTTGGCAAGTTGCAGGACGAATTTGCCGAAGAGGATCAGCGCGATCTCTTGCTGTTCATTCACGGCTACAACACCAGCTTTGAATATGCCGCCCAGCGCACGGCGCAAATGGTCCATGACATGGGCAATGACACGGTGCCGGTCCTGTTTTCATGGCCGTCGCGCGATACCACGATCGGCTACAACGCCGATGCGGCGGTGGTGCGTCTGTCCGGGCGCCGTCTGGCCCGCTTCATGGAGGATCTTGTGCTGCGGTCCGGCGCGCGGTCGATCAACGTGGTGGCGCATTCCATGGGCAATCGCGCCCTGACCGATGCGCTGGAAATCATGGCGCTCAAGCGCGACGCGCGTCCCGGCGACGCGCCGATCCTGGACCAGGTGATGTTTGCAGCGCCCGACGTCGACGCCGATCTGTTCAGCGAGATGGCCGGCACCTTTGCCCCCTTGGCGCAGCGCATGACGCTTTATGCCTCGTCGACCGATTGGGCACTGGTGTCCTCGGGCAAGCTGCACGGCTCTGCTCCGCGTGCGGGTCTGGGTGGCGACATCCTTCTGGCGCATCCTGCCCTTGACAGCATCGATATGTCATCGTTGGGCGACGACATGCTGGCACACAACTATTTCTCCAACGACAGCTCCGCGCTGGTCGATATCATGACCCTGTTCTGGCAGGACGTCCCGCCCGAACGACGCTGCGGCCTGCAGGCGCGCGAGGCCCGCAACGGCACCGTGTGGGAATACCGCGAGGGCGTCTGCCCGTCGAACGACCTCATCGGGGTGATCTCGAACGCGCAGGCCAAACATTTGCGTACCAGCGATGAGATCCGTTTGCTGGTGTTTGATCTGCTTGCGGATCAGACCCGAGTAGATCGTGTCATGAGCGTGCTGGAACGCATCTTGCTGGCCATTCGCTGACACCGCCCCCCCACAAAAAACCGGGCCCGCCTTTGGAAAAAGGCGGGCCCGTGTTGTCTGAAACCATGCAGCAGGCAGAGACTTAGCCCGGTCCGACCATGAAGCAGGTGATCTGACGTGCCTGAAGCCGACGACAGGCCAGTTCGGCGCTGTCCCGCGTCATGCCCATAAAGTTGGCGTCAAAACCCGTCTTGCCCCGCACCACCTTACGCGATGCACCATCCAGCGACGCCGTTTCGGCAAGCGCGGTCTGCAACAGGATCTTTTGCGCGGCGAATTCGCTGGGATAGCGGCCCACGTTGATGCCCCAATGCCGCCCGCCCGAGGTCGACAGGCGGGTCACCACTTCTGCTTTGCGCGCCGGTGTCGGGGTATCCTTGAACGTCAGGGTCGCCGCGGCCACGCCTGTCGGCCGCTGGACCGGTTTGACCGAGGCCGTTGGCGCGACGGCACTGACCACTACAGCCTCTGGCGTTGGATCTGGCGCAGGGCTTGGGGGGATGATCGGGCTTGGCGCCGTGTCCGAGACCATGGCGATCTCTTGTAGCTCCCGTTCGATGTCCTTGCCCACCGATGCCACAATCGGGGCCACCATGCCGGGCGTGACCACGCTGCCCGGGCGGGCCTGCGGCCGCAGACTGCGCGTGACTGCCGCCGACGCGACGCGGATCGACTTGGCCCGCGTTCCGGGCATCGGGTCCGACGTCTTGGCCACGACGACCGCGCCTGCCCCCTTGCCCAGATAGGGCGGAGCCTTGGGCGCGCGTAGGTTGGCCCAAGCCGGGGACTTCTTGAACCCGAGGTCCAAGAGTTCCTCGACACGCGCATTGCGCGAGGCCGTCGACCGACCGCCAAAGACCGTGGCGATAACGCGTTCTTTGCCGCGCTCCGCCGAAGCCACGAGGTTGAACCCCGCCGCGCGAGTATAACCGGTCTTGATCCCGTCCGCGCCTTTGTAGGAGTTAAGCAGCCGCGTATTGGTGTGCGACACCTGCCGCACCCCCGCATCCGCCGTCTTGCGTGAGAACAGATTATAGTACTGCGGATAGTCATAGATCACATGCCGACCAAGGATCGTCATGTCGCGCGCCGTGGACAAATGCCCGCTTTCGGTCAGACCATGCGCGTTCTTGAAGGTGGTGCGGGTCATGCCCATGGCCTGTGCCGTGCGGTTCATCCGGCGGGCAAAGGCTGCTTCGGACCCTTCGATGGCTTCGGCCATGGCGGTAGCGGCGTCATTGGCGGATTTCACCGCCGCCGCCCGAACAAGATAACGCAACTTGATCTTCTGCCCCGCCCGCAGCCCCAGTTTCGACGGCTCTTCGGCGGCAGCCTTGCGCGAGACGGTGACCAACGTGTCCATGGTGATTTCACCGTTCTGCACCGCCTCGAAGACGACATAGAGCGTCATCATCTTGGTCAGTGAGGCCGGATGCAGCCGGGTGTCGGCGTTCTGTGCATGCAGAACCTTACCGTTGCGCGCGTCCATCACCATGGCCGCATAGGGTGCGGCGGCCACGCTGAGGGGCACGAGTACCAACAGCCAAACAAACATGAAGATGAGCGGGCCAAATTGGCCCGGAGTCCTGCGACGTCCCGTCACGATTCACTGCCTTTCTGCCTCGTCCCCCCGATTTTTCGGTTGGGGTTCTTTTCTATGTCCCGATGCGACTCTGCCAGCACCGTGGTTAAGATCATGCTAACATGAGAACGACTTCAAGAGAAGTCGGCAATATACTGATTTTGAATGGTTTTATCGCAGGCATGTGTCTACATGTTGCGATCCCGCTTGATCCGCCCCCTAGACCGTCCAATGCGGCGGGATTGTGGCGAATTAAGGCAGGAATGTGGCGACTCGGGCGCGCCGCGGGGTCAGCCGATTTCGGCCACAAGGTCAGGCAGGTCACCCAGGTCCACAACGGTGCGAAAGCGCGGCGTTTCAGGGGCGTCGGCGTGCTCCAGCGCCCAGGCCAGATCATGCGGCACATGTACGCCCCATGCGCCCGCCGCGATGGCCGGAACCACATCCGATTTCATCGAATTGCCGACCATCATCGCCGCACTCGCGCCGCCGGGCGAGGCAGCAAAGATGCGCGCATAGGTGTCCGGCTGCTTGTCCGACACGATCTCGACCGCGTCGAACAGCTCGCCCAGCCCCGATTGCGCCAGTTTGCGTTCCTGATGCAGCAGGTCGCCCTTGGTGATCAAAACCACACGATGCGTGCCCGCCACCGTCTCGACCGCCTCACGGGCATGGGGCAGCAATTCGATCGGATGGGCCAGCATCTCGCGCCCTGCCTCCATCAACTCAGAGATGACAGAGGCCGGCACGCGCCCCTCTGTCACCTCAATGGCCGTCTCGATCATCGACAGAACAAAGCCTTTTACGCCGAATCCATAGTGGCCAATGTTGCGCCGCTCCGATTCGATCAGCCGGTCGGCCAGATGATCGCGTTCTGCGTAGTCCCGCAGCAGATCTGCGAAACGGTCCTGAGTCAGCACGAAAAAGCGTTCGTTGTGCCACAGGGTATCGTCGGCATCGAATCCGATTGTTTGCAGTTTTCCCGCCATCCTGTATTCAGCCCCAACGGCCCCCTTTTCGGCAACACGCCTTAGCCTATATAAAGGGACCGTACCTGGAAACCCAATGCGCGAACGGTTCGATGACAGACGCCCACATGAAACGGACGTTCATGATGACGGACACCCCGCCCGATGACGGCGAGGGCGATGTCGGCGTGGCTGTCCAGACCAAGCCCAAGACCAAACGCCCGCCGCTGTACAAGGTGCTGCTGCTGAATGACGACTACACGCCGATGGAATTTGTCGTTCATGTGCTGGAACGCTTTTTTGGCATGACCCACGCGCAAGCGTTTGAGGTCATGTTGACCGTGCACAAGAAGGGCGTCGCCGTGGTCGGTGTCTTCAGCCATGAAATTGCAGAGACCAAGGTGGGACAGGTGATGGATTTCGCCCGCCGTCACCAGCACCCTCTGCAATGCACGATGGAGAAGGAATAGGCGCCCGCGCCGTTCCGCCCCATGTCAGCAGATCGCCTCTCCTACGCCCTTGCCACCGGCGGCCTTGTTCTGCCGGACAGCGGGACCATTGCCCTGTTCGGCGCGCCGGGGGATGCCGTCCTTGATGCGCTTGATCCGTCGCGCGTCGAGGTGGTCCAAGGGTTTTTCCCCGATCATGCCGCGTGGTTGCGTCGCGGCGTAGCCACCCGGACCGACCCTGTTGGCCCTTACGCCGCCGCCATCGTGACCTTGCCCCGCGCCCGCAATCTGGCCGAACTCCGCATCGCCGAGGCCTGCGCACTGACGCCGGACGGGCTGGTCGTTGTCGATGGGGCCAAGACGGACGGGATCGAATCCATCGCCAAGGCCCTGCGCGCCCGCCTGCCCGTTCTGGGGCAAGTGTCCAAGGCGCATGGCAAATGCCTGTGGTTTCAGGGCGGTGCCGATCTATCCGACTGGCGCCACGCCCCTGCGCACCTGCCCTCGGGCGATCTGACTGCACCGGGCGTCTTTTCCGCAGACGGGCCGGACCCCGCCTCACAGGCGCTGGCCGCTGCGTTGCCCGACACCCTCAAGGGCCGCTTTGCCGATCTGGGCGCGGGCTGGGGCTGGCTGTCAAAACAGGCGCTGACCCGTCCCGGCCTCACTGAACTGCATCTGGTCGAAGCGGACAAGTCTGCGCTGGACTGCGCCCGCGTGAATGTCACCGACCCGCGCGCCGCGTTTCACTGGGCCGATGCCACTGAATGGACGCCACCCACCGCGCTGGACGGCGTCATCATGAACCCGCCCTTTCATCAGGGCCGCAAGGCCGACCCGCAGATCGGTCGCGCCTTTGTCACCGCCGCCGCGCGGATGCTGGCCCCGCATGGGCGGCTCTGGCTTGTGGCCAATCGCCACCTGCCTTATGAGACCGCCCTCGCAGAGGCGTTCCGCGAAACCACTGAGATCGGCGGCGACACCCGTTTCAAGATCCTTCACGCCGTCAGACCCACGCGACAGCGGCGCTGAACCCGGCTACCGCGGCCGGACAACCCCAACGAGGCCCACATGAGTTTTTCCATCCAAGGCAAGACCGCGATTGTCACCGGTGCCGCCAATGGCGTCGGACTGGCCATCGCCCGGCACTTTGCCAACAAGGGTGCAAACGTGATGCTGGCCGACATGGACGAGCCGCAGTTGATTAAGGAATGTGGCGACACCTCGGACGACAGCACACTCCGCTATTTCGCTGGTGACCTGCGCGAGCGGCTGACCATGGCCAACCTGCTCTCCGCCACGCTGGACGCCTTTGACCGGGTCGACATTCTGATCAACGGATCGCGGCAATTGCTGACCTCTGACCCGCTGGATCTTGAGGACGACACCGTCGAACAACTGCTGACACAGAACCTGACGACGTCGTATCGCATGACCCAACTGGTGGCGAAGCGCATGATCAAGCAGGCCGAAGGACAGGATGAGGGGCAGGTCGGTGCCATCGTCAACCTGTCATCCATCGCCGCGCGGCGCACCCATCCGGAACTGCTGGGCTATTCCGTGTCCTGCGCCGCACTGGACCAGATGACCCGCTCGATGGCCGTCGCACTTGCGTCACGTCGCATCCGCGTCAACGCCGTTGCCTTTGGCTCTGTCATGTCGTCCAGCCTCAAGGACACGCTGCGCGAGCACAAAAGTTACCGCGCTGACATCGAAGAGCACACGCCGCCGGGCCGCATCGCCGCCCCTCGCGAACTGGCCGATGCGGTCCAGTTCCTGTCTTGTGAAGGCGCAGGCTTTATCACCGGACAGATCATGACCGTCGATGGCGGGCGCACCCTGCTGGACCCGGTGGCCGCCCCCGCCCACTAACGCCCCCTCACATGACATCGCGAAACCGGAGGACACCGCATGATGGACGCCGAAAAGACCCGTGCAAGCGACTGGTTCCGTCAGTTGCGCGACGACATCGTCGCCGCCTTTGAGGCGCTAGAGGACAGCCACGCCACCGGCCCCTTTGCCGACGGGACACCGGGCCGCTTCGACGTCACCGAAACCAAACGCGCCTCGGACGATGGCTCCGACGCGGGCGGCGGCTTGATGAGCGTCATGCGCGGCGGCCGCGTGTTCGAAAAGGTCGGCGTGAACGTCTCCACCGTTTACGGCACGCTGGGCGAGGCCGCGCAAAAGGCGATGGCCGCGCGCGGCGTTCCGGGGATCGAGGCGGATCCGCGCTTCTGGGCCTCGGGCATCAGCCTTGTGGCACATATGCAGAACCCGCACGCCCCTGCCGTCCATATGAACACTCGCATGTTCTGGACCCCCGGCGCATGGTGGTTCGGCGGCGGATCAGACCTGAACCCCTGCATTGAATACGGTGACGACACCGCGCATTTCCACGCCACCCAAAAGGCGCATCTGGACCCGCATGGGGACGCCCTCTACCCGGAATTAAAGGCTTGGGCCGATGAGTATTTCTACATCCCCCACCGCCACCGGGCGCGCGGCGTCGGCGGCATCTTTATGGATGACCGCAACACAGGCGACTGGGAGGCGGATTTCGTCCTGACCCAAGACATCGGCCGCGCCTTTCTGCCCGCCTATCTGCCCTTGGTGGAAAAACGCCGCGTGCAAGAGTTCACGGAGGCGGACAAGGACACGCAACTGGTCCATCGCGGCCTTTATGCGGAATACAACCTTGTCTACGACCGGGGCACCAAGTTCGGTCTGGCGACAGGTCACGACGCAAACGCCGTGCTGATGAGCCTGCCGCCGCTGGCCAAGTGGGTCTGACCGGCGCTACCAGTACATCACCGCCACCCGCCCGCTGCCGAAATGGGACATCATGCGCACCCGCAGGATGTACTCCTCCCCTTGCAACAGGCGGATGGCGATTTCCGCGTTGTCTTCGGTGCCCGCGTCGTCTGATCCGGCCATGAAACGCGTCACCTCGCCGTCCTTGCGGAACAGCACCATCAGCATGTCGGCCCGGCCAAAGGACCGGATGGTGTAATCCCGCGTGGCCGTCGGTTGCAGCAGAAAGTTCACCTGATCGGCGGGCATCATGTCCAGAACCGCCGATTTGAAAGGCTCCAGCAGCGCGGTCTTTTCCGCCTGCGCCTTGGGATAGAACTTCTGCACTTCGGCCTTGTCTGTGTCGCTCAGGCCCAGTTCGGGCCGCAACCCGGTACGGTATTCATCCGGCTCAAGGATCAACCCCGGACCAAATCCATAGTGCATGACGGAATCCGGGTCCCATTCCGACCCTTCCACATCGGCAGAGGTCAGCTTGCGCAGCACGTTGTGAAAGGTCTGCTCCCGGCTCCAGTTGTTCGGCGGACCGGCGAAATAGGCATAAACCGCGTCCTCGTCCCAGACGATGCCGGAAAACGGGTTCTGATGTTCATGCGGAAAGCCCAGCGTATGGCCAATCTCATGCACCGCCGTATCGACGCCGCGCGGATCGTTGCGCAGATCCCAACCGATGTTCATCGTGCGCTCATTCTGGCCGGGAATATCGATCACATCGCGCCCCACATAGGACCACGACCCGCCGGGTTGAAAGCCGATCCGAACCTCGGCCTCGTCAATATCCTCGGTTTCCTCGAAATTCAGCCCGATGCCGACATCGGCCCAGATCTGAAACCCCTCGCGCACCTTGTCCATGTTATAGGCATCCCCGGCAAAGGGGCCTTCGTCGAACAGGAAATAGCGCAGGGTGGTGCCATTGACCCATTTGCGGTCGACATACCGGATCAGGCTGGCGCGTTCATCCGACACACCGGGGTCCAGCACCCGTTCCGGCACCTTGGGCATGTCGCACTGGCCGACATGTGCTACGTCGCCGGGTTTGTGACCGCCCAATCCGCCGCCGTACTGCGTGGCAAGCTGCGCCAGCACCTCTTCGATCTGGTCAAGTCGCTGCGACAGGTGCCTGTCATATTTGGACGTCGGACGTGGGTCCGCTGTAGTTCTGGCCATGAGAAATCTCCTAAATGCTGAAAATGCACCGCTATAGTATCACATTTGGCGCATTTTTCAACTTTAAGGAGACTTCAGCCGGTGAATGCGTCCTTCCATTTGCCCGGCTCCAGCCCGTCCAGCGTCCAATCCCCGACCGACCAGCGCACCAATCGCAGACAGGGCAGACCCACATGGGCGCACATGCGACGCACCTGCCGGTTGCGCCCCTCAGTGATGGTCAGTTGCAGCCAGCCATCCGGCACCGTCTTGCGGAACCGCACCGGCGGATCACGTTCCCAAAGATCAGGCGTGTCGATCCGGGCGACCTTGGCAGGGCGCGTCGGCCCGTCTTTCAGCGTCACACCCTTGCGCAACTGCGCCAGTTGATCCTCGGACGGCACGCCCTCGACCTGCGCCAGATAGCTTTTGGGGCGTTTGTACTTGGGCGACGAAATCCGCGCCTGCAACGCGCCGTCATCCGTCAGGACCATCAGCCCCTCGCTGTCCCGGTCCAACCGCCCCGCCGGATAGACGCCGGGCACGTCGATATAGTCGGACAGTGTCGCACGCGGGCTGCCCTCGGTCCCCTTGTCGGTGAATTGCGACAGCACCCCAAAGGGTTTGTTGAACAAGATGACCCGCGCCATGACTTACCTCCGCGCCGCAAAAAATTCACGCAACAGCGCCGCCGACGGCTCTGCGCCAATGCCGTCATAGACCTCGGGGACATGGTGGCATTGCGGATGGGCAAACACCCGCGCCCCCTGAGCCACGCCGCCGGATTTCGGGTCCGCCGCGCCATAATACAGCCGCCGAATGCGGGCAAAACCGATGGCGGCGGCGCACATCGGGCAAGGCTCCAGCGTGACATACAGATCATGCCCGGGCAGCCGTTCCGCCCCCACAGCGGCACAGGCCGCGCGGATCGCCAGAACCTCGGCATGGGCGGTGGGGTCGTTCAACTCGCGCGTGCGATTGCCCGCCCGCGCGATCACCGCGCCAGAAAGCGCAACAATGACGGCCCCCACCGGCACCTCACCGCGTGCGGCGGCGGCGCGCGCCTCTTGCAGCGCCGCCTCCATATGACTGCGAAAGCTCATTTCCGGTGCTTACCGCGACAGCGCAGCCGGGGAAAGCCGCTTGCAACCCCCCTTCCCACCGCCCCTGTCGCCGCGCTATGGGACGCGGATGGAAAAAAAGACCCCTCCCGGAGACCGAATCGCCAAGGTCATCGCCCGCGCAGGCCGCGCCAGCCGACGCGAGGCCGAACGCATGATCGCCGAGGGGCGCGTCACCGTGAACGGCACGAAGATCGACAGCCCCGCGCTGAACGTCACCGACGCCGACCAGATCACCGTCGACGACATCCCGCTGGCCGCCCCCGATGCCGCGCGGTTGTGGTTGTATCACAAGCCCACGGGCCTGGTGACCACCACCCGCGACGAACAGGGCCGCCCGACAATCTATGACGACCTGCCCGAGGATCTGCCTCGCGTCATGAGCGTCGGCCGCCTTGACCTCAATTCCGAGGGACTGCTTCTGCTGACCAATGACGGCGCGATCAAGCGCAAGCTGGAACTGCCGTCGACCGGCTGGCTGCGCAAATACCGCGTGCGCGTCAACGGCCGCCCCACCGATGAGGTGCTGGCCCCGCTGCGCAATGGCATCGAGGTCGATGGCCAACGCTTTCAACCGATGCAGGTCACGCTGGACCGCCAGCAGGGCGCAAACGCATGGCTGACCGTCGGCCTGCGCGAAGGCAAGAACCGCGAGGTTCGCCGCGCCATGATCGACATCGGCCTGACCGTGAACCGGCTGATCCGCACGTCTTATGGCCCGTTCCAATTGGGCCAGCTCAAACCCGGCGAGGTCGAAGAGGTCCGCCGCAAGATCCTGCGCGACCAATTGGGCATGGACCCCGAACCTGTCGGCACCGCCACAGCCGCAAAGCCGGGACGACCCGGCAAGCCCGGTCGGGCCACCAAGCCCACCGTCCAGCGGCGGCGGCGTCCCCCCCAAAAAGGCTGACACAGCACAAAAAAATCGCAGTCAGCTTCACACTTCGTTAACTCTTCTTTCTTTTTCCCGCCGATTGCCCCGGTTTTGCCCGGTTTCGCACGAATGTTGGCGTCATGGTGACAACATTCATAGCCCTCGCGATTCTCACGGCCTCGGCGCTTTTGGTGCTGGGGAACCTGCGCACGGTCGCCGTCGACACCTTCGACGCCGTGGCAACCTATGCGCGCCGCGCCCGCCAAACCGGGCAGATGACCCGGCATGTGGCCTATTTCGCGCTGTGGCTGATGATCTTCATCATGAGCTACGCCTGAGGGGACACGCGCATGGCAACAGAGCAAATCCGCCAAACCGACACGGCAGAGGACGCCGACGGACAGGACACGCCCCGGATGGAACGGGCGCAGCTCGACTCGGGGCTGAACTTTCTGTTTCTCGCCGCCTTTCCCCTGCTCCTCTGGGTTTTTCAGGAATCCTTTGCCGGGATCGCCACGGCCATTGCGCTGATCTGGATGCTGTCGCTGGCGCTGCGCCTGATTTCGGTAGGGCAGCAATTGCACCACGATTATGAGCGTGCCGAAGTGGCCCAAGCCCCCCGGATTCCGCGCAAACTGATCGGCTCTGTCATGGTCGGGTGCGTGGTTCTGGTTCTGGCCGGGTTCAAATACGACAGCCTGTGGATGCCCGCGCTGGCCGGGATGGTTGCCTGCGGTCTCAGCATTGCCGCCTTCGGACTGGACCCGATGCGCAACAAGGGCTCGGAACGGGCACGTCAGGTGGCGGCGGTGGATATAGCCGAACTGGCGCTGGCCTCGCTGGCGGATCGGGTTGCCGCGCTTGAAGATGTCGAACTGACCAAAAGAACCCAAACCGCGCGCCATCTTGTCCTGCGCCCGATGCGACGCAGTACCGGCGATCCGGCAAAATCCGCCCGCCTCACCCGCCCGGTGAACAAGGTCATCACATTGCTCGACCACGAAGTGAACCGCCTCGAAGCCGCATGGAACACACCCGGTCAGGCTTTTGCGCGCCGCCGCTATCTGGCCAAGCTGGACGTCATGACCGAGAGCTTTGAGGCATTCGCCGTTCAAAGCGGCATTCGCGGTGCGCGCGACGCCTTTGAACGGCAGGCAGATCAGCTAATTGACCGGATGCCCCGAGAATCCGCTGCCTGAGCGTAACGCCCCGGACTTCCCCCTAGCAAGTGCAGCATTTTGCCCTTAAGTTCTGCGGTGAAAAGGCGCGGCAGAGCGCCGGAAAACGGGGAGTCTGATGTCGGGAAACGCCTTGCAGAAGGTGAGCTATGTCTTGCTGATCGTGCTGCTTTTCGGAGTGGCAACCGGCTGGCTCGGGGGGCTCTGACGTCATGGCTCAACGATTTGGCGGAAAACATAGCCCCGATGGTGCGTCCAGCGGACCGGATGCCCGGCCCCGCGACGAACGCCCTGCCTATCACGGCGCACGCGTGGCCCCGGCGGGCGCGCGCTCCAACGTATTGTTCATCCCGGGTGTGATCCTTGCCATCCTGTCGATCAATGACGGTGCCGTCGGTATGGCCGTGGGCCTTGCTGGTGCTGCCGCGCTGGTTCTGGGCGCATGGCTGTTGCGCGACGGCCTGCTGGCCGAGGCCGCATTCCTTGACCGCAAGGTGGCGCGCCGCCCGGCGATCCCGCGCAAGATTTTCGCCGCCATCCTCTGCGGCATCGGGGCCGGTCTGGCCGCTTGGCGGTCCGAACCGGGGCTGATCGCACCGCTGATCTTTGGCGGCGCAGCGGGCGCATTGCATCTGGGCGCGTTCGGCATCGACCCGTTGAAGGACAAGGGGATGGAGGGCATCGACACCTTCACCCAGGACCGTGTGGCCCGCGTCGTCAATGAGGCCGAAAGCTATCTGTCGGCCATGACCGATGCCGTCAAACGCGCCGGAGACCGTCAGGTCGAGGCGCGCGTGGAACGGTTTGTCACCAAGGTCCGCGAAATGATCCGCACGGTAGAGGAAGACCCGCGTGACCTGACCGGTGCCAAGAAGTTCCTCAGCGTCTACCTGATGGGGGCCCGCGACGCGACGGTGAAGTTCGCGGATGTCTTTGCCCGCTCCAACGACCGCGCCGCGCGCAGCGATTACATGATGTTGCTGACCGATCTTGAAGAAAGTTTCGACAAGAAGACCGACAAGCTTTTGGCCGACAACAACGAAGACCTGAATGTAGAAATCGAGGTACTGCGCGACCGCCTTCAGCGCGAAGGCGTCCATCTCGATCGTAGATGATTTTAGTGAACGAGGAAGCCCATGTCTGAAAACACTCGCCAGGAAGCCGAAAAAGCCGTTGCCTTGGTCGATGAAGTCAACGCTGTCGTGCTGCCTGACCCGGCCGAAGCCAATGCCGTCGTACCGCTCAAGGACGCGCCCGCCGAAGTGAGCGCCGAGATCCGCAGCCGGATGGAAGAGCTCGACATGGGCGACACCAATTCGATTGTCTCGTTCGGTTCCGCCGCCCAGTCCGAATTGCAGGAAATCAGCCAAGCGATGCTGGCGGATGTCCGCAACAAGGACGTAGGCCCGGCAGGCGACAGCCTGCGCGGCATCGTCACCACCATTCGCGGCTTTTCCATCTCTGAACTGGACGTGCGCCGCGAGCGCAGCTGGTGGGAAAAGCTGCTGGGCCGCGCCGCGCCTTTCGCCAAGTTCACCGCGCGCTTTGAGACAGTCCAAAGCCAGATCGACAAGGTCACCGATGACCTTCTCAAGCACGAACATGTCCTGCTGAAAGACATCAAGTCGCTGGACCTGCTCTATGAAAAGACGCTGCAGTTCTACGATGAACTGGCGCTCTATATCTCCGCCGGTGAGGCCAAGCTCGAAGAGCTGGACACCCAAGAGATCCCCGCCAAGGAGGCCGCTGTTCAGGCCGCACCGGAAAACGATCAGGTCATGGTGGCGCAGGAACTGCGCGATCTGCGCGCCTCGCGCGATGATCTCGAACGCCGGGTGCACGATCTGAAACTGACCCGTCAGGTCACCATGCAGTCGCTGCCATCGATCCGCCTTGTGCAGGAAAACGACAAGTCGCTGGTGACCAAGATCAACTCGACCCTCGTGAACACCGTGCCGCTGTGGGAAACCCAATTGGCGCAGGCGCTGACCATCCAGCGGTCGAAACAGGCCGCCGCCGCCGTGCGCGATGCCAACGACCTCACCAACGAGTTGTTGACCTCGAACGCCGCCAATCTGCGCGAAAGCAACAAGATGATCCGCGAAGAAATGGAACGCGGCGTCTTTGACATTGAGGCGGTCAAGCAGGCCAACGCCGATCTGGTTGCCACCATCGAGGACAGCCTGCAAATCGCGGATGAGGGCAAGGCGCGCCGCGCCAAGGCCGAAGAAGAGCTGCAGCGGATGGAATCCGAACTGCGCGACACACTGGCCTCGGCCAAGTCGCGCCGTCAGGGTGCCGGCGCGGTTCCGTCCTGAGGTGAGCAGGGTGCGGGGCGGCCTGGCATCAGCGATTGCATTGGCGGCGGCCCTGACCTTGTCAGGGTGCGTCGGGTCTGATCTTGCACCGCGCAAGACCTCGGTCACACCAGAGGCGCGTCCCCCCG
>TARA_R100000789_G_scaffold34177_2_pt1 | contig 48860 bp, 46 predicted proteins | sample TARA_R100000789 | Tara Oceans TARA_R100000789 (sample SAMEA2623403) | marine metagenome | biome: marine biome (ENVO:00000447); feature: mesopelagic zone (ENVO:00000213); material: "saline water (ENVO:00002010), including plankton (ENVO:xxxxxxxx)" | depth 450 m
GGTGACGGTTTCATAGGCGATGCAGGTGGCCCCGGAGGCCAGCAGATCCTGTGTCTGTTCCGGATCGGGAGCCAGATGCAGATAGGTGAAAAGCAGCTGGCCCTCGCGCAACATAGCACGTTCGCCGGCCTGCGGTTCCTTGACCTTTACGATCATGTCGGCGGAGGCAAAGATATCCTTTGCGGTATCCGCCATGCGCGCGCCAGCGTCAGTGTAATCGGTATCGGTGAATCCGGCCCCCATGCCGGCGCCGGTTTGCACAATGACGTCATGTCCATGCTCGACCGCCTCTCGGGCGGCGTTGGGTGTCAGGCCGACACGGAATTCCTGGGGCTTGATCTCGGTCGGGCAACCGATCTTCATGGCGAATCCTCCTCGCGTTGTGGGCGGGATTATGTCACCGGCACCTTGCAAATGGCTGCTTACCTTGCTTTCACTATCGGCAGGCGGCGCACGATTTGTCGACGGATGATCGAATTTGGCGGAGGTTCTTGCGCAGATGGCACTTGACGAGACAGACAAGCGTATCTTGCGCGTGATCCAGCGCAAGGGGCGCATTTCGAATGCCGACCTGTCGGAGGCCGTCAACCTGTCTCCCTCAGCCTGTCACCGGCGGGTGCAGCGATTGGAAACCGACGGCTATGTGAAGGACTATGTCGCCCTGCTGGATGCGCGGCGGATGGGACTGCCTGCGACAGTCTTTGTCGAGATCAAGCTGACGGCGCAGGCCGATGAGGTTCTGGATGCCTTCGAGAAGGCGGTGGCGCGAGTGCCTTCGGTGCTGGAGTGTCATCTGATGGCCGGGACGGCGGATTACATTTTGAAGGTGGTGGCCGAAGATACAGAGGATTTCGCCCGCATCCACCGGCAGTACCTGACCCGGCTGCCGGGCGTGGCGCAGATGCAGAGTTCCTTTGCGTTGCGCACGGTATTTCGGACGACGGCGCTGCCAGTCTGAGGTGGGGTGGGGACCAATCATGCCGACGCATGCTGCGGGTCCGGGTCTTGCACGTTCAGCCGCGATGTCTGTGACCAGTCAGGTCCGACGGTGCCAAGGTTCGGAACGAGGAAGGGGGCGCTGCCCCCGTCTCCCTTTGGTCGTCTCCCCCCGGGATATTTTCAGGACAGAAGAAGCCGGGGGTTAGTCCTGTTTGGGATGGTCGTCGTATTCGCCGGAGAGGATTCTCTGCGCGTCTCCTTCGGGGTCGTCGTACTGGTTGGACCTTAGGGTGAAGACGAAAAAGGCTAGGCCGAGGCCGCCAAGGATCAGAGAAATCGGGATCAGGTAGGCAAGGATGTTCACCGCATGTCTCCTGTTTCAGCGCAATCGCAGGGCGTTGAGCGAGACGGTAATCGAACTGGCGGACATGGCCAATGCGGCAATCAGCGGCGAGCAGAGCCCGGCAACTGCCAGCGGTACGGCAATCACATTGTACCAGGTGGCCACGGTAAAATTTTCGCGAATGCGGCGGGTCGCCTTGCGGGCGGTCGATATGGCGTCGGGAATTGGCGCTAGTGTTCCACCCAGCAGGACGATGTCCGAGGCCACACGGGCCGCATCCAGTGCCGAAGCGGGCGATATCGAGGCGTGTGCAGCGGTCAGCGCTGCCGTGTCGTTCAGGCCGTCGCCCACCATCAGGACATGTGCGCCGGATTGGGTCAGTTGTTCGATCCGGGCGGATTTGTCCTGCGGCAGCGCCTCTGCCACCCATTGCGTTATGCCGAGACGGTTTGCCAGTGCCTCGACCGCGAGAGGAGTATCCCCCGAGATGAGAACGATCTTCAGCCCGGCCTGTTTGAGCGCGGACACAGTTTCCCCGGCCCCTGCGCGCAGCCGGTCGGTGAACAGGAAGCCCTGTGCCGGTCCGTCCCCCACGCGCAGCCATGCAGCCGTCTGAATGGCGTGCCCGCCGCCGACCCATGAAGCACGTCCGAGCCGCACCTCCTGCCCCTGCCAGAGACCTTGGGTGCCGTGGCCGGGGATTTCCGTCACATTTACGATGTTGGCGGGTTTGATCCCGGCGTCGCGTGCGGCGGCTGACAGGGATTGTGAAAGCGGGTGGCTGGATCCTTCGGCCAAAGCCAGAGCGATTTCCAGATCGCGTTGAGTGAAGTCGCCAAGATTGGTCAGTTCGGGTGTGCCCGCAGTCAGGGTTCCGGTCTTGTCAAAGACCACCGTATCGACCTGGGCCAGACGTTCTAGAGCAGTTGAGTCCTTGATCAGCAATCCGCGCTTGAACAGTCGACCGGAAGCGGCGGTTGTCACCGCCGGCACCGCAAGACCCAGCGCACACGGGCAGGTGATGATCAGCACGGCTGCAGCGATATTGAGGGCAACTCGCAGATCGCCGCTGACGGCGAGCCAGCCGAGGAAGGCCAGCGCCGACAGGATATGAACCCCTGGCGCGTAGAGTTTTGCCGCGCGGTCAGCCAAAGAAGTATAGCGCGAGCGACCGGATTCCGCCACAGCCACGAGATCAGCCATGCGGTGCAAAGAAGTATCGCGACCCACAGCGCTGGCGCGCACCACCAGCGGTCCTGTCAGGTTGACCTCACCGGCGCTGACAGTGTTGCCGGGTTCAGCGAAAACCGGCAGGGTCTCGCCTGTCAGCAGAGAGCGGTCCAGTTCGGACGTGCCTTGGGTGATCTCGCCGTCCACTGGCATCCGCCCGCCGGGGCGCACGCGGATCAGATCGCCGACGAGCAAGTCGCTGACTGACACTTGTTTGTCGCCTCCTGCCGTCACCCGCCATGCGCGCGGCACTTCCAGTGCGGCCAGTTCTTCGGCGGCGGACCGTGCGACAGACCGGGTGCGGTGATCGAGGTACCGCCCCGTGAGCAGGAAAAAGGTGAGCGTGATGGCCGCGTCGAAGTAGGCGTGTTCCCCCGATAGCGAGGTTTCCCACAGAGAGGTGCCCACCGCCAGCAGAATTGCCAGAGAAATCGGCACGTCCATGTTCAGACGGTGCGCCGACAAGGCAGTCCATGCGTTGCGGAAGAAAGGCATCCCGGAAAAGGCCACGGCCGGCAGGACAATGGCGGCGGAAATCCAGTGGAACAGGTCGCGGGTGGGGCCCTCGGCCCCGGACCAGACTGCGACCGACAAGAGCATGACGTTCATCGCCGCAAAACCCGCCACAGCAAGCCGCATCAGCAGATCGCGACCTGCTTTATCCGTGGCCGTCGCTGACAGGGCGCTGTTGTCCAGCTCATGCGCCTCATAGCCTGCGCGCTCGACCACCGGAATGACATCGGCGGCGGTCAGATCCGGTGCGGCCTCAATGCTCACCCGCTTGAGCGTCAGATTGACCCGTGCCGTGCGTATGCCCGGCAGGTCGTTCAACGCCCTCTCGACCGATGCCATGCAGGCCGCGCAGTGGATTGTGGGCAGCGACAGGACGATATGTGCCTCTGCCGGGGCGGATTGTGCGGCCAGCGCCTCTGCCGCAGGGGCGGCGGCGCAGGCGGGGCAGGCAGAGGCGGGCGGGCGCATCGTGGCGGTCATGTCAGCGGGTCACCGTCATTTCCAGACGTTGCTGAAACGGTGTTCCGTCCAGCGCTGTCGCCGTGAGCCAGACATCCCAGTTGCCTGGGCGCAGGGTTTCATAGGCGACATAGGCATGACCGTTGAAGGTGAACTCTGGCTCAATGTCGTCGCTTACATTGGTCGGACGCCCGACCTTGGCATGTAGCCGTGACGCCTGAACAGGACGCCCCTCTGGATCGGTGATGGAGAGGATCAGCATGTCGTCTTCCAGACGCGCCGCGACCGTCCATCCCAGGCTTTCCTGATCCGCGCGGCGCTTGTCGAATGTCTGGCTGGCGACGTAGGAATTGGCGACTTCTAGTCCGGGGAACGTACTGACCGCGCTGACTGCCAGCACGATATTCACGCCGATAATGACCGCGAACGCTCCGCCGAAGATACCAAAGACGTGCCAGCCCTTGAGGGTGAATTCCTTGCCAGCCATCAGTTCGCCTTTCCGTTGAAAAAGGTATCGTTGTGTGCGCGATCGCCGTTGGTGAGATCCTCGACCCAGAACCGGAATTCCGTGCGCTCCGCGGCTGCGGGGCCGGAGGACGTTGGCGCAATGACGTATACCTTTTGCAGATAGGTTGCGTTTGCTGGAACGTCCACGGTTTCATAGGGCGTGCCTTCTAGCTGGACACGCAGGGTTGGATCGCCGGTTAGCGTGATGCGGAACGGCCGGTCCTCGCCGTGCTTGTTGAGCAGGCGAACGTCGTAGGTGTTGCGGATTGATCCGTCCGACAGGGTCACAAATGTCGGGTTGCGCACCGGGGCCACCGTCATTTCAATCTCGGGTCGGATGAACAGCGCAAAGACAAGACCGATGCCGACAAGACCCCAAAGGGTGGTGTACATGATGGTGCGTGGCCGAAAGATGTGTTTCCAGACCGGGCGCGGATCATGACCGGCGCGTTCGCGCGGCTCGTCCGAAAAGGCCAGATAGTCAATAAGCCCGCGCGGCTTGCCGATTTTGGCCATCACGTCGTCACAGGCGTCGATACATAGCGCACAGGTGATGCATTCCATTTGCTGGCCGTCACGAATGTCGATGCCCATCGGGCACACGTTGACGCAGGCCATACAGTCGATGCAGTCACCCAGATTTTCGGCACCTTCGGCCTTGCGGTGTTTCCCGCGCGGTTCGCCGCGCCATTCGCGATAGCCGACGGTCAGGGTTTCCTCATCCATCATCGCAGCCTGAATACGCGGCCACGGGCAGGCATAGATGCAGATCTGTTCACGCGCGAAACCGCCGAAAAAGAACGTCGTCAGCGTCAGAATCAGCATCGTGATATAGGCAGCGGGATGGGCCTGTCCGGTGACAAGATCCACCAGCAGGGTGGGCGCGTCAGCAAAATAGAACACCCAAGCACCGCCTGTTGCCAGTCCGATCATGAACCAAGCCACCCATTTGGTCGCGCGAAGGCGCATCTTGCGGAAATCCATCTTCTTCTGGCGATGTAGACGCAGTCGGGCGTTGCGATCGCCCTCAATCCAGCGTTCCACGAGGATGAACAGATCTGTCCAGACGGTCTGCGGACATGCATAGCCGCACCACACTCTCCCCAGCGCCGAGGTGAACAGGAACAGGCCTAGTCCCGCCATGATTAACAAACCCGCCACAAAGTAGAACTCGTGCGGCCAGATTTCGATCCAGAAGAAAAAGAAGCGGCGATTGGCAAGGTCGATCAGCACCGCCTGATCGGGCAGTTGCGGCCCACGGTCCCAGCGCAGCCAAGGGGCGATGTAGTAGATCCCCAGCGTCACGATCATGATGATCCACTTGAGATTGCGGAAGCTGCCACTGACCCGTTTGGGAAAGATCGGTTCGCGGGATGCGTACAGGGAGGGCGGCGGGGCATTGCTGTCGGACACGGCGGATTCGCTCCGTTGGAATGGAATGTGTGCCGGTTCTCACAGACCGCGGCGTGCGCAGCTTTGACCTGTATCAATTTTGAGTTTGAAACTCAGCTTTTACGCGCTTCGCGGCGGAGCCAGTTCAGGAACGCCTTGAGAGGTGGGCGCGGGACACCGGGGCGCGTGACAATGTGATACCCCTTTTCCTTGTTGTCTTCGAACAGTTTCCGAAGGCGTCCGGCGCGGATATCTGGTTCGACAAACACACCTGCGACGATGGCGATGCCCTGGCCCGCGCGAGCGGCCTCTAGCATCAGGTTGCCCGGCATTGCGGTAAAGCCGCGGCCGGCGTCCCGGTCCACGCCGTTCTTGGCAAACCAGTCGGTCGCCTCGTTGGTGCCCAGTTCCTGAAGCCAGTGATAATCGCGCAAATCGGACGGCGAGGTGATTTCCCGGTGTCCGACGAGGTCCGGGGCCGCAACGACAACGATGGGGGAGCGGATCAGCGGTTCTGACAGCAGGCCGGGCCATGAACCGTCGCCATAGCGCAGGGCAAGATCGATGCCGCCGGGTTCCAGCGTCTGAACCTTGGCGGAGGGGTCGATCATCAGGTTGATGTCGGGGTGCGCCTCGCGGAAGACGCTTAGTCGCGGCATCAGCCAGGAAGCTGCCAAAGTGGGGGTGACGGAAATCTGCAACGGGCGCGAGGCGTCTGCGCCGGTCAACGCCTCGATTGTCTGGGCAATGTCACCAAAGGCATCAGTCAAGACGCGGGCCAGTGTCTCACCCTCGGGTGTCAGTGCCAGCTTGCGGCCCGAACGGTCCAGCAACGCAACGCCCAGATGTGTTTCCAGCGCGCGCATCTGCTGACTGATGGCAGCGTGGCTAACATTCAAGAGATCTCCCGCCGCATTGACGGAACGCGCCTGGGCATAGGCCGCAAAGGCGCGCAGTGAGGCAAGAGGGGGGAGCGCTGACCAGTTCATGTGTAATTTCAGTTTACATAATGGATTTATTCCTGAGTCGCATGAAAGCTGCGTTCGGGTCAAGTTGGTTGCAGAGTTGAACATGTCATGGAGGCTTTGATGTTCGGAATACTTGCAAGAAGTTTTCTCACCGCAACCCGGAATGCCCCGGACTCGCATCCGCGCCAGCCGGAGGCGCTGCCCAAGTTGAGTTGGATCGAAGAGGATCTGCCGTTCCGCAAGCACGCCGGATCGAGGAGTGGACGCGATGATTGATCCCGTTGTCTATCTGCCAGACCTCTGGCGCGCGCCGGACCCGACAAGGCGCAGCCTGACTGGCCCACGACCAAGGTCCGCTGCCGAAGTGCTCAGGGCGCGCCGTGGTTTCATGATGTGGGACAAAGGGGCGCTGGCGTCCTAGGAAACGCGCGAACAGGACAGGACACCAGCGCCATACCCCGACCGATATTGGCCGGGGACTTCGGCGTCGGGATGTGTTCCCCGACGACCTTGCCCCCAATCTATAGGTGTTGAGAGCGGGTGCCTTGACTTGGGTCAAGCGGCGATGGTCCGCGACGATTATTTGCGAGAGGAGCGGCGTGCGTCCAAAAAAGAAACCCCCGCCAACGGCGGGGGTTTCAGCTTTGTTTGAGGGAAATCAGTCTTCCGAGGCTTCGCCACCGCCTAGACCGTGGACATAGGTCGCAACGGCGCGGATCTCGGCCTCGCTCAGTTCGGCCCCGCCCATGGGCGGCATCACACCAAAGCGCGAATTGTAGACAGTCTGGTAAAGCGAGTCGTAGTCGCCGCCATACAGCCAGATCGCATCCGTCAGGTTGGGAGCACCCTGATAGCGGTCGCCGGTGCCGTCTTCCATATGGCAGCCCGAGCAGTTGATCTCAAAGACTTCGGCGCCCGCTTCGGCGGCGTTCGTATCCTTCGGGGTCTGCCCAGAAAGCTGCATCACATAGTTGACGGCCTGAACGATCTCTTCCTCGACCAACAGTTCGTCGCGGCCAAAGGCCGGCATTTCGGACCAGCGGGCCATGTCATCCACCTCGTTGCGGATGCCGTGGCTGACCGTTTCATGGATTGCCTCAATGGACCCTCCCCACAGCCAATCGTCGTCAAGCAGGTTGGGATAGCCCTTGGCCCCCGCCGCACCCGACCCGTGACACTGAGCGCACCATGTCAGAAAGACCGCCGCACCAGCGTTGTTGGCGTAGGTCAACAGTTCCTGATCATCGGCAATTGCACCCAGATCAGCCGCCGCCAGTTTGGCGTTGATCGGGGCCAGTTCTGCCTCATGCGCCTCAATCGCCTTGGCGACGTTGACGCGTGTGGAAAAGCCCAGCAGACCCGGCGTTGCTGCCTTGATGCCCGGCCAAGCGGGGTAGGCGATAGAATAGCCGATCGCCCAGACGATGCAGGCGTAGAAGGTATAGAGCCACCATTTTGGCAGCGGCTTGTTGTACTCCTTGATGCCGTCCCATTCGTGGCCCGTCGTCTCATAGTCGAGATCGTCGTGATTTTTCTTGTCACTCATGTCCTGGGCTCCTTATTGCGCAGGGTCGTCCCCAAGGGACGCGGCAGGTCTGTCGTCATGACGAAACGGGATGTTGGCGATATCCTCGTGGACCTTTCGCGATCCGGGCCGAAAGGCCCAGATCACGATCCCCACAAAAATGGCGAACATCACAAGCAGCGCCCAGCTGTCGGCCAGTTGGCGGAGAAAAGAATAGGTTTCCATATCTGTTCCCCTTACCGGCTTGCGTCAGGCGTGAAGGTCGAGAAATCGACCAACGTACCCAACATTTGCAAATAGGCGATCAGCGCGTCCGCCTCAGAGATGCCGGGGGCACCGTCAAAGTTGCGCACATTGACCTTGTCACCATAGCGCTCCAGCAAGCCGTCATAGTCGCTGTCGGGGTCCGCCTGTGCCTTGAAATCGGCCTGAGCGGCCTCGATCATTTCATCCGTATAGGGAACGCCGACAAAGCGGTTTGTGCTGAGCAGATCGGCGATATATGTGCCCTCGACCAGCTTGGCTTCGAGAAAGCCGTACTTGGGCATGACGGACTCGGGCACCACCGATTGCGGGTTGCGCAGGTGATCGACGTGCCATTCGTCCGAATAGCGACCGCCGACGCGGGCCAGATCCGGTCCGGTCCGCTTGGAGCCCCACTGGAACGGATGGTCATATTTGCTTTCCGCCGCAAGGCTGTAGTGGCCATAACGTTCGACCTCGTCCCGCATCGGTCGGATCATCTGGCTGTGGCAAACATAACAACCTTCGCGGATGTAGACATCGCGCCCTGCCAGTTCCAACGGGGTGTAAGGGCGCATGCCCTCGACGTCCTCGATGGTGTTTTCGAGGTAGAACAGCGGCACGATCTGCACCAGTCCCCCGATGGTCACCACGAGGAAGGCAAAGATGGCCAGCAGCGTGACGTTCTTTTCGAGAACAGCGTGTTTGTTGAGAATGCTCATTTCCCGGTCTCCTTATTCGGCCGGTGTGGCGTGGGCCGTGGCGGCGTTGGCCTCAACAGCCGGCGAGCGCCTGGCAGTCATCCACAGGTTGTAGCACATGATCAGGGCACCAGCGACGTAGAGCCCCCCACCCAGAGCACGCACAACGTACATCGGGAACTTTGCGCCCACGGTGTCAGCGAAGGAGTTCACAAGGTAGCCGTTCGCATCCACTTCGCGCCACATCAGGCCCTCCATGATGCCCGTCACCCACATCGATGCCGCGTAGAGAACGATACCGATAGTCGCGAGCCAGAAGTGCCACGACACCATCGAAAGCGAATACAGACGCTCACGGTTCCACAGTTTGGGCACCAGATAGTACAATGCGCCGAAGGTGATCATGCCGTTCCAGCCAAGCGCGCCAGAGTGGACATGGCCGATAGTCCAGTCGGTGTAGTGCGACAGCGAATTCACCGCGCGGATCGACATCATCGGGCCTTCGAAGGTCGACATGCCGTAGAAACCAATAGAGATCACCATCATACGGATGACCGGATCGGTGCGCAGTTTGTCCCATGCACCAGACAGCGTCATCAGGCCGTTGATCATGCCCCCCCAGGACGGCATCCACAGCACGACAGAGAACACCATGCCAAGGGTCGAGGCCCAGTCAGGCAACGCAGTGTAGTGCAGGTGGTGCGGACCGGCCCAGATATACAGGAAAATCAGCGCCCAGAAGTGGATGATCGACAGTTTGTAGCTGAACACCGGGCGTTCTGCCTGCTTCGGAACGAAGTAGTACATCATGCCCAGAAAGCCTGCGGTCAGGAAAAAGCCCACGGCGTTGTGGCCGTACCACCACTGCACCATGGCGTCCTGAACGCCGGAAAAGACCTGAACGGACTTGGAGCCCCAGATCGACACCGGGATCGACAGGTTGTTGAACAGGTGCAACATGGCCACGGTCAGAATGAAGGACAGGTAGAACCAGTTGGCCACATAGATGTGGGGTTCCTTCCGCTTGACCACAGTGCCGACAAAAACGGCCAGATAGGCGACCCAGACCACCGTCAACCAGATGTCGACGTGCCATTCCGGTTCGGCGTATTCCTTGGATTGCGTTCCGCCCAGCACATACCCTGTCGCGGCCAAAACGATGAAAAGCTGATAGCCCCAGAAGACAAACCATGCGAGGTTGCCGCCCCACAGCCGCGCCGCCGAGGTGCGCTGTACGACGTAAAAGGACGTGGCGATCAGAGCGTTGCCGCCAAAGGCAAAGATTACGGCCGATGTGTGCAGAGGACGCAGGCGGCCAAAGTTCATATAGCCTTCGGCCCAGTCAAAGTTCAGCCCCGGAAAGGCCAGCTGTGTGGCGATGAACGTGCCGACGACAAAGCCGATCACGCCCCAAAAGGCTGTGGCAATCACACCATATCGGATCACGCCGTCCATATATTCGTGTTGCGGAGCCGGTGTCACCGGCTCATCGGTGCGGCGCAAGACCCACACGAACAATCCGGCGGAAACCGCCAGAATGATGATCGCATGAATCATGTAAGCCACATCGCGTGCGTAATTGATCGCGATCATCGAGAAGATCGCGATCAAGCCCAGCACGATAAGCTTGAGATAATTCAACATTTTTCGTCCCTTCGTCTGACCCAAACGATTCTTTGACCGCGAGGGCGTCATTTGACTGCACCCCTGTTAGCTATGTTACGCCAAAGGCATCTTTGATCTGCATCAATGGAAGCAGACGGATGTGTTGACCGGCGTCAAAGTGCGACGAAAGGCGCAGCGATAACCTGTGCGCATGGAGCCGACGGAAATGCAGACGGAGATGCACATGTACTTTAAATCTATCCTGACCGTGGTAACGGACAGCGAGTTGCTGCCTTCCACCATCTCGCACGCGGCGAGTTTAGCTGAATCCTACGACGCGCATCTGACCGTCCTTTGTTTCGGTGTCGACCGAACCCAGACCGGCTACTACTACGCCGGGGCCAACGCGATGGTTCTGCAGGAAACGCTTTCGCGCGCCACCAAAGAGGCCGAGGCGCTGGCCGCCGACGTCCGCGAGGCACTGGGACGGACCAATGCGGTGTGGGGCGTGGACCACGGGGTTGCGCAACTGGCTGACATCGGACGTCATGTCGCGTCGCGCGCCCGGTTCACTGACCTCGTTGTTTTGCCGCAACCCTATGGCGACGGCAAAGGCGTGGAACTGGAACCCGTGCTTGAGGGGGCACTGTTTGACGGGCAGGTGCCGGTGCTGGTCGTGCCCGACAACGTCGAACCCAAGGCGAGACCTAAACGCGTGGTCGTTGGCTGGAACGAGGGCAACGAGGCGCTGCGCGCCCTGCGCTGCGCCCTACCTTTGCTGACCACAGCCGAAAATGTCCATGTGGTTGTGATCGACCCACCCAAACACGGACCAAACAGATCCGATCCAGGGGGGATGGTGTCCGAATTCCTTGCCCGCCATGGGGTCAAGACCGAGGTAGACGTTCTGGCCAAGACGTTGCCGCGTGTGTCGGATGTGCTGCTGCGCCATGTGTCGGATCTGGACGCCGACATGGTTGTCATGGGGGCTTACGGGCATTCGCGTTTTCGCGAGGCCATCCTTGGCGGCGCGACGCGCAACATGCTGGAACAGGCGGGTGTGCCGGTCTTCATGGCACACTGAAACAAGGCGCACTGTATCGCAAGACGGCGCTCCACCACGGGGCGCCGTCTCTTGACGTCATTGACCTGTGGTCTCGGTTCAGTCGGTGGGCGCTGTGATGTAGCCTTCACTGATCGGCACCACAGATCCGCCGACATAAACGGCCTGAAGGGCGTCACCCTTGGTCACGATGCGCAGACTGATCTGACTGGGTCGGCCCATGTCGGCCCCCTGAAGCAGGCTCAGACAGGTTTCGCCCTCAGACAGGGTTCCGGCGCTCAATAGCTGCGCGGCAAAAATGGCAGAGGCCGATCCGGTTGCCGGGTCTTCGGGGATACCATCGCCGGGCGCGAACATCCGGGCAGAGAAATCAACAGCGTCTCCTTTGGTGTACAGGTAAAGTGCGTTCACCCGAGTGGCTGCGGTCAATGCCTCCCACGCGGCACCAGTTGGACGTGCGGCCGTCAATGCATGGTGATCGCACACCGGCGCATAGGCAAACGACGGTCCGCCCTGCCAAAGTCCTGGCCGGTGCGTACCAAAACCAATTTGCCCCGGCGACAGGCCAAGGGCTGCGGCGATCGCCGCGTCATCTGGCATATGGCCGGCCTCGACCGCATGTGGCAGGATCGGGGCACAAAACTCCGCTGCGATCCGGCCGTCCTTTCGCCAGACTCGCACCGGGACAAGCCCCGCGACCTCTTCCAGCGTAATCTCGGTTTCAAAGTCGCACAATGGCGCCGATTCCAACGCCAGGTGAATGGCGCAGCCGATGGTCGGATGTCCGGCAAAGGGGATCTCTGCCGTCGGAAAGAAAATTCGGACGCTGGCTGAGTGCGTCGGATCGGCAGGACGCCGCACAAAAATCGTCTCTGACAGGTTGAATTCTCGCGCAATGGTCTGCATCGCGGAGTCGCTTAGCCTGTCTGCGTTTTCGACAATCGCCAGCGGATTGCCGGAAAATGGCGTTTCCGTAAAGACATCGTAGGTGACGAACGCCAGTTTGTCAGACAAGCAATCCACCGTCCGCATCATCGCCTGCTTCTTCCATCAGGCGGGCCATGTCTGGCACGGTGACTTGGCGTTTGCCTTCCAGTTCGATCACTCCGTCCTTGCGCAGGGCAGAGATTTGGCGACTGACAGTTTCCAGTGTCAGACCCAGGTAATCGGCCATGGCCTCACGCGTTAGCGGAAGGTTGAAGGTGACACTGCCCGTGCCCGATCCGCGCATGTTCAACGTGGCATCGCGGCGCGCGATGATCGACAACAGCGAAGCGATCTTTTCGCGTGCCGTCTTGCGGCCCAGTACCAGCATCCATTCGCGCGCGGCATCCAGTTCATCCAGCGTCATTTCCAGCAGGCGCTGGGCAATATGCGGCGTGCGGTGCATCATGTCCTCGAAAGGCGAGCGCCGAAAACAGCACATCACCACATCGGTTGTCGCGACGACATCATAGGCTGCGGTGTTGCGGCCCGGACGCCCGACAAAATCGCTGGGGAGCAACAGACCAACCATTTGGGTGCGACCGTCCTCCATCGCCTGGCTGAGCGTTGCGATTCCTGACACGACGGAGCCGACAAAATCCATCCGGTCACCAGCCCAGATGATCGACTGGCCGGCTTGGAATTTGCGATAGTATTTGATCTGTTCGAGTTTTTCGAGCTCATCGCTTTCACACCGTGCGCAGACCGCTCTGTGTCGGATCGGGCAGTCGCTGCAATCGGGCGCTATGGAAAAACTACGTTCATTCAGCATCAGAATTGCCTTTTTGATCTGCGTCAAGGCTCTGCGGTCTTTCGCAGCCTAACCGTACTTTCATGACGAAGCGAACACAACTCGCGCGGCTGGGCCTCTTCGACGCCAAAGTGCCGCGATACACATCATATCCTACAGCGCCCCACTTTGATGGGGATGTCGGACCCGCACTATATCAGGACTGGATCCGCTCCATTCCTGAAAATGGTAACACATCCCTCTATTTGCATGTTCCATTTTGCCGCAGACTCTGCTGGTTCTGTGCTTGTCGCACGCAGGGAACGGCCACCTTGGGCCCGGTAGAGGCCTATGTCGGCGATCTGCAACGAGAACTTGCGCTCTTGCGCACCGTTTTGCCGCAGGGTGTGCGGCTGTCGCGACTGCATTGGGGGGGCGGGACACCCACACTGTTGTCGCCGGACCTGATGAAACGGCTGATGGACTCGATTCGCGAGGTTGCCGACTTTGCCGAAGGGTATGAATTCTCGGTCGAGATCGATCCGAATGAAATCGACGAGTCGCGGCTGGACGTCCTTGCCGCAAGCGGCATGAACCGGGCCTCCATCGGGGTTCAGGATTTCGATCCGCAGATCCAGGCGGCCATCGGGCGTGAGCAAGGATATGAACTGACCCGCGACACTGTCGAGATGATCCGGTCGCGTGGCGTCCACAGCCTGAACGCCGACATTCTGTTTGGGCTGCCCTATCAAACGAATGCAAGGATCACCGAAACGGTGCAGAAGTTGTTGAGTTTCGCCCCGGATCGGGTGGCCTTGTATGGTTATGCGCATGTGCCGTGGATGGCGAAACGCCAGCAATTGCTGCCCTCCGACGCCCTGCCCTCGCCTCAAGAGAGGCTAGAGATGTTCGAAACCGCCCGGCGGCTGTTTGTCTGGGACGGCTACGATGAAATCGGAATCGATCACTTTGCAACCAAGGAAGACGGTCTGTCGGTGGCAAATCGTGAAGGACGGCTGCGGAGGAATTTTCAGGGCTATACGGATGACGTATCGGACTACCTGATCGGGGTAGGGGCCTCTTCGATCTCGAAATTTCCGCAAGGTTTCGCGCAGAATGCATCCGCCACATCCAAACATGTGGCCGCGATCCGCGACGGTCAATTTTCGACCGCCCGAGGGCATATGCTGAAGGGTGAGGATCGGATGCGCGGACGCTTGATCGAGGCGCTGATGTGCGATTTCCGGATTAATGCGGATGAGATCCTGCGGGATTTCGACATCTCGCGGGAACGCCTGTTTGAAATGTTCAGCGACGCGAACGCATCGTTCGAGAACATCATGGAGATCACCGAGGACGGGCTTTTCCTGCCCGAAGCGGCACGCCCGCTGACCCGCATGGTGGCGCGGGCTTTTGACGGCTATGAGCTAAGCCGGGCCGGGCATTCCAGCGCAATCTGAACAGGGGCGGGCTGCGCGCCTTGCCTTATGCGATGTTGAGCGCCGCCGCCAAGAGCGTGCGGGTATATTCGGTTTGCGGGGCGTTAAAGATGTCCTGCGCAGAGCCGTATTCCACCACATCACCCTGTTTCATCACGATGACCTTGTGGCTCATCGCACGGATCACCTTGAGGTCGTGCGAAATGAACAGGTAGGCAAGGTTGTATTTACGTTGCAGGTCGCGCAGCAGGTTCACGATCTGGACCTGCACCGTCATATCCAATGCCGAGGTCGGCTCATCCAGCACCAGCAGGCGTGGTCGCAGCACCATGGCGCGGGCGATGGCGATGCGCTGGCGCTGACCGCCGGAAAACTCATGCGGATAGCGGTGCATGGTCATCGGGTCCAGACCGACCTCCACCATGACCTCGGCCACCAGTTCGCGGTGCGAACGACCATCTGGCGCGCCATGCACCTGTAGCCCTTCGGCGATAATCTGTTCGCAGGTCATGCGTGGACTGAGCGACCCATACGGGTCCTGAAAGACAATCTGCATTTCAGAGCGCAACTTGCGCAGTCGCTTGGTCGACCAAGCGTTCACGTCCTGTCCCCGGTAGGTGATTTGCCCCTCAGAGCTGATCAGACGCATGATTGCCAGCGCAAGTGTTGTCTTGCCTGACCCGCTTTCACCCACGATCCCCACGGTCTCTCCTGCCCGCACCGCAATCGAGGCGTCGTTGACCGCCTTGACGTATCCCACTGTGCGTTTCATTAGCCCGCGCTGGATCGGGAACCAGATCTTGAGGTTGTCGGTGCTGGCGATCAGTTCCGCGCCTTCATCCACCGGGTCAGGCGTGCCGGTGCTTTCGGCCGACAGTAGCATCTGCGTGTAGGGGTGTTGCGGGTTGGCAAAGATTTCCGAGGTCTTACCCTGTTCGACGATCTCGCCATTCTTCATCACGCAGACCCGGTCGGCGATCTTGCGCACGATGCCCAGGTCATGGGTGATGAACAGCAGGCTCATGTCTTCGGCCTCTTTCAGGCCGGCCAACAGATCGAGAATCTGCGCCTGAATGGTCACGTCCAACGCGGTTGTCGGCTCATCCGCGATCAACAGTTCCGGCCCGTTGGCCAGCGCCATGGCGATCATCACGCGCTGGCGTTGCCCACCCGACAATTGGTGCGGGTAGGCCCCCAGTCGCGATTCCGCGTCGCGTATGCCGACCTTGGTCAGCAGTTCGATGATGCGGGTGCGGGCGGCATCGCCACTAAGCCCCTGATGTAATTCAAGGCTCTCACGGATCTGCTTTTCCAGCGTGTGCAGCGGATTGAGAGAGGTCATCGGCTCTTGAAAGATAAAGCTGATGTCGTTGCCGCGCACGTCGCGAAGGTGCTTGTCCGTCGCACCGATCATCTCGGTCCCGTTGTACAGAACCGATCCCTGAACACGCGCGGAATCGCCCAGCAAGGATACCGTGGACAACGCGGTGACAGACTTACCCGACCCGGACTCGCCCACCAAAGCGACGGTTTCGCCTTTTTCGATCTCAAAGCTGACGCCCTTGACGGCCGGGATAGTCACGCCGTCCTGACGAAAGCCGACCTTGAGGTCGCGGACCTGAAGCAATGCGCTCATGAGAAGGTCTTTCTAGGGTCAAAGGCGTCGCGCACCCCTTCGAAGATGAAGACCAGCAGCGACAACATGATCGCGAAGACCGCGAAGGAGGTGAAGGCCAGCCAAGGTGCCTGCAGGTTCTGTTTCGCCTGAAGCGTCATTTCCCCCAAGGAGGGCGAGGACGACGGCAGGCCAAATCCAAGGAAGTCGAGTCCCGCCAGCGTGCTGATGGTGCCGGTCACGATGAAGGGCAGGAAGGTCACGGTGGCGACCATCGCGTTCGGCAACATGTGACGGAACATGATTGTCCAGTTCGACACCCCCAGTGCCTTGGCTGCGCGGACGTATTCCAAATTGCGAGCGCGCAGAAATTCTGCCCGCACCACGCCCACCAGAGCGGTCCAGCCAAACAGGATCGTTAGAAAGACCAAAAGCCAGAAACTTCGCCCCAGAATCGCGAAGAGGATGATGATGATATACAGCGAAGGCGTCGCGCCCCAGACCTCGATCACCCGCTGAAAGACCAGATCCAGCCAGCCGCCGAAATAGCCTTGCAGCGCCCCGGCGGTGATGCCGATGAGAGAGGCGCAGACCGTCACGATCAGGGTAAAGATGATGGAAAGGCGGAACCCGTAGATCACCCGTGCCACCACATCGCGTTTGGTGTCATCCGTGCCCAGCCAGTTCTGATCGTTGGGGGGCAGGGGGGCCGCGCCGGGACGGTCCACCGGGGTGTCATAGCTGTAGGGAATCGGTGGCCAAAGCAGCCAACCTTTTTGAAAGCCATCGTCGGTCAGAGTGCCGGCTCTGGCGTCCTCGATCATGCTATCGGGGTCGTCAAAACACCGTTCCAGCCCGCCGGTGGTGATCAGGCAGCGCACCTCGGGGTCGCGGTACGCGGCCTCTGTGCGGAAATCGCCACCAAACTCTGTCTCCGGGTAAAAGTTGAAAATCGGTGTGTAATACTCACCCCGATAGTTGACCAGGATGGGTTTGTCGTTGGCAAGGAACTCGGCGAACAGCGACAGACCGAACAGAAACATGAAGATCCACAACGACCACAGCGCCCGGCGGTTGCGTTTGAAGTTGTTCCAACGCCGTTTGTTGAGCGGTGAGAGGGTGAACAGACCCTTTTGGGGCTCTGGCGGAACGGTGATGTCCGAGTCCGCCTTGGGAGTCGTCTCTGGTTGAGGAGTGGCAACCATCTATCAGCCCTCCCGCTTTTCAAAGTCGATGCGCGGATCGACAACGACGTACATCAGGTCGGAAATCAATCCGACGACAAGGCCGATCATCGACGTGATGAACAGCGTGCCAAAGATCACCGGATAGTCGCGCGCCACAGCCGCCTCAAATCCCAGACGCCCCAGACCGTCGAGGCTGAAAATGGTCTCAATGATGATCGAGCCGCCAAAGAACACGCCGATAAACACACCCGGCAGCCCGGCAATCACGATCAGCATCGCGTTGCGAAAGACGTGGCCATACAGCACACCCTTTTCCGACAGGCCCTTGGCGCGAGCGGTCATGACGTACTGTTTCTTGATCTCGTCCAGAAAGCTGTTCTTTGTCAGCAATGTCAGCGTTGCAAAGGCCGAAATGGTCGAGGCAAAGATCGGCAAGGCAATATGCCAGAAATAATCGACCACTTTCATGAAGATGTTCATCTCTGCCCAGTTATCAGAGGTCAGCCCCCGGATCGGAAAAATCTGCCAATAGGAGCCACCGGCAAAGAGCACCAGCAGCAGGATGGCAAAGAGAAAGCCGGGGATGGCGTAGGCGACGATGATCACGCCGCTGGTCCATGTGTCAAAGCTGGTGCCATCCTTGACCGCCTTGCGAATGCCCAGCGGGATCGACACGAGATAGGCAATCAGCGTCGACCACAGGCCCAGCGAGATCGACACCGGCATCTTTTCCAGCACCAGATCGATCACACCGATGGAACGGAAATAGCTCTCTCCGAAATCCAGCCGCATGTAGTTCCACATCATGTTCAGGAACCGTTCCAGCGGCGGCTTGTCGAAACCGAACTGGCGTTCGAGATCGGCGATGAACTCTGGCGGCAGGCCACGGGCACCGGCATAGGCGTCGTTGCCTCCGCCCATGGCGCCGGCCTCTGGCGTTTCTGATGCACCGGCGAATCCGCCGAAGACATCGCCCTGACCTTCGATCTGGGCGATGATCTGTTCAATTGGGCCGCCGGGGACAAATTGCACCAGCACAAAGTTGATGATCATGATCCCCAGCAGGGTGGGGATGATGAGCAGGAGGCGGCGGAGGATATAGGCTCCCATGTCAGTCTAGGTGACCTTTCGCCTTGAGCGCGGCTGCCTTTTCAGGATTGACCCACCAGAAGCTCAGGTAACCCAGATCGTAGGGCGGGATGGTCTCCGGGTGTTCGTACATGTCGAAATAGGCCACCCAGCTGTCCGCGATATACCCCGTCGGGATCACAAAGAACTCATACCGCAGTGCACGGTCCAGCGCCATCAGTGCCACGTCGGTGTCATCCTGACTTTCCGCGACAAAGCTGGCATCGATGATCGCATCCACCAGCGGGCTGGCCAAGCCGGCGGGGTTGAACAGGCTGAATTCGGCCTCGGCGGACCCGTACATCTGGGTCAGACCGCCGCCCGTCGACAAAAAGCTGCCGTAGCGGGTGGAGTATAGGATGTCATAGTCCCGTTCGCGGCGGCGCAACGTGTACTGCGACGGATCGACCTTTTCAAAGCTGGCATCCACACCGATCTGGCGCAGGTTTTGCACAAAGATGTCGTGCATCCCCTCGACAGAGGATTCGATGTTCGACGGAATCAGCATGTTGACCTTGAGCGTCTCACCCTTGTCGTTGCGCGCCAGTCCGTCCTGACCCACGGTCCATCCCGCCTCTTGCAACAGCCCCATCGCCTCTCGCCGTGTGCGGCGCGACGGGAGGCTGTCAGAGGGATCAGAGACGTGCATGGTCCAGACGTCTTCGGCAAGCAGGTCGTCGGGGACGACATCGCCCAATGATTTCAGGAATTCCAGCTCCGCGCCCTCGGGCTTTGCCTTGGCCTCGACATGGGTGCCTTCGACAAAGGAACTGCGCGTTGTGTACAGGCCGTGCAGTAGCGATTCGTTCGACCATTCAAAGTTGAAGGCCAACGCAATCGCCTCGCGCACGCCTTTGTCGGCGAACTGCGGCTTGGCAAGGTTAAAGACAAAACCGGTGGGGTTTGGTGGGCTACCGTCGGGGATTTCCTCCAGCTTGACGATGCCTTGCTGGGCTTTGGGGAAATCATAGGCCGTGGCCCACTGCTTGGGGTCGCTTTCGACCTTGAAGGTATAAGCCCCCGCCTTGAACGCCTCGAATGACGCGGTCTGATCTGCGAAATACTCAACCTGAATGGTGTCGTAGTTATAACGCCCGACGTTATACGGCCGATCCTTGCCCCAATAGTCCGGGTTTCGCTTGTAAACGATGCGGCGGTTTACGTCGAAACTGTCCAACTTGTACGGCCCGGACCCCATCGCCACCTCTAGGCGCGGTTCATCCAACCGGCGGTTTTCCAGATCGGCCTCGAACCATGCCTTGGAAAAAACCGGGGTAGAGCCCACAGTTTCGATCCGCGATCGCTTGGTCAGTTCAGAGTTGAAGGTGAATTTCACCGTGTAGGTGTCCAGCGCCTCGACGCTGTCGATCATGCGGCCCACGGCCTGTGCGTATGACGGCAGGCCCTGCGTGACGAACAACTTGTGGGAATAGATCACATCCTCTGCCGTGACGGGCGAGCCATCCCAAAAGGTCGCGTCCTCGCGCATATGAAAGATCACCCAGTCGCGGCTTTCGGGGTATTCGATGCTTTCGCACAGGATGCAGTAGTACTGGCCGACCGAATCCTCTGTCGATTCAATCAACTGGTCGTATTGCAGGGTTGTCAGGGCGCCAGGGCGCCCCTTGCGCGAATAGGGGTTGAGGCTGTCGAAGGTGCCCGTTGCACCTAGCACCAGTTTGCCGCCCTTGGGCGCGTCGGGGTTGACGAAATCAAAGTGGCTGTAGTCCGCCGGATAGTCGAGATTGCCGAAGTAGGAGTAGCCGTGCGCCGTGATGACATTGTCATCGCTGTCTTGCGCCAGCGACGCGACACCCCAGAGCGCAAGCCCGATGGCTAGCGTTCCGGTTGCTATGAGACGCAAATCCACTGCGGGTCGCGCTCGTACGGCGCTGCGGTTTTGAGGACGTTTGGCCTGGATCGTCATCGTCATCTCCCTGTCGCCCTGTCGCCCGGCGGGTCTGCCCGGCAATTTGGCGGTCTTCCTTCTTAGTTCTAAGCTAAGTTTTCCGCGAGACCACATTCAAGTCGAGATTACGGAAACGTCAACGGCGCGAAGGCGCCGAGGCGGGGATATGTATGCGACATGCACATGAAAAAGGACCGCCCGAACCGGACGGCCCCAATAACTGGCCCGATCTGGGCCAAAGCGCGATGTAATCAGCCGCCGGTGGTTTCAAGATAGGCGATCAAGTTCACGCGATCCTCGGCCTTGTTCAAGCCGGCAAAGCCCATTGTGGTGCCGGGAGCAAAACTTCTGGGGTTTTCGAGGAAGGCAAAGAGGTTTTCCGGCGTCCAGACGTCTGCAACTTCGCTCAGTTTACCCGAGTAGTTGAAGCCATCGACAGCGCCTACGGCGCGCTCCACGACGCCGTCAAGATGCGGGCCGGTTGCGTTGCTGCCGTCCAGCTTGTGGCAGGCGCGGCATTTGCTCCAGACGCGCTCACCCTTGGCGGCGTCGGCTGCAGCCATAAGAGCAGCAAAGTCGACCTCTTCCGCTTCGACGGGTTCCGCCTCTTCGACCAGAATCGCGAACCCTGCGGCGTGCTCTTCTTCGCCGTGGCCGCCGCCCGTGTGATACAGGCCCTCTGCGGCCCATTTGCCCATCAGGAAGATCAGCAAGGCGCCGCAGACGCCGCCGACGATCTTGGTAAAGGTCATGGTATCGAACATGGGAAGCCCTGCTTGTTTTATGTCGGTGTCGGGCGCGTATCTATTGCTTTCCATCCCTCTGGGCAAGCGGTAGAAGGCGCGACCAATCGCCCGTTTGTACGGGTCGTGTGACGAGGGGCCGGAAATGACACAACGGATTGCCTTTCAGGGAGAGTTGGGCGCCTATTCCCATCAGGCCTGCACAGAGGCCCGCCCGGGTGCCGACGTGCTGCCCTGCCGGTCGTTTGAGGACGTGATTGCAGCGGTGCGCGGCGGACAGGCCGAACTGGCCATGCTGCCGGTCGAGAACTCGACCTATGGTCGTGTGGCCGACATTCACCGTCTGCTGCCCGAAAGTGGCCTGAAGATCGTTGGTGAGGCTTTCGTTCGCGTTCATATCAGTCTCATGGCGCTGCCCGGCGTTCAGGTTGAAGAGCTGGCGCGGGTGCGGGCGCACCCCGTCTTGTTGCCGCAGGCGCAGAGCTTTTTGACGAAATACGCCATTCAGGGCGTGGCGGCCCCTGACAGTGCGGGGGCTGCGGCGGAACTGGCGCGGGCCGAGGCGCGTGATGAGGGGGTTCTGGCGTCGGATCTGGCGGCAGAGATTTATGGGCTGCACATTCTGGCCCGTCATATTGAGGACCACGCCCACAACACCACGCGGTTCCTGTTGATGGCCCCCGATCCGGACACATCGCGGCGGGGCAGCGCGCGGATGATCACGACCTTTGTCTTTCAGGTCCGCAACATTCCGGCGGCGCTGTATAAGGCGATGGGGGGCTTTGCCACCAATGGGGTCAACATGACCAAGCTGGAAAGCTATATGGTGGGCGGGTCTTTCACGGCGACTCAGTTCTATGCGGATATTGAGGGGCATCCCGAGGATCCGGGCGTTCGGCGGGCGCTGGAAGAGCTGGATTACTTCACCGATATGCTGGAAATTCTGGGCGTCTACCCGCGCGATCCGCGGCGGGATTGAAGGGCGGAAAATGAGGGTGTCCACGCGTGGACAGATCCTCGGCCTAGGAAAATCAATGGGTTGCAGAGGTGTTTTTACGTCTGCTTAACCTTTGGCCTTTGTGTGCGGCGTGGCTGCGCGCCGGAGCGTGTCGCGTTCAATTGAATGCATTCCTGACTCCGATCAAACGCGAAACGCCTTAGATCAGCAGCCCGCCCGCGCCTTCGTGCCGCAAAAGCCAGACCTTGGTTTCAACCCCCGTTCCGCCGGAAAAACCGCCCAATCCGTTGGCGCCCAGTACCCGATGACACGGGATGAGCAGCGGGATGGGGTTGCCGCCACAGCCGCGCCCCACGGCCTGAGCAGGGGCGCCGAGGCCCTTGGCAATCTCACCGTAGGTGGTGGTTTCGCCAAAGGGGATGGCGGCGATTTTGGCGCAGACCTGTCGCTGAAAATCACTCGCCTCGACTGCCAGCGGCAGATCGAAATCCGTCAGGGTGCCGTCGAAGTAGGCGGCGATCTGGGCAGCGGCGCGGCGCAACAGCGGTGTGTCGTCTGCGGCCTCGCTGGGGGTCCATGTCGCACTTGTGATCTGGCCATCGGTTTCAGTGATCTCAAACGGGCCGGTGGGGGTGTCCACGCAAAGCCGGGGCATCAGCCTGCCCACCAGTTTTGCGGCTTGACCCGTGCGCCGTGATCTCTGGACAGCCAGAGCGCGACGCGACGAAACCGCGACAGCGCCAACCGTCGCCACAGCCGCGCGGTCCAGCGGGAGTAGTCGCGGTTGAACGGGCAGACCCGCAGGCAGATGGCGCAGTCCGAGGCGAGCTTGGCCCAAAAACCAAAGCATTTTTCAGCGTCCGAGGTCCATTTGCGCACGCCCTTGATGGCCGAGCGGTTGGGGCGCTCGGTCGAGGGCGGTCCAAAGGGCAGGGCCGCCACCGGGCAGGCATCGGCGCATTTGGTGCAGATGTCGCAGAATGCGGCCACCCCCAGCGGGCGCGGCGTGTCATGGGTCAGAGGCAGGTCGGTGAAGATCTTGGAGAACCGCAGGCGCGGGCCAAGTTGCGGTGTGATGACCAACTGGTTGCGGGCGTATTCGCCCAAACCCGCCTTGACGGCGTAGGGAATGACCAACGCGGTGTCATTCATCGAGGCCACCGCCTGATATCCAAGGTTACGAATGTAGGCGGCGAGTTGCAGCGCCACAGCCGCCTCATGGCTGTAGGCTTTGCCGGTCGCCGCCCCGGCCAAGGCCGAGGGGTAAGTGGCGACCAGATCGGCGTCCATCTCATGCCCCAGCACAATAACGCTGTTCAGCCCCTCGGGCAGATCATGCGGGGCCTCTGACATGTCGCGGGTGTCGACGCGGGCGGAGTAAAGCCAGCGACGGTCGAAATCGGTGATGCCGCAAAGCTGCGCGCCAAAGAATCGCGCGGTGCGCTTGACCTCTGCCGCCATGCGGGCCGGGTCATCGACGGGCACGCGATCGGGGGAGACGGGGGTGTCGGCGCTGAGCGCCGCCTGAAACCCCTCGCGTCGGCCTTGCGCGGCGTGGCGGTCCGTCATGATGTCGGAAATCAGCCAAGACGCGTTGCGCAGGGCAAAATCGCGCTGGGTGAAACCATCGCCGCGCCGGGGGGCGGCCTCGATCCGGTAAGAGGCGAAAAACGCGTCGGTGCGCGGGGAGCGGACGGACTCGTCCCACATGGCGCGGCTGAAGATGTCGTCGCGCTGGGCGAAGGGTTCAAAGGTTTCGTCCACCTCGATCCCGGCGGCGGCGGCGTCTGCGTGTTTTGCGCTGTTGGCGGGCCATGTCATGCGGCAACGCTAGGCGCGGGCGACGCTGCGCACAAGAAACATGTCGCTATCGGGATTGACCCCCGCGCGCCCGCACCGAAGGTTGGGCGCAAACAGGAGGGCATCATGGCCACGGGATTTATCGGATTGGGCGCGGTCGGCGCAAAGCTGGCGGGAAACTTACAGCGTAACGGCGTGGCCTTGCGGGTCTTTGATCTGGACGCGGCCAAGATGGCCGAGTTTGTGCAGGCGGGGGCCGAGGCAGGCACATCGGCGGCGGATGTCATGGCGGCCTGTGACATTGTCATTACCTCTCTGCCCAGCCCGGCGGCGTCGGAGGCGGTGCTGGCGCAGATGTTGCCGGAAATGGCTCCGGGCAAGACATGGGTCGAGATGTCGACCACCGACCCGGCTGTGATCGTGGAACAGGCGGCGCGGGTTGCGGCCAAGGGGGCGATTGCGGTCGAGGCACCGGTGTCGGGCGGCTGCCACCGGGCGGCGACGGGCAATATCTCTGTCTTTTGTGGCGCGCCGCGCGCGACCTTTGAGGCGATTCTGCCGCTGTTGACCATTCTGGGGCGGCAGGTTCTGCACACCGGCGACGTCGGCACCGCGTCCAAGCTGAAGGTCATGACCAACTATCTGGCCACCGCAAACCTGCTGACGCTGTGCGAGGCACTGACCACCATGCAGGCCGCCGGGCTGGACATGGCCACGACCTATGAGGCGATCCGGGTGTCCTCTGGCACGTCGTTTGTGCATGAAACCGAAAGCCAGTTGATCCTGTCGGGCAGCCGCGACGTGGATTTTGCGCTGGATCTGGTGATGAAGGATGTGGGTCTGTTTCAGGCGCTGGCCGATGCGCATGGCGTGCCACTGGAGCTGTCGCCGCTGGTGATTTCGATGATCCAGGACGGGCAGGCGCGGTTTGGCGCGCAGGCGCAGTCCGACCGGATGATCGAGCGGCTGGAAGAGGCCACCGGCCTGTCCGTGCGCGCGCCGGGGTTCCCGCAGGAGTTGGTCGACGATGAGCCGCCCGCGCGCGGGGCCGAGGTGATTGTGCGCCGGGAGACCGTGTAGCGCCGCCAAGAATCCGGGGCCGCGACGCTATCCGGGGCTTTCCCCTGTGCGATGCGCCCAGTAGGAGGGATGAGCGCAATGGCGGGGAAGAGACATGGCACAGGAAGAACTGGCACGGATCACGGCCTCGGCCTCGCGGCGGGTGATCGGTGTGGGCTCTATGATGGGGCTGGGGGCGTTGGTGGTCTATGTGGCCCTCAGCACGCCCGAGATGGCCCTTGGCTGGAAGGCTGTGTTGGTTGTGCTGGGCATCGTCGGGCTGGTTCTGGCGCAGTTGATGTGGCAGTCGACCGGCCATGCGCTGATCCTGACCGAGGAGGCGCTGACCGACAGCGACGGCACGGTTGTGGCGCGGCTGGAGGATGTGGCCAAGGTGGACCGGGGCATGTTCGCGATGAAGCCGTCGAACGGGTTTCTGGTGATCCTCAAAGAGCCGGGGCCGCGCGCGTGGCGGCCGGGCCTGTGGTGGCGGATGGGACGGCGGGTGGCCGTGGGCGGTGTGACCGCCGGATCGCAGACACGCCCGGTGGCCGACATCATGATCCATCTGCTGCACAATCGGGACAACGGGTAGGCGCGGGACGAGGCGAACGGTTTGGGATCGATCTGACGAAAAAGGGCTGCGGTCGATGCCGCAGCCCTTTTTGTTTTGCAGTCGGGTCGGAGGTCAGGCCGATTGATCGTAGACCACCTGCGGCGCATAGCGCGGGCGGGTAAAACTGTAGGTGCGGATTTCAAAGGCATCGAGACCCACGCTGATGGCCGGATTGTAGGCATCCCAGGTTTCCACCATGATCAACTGGTCGCCATTGGTGCCCGAGGGCAGTTTGTCGGCGTAGGTGGCCAGGTCGCCGGTGTTGAGCACCGGCTGATCGCCGCGTTCATCGGACCAGACCACGCTCCAGCCGCCATGGCTGTCGCTGTACTGGACCACCGTGACGCGCAGGTCGCTGTCTGCGCCGTTGGTCTTGGTCAGGTGACGCAAGAGGCCCTGGGCGTTGGTGAGGTAGTCCGGGGTGATCGCCGCTGTTTCGCGTGAGATCATGTCGCCGATCACATAGTTGGCCTTTTGGTTGACCGCTTGCTGGCGGAAGGCGTCGAAGTAGGTCCAGCCGACGCCAAACAGAAACAGCAGCGCAGGGAAGACGATGACCGCCTCGACGTTGACGAACCCACGGGTGTCAGTCGCGAAACGCTTGAGGAACGAAGGAAGGCGCATGGCTGGATCTCCTCAGCTGGGTTCGTAGACAAAGGCAGAGGTCGACACGATGGCGGTATAGCCCTCGTCGTCCTTGGGCAGGCTGGCGTTCAGCGTGGCCGCCGGGGTGGCGGGACGGAACTTGAAACAGGCGCGCAGGAACATCAGCTGACCGCCGCCGCCGTGGGTGAAGGCCCGCTGCGGTGTGGCCTCTTGGCTGACGTCGACGCAATCGGCGGTGGCTGGCGGTTCAGCGTAGTTGCGCATGTTCAGCGGGACCATCTCAAGGTGCAGCATGCTGGTGCAGTTTTGCAGCACAGTGGTCTTGTCACAGATCGCCGCCTTGAGCGCGTCATGGGAGGGCGCGGTCACGCCGATCTTGACCTCACGCACGGTCTGATCCAGCGCGCGTTCCAGTTGGGTGTGGCGCACGGTGATCGTACCGATTTCGACCGTGGACACGATCAGGCCGACGAACAGCGGTAGCCACAGGGCGTAGGGGACAATGGCGTTGCCGGCCTCGTCGGCCCAGAAGCGGCGCAGGGGGGAAAGAAAGGCGCGGGTCATTGGGTCAACCTCAGTTGGGTGATGGTGTTGGCGATAGAGGCAAAGGTTTCTTCGAGGTCGGCTCCGTTGACGTCAAAGAAGTGGGCGGGCGACGAGGCGCAGTTGCGCATGGCATCCAGACCGCGCTGCGGTGCCTCAAATCCGATGGCGAAGACAACGACACCCTGTGCCTTGGCCGCGTCGCAGATGCTTTCGAGGCGGTTGTCGGCCGGGTCCGCGCCCACTGTGGCCTCATAGGCGTAGTAAATGTCGCTATAGGTGCCGTACGAAACGTAGCCATCGTAATAGGGACGCTGGTACATCTTGCTGCCGACGGCGCGTGTGCCGAAGCGGGCAAACAGTTCGGCGTTGGTCATGCGGCGGGCGTTGGAACCGCCGTCGGGCGTGCCACGATAGCGGTAACTCGACGAATATCCCTCATAGCGCTGCCAGAAGTATGTGTCGTTGTCGCTGCCTGTGTTGTCGACCACGCGCAGTGAGAACCGGTCGTCCGACGGATCGCTGTTGCCGCGTTCGTCGATCCAGACGTCCGAATACCCGTATTTGTGCTGCGGTTTCAGGTCGTATTGGGTGGTGTTTTCGCCGTCGGTCATGATGACCACATATTTTGAGCTTTCCGGGTCCGCGTAGGACGCCGGACGCACGGCGAAATCCGAATCGACCAGCCCATCGTCGGACATCGCGGCAATCGCCGGGCGCGCCGCCGGATCAAGCAGGGCGGCCCCCCATTTCATCCCAAGGTCGATGGCGGTGTTGCCGCCTGCATTCAGGGAGTCGATGTGGGCCTTGAGCGTCGCGGGATCGGACCGATGCGCGATGACGGCGCTGGTGTCGCCGGTGCGGCACCAGGGGCTGGCGATCTCTGTGGAATTGACGTTGGTCGAGTTCAGATCGAAATGCGCAAGGCGGGTCAGTTCTTCACTGGGGGAGATTGCCGCCTGATCAAAGTCGGATTGGTCGAACGTCACGCAGTTTGAATAGTCATGCAGGTCGTCCAGCGTGAAATAGCTGGCCGTTGTGGCGCCGAGGTTCACGGTCGCGTTGTAGGGCACGATGGATATCGTGGTCAGCGCCTGACCGTCCTCCGGCATCATGATGTCGACAAAGCTGCGCGCGGCATTGCGCATGTTGACGATCTTGCTGTTCCAGCCCATCGAGCCGGACACATCGAGCACCATGGATATTTCGATATTGGCGGTGGCGTGTTCGGCGGTGGCCTTGCCGAAGGCGTCCAGCGTGTCGACCCCAATCAGCGACATGAAGTCGGATGAGATGGCGGATTGACCGATGGCGGACACCCGTTTGGCGGTCATGCTCTGCTCGACGTCAATCGAGGTCAGCGCTTCGCCCAGCCCCATGGCGGCAAAGTACTCTTCGACAACCTGCTGCGGCGCGATGGTGTTTTCGATGTTGGCGGCGGCCAGCACGGCGCGGTCCAGTGTGTTCTGCACTTTGATGCGCTTTAGCTCGGCGTGCATCATATCGATGCCGACCCCGCCAAAGACCATCATGACCAGCGATCCAACGATGGCGAGGTAGGACATGTTCCCGGAGGTATCTGCGGCAAACGCGCGAAGGCGCGACGAGAATGCGAAGCGGCTGTCTATGACGCCGGTCAGGCTGGTGGTCGATTTCAACATTTTGGCACCTTTTCAACCGGGTCGCTCAGCACCCCCATGCCGCGACCGGTTCAGTTTGATGACAATTTTATGCCATTTTAAAATGGCCAAACTTGGGCAATCGGACCCGGCTTTGCCTTGTTTCAGACGTGGCCCGCGCCACAGTGGGGCATGAAACGCGGGGTTTGTTTCAAACTTTCAGGCTAATCCGGGCCTTGTGCGGCTGTGATCCGGTCGGCGTACGATTCGGGCAAAAGCAGGGTTGGGATGTGGCAGAGGCCGGGCTAGGCTTTGTTTTGCGGGTTCCCGTCAAGAGGAGCCACAGGCGCAGGGCGTATAGTCCGCGCGCGCAATGGAAAGGAAGGAAACCCCATGTCCATCGCAAAATCCCGACCCGTCGTACCCTTGAACGAGCCGACGTTTCGGCAGTCTGTCGATCTGATGTACAACCGCGCCGTGGCGCTGATGGACCTGCCGCCGGGACTCGAGGAAAAGATCCGGGTCTGCAACGCCACCTATACGGTGCGTTTCGGCGTGCGGCTGCGCGGCAAGATCCAGACTTTTACCGGGTATCGGTCGGTGCATTCCGAACATATGGAGCCGGTCAAGGGCGGCATCCGCTTTGCCACCTCTGTCAATCAGGACGAGGTCGAGGCGCTGGCCGCGCTGATGACCTATAAGTGTGCGCTGGTGGAGACGCCGTTTGGCGGCTCCAAGGGCGGGCTATGCGTTGATCCGCGGCAGTATGATGAACATGAGATGGAGCAGATCACCCGCCGATTTGCCTATGAGTTGATCAAGCGCGACCTGATCAACCCCTCGCAGAACGTGCCCGCGCCTGACATGGGCACCAGTGAGCGTGAGATGGCATGGATCGCCGACCAGTACCGGCGCATGAACACCACCGACATCAACGGCAATGCCTGCGTTACGGGCAAACCCACCAATGCCGGGGGTATTCAGGGCCGGACAGAGGCAACGGGGCGCGGCGTTCAATACGCGTTGAAAGAGTTCTTTCGCCACCCCGAGGACATGGCCAAGGCGGGCCTTGACGGCACGTTGGACGGCAAGACGGTGATTGTTCAGGGTCTCGGCAACGTGGGCTATCACGCGGCCAAGTTCCTGCAGGAAGAGGACGGCGCGCGGGTAACCGGCATCATTGAACGCGACGGCGCGCTGTTCAACCCGGCGGGGCTGAACGTGGAGGCGGTGCATCAGTGGATTGTCAAACATGGCGGCGTGACGGGGTATCCCGATGCCAACCACACTGCCGAAGGCGCGGCAGTGCTGGAGGAAGCGTGCGACATCCTGATTCCGGCGGCGCTGGAGGGGGTGATCAATCTGGGCAACGCCCACCGGATCAAAGCCTCGATGATCATCGAGGCCGCCAACGGGCCGATTACGGCGGGGGCCGACGATATCCTGCGCGAAAAGGGTACGGTGATCATTCCCGACATGTATGCCAACGCAGGTGGTGTGACGGTGTCCTATTTCGAATGGGTCAAGAACCTCAGCCATATTCGATTTGGCCGGATGCAGCGCCGACAGGAAGAAGCCCGTCATGAGCTGATCGTGCGTGAGCTGGAGCGGCTGGACCGCTATCTGGGCGATGCGTGGTCCATGTCGCCGGACTTCAAGGCCAAGTATCTGCGCGGCGCGGGTGAGCTGGAGCTTGTGCGCTCAGGGCTCGATGACACCATGCGGATCGCCTATCAGTCGATGCGTGAGGTCTGGCACAGCCGGCCCGACGTGACCGACCTGCGCACCGCCGCCTTTATCGTGGCGATTGGCCGGGTCGCGGCGAGTTATCGCGCCAAGGGGCTCTGACGCTGATGCGGATTTGGTGAACAGGGCGGCCCGAGAGGGTCGCCCTTTTCGATTGAGGCAGAGAGGATGCGGCGCGACTTTGTCAAAAATCCTCGGCGTTCGCCACATTCTCGCCGCAGTCCTGACCAGAGCCTTGACCGAATCTTACCCGAAAACGGCATCTGTACCGCGCACCGATCCCGGCGGCGTCAACGGAGACCCATCATGGCACGATTTGCATTCTCCCCCCGTCCAGCCCAGCTGCGCGCCTCCAGCGCGATCGGGCGTTTTTGCAGAGCGGACTCCGGAAACATCACAATTTACTCGGTCTATATCGTTCTCCTTACGCTCACCATCATGGGCGCGTCGGTCGATCTGATGCGGCAAGAGGCGTCCCGCGCGCGGCTGCAGACCACGCTGGACCGCGCGGTTCTGGCCGCCGCCGATCTGGATCAGTTCCAAACGCCCAGCGACGTGGTGAGCGATTACGTCGCCAAGGCCGGGCTGGACAGCTACGTCACAGGGGTCGACGTCACGCTGGGCCTGAATGAGCGGACGGTCAGCGCGGATGCCGCCTCTAGCCTGTCGACGATCTTTCTGCGGTTGTCGGGACGCGACATGTTGCCGGCGAACGCACTGGCCACCGCCGAAGAGCGGATCGCCAATGTCGAAATCAGCCTTGTCCTCGATGTGTCGGGGTCGATGCGCTACGACGAGCGGATGGACAACCTCAAGCCGGCCGCCAAGGCCTTTGTGGAAAAGGTCATGTCCGGCGGCACTGAAAGTGTGACGACCCTGAACCTGATCCCCTTCGCCGGGCAGGTGAACCCGGGCGACATCATGTTTGACTATTTCCTTGGCAAACGACCCAAGATCAAAGGCAACAACGGTTGGGGCAACGGCGATCAGGACGCGCCCGGCGGGTCGCTTTGCAATAACAACGCCGAAAACTACGACGAAGGACTAGCCGACCCCTCCTGCGCGGATGGCACGGACGGACCTGTGGCGGGGGGCTTTTTCTCAGCCTGGCCGCAGGCGATCTCGAACGTCGTGGTCTATTTCGACACCGATGGCGACGATATCTATGATGTCGCCCACAAGATCGAGGATTTCCCCGAGGACGCCCCGCGCGATGCGGACGATTTTTTCAAGGGGGCGGTGGCCTACTTGATGGCACAGGACAGCGACCTGACCGATCCGGCGCAGTTCCTTGGCATCTCGATCAAGGGCGGCAACGAAAAGAACCGCTATTTCCAAGTCAAAGGCAACCTGAACGGCGCCACCTCTGATCTTGGCCCGACCAAGAACAAAGGCAAGATCCCCGGCAACACCTATTCCTATTCGCAGATTGACTATCTCCTGTGGGAAGCGGCCTATGCCGGTCCCGAGGCCGAAGAGACCGGCCTGGCGGTCAACGTCAACATGCCCGGTTCTTGCGTCGAGATCGACGGTTTCGAATTTGCCAACTCCAGTCTGCCACTGTCCGATGAATACGTTCCGATCTTTCACCATTGGGCGATTGACCCTTCGGTCATGGACTGGGGCTGGTGCCCGGGCGAACAAATGGCCATTCAGTATTATTCTGATAACGCCGCAAGCCTGACGCAGTTCATTGACGACATCCGGATGCATGACGGCACGGGTGCGCAGTTCGGCATGAAGTACGCATTGGCGCTGCTGGACCCCACAACCCGCGATGCGGTCAGCCACCTGATCGACGCGGGCCTGATCGAAAGCCGCTTTGAGGGGCGCCCGATTGACTGGCACGACCCGGAGACCGAGAAATACATCGTTATGATGACGGACGGGCAGGTGACCGACCAATTCCGGCCCAACGATCCCGATGCGCCAATCAATGGTGAGGTCGAACTGCTGGATCAGGGCGCGAGCAGCTACAACGTTCGCACCGCCCGGGCCGCCAATCTCGACCATCTGTATCAACAGTGTGAACTGGCGCGCACGCGCGGGGTGACCGTCTTTACCATTGCCTTTGAAACCACAGTGCAGGCGGCCGAGGAAATGCGCCTGTGCGCCTCTTCCGATAGCCATTTCTTCCATGTTCATGGCGGGGAAATTGTTGACGCCTTTGACAGCATCGCGCGTCAGATCAACAATCTAAGGCTTATCCAATGATCGGCGCAATCCGTGGTTTATCTGCCGTTAACTATTCTAAAGGGTATGTTAATTCATATCAAATCTTGAATAAGTCCCGAGTCCCGCCCGAATTTGCCGCAAAAACGGCTCAATTGTTAACCATTGCTTACTTCCGCCAAAACAGTCTTATTCGATGGGAGTGCAACTATGAACAGCCGCAAGATGCTAAGGTCGAAGCTGGTGCGCTTCCGGACCCGGGACGACGGCAACATCACTATCTTCTCTGTCATGATGGCCCTTTTGATCCTGGTTATATCCGGGGCAGCGGTGGACATCATGCGATTTGAGGCCACACGGGCCGTCCTGCAGACCAATATGGACCGCGCCGTTCTTGCGGCAGCGGACCTGGATCAGGTGCAGACATCCGATGCGGTCGTCGCCGACTACATGGCCAAAGCCGGGATGGACCATGTCCTGTCCGGTTCGCAAATTACGCATGGTGCGAACCACCGGACGGTCAGGGCCTGGGGTGAAACAACGATCCCGACCTTTTTCCTGAAAATGAGCGGCTATGACGAATTGACCCCACCCGCCATCAGCGTGGCCGAGGAAATGATTTCAAACGTCGAAATCAGCCTCGTGCTCGATATTTCAGGCTCCATGCGGCACAACGACCGCATGACAAAGTTGAAGCCGGCGGCGCAGGCCTTTGTCTCCAAAGTCATGACCGACCAGACAGAAGGCGTGACCACCCTGAACCTTGTTCCCTTTGCGGGGCAGGTGAACCCGGGCGACATCCTGTTTGACTACTTCCGCGGCGAACGCCCGAAGCAAAAGCAGAACAACGGCTGGGGCAACGGCGATCAGGACGCGCCCGGCAATTCGCTGTGCAACAACAATGCCGAAAACTACGACGAAGGACTGGCTGACCCCTCTTGTTCCGATGGCTCTGACCCGACGTCTGTGGCGAATGGCCATTTCCCGACCTGGGGCAACGACATCTCGAACATCGTGCTCTACTTCGACACCGACGGAGACGACATCTACAACCGCGCCCACAAGATCGAGGATTTCCCCGACGACGGGCCGCGCGATGCCGACGATTTCTTCAAGGGTGCGGTCGCCTACATGATCGCGCACGACAACCAAATCACTGATCCAAGCCAGTTTCTGGGTATCTCGATCAAAGGCGGCAAGGAAAAGACGCGCTATTTCCAGGTCAAGGGCGACCAGAACGGCACCACCTCCGATCTTGGCCCGACCAAGAACAATGGCAAGATCCCCGGCGACACATTCGATTACGGTGATATCGACTATGACGCGTGGGAGGCTAGCTATGTGTCGCCGAACCCCGAGCCGGACCCGGATGCGGAAACGACGGAACCTGATCCGGTCAACATCAACATGCCAGGGTCCTGCATCGAGATCTATAACGCTGAGTTCGACACCACCGAGATGCCGCAGTCGGATGACTATGTCCCGCATTTCATGTTCTGGCCGATCGAGACCTCTGTGATGGACTGGGGCTGGTGCCCGGGTGAAGACACTGCAATCCAGTACTATTCCGACGACAAGGACTCTTTGATCCAGTTCATCGGTGACATGCGGATGCACGATGGTACCGGCACGCAGTACGGCATGAAGTACGGTCTTGCGCTGCTGGACCCGAACAACCGGGACGAGGTGAGCCACCTCATCGCCAACGGTCTTGTAGCATCGCGTTTCGAGGGCCGCCCGATCGACTGGCACGACCCCGAGACCGAGAAATATATCGTGCTGATGACGGATGGGCAGACCACGGACCAATTCCGCCCGAACGATCCGCGCGATCCGCTGAACGGCGAGACCGAACTTCAGGTCCAGGGCGGCGGCAGCCACTACACCCTGACGTCGCAGTCGACCAACGTGACCAATCTGCAAAAGCAATGCAACCTGGCCAAGGCCAATGGCGTGACTGTCTTTACCATTGCCTTCGAGACCAGCAGTTCGGCCGCTGACGACATGCGCCAGTGCGCCTCTTCGGACAGTCACTTCTTCTACGTCTACGGAGACGAAATCGAAGATACGTTTGACACAATTGCCCGCCAGATCAACAACCTGAGGCTGATCCAATGACAAATCGCCTGAACGCTTTCCTGAACAGGTTCCGCCGTGAAGAAGACGGGACAGCCACGATCGAATTCGCAGTCTACTTTACGATCTTCTTCTTCATTCTCGCTGCTGCAGTCGAGATGGGATACATGAACCTGCGCCACGCGCTGCTGGAACGGGGGGTGGATCTTGCAACCCGCGAAATCCGCCTCAACACCGGCGACATCCCGACCTACGAGGAAGTGCGGCAGAAGATCTGCGATGAGGCTGTGATCGTCGACGGCTGTGCCGACAACCTCCGGCTGGAAATGCTAGAGGTCGATCCGCGCAACTTTGCCGCCATTCCGCCGGGGGCCGATTGCAAGAACGCCGAGGAAGAGCCGCGCCCGCTGCGCAGTTTTGTGGCCGGTCTGGACAACCAGTTGATGCTGGTCCGTGCCTGCCTGAAATACAAGCCCGCCATGCCGACCACCTCCTTTGGTCTGGCATTGAACAAGGACGCGCAGGGCTATGCCCAGATTGTCGTCACGTCCGCCTTTGTCCAGGAACCGAGGTAAGCGCCATGACATTTCCCAAGATCCAATCCCACCTGAGCCGCTTTGCCGAAGACACCAAAGGCAACATCGCAATCGAAAGCCTGATCTGGCTGCCGTTCATCCTGTTCCTGCTGGCGGCCACGTTCTCGCTGCATGACGCGTTCCGCTACAAGGCGCTGAACGTCAAGGCAGCCTACACGATCTCGGACGCGATCTCACGCGAGACGGACCCGATTGACGGCACCTATCTGGACGGCATGGTCGAACTGTTGGACTTTCTGGTCCGGCCGGGCGGCGAGTCGTCGCTGCGGGTGACACTGGTGCGCTACAACGGCGATACGTCCAGCTATGAATCCGAATGGTCACGGACGCGAGGCGGTCTGGGTGAGTTGCAAAGCGCGCAACTGTCGCAGATGCACGACAAGTTGCCGACCATGTTGCACAATGAACGTGTGATCGTTGTCGAAACAGAGACAAATTACGCGCCGCCTTTCGCTATTCCGGGCCTCACCGGGGCGGGACTGTTCTACAACTACGGCTTTACCCGCCCACGTTTCGCGCCCAAGATCGTGTGGAGCGACAGTTAAGCACAACATTGCTGCAACTGCACAAAAACGTCATGTCCTGTCGCTTGGGGGAATTGATCCCGGGCGGCAGGACTGCTTTTGTGCATCCCGGTTCACTTGGAGGGGGCGATGCGCTTTTCCGGACTCAGAGTTCTTGCTGAAGGGCTTACAGGAAATCGCGGCTGGAAGCCGCACTGGCGCGACCCTGCGCCGAAGGCAGAGTATGACGCCATCATCATTGGTGGCGGTGGGCATGGTTTGGCCACGGCTTTCTACCTTGCCAAGGAGCACGGGCTGACCAACATCGCCGTATTGGAAAAGGGCTATCTGGGCGGCGGCAACGTCGGTCGGAACACGACCATCGTGCGCGCCAACTATGGGCTGCCCGGCAACTCTGAATTCTATTCCCATTCCCTGAAGCTGTGGGAAGGGATGGAACAAGAGCTGAATTTTAACACGATGATGAGCCAGCGCGGCGTGCTGAACCTGTTTCATTCGGACGGGCAGCGGGATGCCTATGCTCGGCGCGGCAACGCGATGCGCAATCAAGGCGACGATGCAGAGTTGCTGAATGCCGAAGCTGTGCGTGAGATGGTGCCCTTTCTGGATTTCGACAACGGGCGCTTTCCGATCTACGGCGGGCTGTTGCAGCGGCGCGGCGGGACGGCGCGTCACGATGCGGTGGCGTGGGGCTATGCGCGGGGCGCGGACCAGCGCGGCGTCGATCTGATTCAGAACTGCGAAGTGACGGGCATCGACATCGAAGGCGGTAAAGTGACCGGGGTGCAGACCTCTCGCGGGGCGATCCGGGCCAAGAAGGTGGGCATTGTCGTCGCCGGCCGTTCCGGGCAGGTGGCGGGGCTGGCCGGGATGCGGCTGCCGATTGAAAGCCATGTGTTGCAGGCCTTTGTCACCGAGGGGCTGAAGCCCTGCATCGACAACGTCGTGACCTTTGGCATGGGGCATTTCTATATCAGCCAGTCCGACAAGGGCGGGCTGGTCTTTGGCGGCGATCTGGATTTCTACGCCTCATATGCGGCGCGCGGCAACCTGCCCATGGCAGAGCATGTGATGGAGGCGGCGATGACGCTGATGCCGATGATCGGCAAGGCGCGGGTGCTGCGCAGCTGGGGCGGCATCATGGATATGTCGCCGGACGGCTCTCCGATCATCGACAAAACCGGGATCGAGGGGCTCTATCTGAACTGCGGCTGGTGTTACGGCGGCTTCAAGGCGGTGCCGGGGTCGGGCTATTCCTTTGCGCATTTGCTGGCCACGGACCGCCACCATGAGCCTGCTGCGCGGTTCCGGCTGGACCGGTTCACCACTGGCCACGGGTTGATGGATGAGGAGGGAACCGGTGCGCAACACAACCTCCACTAATGCCGTTCGTCTGCATGACATGTGCATGCAATCTGCATGGGATCTGCGCGCTGTTTGTGCGGCGTGCTTGCCGGGTTGCGAACCTGGATTGCTACGGGGGGTAAAAACATGCGGCTGACCTGTCCGATTTGCGGACCGCGCGACCGGCGCGAGTTTTACTATCAGGGTGACGCGATGATGCTGGACCGTCCGGATGCCGACGCCGTCCCGCAGGTTTGGGCCGATTGGCTGCATCTGCGCGACAACCCGGCGAGCCGCACGCGCGAATTATGGTATCATGAGGCGGGCTGCACCGCGTGGTTGGCAGTGGAACGCGATACCGTCACGCATGAGGTTTTTGCGGTCGAACTGGTGGAGAGCGCAGATGCGGATTGACGGCAAAGGCCGGGTGGATCGTAGTCGCCCGCTGAGCATTTCCTTCGACGGCAAACCCTACACCGGGTATGCGGGCGATACGCTGGCTTCTGCTCTGTTGGGTGCGGATGTGCGGCTGATGGGGCGCAGTTTCAAATACCACCGTCCGCGCGGGCCTGTGACTGCCGGGTCCGAAGAACCCAACGCGCTGGTGACAGTGACGCGGGACGGGGACACCGATCCCAACATTCGCGCCACGGTGCAGGAGCTTTACAGCGGGCTGGAGGCGGTTAGTCAGAACCGCTGGCCGTCGCTGGATGTGGACTTGCTTAGCGTGAACAACCTAGCCGCGCCGTTCTTTGGCGCGGGCTTCTACTACAAGACCTTCATGTGGCCCAAAAGTTTCTGGGAAAAGCTGTATGAGCCGATGATCCGCCGGGCGGCGGGTCTGGGCGCGCTGTCGGGCAAGTCCAACGCCGAGCGGTATGAAAAGGCTTATGCCTTTTGCGACGTGCTGGTGATTGGCGGTGGGCCTGCCGGTTTGATGGCGGCGCATGCGGCCAGCCGGACTGGAGCCGAGGTGATCCTGTGCGACGAGGGGTTCGATTGCGGCGGGCGTTTGGCGTCCGAAGAGGAAGAGGTTGACTATCAGCCTGGCCACGCATGGGCGCACGCCATGGCGGCGGAACTGGCGACGCTGCCGAACGTGCGGTTAATGCCGCGCACCACGGTTACGGGCGCCTATGACGGCGGCACCTATGGTGCGCTGGAACGCGTGACGCATCATCTCGCCAATCCGGGCGACGCTCCGGTGGAATGTTTCTGGCGGATCGCTGCGAAACGCACGGTGCTGTGCGCCGGTGCGATGGAGCGGCACATCGCGTTCCGCGACAACGACCGCCCCGGCGTGATGATGGCGGGCGCGCTGCGCAGCTATCTCAATCGGTGGGGCGTGGTGCCGGGACAGCGCGTGGCGGTCTTTGGCAACAACGACGACGCGCACCGGACCGCGCGCGACATGCTGGCGGCAGGTGTGCGGGTCGAGGCGCTGGTGGACAGCCGCCATGACGCTCAGAACCTTGCGGGCGATGTGCCTTTCTTTGCCGGTTGGCAGGTGTCCCGCGCGCTGGGCGGCAAGGGGCTGGAGGCGATTGACCTGACGGGGCCGCAAGGCGCGTTGAAACGTCTGCAAGTGGATGCGCTGGGCGTGTCCGGAGGGTGGAACCCGTCAGTGCACCTGACCTGCCACCTGAACGGGCGTCCGGTTTGGAACGATCCGATTGCCGCCTTTGTCCCGCGCGATGGCGCTGTGCCGGGGATGAGCGTCGCGGGTTCTGCGCGCGGTACGTTTTCCACCCATGCTTGCCTGCGCGAGGGGGCCGAGGCGGGGTTTGAGGCCGCCAACGCGCTGGGCTTCAGCGGAGAGATGCCGGTGATCCCCGAGGCCGAAAATGCGGCTTACCGCGTGCGGCGGCTGTGGGCGGTGGCGGGCAAAGGCCGTGCCTGGCTGGATTTCCAGAACGATGTGACCGTGAAGGACGTCAAGCAGGCCGCGACCGAGAACTACAAAAGCGTCGAGCACATGAAGCGCTACACGACGCAGGGCATGGCGACGGATCAGGGCAAAAGCTCGAACGTGTCCGCCTTGGCGGTTCTGGCCGATGCCACGGGCCGCGACATTCCCGAGACCGGCACAACCACGTTCCGCCCGCCTTATGTGCCTGTACCGATTGCGGCGATGGGGGCGGGGGCGCAGGGCAAGGGCTTTGCTCCGCAGCGGTTTACCACCTCGCATGAGGGCAGTGTGGCGCGCGGTGCGCCGATGATCGAGGCGGGGCTGTGGTATCGGCCCTCGTATTTTCCCAAACCGGGCGAAACCACATGGCGCGAAAGCTGTGACCGTGAGGTCCGGATGGTGCGCGAAGCGGTCGGCATCTGCGATGTGTCGACCCTTGGCAAGATCGATTTGCAGGGCCGCGATGTGGGCGCGTTCCTTGATTTTGTCTACTCCAACACCTTTTCGACGTTGAAGCCGGGGCGGGTGCGCTATGGGCTGATGCTGCGTGAGGACGGGCATGTCATGGATGACGGCACCACGGCGCGGCTGTCTGACACGCAATGGGTCATGACCACCACCACCGCTGCGGCGGGGCCGGTGATGAAGCACCTCGACTGGGTGCGGCAGGCCTATTGCAGCCATATGGACGTGCGGTTCGTATCCGTCACCGAACAATGGGCGCAGTTTGCGGTTGCCGGACCCAAATCGCGTGAGTTGTTGAACGCGCTGCTGGATGAACCCATCGATGATGGCAGCTTTCCGTTTATGCAAAACGGGCCGGTCAGCATTGGCGGGGTCGCGGCGCGGTTGTTCCGCATCTCGTTCTCGGGCGAGCACGCCTATGAGATCGCGGTGCCTGCGCGCTATGGCGCCAGTCTCTTCGAGGTGCTGCTAGGGCGGGCAGAGGCACTGGGCGGCGGTCCCTACGGGATGGAGGCGCTGAACGTTATGCGGATCGAGAAAGGACATATCACCCATGCCGAGATTCACGGCCGCACAACCGCCTTTGACATCGGTTTTGCGCGGATGGTGTCGGCCAAGAAGGACTGTATCGGTAAGGCGCTGGCGGCCCGTCCCGGCATGGTGGCCGAGGATCGAGAGCAATTGGTTGGCTTGCGGCCCGTGACCGTGGGCAACACCCTGACCGCAGGGGCGCATCTGTTCGACGAGGGGGCCGAGGCGGTGCGGGTCAACGATCAGGGCTATATCACCTCGGTCGGTTTTTCGCCGACGCTGGGCACCTTTCTGGGTCTGGGCTTTCTGCGCAATGGGCGCGCGCGCCATGGCGAAAAGGTGCGGATGGTCGATCACCTGCGCGGGGTCGAAGAGGTCTGTGTTGTGACCGACCCGGTGGCGTTTGATGCGGATGGAGGACGGTTGCGTGGTTGAATTAACAGCTTTGACACCCTGCAACGGGATTTTGCCGATACAAACGGGTGAGACAACCCTGAGTGAGGTCGATCCGGGCCGGATCACCGCATTGATGCCGTTCAAGGGGCAGTCCGCGGATCTGAAGACCGCGTTGCAGGCGGCGCATGGCCTGCGCTTTCCAGAACCGGGGCAAGCCACCGTGGCAGAGGGCGCATCCTGCGTCTGGACGGCGCGGGGACAGGCCTTTTTGATGGGTCCGGCGCCGGATGACAGCCTAGCGCGCTTTGCCTCTGTGACAGATCAGTCGGACGCCTGGACGGTCGTCTTGTTGGCGGGTCTGGATGCCGAGGACGTGCTGGCGCGGCTTGTCCCGATTGATCTGCGCCTGTCAGTCTTCCCCGAAGGGACGGCGGCGCGGACGTTGTGCCAGCATATGACGGTTCACATCAGTCGGCGGGCGGAGGGGCTGCAACTGATGGCGTTCCGGTCGATGGCGCGGACTCTTGCCCATGACATCGGTGAGGCCATGGCCTCGGTTGCGGGGAGGCGTGCGGCGGGCTAAATGGCCCTCTTGCCGCAGGTGAGCCAAAGGAGAGTGAGTGTCATGCGTGTGTTGGCAATGATCGCTGTGATCGGAATGACGGCATCCGGCGCTGTGGCGCAGGATGTCGATAAATGTGCCTTGACGGAAACATGGTTCAACGCCGCCGTGCAGGCGCGGCTGGACGGTGACACCATCGGCACGGTGCGCCGCGCGTTGCGCAAGGATATGGACCGGACGGCCGCCGAACAATTGGCCGAGTTCGTCTTTGCCCTACCCGAAGAGGCGCTGACGCCCGAGGTGGCCAAGGCCGCCCGCACCCAGTGTGAGGCGCTCTGATTCACAGCAGGACGGGACTGTTCGTCTGTCACGCGGTTGACGGCCTCTTGGCATTGGCGCCGCAAAGCCCGATATTGGCTGCATGAGTCTCCCCCCCGGTTTTCTGGATGAACTGCGCAATCGCTCCAGCCTCGCACAGGTGGTGGGGCGCAAAGTGCTGTGGGACAACCGGAAATCCAATCAGGGCAAGGGCGACCTGTGGGCGCCGTGCCCGTTTCACCATGAAAAGACAGCGTCCTTTCACGTCGATGACCGCAAGGGCTACTATTATTGCTTTGGCTGCCACGCCAAAGGCGATGCGATTTCCTTCGTGCGCGAGACGGAAAACGTGAGCTTCATGGAAGCGATCGAGATTCTGGCGCAAGAGGCGGGCATGGAAGTGCCCAAGGAAGATCCCCGCGCGCAGCAAAAGGCGGACCGCCGGACGCAGCTGGTCGAAGTCATGGAACAGGCTGTCGGGTTCTTTCGCCTGCAACTGAAGACCGGGGCAGGGGCCGAGGCGCGTGCCTATCTGGCGCGGCGCGGTCTGGATGAGGCGGCGCTGGAACGCTGGGAGATCGGTTTTGCCCCGCCGGGTTGGGAAAACCTGCGAGAGGCCTTGGCGGGGCGGGGCGTGTCGCCCGACTTGATGCTGGCCGCCGGACTGGTCAAAGCGTCGGACAAGGGGCGCGCGCCCTATGATGTGTTCCGCAACCGAATCATGTTTCCGATCCGTGATGCGCGCGGCCGGGCGATTGCCTTTGGCGGGCGGGCGATGGACCCGAATGACAACGCCAAATACCTGAATTCTCCGGAAACCGAACTGTTCGACAAGTCGCGCAACCTGTTCAATTTCAAGCCCGCGCGCGAGGCATCGGGACGGGGGCAAACCCTGATCGTCGGTGAGGGCTACATGGACGTGATCGCGCTGTCCGAAGCCGGGTTCACGGCCTCTGTCGCGCCGCTGGGCACTGCGGTGACTGAACCGCAGTTGCAATTGATGTGGCGCGTTTCGGATGAACCGGTGATTGCGCTGGACGGGGACAAGGCCGGGTTGAAGGCTGCCTACCGGGTGATCGACGTCGCCCTGCCGCTGTTGGAGGCGGGCAAAGGCCTGCGCTTTGCCATCATGCCAGAGGGCAAAGACCCGGACGATCTGTTGCGGGCCGAGGGGCCGGAGGCCGTCAAGACGGTGTTGGATGCGGCGATGCCCATGGTGCAACTGCTGTGGCGGCAAGAGACCGAGGGTCTGGTGCTGGACAGCCCGGAACGCAAGGCGGCGCTGGACAAGGCCCTGCGGGCGCGGATCGGCAAGATCCAAGACCCCAGCCTGCGCCATCACTATGGCGAGGCGATCAAGGAACTGCGGTTTCAAGCCTTTCGCGCGCAACGCCCGCAGCAGGCCCCACGCCAACAGCAGGCCTATCGCGGCAAGGGGTTCAAACCTTTTCAGCCTCCAGCAGTGCCAACGGCTGGGGCAAAGGCGTCATTCCTCGCCTCGTCCGGCGAAGACGGGGAGCGCCGCTTGCGGTTGGAGGTGATCCTGGCCGCCGTTCTGTCCGCGCCGGGCATCGCTGAGGGGTTCGAGACGCAGTTAGAGGACATGCCCTGCGCCGACGGGACGCTGGCGGCCTTGCGGGACGCGATTCTCGACAGTATCGCCGAACCAGAGACGATGACCCGGCGTGCAGAGGCGGTGATCGGGGCGGAAGCCCTTGAAAATCTTTTGATGGGACGCCATGTGGCGGTGGTGCCCTGTATTCGCACGCCCGGAAATGCCGACCAAGCGCGGCTGACCGTGGCAGAGGAACTGGCGAAGCTCGCCGCCGCCGACGGGTGGCAAGTAGAACTGAACGAAGCCGTGGAGGACCTGGCTGACCATGCTGATGAGGCGCTGACATGGCGTCTTGCAGAGGCCGCAAGGGTTCGCGCGCAGGCGGGTCGCCGCCGGGATGAAGATGATGCCGAATATGACGTGGGGCCAAACGGGGCCCCGATTGACCGTGAGGAACGCAGCGCGTTCGATTCGCTCCTGTCGCAGATTCGATTCGACAAGGGCCGAAAATGAGCGTCGTATTGGTGACGAACTGGTAAACAAATAAGGTTAAACGGGTGTGCGAATCACTTTATCGCGTTATTGAGTCGTTTTAACGAATCGCCCCGTTCCCGAGCCCCCCATCAGGAGAGCCGCATGGCAGCCAAGGACAATGAAGACGTCAAGTCCGAAGACCAGGAAGAGGATGCCGGCCTCGACATGAGCCAGGCGGCGGTCAAAAAGATGATCGCCGAGGCGCGTGAACGCGGCTACATCACCTACGATCAGCTCAACCAGGTGCTTCCCCCGGATCAGGTCTCCTCGGACCAGATCGAGGACGTGATGTCCATGCTGTCCGAAATGGGCATCCAGATCACCGAAGAGGAAGAGCAGGAAGACGACGACAGCAAGGGCTCGACCGATCTGGTCGAAACCAAAAAGCCTGGCGAAGTCACCCTGGCCGGGTCTGGCAACGAAAAGCTGGACCGCACCGATGACCCGGTGCGCATGTACCTGCGCGAGATGGGCAGCGTCGAACTGCTGAGCCGCGAGGGCGAAATCGCCATCGCCAAGCGGATCGAGGCCGGTCGCAACACCATGATCCTCGGGCTGTGCGAAAGCCCGCTGACCTTTCAGGCGATCACGATCTGGCGCGAGGAATTGCTGTCCGAGGACATCCTGCTGCGCGACGTGATCGACCTTGAGACCACGTTCTCTGGCCAGATGGGTGAGGACGGCGAACTGGGTGAGCCGGTGGTTGACGCCACCGCCAATGTCGACGCCGCCGCCAAACCGAAAAGCGATGAGCCGGAATACGACGCCGACGGCAATCCCATCGCCAAGGACGACGACGACGACGAGGACGACGAACAGGCGAACATGTCGCTTGCCGCGATGGAAGCCGCGCTCAAGCCGCGCGTGTTGGAAACGCTGGACCGGATCGCGCAGGACTATGAGCAACTGGCCGAAATGCAGGACAGCCGGATCTCGGCGACCCTGAATGAGGACGGGTCTTTCTCTGCGGGCGATGAGGCGCTGTATCAAAAACTGCGCTCTGAGATCGTTGAGCTGGTGAATGAGCTTCACCTGCACAACAACCGGATTGAGGCGTTGATCGACCAGCTTTACGGCATCAACAAGCGGATCATGTCCATCGACAGCGCCATGGTGAAGCTGGCCGATCAGGCCCGCATCAACCGCCGTGAGTTCATCGAAGAGTACCGCAACCACGAGCTGGACCCCAACTGGCTGGAGCGGATGGGCGAAAAGTCCGGACGCGGCTGGCAGATGTTCGTAGAACGCTCGACCGACAAGGTCGAAGAGCTGCGCGCCGACATGGCGCAGGTCGGCCAGTATGTCGGTCTGGATATTTCCGAATTCCGCCGCATCGTGAACCAGGTCCAGAAGGGTGAGAAAGAAGCCCGTCAGGCGAAAAAGGAAATGGTCGAGGCCAACCTGCGTCTGGTGATCTCGATCGCCAAGAAATATACCAACCGCGGGCTGCAATTCCTTGATCTTATTCAGGAAGGCAACATCGGCCTGATGAAGGCCGTGGACAAGTTCGAGTATCGTCGCGGGTACAAGTTCTCGACCTACGCAACATGGTGGATCCGTCAGGCGATCACCCGGTCGATTGCCGATCAGGCGCGCACGATCCGTATTCCGGTCCACATGATCGAGACGATCAACAAACTGGTCCGCACCGGTCGCCAGATGCTGCACGAAATCGGCCGCGAACCGACACCAGAGGAATTGGCAGAAAAGCTGCAGATGCCTTTGGAAAAGGTGCGCAAGGTGATGAAGATCGCCAAGGAGCCTATCTCTCTCGAAACGCCCATCGGCGACGAGGAAGACAGCCAGCTTGGCGATTTCATCGAAGACAAGAACGCGATCCTGCCGCTGGATTCCGCCATTCAGGAAAACCTGAAGGAAACCACGACCCGCGTTCTGTCCTCGCTGACGCCGCGTGAGGAACGGGTGCTGCGGATGCGTTTCGGCATCGGCATGAACACCGACCACACGCTGGAAGAGGTGGGTCAGCAGTTCAGCGTGACCCGCGAACGGATCCGTCAGATCGAGGCCAAGGCGCTGCGCAAGCTCAAGCACCCCAGCCGCTCGCGCAAGTTGCGTTCGTTCCTGGATCAATAAGCGATGTCGTTGTTGAAACGTCTTTTCGGGGGTGGCGGCGCGGATAAAACGCCCGCCGCCCCTGCTGCTGCCATCGACTACGAAGGCTACAGGATCATCCCGCAGCCGTCGCCCGAGGGTGGTCAGTTCCGCATCGGTGCGCTGATTGAGGGTGAAGTGAACGGCGAGACCAAGAGCCATCACCTGATCCGCGCGGACCTGATCCGGGATGCGGATGAGGCTGCGGATGCGTCGATCCGCAAAGCCAAGCAGATGATCGACCAGATGGGCGCCCGCCTGTTCGACTGAACAGCGATTTGCCTCCGATGATATTTGCGGACATGACGGACCGGATGGTCCTTACCCTGGGCTTTTTCGGGCTCGCCATCTTGGTTAACCTGCTGGCCTTTGCCGTGTTCGGTCTGGACAAGCGGCGCGCGCGCCGGGGGCAATGGCGGGTTCCAGAACGCAACCTGTTGACCCTTGCTGTGCTGGGCGGGTCGGTCGGTGCCAAGATCGGCCAGCGTGTCTTTCGTCACAAGACGAGCAAGCAGCCGTTTGCCGTGATATTGAACGCGATCTGTCTGATGCAGGTGGTCGCCGCCGTGGCCATGATGATCCCCACCAGCCGCGAGTGGATCTTGTCCGGCGTGTCGTTCTTTTGAGTTGATCCGGATGTGACGGGTGCGGGACGCGCGGTTGACCAGCGCGCCCCGACTGGCTCAGGTCAGGTGCTCGTTGAAAAACGCAATTGTGCGCTCCCATGCGAGTTCCGCAGCCGCCTCATCGTAGCGGGGGGTGCTGTCGTTGTGGAAACCGTGGTTCACTCCGGGATAGATATGCGCGGTGTAGGTCTTGCCGTGCTCTTTCAGCGCGGCCTCATAGGCGGGCCAGCCTTCGTTGATGCGCTCATCCAGTTCTGCGTATTGCAACAGCAAGGGTGCCTGAATTTTCGGCACGTCCTCGACGCTGGCCTGTCGGCCATAGAACGGGACAGAGGCCCCCAGTTCGGGATAGGCCACCGCCAGCGCGTTGCAGACCCCGCCACCATAGCAGAACCCGACGCAGCCGACCTTACCCGTGGTGTCTGCGTGATCGGCAAGGAATTCATAGGCGGCGAAGAAGTCGTTCATCAGCTTTACGCCATCGACGGTTTGCTGCAGGTCGCGCCCGTCCGCGTCGTTGCCGGGATAGCCGCCGACGCTGGTCAACCCGTCCGGGGCCAATGCGATGAACCCGGCCTTGGCAGCACGGCGTGCCACGTCCTCGATATAGGGGTTCAGGCCGCGGTTCTCATGTACGACCACGATTGCCGGCAGCGGGCCGGTGGCATTTGCGGGTCGCACCAGATAGCCCCGGACGCTGCCGTGCCCGTTGGGAGAGGGGTATTCGATATAGTCCGCAACGATTTCGGGATCGTTAAAGCTGACCTGTTCGGCCATGGCATAGTTCGGTGACAGCATGTTCAGCAGCGCAAGTGCGGTCAGGCCACCAACGGCAAATTTGCCTGCCTGATCCAGAAACTCGCGCTTTGTGATGCGCCCGTGCGCGTAAAAATCATACAGATCCAATAGATCCTGGTCAAAATCAGCCGCCGTCATGCGGCGTTGCGGGGTCTGGTCGTTCATCTGTAGGCTCCCTGAAATCCGCCTCGGTCCGTTGCGGCGCCGAAGTTCGGGTGCCAAAAGGATAGCTATGATTTGACGCGAGGGAAGAGGGTGCCGAATAACGTTTTCACGATCAGCACGCGCGGGCCGGGCCTGTATGAGATCACCGCTGAGGTGACGGTGTGGGTTGCGCAGGCCGGGTTGGCTGACGGGCTGTGCACCTTGTTCGTCCGCCATACCTCGGCTAGTCTGGTTGTTCAGGAGAATGCCGACCCGGACGTGCGCCGCGATCTAGAGGCGTTCTTTGCCCGGCTGGTGCCCGATGCGGATGCACCAGAGATGGCCTATCTGACCCACCGCTATGAGGGGCCTGATGACATGCCCGCCCATATCAAGGCGGCGCTGTTGCCGGTCAGCCTATCGATCCCGATAGTGAATGGGCGGCTGGCGCTGGGCACATGGCAGGGGATCTATCTGTTCGAACATCGCAGCGCGCCGCATCGCCGCGACGTGGTGTGCCATCTGTCCGGGTGAGGAATTCCGCCATTGTTCCGACCCGCCGGACTGATAGGGTCTGCGCCATAACTGCCAAGCTTTTCAAACCGTTTGTTTCGGGAATGAACTCATGTCACGCATGACCAAAGGTCGGTCGTTTTTCGCCGTTGGTCTCCTGCTCTTCGCGGGCGGAGCGGGGGCGGTGATCGGCCTGCCGGAATATCTGGCCCGCCAGAGCGGCGTGGCCTCGACCTGTCTGGACGTGGAAGACCGCGCGCGGTTCTGCCGCTTTATCGGTGGCCCACTGCAGATGTCCGGTGAGCCGGTGTTCATGGAGAATTTCCACCACGCCTTTCTGCCGACGCTGGCCAAGATCGATTTCATCGACGCCACCGGTGACAGATGGACCGCGCCGCCGAATACGCTGACGGATGGGGCCACGATCCCGGTGATCTTTGCGCCGCTGATCGGGGATCGCCAAAGCCGCGAGTACCTGATGGCGGCGGCGTTGCACGATGCCTATTGCGGTGTCGGGAACGAAGGGCTGGCCACGTTCCGCACCCGGTCGTGGCGCGAGGTGCACCGCATGTTCTTTGAGGCGTTGCTGGTCAACGGCACACCGCCCAAAAAGGCCAAGATCATGTATGCCGCCGTCTTTCTGGGCGGCCCCCGCTGGGATGAACCAGAGCGGTCGCTGAGCCATCTGCCAGAGGCGGTCTTGCGGCAGGAAATGGAATGGTGTCTGAAATGGATCGAACTGACCGATCCCACCCCAGATGAAATCGAACAATGGATGGAAGAGCGGGAAAAGGCGCTGTTGTCTGGTGAACCGCAGGCCATCCCCGACTATCTTCGTGATGCCAAGGACCCGAGAAACCTGTGACCAAAGCCATTGACGCCGCCGATGCCTGGATCGCGGACCATGCCGGAGATCTCTCCGACTGGTGTGCGCAGATTTTCGACTATGCGGAACCCGCGTGGCGAGAATACCGATCAGCGGCATGGTACGTCGAGCAACTTCGCGCTGAAGGGTTTGAGGTAGAAGAGGGCTCTGGCGGGATGCCGACGGCGTTTTGCGCCCGCTGGCAGCAGGGGGAGGGGCCGGTGGTCGGCATGTATGCCGAATACGACGCCGTCCCGGCCAATTGTCAGGCGCCTGTGCCTTTTGAGGCTCCGCGCGAAGGGCTGGGCCCGCTGGCCGCTGGCCACACCGATCCGCATTCGGCCTTGGGTATGGGCGCACTGGCTGGCGTTCTGGCCACCAAGGCCGCGATGCAGGCGCAGGGCATCCCCGGCGGTTTGCAGATCACCGGAGAGCCTGCGGAAAAGGTCCGAGGCTCAAAGCCGATCCATGCCGCCGCCGGGTATTATGACGGGTTGGCGGCTATGCTGTCGTGGCACCCGTTCTACATGCTTCCGCTGTGCAATACCGTGCGCTGGGACACCCATTGCGGCGCGGCCTACAGCTTTGTCTATCGGTTTCGGTGTGAGGTGCCGCAGGACTGGATGCGGGGCGGGAACGGCGCGCCGCCG